>Ga0335085_10007769_pt1 | contig 16500 bp, 14 predicted proteins | sample Lox_Sample_45_FD_206712 | JGI IMG/M metagenome (GOLD analysis project Ga0335085, IMG submission 206712) | Soil microbial communities from Loxahatchee National Wildlife Refuge, Florida, United States - Lox_Sample_4.5 | ecosystem: Environmental > Terrestrial > Soil > Wetlands | place: USA...
GCTTCGCAAGGTGGTCTTAGCTTAACTTTCCCTCTCCGCGCTTGCGGGGAGAGGGAAATTTAAATTGAGGCGCGGCGTTAAAGACCGCGAAGCGCCGGCATCACCTCGCTGCCGAAGAGGGCGATGGAGCGCGCGACTTCCGCCTCGCTGAGATCGCCGAACGCGAACTGGCCGACGAGGTAATTGACGCCGGCGATCTCGGCCTGCGCGCGCAGCTCGCGCGCGACCTTGCCCGGGCTGCCATAGATGCCGCGCACGCCTTCAACGAAGGTCACCTCGAAGCTCTCGGTCTTGGCGCCGCGCTCGTGGAAGAGGCCGTGCTTGCGGTAGAGATGATCGTAATGCGCGTGCCATGTCGGATAGGCGCGGCGCGCGAGCGTCTCGGCCGCTTCATCGCTGTCGGCGACGACGACGAAGCGCAACAGGCCGAGCTTCGGCAGCGGCTTCGCGCCCTGCGCTTCGCGCCACGCCGCGCGATAGCTGTCCATGTACGGCCGCGTCGCCGCAGCGGTATCCTGCGTCACGTAATTCGCGCCCAGCTTGGCCGCGCGCGCCGCGCCGTCGATCGAATGGCCGCCGATCCAGAGCGGCGGATGCGGCTGTTGCAGCGGCGACAATTCGATCGGCACGTCCTTGTAGTGATAGAATGCGCCCTCGTGGCTCAGCGTCTTGCTCGCCAGGCCTTTGAGGATTACCGCGAGCGCCTCGGCATAGCGCGGCGCCGATTGCTTGTGGTCGGAATTGAACAGCGCCGCCTCGAGCGGCGAGGTGCCGCGGCCGATGCCGAGCTCCAGCCGCCCGCCGCTCATCTGGTCGAGCATCGATATCTCTTCGATGAGGCGCAGCGGATCGTAAAGCGGCAGGATGAAGACCAGCGGCCCCAAACGCATCCGCGTCGTGCGCTGGATCGCGGCCGAGAGGAAAAGCCCGGGCGAGGGCGCGAGGCCCAAAGGCGTGCCATGATGCTCGGCGACGTGATAGGCATAGAAGCCGGCGCGCTCGCAATGCTCGACGATGCGGAGCCGGGTCGCGTAGAAATCGTGCAAATTCTGCCCATCGCTGTCGATATGGTCGAAGACGCCGAATTCCATCCCGTCGCTCCTGCCGCTCCGACGCCGCTCTTGGCTTGACAGCGCGGCGCTTGTCAAGGAAGCATCGGGAAACAGGGAGGAACCATGAAAATATTGCCATTCGTTGCCGCCGCCGCTTTCACCTTCGGCGCTCTCACAAGCAATGCCCAAGCAGCCGACGCCTCGAAGACCGTCATTGTCGGCGAGGTGCCGAGCGTGCCCGCCGCCGCGATCTACCTCGCGGTCGAGAAGGGCTATTTCAAGGAGGCCGGCGTCGAGGTCGATCTTGAGACCATCGAAACCTCCTCGACCGCGATGGCGCTGCTCGCCAGCAATCGCATGCAAGTGGTCGGGGGCGGCGTCGCGCCCAACTACTGGAACGGCCTCGCTTCGGGACTGCCGATCATCCTGGCGCTCGAGCGTGCGTCATCGCCGCTCTACCACGACGTGCTGATCCGCAAGGAGCTCGTCGGCAAGATCAAGACGGTCGCCGATCTCAAAGGCCGGCCGGTCGCCGAAGTCTCGCCCGGCTCCTCCGCGCTCTACGAGGTCGGACAGGTGCTCGCCTCGGCAGGTCTCACCCTCAAGGACATCGACGTCAAATACATTCCCTTCACCCAGATGGGCACGGCGCTCGCCAACGGCGCGGTCGACGCCGCGTTCGAAGTGCCGCCGTTCGGCGCGATCGTCGCGGCGCGCGGCGAAGGCGTGAAATGGATCGATCCGGAGAATTACATCAAGGTGCTGCCGACGAGCTTCGTCGGCTATTTCGCCAACACCGACTGGATCAAGGCCAATCCCGACACCGCGAAGAAATTCTTCCTCGCGATCGCGAAAGGCAGCCGTGATTTCTGCCAGGCCTATCACCACGGGCCGAACCGCGCCGAGGTCGTCGACGTGATGTTCAAATACAAGGTCGGGACCGATCGCGATCAGCTCGACAAGATGGATTGGCAGGCGCGCAGCCCGAACGGCCGGTTCAATGTCCCGAGCGTGCTCGATCTGCAGGACTGGTTCTTCAAGGAAGGCATCATCAAGCAGAAATTCCCGGCCGAGCGGCTGATCGATACGGAATATGCCGATAACGCCGAGAAGACCTTGCCGCCGTTCAAGGTGATCAACGAGGCGGACCAGCTCAAAGGCTGCCGCTAAGAAGAATTTTGAACCACCAAGACACCAAGGCACGAAGGACGATTCACAATGAGGCGGTGAGAAAGGGAGAAGTTTAAAGCGCGCTTCGCGCCAAAACTTTTTCTCATTACCTCACTGTCTCATTGTGGATCTTCTTCTCGGTCTCTTTGTGCCTTGATGGTTCGTCTAATTCTTTTCTACGCCCAGGGCCCGAGGAAGGGCTCGCCGTTGAAGGTGTCGGAGAGCGGCTGCACCGTCTCGGGCCAATGCGCGTTGTCGACCTTGCGGCGCAGGTTCGCCGGCTTCGGCTTTCCGTCCCAGCCGATCTGCTCCATGTAGTAATAGAGCTGCACGAGATGGCCGTCGGGATCGATGGCATAGGCGGTGTAATCCATGCCCGGCGACAGCTCCGGCGGCACGTCGAAGAACTTGACGCCGTGCTTTTTGAGGAAGGCGACGCCGTCCTTGAGCTGCTGGTAATCGTAGAATTTGACGCCGAAGGAGAAGCATTGCGAGGGCCGCGGCAGCTTCAGCGCGTCGGCGAGGGCGAGCGGGAACACCGAGAGGCAATGATGATCGGTGTTGTTGCGCAGATAGAGGCAGCGATGGCCTTGCCACACGACCTCTTCGGTCAGATCGAAGCCCAGCGTGTCGCTATAGAAGCGCGCGACCTTCTCGACGTCGTTGGCCAGGAGCCGCACCGGGCCGATGCTCGTGATCTTGAACGGCCGGCCCATCTTGATGCCGCCGACCTCGTAATCGAGCGGCATCTTCTCTTCCGCCTTGACGCCGGCGAGCAGATCGACGCCGGCGGCGACCGCGTCGTCGACCTCTTTCCATTCCGGGATCTGCGGTAGATCGGCGGCCTGGGTGAAGCGGCGGTTGTGCATCGGCAGGGGCTTGGAGCGGCCGATCCAGCCGATCTGCTCCATGCCGTAATAGAGCTCGTTCCGGTTGCCTTCCGGGTCGCGCATATAAGTGTGCCAGTTCGAGCCCGGCATGTCGCGGCCGTTGCGGTCGACCTCGATCCCCTCGCGCGTCTTCATCCACTGGCCGCCCTCGACGACCTGCTTGAGGCTCCCGACTTGCCAGGTGATCTGGTTCACGACATGCGGCTTCTGCAGCCCGTTCATTACCTCGAAGGCGCGGCGCGGGAACAGCACGAAGGCGTGGTGATCGCCGTTGAAGCGGGTGAAATAACCGACCGTCTCGAACTTGCCCTTATGCTCTTCCGGCACGCGGCGCGCGAAATCGAGCGGGTCGGAAATCTGGAAGCCGAGCAGGTTGGTGTAGAAATTCAGCGACTCTTTCATGTGCGCGGTGAAATAGCCGAAATGGCCGAGCCGGCTGATGCGGAACGGCCGGTCGAGCATGACGCCGCCGACGTCGAATTTACGCGTGGCCGAGGCATCCATGGGTTCACCTCTCGTGATGCAGGATTTCCTGGCGCGAAGTTTACCCCCGGCCCCGTCCCGGCGCTACGTCAGCAGAGTCGAGCCGGCACACCCCCCACCCCAACCCTCCCCCTCAAGGGGGGAGGGGATCACTTAAGATCGCAACGAATTCGTCGCGAACCAAAAGAGTCCCTCCCCCTTGAGGGGGAGGGTAGGGAGGGGGGTGATGCACACGCTGCGGAGAGTACTGGTACAAAGTATTTAGCTTATGCTTTTCGCGCGAAAGGGAGATCGTTCGATGACCGACATGCAAGGCGGCTGCGCCTGCGGCGCGAGCCGGTATCGTGTGACCGAGACGCCGCTGATCGTCCATGCCTGCCATTGCCGCGACTGCCAGCGCCATACCGGCAGCGCCTTCGTCATCAATCTCTGGATCGAGCGCAAATTCGTCGCAGCCGATGACGCCGCGCTCAAGACCTATCGCCTGACCGCCGGTACCGGCCAGCCGCACGACATTTATTACTGCCCGAATTGCGGCGTCCGCCTGTGGAGCCATTACCATGCCGCGCCCGGCGATACGCTGCTGCTGCGCGCCGGCACGCTCGACGATCCGGCGGCGATCACGCCCGATGTGCATATCTTCAGGCGCAGCAAGCTGCCCTGGGTGCAATTGCCGCCGGGCGCGCGGGCTTACGAGACGATGTATCAGCTGCGCGATGTCTGGACCGAGGAAAGCCGCGCACGGATAAAGATCAGCATCGCGGAAAAACAGGCTCGCCTCGGCAGCGGCTGAGCAAACTGGCGATAATCGGCTGCGGTCATCGGCGCCGGTTGTCGAAGGGGCGCGGCGCTCATAAAGTCGCGCCGCGATGACCGGCGCCGTTCATACGCGCATATCAGCGAGCATCGGCAAAAGTGAGCGCGCCGCAAGCCGAACGGGATGGCGCGGGATCGAGAGGAGAGGGGTTCATGTATGACGAGGTGATTTCGCAGTCGACACAGAGCCTGAAGAATCTCGAGACTTGCCTCGACAAGGCTGAAGCGCATGCGGCGGCCAAGAATTTCGATGTCGGCGTGCTCATGACCAGCCGGCTGGCGCCCGACATGAGGGATTTCATCTATCAGGTCCAAAGCGCCTGCGACTATGTCAAAGCCGCGGCGGCCTGGCTCTCGGGGCAGGCGCCGCCCAGGCACGATGATACCGAGCGGACGATCGACGAGCTGCGCGCGCGTATTCGCAAGACCGTCGCTTTTGCGGAGAGCGTGACGGCGGCGCAATATGCCGGCGCGAGCGAGCGTAAGGTCAAGCTCTCCTGGGCCCCTGGCAAGGTTATCGGCGGCGAGGACTATCTGCTGCAGGTCGCGATGCCGAACATCTTTTTCCACATCGTCATGGCTTATGCCATCCTCCGCCACAACGGCGTCGACGTCGGCAAGCAGGATTTTCTTGGTCCGATCAATTTTGTAGACGCTTAAGGGGTCAAAAGGCGCGACGTTGTTAAGGATCGTCGACACCGAATACGCGCTGTTCGATACGCCGCTCGGGCGCTGCGGCATCGCCTGGAATGCGCGCGGCGTCGCGGCGCTGCAATTGCCCGAGGCGAGCGAGGTCGCAACCCGGGCGAAATTGCTCGAGCGGATCGAGGCGGCGGAAGAGGGATCGCCGCCCGCGGAAGTGCAGCGCGCGATCGACGGTATCAACGCGCTGCTGCGCGGGAATGCCAGCGATCTCGCGTCGGTGCCGCTCGATATGAGCGGCGTGCCGCCCTTTCATCGCCGCGTCTATGACGCGGTGCGCGCGATCCCGCCGGGCGCCAGTCTTTCCTATGGCGAGGTCGCGGCCAAGGCCGAAGCGCCGGGCGCGGCGCGCGCCGTCGGCCAGGCGATGCGGCGCAATCCGTTCTCGATATTGGTGCCGTGCCACCGCGTCTTCGCCGCGGGCGGCAAGATCGGCGGCTATTCGGCGCATGGCGGGCTCGCGACCAAGCTGCGGCTCTTATCGATGGAAGCGGCGGCGGCCGAAGGCGCGGCGGCGCTGTTCGAGGGCGACGGCGTGCTGCCGTTCGATCCGGCTTTCGCGCTCGATTATCTGCGCGATGCCGATCCGGCGCTCGGCCGCCTGATCGAGACGGTCGGCCCGTTCCGCATGCAGATCCGCCGTGCGCCGAACATCTTCATCGCCCTCGCCGAGGCGATCGTCTATCAGCAGCTTCACGGCAAGGCCGCCGCCTCGATCTTCGCGCGGCTGCGCGCGCTCTACCCGAAGGCGCACCAGGCGCCGACCGCGGCGCAGATCATCAAGACCAGCGACGCCAGGCTGCGCGGCGCCGGCCTGTCGCAATCGAAGCTTCTCTCGCTGCGCGATCTGGCGAAGCGCGATACGGCCGGCGAGATCCCGGATCTCGCTGCCATCAACAAGCTCGACAACGAGGCGATCATCGAGAAGCTGACGCAGGTGCGCGGCATCGGCCGCTGGACGGTCGAGATGCTGCTGATCTTCCGCCTCGGCCGGCCCGACGTGCTGCCGCTCGACGATTTCGGCGTGCGCAAGGGCTTCGGTTATGCCTTCAAGAAGAATCGCGGCATGCCGGCGAAAGACGAGATGGAAAAGCGCGGACGCCGCTGGGCGCCTTACCGCTCGGTCGCGAGCTGGTATCTCTGGCGCGCCGCCGACATCGCGACGCAGCAGGAGCGCGCCCGCAAAGCGCCGAAGAACGCCAAAGAGTCAGCCGCGCGCTTGCGTGCGTAGGCCGAGGAGCAGCGCGCCGGTCAGCACCACGCAGATCGCCGCCATCGCGATGCCCAGCGCATGGCCGTAAGCGGCGGCGCCGGTGCCGTTGCCGAGCATCGTGAAGAACAGGCTGCCGATCGCCGCGACGCTGATCGCCGAGCCGATCTGCAAGGTCGAGTTCATCGCGCCCGCGGCGAAGCCCGTGTCTTTCGCCGGCACGTCGCCGAGGATGAAGTTGATCATCTCCGGCATCGCGACGCCCTGGCTGAAGCCGCCGACGAACAGCGCGAGGAACAGCGGCGCGCCGCCGGTCTGGGTCGCGGCGCAGAGGCCGACGCCGCCATAGGCGAGGATCTGCACCGCCATGCCGCCGCCGAAAAGCCAGCGGCGCAAGCGCGGCCCGGCGCGCGTCGCCAGCATCGGCCCGATGAAATTGGCGACGCCGTAAGGCAGCACCGCGAGCCCCGCGGCGAGCGCACCCTCGCCGAGCCCGGCTTGGAGATAGAGCGAGAAGAAAAGATAGAAGGGCGAGGTGAAGAAGAAGAGCAGCGCGACGACGAGGCCGCGGCGGAACGTGCCGATCTGCAACAGCGCGGGATCGAGCAGCGGCATGCCGCCCTCGCGCGCGATCCGCTTCTCATAAGCGAAGAACCAGGCGAGCAGCAGCGGCGAGGCGGCGATCATGCCGAGCACCCAAGGCGACCAGCCTTCCTTGCGCCCGATCGACAGACCGACGACGAGGGTGCCGAGCGCCGCCGAGAGCAGCAGCACGCCGACGATGTCGAGCCGCGGCTTCTCGCTGCCGCCGCTTTCCGGCACCAACGCCAGCGCCGTGGGGATGACGACGAGACCGATCGGCACATTGATGAGAAAGGCCGCGCGCCAGCCGAGCCCGCCGATATCGGCGGCGATCAGCACCCCGCCAAGCAATTGTCCGGCGGCCACCGCGACGCCGACGCCGGTCCCATAGATGTTGAGCGCCCAGGGGATCTCTTCGCCGGTGAAGAGCGAGCGCAGCGCCGCGAGCACCGGCGGTGCGATCAGCGCGCCGGTGACGCCCTGGAGGATGCGCGCGATCACCAGCAGCAGCGAATTCGGCGCCAGGCCGCAGAGCAGCGAGCACAGGGTGAATCCCGCCATGCCGACGAGGTACATCAGGCGGCGGCCGAAGAGATCGCCGAGCCGCCCGCCGGTCACGAGGCAGACCGCGTAGGCCGATGAATAGCCGGCGACGATGAGGTTGGTCTCGGAATCCGACGCATCGAGCGCGCTGCGGATCGCGGGGAGGGCGATGGTGACGATGAAGGTGTTGAGCGAGGGCATCAGCGCCCCCGCCAAGAGGACATAGAAGGCGAGCCGCCGCCGCGCCGGCGAAAGTTCGGCGAAGCTCGCTGACTGACTCATACGCGCCGCACCGATGGAAACTGGCGCATCGCTTCGCTCATCGGCGCGGGCTCGCTTTCCGCCTGCATCATCAGGTCCGAGAGGGCGCGGTCGCGCCGCGCCGCGCCTGATTCAGTATCCCCAAGATCATCGAGCCGGTCAGCATCACGCAGATGGCCGCCATCGTGATGCCGAGCGCGTGGCCGTAAGCCACGGCGCCGCTGCCGCCGCCGAGGATCACGAAGAAAAGGCTGCCGATCGAGGCGACGCTGACGGCGGCGCCGATTTGCAAGGTCGAGTTCATTGCGCCCGCGGCGAGACCGGTATGCGCCGGCGGGATGTCGCCGAGAATCGTGTGGATCATCTCCGGCATCGCCACGCCCTGGCCGAAGCCGCCGGCGAAGAGCGCGATGAAGAGCGGGATGCCGCCCGTCTGAGTCCAGGCGCAAAGCCCGACGCCGGCATAGCCGACAACGATCTGAAGAGTCATGCCGAGGCCGAAGAGCCAGCGGCGCAAAGCGTGCGGCGCGCGGCTCGCCGAGAGCGGGCCGAGGAAATTGGCGACGCCGTAGGGCAGCACCGCGAGGCCGGCGGCGAGCGCTCCCTCGCCGAGCCCCGCCTGCAGATAGATCGAGAAGAAAATGTAGAACGGCATGGTGAAGAAGAAGAGCAGCGCCACGACGAGGCCGCGGCTGAAGCTCTTGATGCGCAGCAGCGCCGGATCGATCAGCGGCATGCCGCCTTCGCGCGCGATGCGCTTTTCGAAAACGAAGAACAGCGCGAGCAGCAGCGGCGCGGCGGCGATCATGCCGAGATCCCAGGCCGGCCAGCCGCGCTCGCGGCCGAGCGAGAGGCCGACGACGAAGCAGCCGAGCGCGGCGGAGAGCAGGATCACGCCGACGATGTCCAGCCGTGGCTTCTCGCTGCCGCCGCTTTCCGGCACGAAGGCCAGGGCGGCGCCGATCAAGGCGAGGCCGATTGGCACATTGATGAGGAAAGGCGCGCGCCAGCCGAGGCCGGCGATGTCCGCGGCAATCAACACGCCGCCGAGCAATTGCCCGCCCGCCACCGCGACGCCGATGCCGGTGCCGTAGATGTTGAGCGCCCAGGGGATCTCTTCGCCCTTGAATAGCGTCCGCAGCGCGGCGAGCACCGGCGGCACCATCGCCGCGCCGAAGAGCCCTTGCAGGGTGCGGCCGACCACCAGCGTCGTCGGCTCGGGCGCGAGGCCGGCGCCTAGCGAGGCGAGGGTGAAGCCGGCTGTGCCGAGGATGAAGACGAGGCGCCGGCCGTAGAGATCGGCCAGCCGCCCGCCGGTGATGAGGCAGACCGAGAAGGCGGAGGCATAGCCGGTGACGATGAGGCTGGTCTGCGCTTCCGACGCGCCGAGCGCGCCGCGGATCACGGGCAGCGCAATCGTGACGATGAAGGTGTTGAGCGACGGGAGCAGCGATCCGGTCAGCAGGATGGAGAAGGCGAGCTTGCGCCGCGCCGGCGAGAGATCGGCCAGGATCGCGGTCTGGGTCATGCGCGGAGGCGGATCACTCTTTGCCCGGCAGCATGCGATAGAAGACGCGATCGCGCAGCCAGAAATGATGATAGAGCGTCGCCAGCACATGCAGCCCGACGACGCCGAGGAGGACGTAAGAGACGAGCGTGTGGATGTCGCCGGTCTCCCCGGCCCAGGCGCGCGAGGCGCCGACGATCGGCGGGATCGCGACGATCTCGTAGAAATTGATCGACAGGCCGCGGAACCCGGCATCGACCCAGCCGAGGATCGGCAGCACGAACAAGAGGAGATAGAGCAGGAAATGCGTCGCGCGCGCGGTCCAGTCCTGCCAGACCGGCACGTTGTCGCTGATCAGCGGCACCGGATAGCGCCAGCGCCAGAGGAGCCGCAGCACCGCGATGAAGAGGATCGTGACGCCGATCGAGAAATGGAGATCGACGAGCGTATTGGGCGGCGTGCGCGGATTGATGTCGGGCATGGTCCAGGCGACGGCAAACTGCACGATCAGCAGCGCGACGATCAGCCAATGCAGAGATTTGGCGACGCCGCCATACCCCGGCTGCCCGGCGGTTCTTTTCTCGATGACGCGCTCGGTCATGACGACCACCACCCTTATCGTCTCACAGATTCCTACAACGGAGCGCTTGCGCCGCGCGTTCCGGGCGCCGATCATAGCGATAACGCCACGCCGAAGCGGCGCTTTTTCGGACGGGGAGGAATGCATGCGCAAAGCGTGGGGGATGGGGTTGTTGGTCGCCAGGGCGCTGTTCGGCGGCGCGGCGCTGGGCGCAGCTTTGCTGTGCGCCGGTGGAAACGCGGCGCATGCCGATCCGGTGAAATTCCGCATCGGCTGGGTCGCCATGCCCGGCTCGCGCGCCGGCTACATGCTCGAGAAGCCCGAGCTGCTGCATCATCTCAACCAGTCCTACACGGTCGAGCCGACGCATTTCTCCTCGACCCCGGCACAGCTCCAGGCGCTCGCTGCGGGCGAGCTCGAGATCGCCCAGCTCGGCTATTCGACCCTCGGCGCCGCGGTCGAGAACGCGCACATGACCGATGTGCGGCTCTTCGCCGACGAGCTCGAGGACGGTAGGCCCGGCTGGGGCACGACGCATTTCACCGTGCTGAAGGACAGCCCGATCAAGACGATCGATGATCTCAAAGGCAAGGTCGTCGCGACCAACGGCATCGGCAGCGGCCTCGACGTCGCGCTGCGGTGGGTGCTGTTGCAGCACCATCTCCAGGCCAAGACCGACTACACCGATGTCGAGATCAATTTCCCCAACATGAAATCGGCGCTCGCCGAGCATAAGGTCGATCTCATCTCGGCGGTGCTGCCCTTCATGTACGATCCCGAGCTGGTGAAGATCGGCCGCACGCTGTTCGAGCAGGGCGCGGAAACCGGCCCGTCGGAGCTGCTGATGTGGGCGGCGCGCGCGCCTTTCATCGCGGCGCATCGCGCGGCGTTCGTCGATCTCATGGAAGACGTGCTGCGGATGCAGCGCTGGTATTTCGATCCCGCGAACCACCAAGAAGCGCACCAGATCGCCGCCAAGATCACGCACCAGCCGATCGGATCGCTCAACTGGGTCTTCACCAAGGGCGATTTCTATCGCAGCCCCAACGGCAATCCCGATCTCAAGACCGTCGCCCAGGATCTCAAGATGGAGAAAGAGCTCGGCTTCCTCAAAACCGATATCGACGTGACGAAATATGCCGATCTGACGATCGTCGACGAAGCCTCGAAGCGCCTCGGCAAGATGAAGGAAGAATAGGCGCGGCGCCCTTTGTCCGCGCGATCCGAGCACCTGGGGGAGTCATGAGCGATCTGAGCGACTTTGAGATCATGGGGCTGGTGTTCGTGTGCATTTTCGGCGCCGCGCTAGCGGGCGTCGCGCTGAGGCGGCGTCTGCAGGAGCGCCACCTCGCCGGCGGAACGAAAGATGTCGTCAACGTCACGACCGGCGTCGTCGCCAGCATGGCGGCGCTGGTGCTCGGACTCCTCGTCGCGGCAATGCAAGGCACTTTCAGCGCCAAAGCGGCCGACGTGCGCGCCGTCGTGATCAATGCGACGCTGCTCAACCGCAGCCTCGCGGCCTACAGCGCCGACCTCGCCGGCGAGCGGCAGCAGCTCGGCGACTTCGTGACCACCTTGAAGCAACGTCTCTGGAGTGACGACGCGAACGCGGATCCGATGGCGAAGATGGATGTGTTGCGGCGCAATCTGCGCAATCTCGAGCCGCAAACCGATCCCGACAAGATCCTTCAGGCGCGCTTCATCGCGCTATCGGATACGCTGATCTTCACGGCGGACGAGTTGGTCGAAGCCGGCGACGGCTCGGTTCCGGTTCCGCTGCTCGTCGTGGTCGTGATCTGGTTGAGCGCGATCTTCCTCGGGCTCGGCCTGTTCGCGCCGGTCAACGGGACAACGCTCGCGGCCATGGCCATCGGCGCGGGCGCGGTATCGATGGCGATCTTCCTGATCGTCGAGATGGACGGCCCGTTCAGCGGCATCGTCCAGATTTCTCAGGACGGGATCAACCGCGCGCTGACCCAGATCGCATCACCGATCCGGAATGCGCTCGCGGACATGCCGCCTCAGCCGGCGCATTGACGGGCCGGGCGGGAGAGGTCTCCGGCTACAGCGTCAGCAGGATCTTGCCGGTATGCGCACCCGCCATATGGGCGTGGGCGGCGTCGATTTGCGTCAGCGGATAGGTCTTCTCGATCACCGGCTTGAATTTGCCGCTCTCGATCAGCGGCCACACGGCCTTTTTCACCGCGGCGGTAAGGCGGGCTTTCTCGGGGATCGGGCGCGGCCGGAGGCGCGAGCCGGTCATGCGGCCGTCCTTCTCGGTCAGCGCGGTGTAGTCGAATTCGATCTTGCTGCCCTTGCGCGCGGCGATCATCACCAGGCGCCCGCCTTGCGATAAGAGCCGGATGTCGCGCATCACGTAATCGCCGCCGACCATGTTGAGCGAGACGTCGATGCTGCGCTTGCCGAAGCGGCTCTCGATCGCCTCGACATAATCCTGCGCGTTGTAATCGATCGCCAGCGTCGCGCCGAGCGCCGAGCAGCGCTGGCATTTGGCGGCATTGCCGGCGGTGATCGCGACCTCGGAGCCGAGCGCCGAGGCGATCTGGATCGCGGTCGTGCCGATGCCGGACGAGCCGCCATGGACGAGGAGCCGGTCGCCGGGCTTGAGGCCGCCCAGATCGAACACGTTGAGCCACACGGTGATGACGCATTCGGGCAGGGCCGCCGCCTCGATCACCGAGAGGCCCTTCGGCACCGGCAGGCATTGCACCGCCGGCACGGCGACATATTCGGCATAGCCGCCGCCGACCAGCAGGGCGCAGACCTTGTCGCCGACCTTCCATTGCGAGACGCCGGCGCCGAGCGCGGTGATCTCGCCCGAGCATTCGAGGCCGAGAATGTCGGTCGCGCCTGCCGGCACCGGGTAGCGGCCTTTCGCCTGGCTGAGATCGGCGCCGTTGATCCCGGCCGCCGCGATCTTGACGAGGACCTCGCCATGGCCCGGCACCGGTACTGGCCGCTCGACGAGCTCGGGGCCGCTGTTGTCCGCTTTGGTGACGACGGCTTTCATGAATGTTGCGCTCCCTTATCTTTCTAATTCCCTCTCCGCCCCGCCGGGGCGGAGAGGGTAGGGTGAGGTGGGGCTGTCTCCAATTCTCGATAGATCGTATCGAGGACGGCGACGAGATTCTCCGTCACATCATTATTCCAAAACCGGAGCACGCGATAGCCGTGCGCGATGAGTTCTGCGGTGCGTTTTTCGTCTGCCGCGATTTCTTCCGCGTGTTGGCTGCCGTCGAGCTCGATGACGAGTTTCTTTTCGGGGCAGGCGAAATCGGCGATGCGATTGCCGATCGGGTGTTGGCGGCGGAATTTGTAGAGGGGAAGGCGCTCGCGCAGGGCGTGCCAGAGGATGTGTTCGGGGCCGGTGGAAGCGGCGCGGAGGCGGCGGGCGATGACGCTTCTGCGGCGGAGTTTGTGGGTCGGCATGCCCCCACCTCACCGACAACCCGGCCAACCGCTCTTCGCGGTTGGCCCCGGAGGGTTCGATCGCGAAGAGCGATCGAACGGGTTGTCCCTCTCCGCCCCGAGGGGCGGAGAGGGAACTCTTGGAGTGAGATCTCGGAGAACTACCGGCTCAGGCACACGTTGAGGATCGAGGTGGTGCCGCTTTGGATCGAGGCGAGGCCGGCTTTGAGGGCGCCGACCAGCTCGCTCGATTTCTCGACGCGTGCCCCATGGAAGCCGAAGGGCTTGCCGAGCTCGGAATATTCGGGCCCGTCGATATGCACGCCGTGCCACACATCGTGCTGCACCGCCGCGCCCTTTGGATAGTATTCCGCGTGGTTGCGCTGCATCGCCGAGTATTTGAGGTTGTTGCAGACGATAATGAGGATCGGCAGGTTGTGCTGCCGCGACGCGCCCAGCGCCTGGGTGATCGGGTTGTAGAGGAAGGCGCCGTCGCCGATGAAGAGCACGACCGGGCGCTTGCCCGCCGCCATCTTCACGCCGAGCGCGATGCCCGTTCCTTGGCCGAGACCGCCGCCGACGGTGTAGAAGCATTGCGGGTCGTTCCACGGCAGATGCTCTTTCAGCAGGCCGGAATGCATGATCGTCTCTTCGAGATAGATCGTGTCCTTCGGCATCACTTCGCGGATGGCGCCGACCAGCCACAGCGGATCGATCGCGCCGTCCTTGTCCTTCGCCTTCTGCTCGGCCTCGCGCAGCTTCGCATTCCACTTGTCATGCTCGGCCTTGGCGCGCGCATGACGCTCGGCGTATTTCGACGGATCGGCGCCCTTGGCCTTGAGGGCGGCGGCAAGCGATTTGAGCGTCGTCGCGACATCGCCTTCGAGATAATGGTCGGCCTGGAGGTTCTGATAGGGATATTGCCCTTTGAGCGGATTCTCCGAGATCGCGATCACGGTGGCGCTCGCCGGCCGGTCGCTCGGCGGATACCAGGGGGCGCGCGATTTGACGAGCAGGACGCAATCGCTCTCTTTCGCGATCTTCGGCCCCTGCATGCCGAGATACAGCGGATGGTCCTTGGGGAAATTGCCGTAGGCGGTGACGCGGCCTTCGCCGACCGGCATCGCCATCAGCTCGCAGAGCGCGACGAGCGCGCGGAAGGCTTCCGGCTCCTTGCCGACGCTGTCGGTCACGACGACCGGGTTCTTCGCCTTGAGGATCATGTCGGCGACCATCTGGATGTCCGCATCCATAGGCTGCAGCTTCGGCACCGGCGGCACGTTGCGCAGATTGGCCGGCGGCGTCCACGCTGCCAGCATGTGCTCCAAGGGCACGTCGAGATAGGTCGGCGCTTGCGGGATGTGCTGCGCCATCTCGCCGGCGCGCACGGTCTGCTCATAAAGCGTATGCACGCTGCCGGCCTGCTGCGCCCATTTGGTGACCGGCTCGACGATGCGCTGCGGCCCGCCGACGATGCCGAGAGAGCCGTACCATTGCGCGCCCGGCTCGACGCTCGGGTCCTCGCCATAGGTCACCGACTCGCCCGACATCACCACCATCGGGATCTCGAAATTGCGCGCGGTGTGGATGCCGATCTCGCCCTGCATCAGCCCGACGCCGGCATGCAGCAGCACGGCCTGCATCTTGCCGCTGTATTGCGTGTAGCCCATCGCCATGTTGACGGCGAGGGTCTCGTGCCAGCATTCGATGAAATCCGGACCCGGGCGGTTGCTGGTCTTCTGCCGCGCCAGCGCCTCCCATACCGGCGACCATTCCGATCCCGGCGATGACATGATGTGCTCGATGCCGAGGCTGCGGAATGCCTCCAGAATCGCTTCGCCGCCGTCGTGATTGGTCGCCACTTCGTCCTCCCGTTCGCTTCATGGGCGCAGTCGCCCACGCGGGCGCCATTAAACGGCTTCTCCCCGAAACCGACAATAGGGATTCGGGAAGATTCCGCGCCGTTATGCCTCATTGGTTGGCATAGCCGACCTATGGCCCATCGGCTAAAGTCGCCGCAGGATTCGAGGCGCAGATTTGGGAGGATTTGCTCATGGATGCGAGCAGCGCGCGCGGCGTGGATTTCGAGAAATTCCGGCTGCGGCCGTTCGTCAAGAAGCTGGTGGAGATCGGCGAGGTCGAGGTTCACGACGAGCCGGTCGCGCTCGCCGAGATGAGCGGCATCATCGAGAAGACGCCGAAAGCGGTGCTCTTCAAGAAGGCCGGTGCCGAGCAATACGAGGTGATCGCTGCGGTCGCGGGCAGCCGCAAGCGCGTCGCCGCCGCCTTCGGGGTCGGCCAGGGCGAGATCGCCGCCGAGTTCAACCGCCGCGTCGCCAAGCCGCAGCCGATCGTCGAGGTGAAATCGGCCGATGCGCCGGTCCATGAGATCGTGCGCACCGGCGATCAGATCGATCTGACGACCTTGCCGTTCCATCCGCAGCATCAATATGACGGCGGCACCTATATCTCGTCCGCCATCGACTTCTCGGTCGATCCCGCGACCGGCAAGCGCAATGTCGGCTGCCGCCGGTTGATGCTGCGCTCGAAGAACACGATGCGCACCAATCTCACGGCGCCGTCCGATCTGCGCCTCTGCTACAAGGCCTGCGTCGAGCGCAAGCAGCAGCTGCCGATCAGCTTCGTCATCGGCTCGCACCCGCTCGATTTCCTCGCCGCCAGCGGGCGCTTTCCCGGCGACGAGTTCAGCGCGCTCGGCACGCTGCGCGGCGAAGCGGTGCCGATGGTGAAGAGCCTCACCAACGATATCCTCGTCCCGGCCGATGCCGAGCTGGTCATCGAGGGCTATCTCCACGAGCACGGCTATACCGAGAACGAAGGTCCTTACGGCGAGTTCTGGGGCTTCTACGGGCCGGTCCATATCGATCCGGTGTTCCATGTCACCGCGATCACCCAGCGCAAGGACGCGATCTTCCAGACCGTGCTCCATTCCGGCCGGGCGCTCGGCCGCGCCGATTCATCCAATCTCGCCGCCGTCCATGCCGAGGCGCAGGTCTATCGCCTGCTGCGTGAGGCGCGCATCGTGCCGGTGGCGATGAATGCCGTCACCGCGGCGGGCGGGCGCGTCCATCTCCGTCTCGCGCTGAAGGATCCGCTGCCGGGCCAGGCGCGCGCCGCGATCTCGACGATCTTCGCCATCTCCGGTATCCGCAACATCGCGGTGTTCGACGACGACGTCGACATCTTCGATAACGACGAGGTCGAATGGGCGATGTCGACGCGCATGGATCCGGCGCGCGATGTGATGATCCAGG
>Ga0335085_10007770_pt1 | contig 16498 bp, 14 predicted proteins | sample Lox_Sample_45_FD_206712 | JGI IMG/M metagenome (GOLD analysis project Ga0335085, IMG submission 206712) | Soil microbial communities from Loxahatchee National Wildlife Refuge, Florida, United States - Lox_Sample_4.5 | ecosystem: Environmental > Terrestrial > Soil > Wetlands | place: USA...
GATCTGTTGCATCGCGCAAGCGATCGCGTCGGCGAGCATCGGCGTGGAGCCTTGCTGGCGAGCCGCAATGGCGACGGGGTCGCTCAATTGAAGAGCCATGACGGCGACCTTGGGATAGATCTTGGCCGCCAATCCCGCGATATCGATGCCCCTGAGCGCGAGCTCGGCCGAGAAGCTTCGCTCGCCGGCACTCACGGCCTGGGGCGCCACGGGTGCTTGCCTCGGCTCGCGCGGCGCGTCACGGGCCGCGGTCATGCGGAGCGCCAGCAAATTCGCGACGATGCGCAGAAAGTCGTGCATGCCGCCGCCTGGCGGCAGGTCCTCGAGCCAGAGCGCGCCCGCGACCTTGCCGGCGCGCCGCACCGGCACGACGAGCAGCGACCGGCTGCCAAAGGGCTGCATCAGGATTCGATATAGCTCCGCGGTCCGGGGATCGCCCTCCGCGTCGGCAACCTCGAGCTCCTCGCCGGTCGCGAGATGGGCGAAGAGCTTCGGGGCCTCGTCGTGCGATGCTTCGATGCCGCCGAGATGCCGGCCGCTGTCCCGGTCGTAGCTGTCCTCGCAGCGGAGCGTATGGGCGCCTTCTGCAAGGCGCCAGAGGCTGACCCGCCGCGCCGAGGTCGCCTCGAGCAGCATCTCGGTCACCATCGGCAGAGGCGCCCGCTCTGCCGGATCGAAGAGGTCGGCCTTCGCGGCCAGGAGATCGAGCGCGGCCTTCTGCCGGCCGATCACGTGACCGCGCTCTTGTAGCAGACGCGCCGCGCGGTCGGTTCTGAGCCCCTGCCGCGCCAGAAGGACCGCGAATACCGCCACCATCGCGATCACCGCGAGGGACATCAGGAGAGCCGCGCGCGTGTTCCTCGTCACGAAGCCGGTGAAGTCCTTCTCCGGCACGACGATCACCATGCTCCATGCGTGCTCCGCAGTCGGAAGCGGGGAAACGATTGAGACGATGCGCCGGCCGTCCACCTCTATGACGCGCCGTCCATAACCCCCGACCCGGTAGCGATCGTATGCGGCCGTGAGCTCCGCATCGCCGAGCTCGTCGATGCGCGCGGCGCTGAGCTCGCCCTCCCGCCCTTTCAGCATCCGGCCGATATCGGAAGCGGCGATCAAGAAGCCGCTCTGGTCCATGATCGCGACGCGGCCGGTGCGTCCGATTTTGAGGGAGGCGAGAAAATCGGATATCGCCTGAAGCGAGATATCAACCCCGAACACGATCTGATTGCCGCGTGGATCCCGGTAGCGTACCGAGGCCGTGATTCCCGGCGTCCGCGCGGTGTAGAAGATGTACGGGCGGGTCCAGAACATGCCGTCGCTCTCTAGCGCGCCGGCGTACCAGGGTCGCGCGCGCGGATCGTAGGCGTCGCTCGGATCCGTCTCCCGGGCGATCTCCCGTCCGGCCTCGTCGCGCCGGATCCAGACCACCAGGCGCGGGCCCGGCGAGTTGCGAATCAGCTTGGTGTCGATGCCGCCGGCCTCGCCGTGCCGCACCATCATGAAATTGCCGGCCGGATCCGCGAAATCGAAGGCGTCGACCTGCGGCAACCGGGCGAGCGCATGCGCGGCGACCTGCTCGGTCACTTCGCGGCTCCCTTCGAAGACCCCACTCGAGCCGATCTCGCGCACGAGCTGGGTCGCGCGCACCGCGGGGTCGAGATAGCTCGCGACTTGAAGAGAAATCCGGCCCTGCAGCTCCGTCAGCACGTCTTCCGAGATGCCGAGCACACCGGTCCGGTTGGCTTCATATGAATAGAGCGAGATTCCCAGCATCGCGCTCGCGACGACGATCGCCCCCGCGATCGGCATGACGACACGCATGAGAGTCTGGCGGCGTCGACGCCGCTCGGCCAGGCGATCCGCTCCAATATCGACTAGGTACTCGGTCGACACGCGTACCGCTCCGATCTTTGACGACACGACCGGGGGAACTGCCGGGGTCGCGTCGGTAGGAGCCTAGGCCCGTCTTGCGCTCGTGCGCGAGTGTATCGCTCACTTGGCCATGTCGTCGGCGCGGCGCTCGGCGCACGGGTCAAATCAGGCGACCCGGGATTCGTGCTAACTTATTGCCTATATGAGAGTGGCGGCCGGGCGGGGGAAATACAGTGAATTATGTATTCCCGCGCCCGCCCGCAACGGAGCCGGCACCCGCTGCAACCCTGAGGCCGGACTTGGCCCTTCTACGCGTGAGGCGACGATGGTAGGCGGCGCGCCGAGAAAACGCGGTCAACTCCTCAATCGGTTCGAGCGCATCGGCTTCTTCGGGCCGGCCGGCCTGCTGGTCGTCGCCGCCTTCGTCGTCGCCTATCATTTCGTCCAGCCGGCGCCGCCGCGCCACATCACGATGGCGACCGGCTCCAGTGACGGTGTCTATTACTACTACGGCCGCATCTACCGCGATCTCATGGCGAAGGAGGGCATCGAGGTCACGCTCCTGGAGACCGCGGGCTCGGTCGCCAATGTCGAGCTCCTCACCCGCGGCGAGGCAGACGTTGCCTTCATACAGGGCGGCGCGCGCAGCGAGGAGGGCGATACGCCGTTGCGCGCGCTCGCGAGCCTCTATTATGAGCCGGTTTGGGTCTTCCTGCGCAAGGATGTGCCGGCCTCTCGCCTTGGCGATCTCCGCGGGCGCCGCGTCGGGGTCGATCGCGAGGGCAGCGGCACGCGGGCGATTGCGCTCCAGCTCCTTGCAGACAACGGGCTCGCCACCGCCGACTTCGAAGCCTCGCCGCTCGGCGGCATCCAAGCGGCAGCCGCCTTGCGCGGAGGTACGCTCGATGCCGCGTTCTTCGTCATCGGCGCGAGGGCGCCGGTCGTCGAGAGCCTTTTGGCCTCGCCGGACATCCGGATTTTCTCCTTCGAGCGGGCGGAGGCTTATCGCCGACTCCACAGCTTCCTATCTCGCCTGACGCTCCCCGAGGGTGCGGTCAGCCTCTCGGCGGATTTGCCGTCCGCCAACACGGCGCTGATCGCGCCCGCAGCCAACCTCGTCGTCGGTGAGGATTTTCACCCCGCGCTCGCGGAGCTTCTGCTGATGGAGGCGCAGAGAATCCACGGCCACGCCGGCGTCTTCGAGGAGGCGGGCGAATTCCCGTCCCGCAAGCACCTCGACTATCCCATCGCCAGCGCCGCGGAGCGCTTCTTCGAATACGGTCCCTCGCTGCTGCAGCGCTATCTGCCGTTCTGGGCCGCGAATTTCGTCGACCGGCTCAAGATCATGCTGCTGCCGCTGATTGCCCTAGCCTATCCGCTCTTCAGGATCGTTCCGCCGACCTACGACTGGCGCATGCGCTCGCGCATCAGCCGGTGGTACAAGACGCTGCAGCAGATCGAGCGCGACTTCGAGGCGGGCGCGACGCGCGAGGAGCTGGTGCGGGCGCTTGCGGAGCTCGAGGCCCTGGAGCAGAAGGTGCGGCACCTCACAATGCCTTACACCTACGGCAATTATCTCTATAGCCTGCGCATGCATATCTCGATGCTGCACAACGAGCTCTCGATCGCGCTCAAGCGCGCTGACGAGCAAAAGCGCTGATCGACGCTTCAGGCAAAACACGCAGTGTCGGCGTCTCCCGTCCGCTTCGGCCGCAGGGCGGCGGCCGGACGCAGAGCGCCCGCTGCGACGGGGCGCGTGAGCCGACGGCGGGTCTTCCCGTCTCCGGGTCGACCGGTTTGCCATCACGCCATCGTCACCCCCGCACAGCAAATCGATCTCCCTGGCTCTATCAGTGCTTCATGCCGACCGCGCCATCCAAGGCCGGCGGTAGGCCTCACCTGTGGCAAGCACTGCCCACCCGATCCGCGCCGTCTGGCCGGCCAACGCCGGTCGAATTCGCTGGCGCACCGGCGGTCGAGCCGAGCTCCGGCACGATCAGCCGAAGCGGCCGCGCAGCTTGGGGAGAACGTGCTCCGCGTATAGCCTTAGAAACCGGGCCTGATCCGGCCCCGGTGCGTGGAACACCAGATGCCGAAATCCCAGCGCGACGTACTCGCCGATTTTCTCGACGTGCTCGTCGGGGTCGGTGGAAACGATCCATCGGCTGGCGGCACGTTCGACCGGCAAGGCATCGGCCAGCTTCTCCATCTGTACGGGATCCTCGACCCCCATTTTTTCCTCCGGCGAGAGGGCGAGCGCCGCCCAGTAGCGAGTGTCATCCTTGGCGCGCTGGCGATCGGTATCGAAGGACACCTTCATCTCGATCATGCGGTCGATGCCTTCCTTCGCGCGCTTGGCGACCTCGAGGCCTGCCTCCAGATTCGGCAGGAGGGTTTCGGTGTAGAGGGCGCGGGCCTTGCCGCTCGTGCAAATGAAGCCGTCGGCGACGCGTCCGGTATATTTCGCGACCATCGGCCCGGCGGCGGCGATGTAGATCGGCACCGGCTTCGCCGGCCGGTCGTAGATGGTGGCGTCCTTGGTGCGGTAGAACTCGCCCTCGAAAGTGAGGCGATCCTCGGTCCAAAGCTTTCGGATGAGCGCCACCGCTTCGCGCAAGCGCGCAAAGCGCTCCTTCATCTCCGGCCATTGCATGGCCGTCGAGGGGATCTCGTTGAGCGATTCGCCGGAACCGACGCCGAGGATGACCCGTCCCGGAAACAGGGCGCCGAGGGTGCCGAAGACCTGCGCGACGACGGAGGGGTGATAGCGAAATGTCGGCGTCAGCACGCTCGTTCCGATCAGAATCCGAGACGTACGCGCGCCGAGAGCGCCGAGCCACGCCAGCGCCGAAGGCGCATGACCGCCGGTATGGCGCCATGGCTGGAAATGATCGCTGATGAAGACCGACTCGAAACCGAGTTGCTCGGCCAAGGCGGAAAAGTCCAGGAGCTCGCGCGGTCCGAACTGCTCGGCCGACGCCTTATATCCCAGTCGCAGCATCGGATTCTCCCTAGATTCAGCCGAGTGAACCCCGTGACACGGCGCGCCGCAACGAAAGTTTTCCTTGAGGGCGATGGCCAGGAAGGGCTTCGTATGAAGGCCTTCGGCGCAGTAGGCCGTAGGGCTGCCCATCTGGACTCGGAATGTCGCGAACTATAGAGTTTCCGAACGAGTTTTCCTCTCGCTCCGTTCTCTTGAGATGATGCGCATCCTGATGGCCGGATTCTTGAAACGCCTTCCCCGGCTATCATCGCTGCTGATGTTCGAAGCTGCCGCCCGATGCCGCAGTTTCACCATTGCTGCGCGCGAGCTCAACGTCACGCAGGCGGCCGTAAGCCAGCAAGTGCGCGCGCTCGAGCGGGAGCTCGGCCTCGTGCTGTTCAATCGACTTCATCGCGGGCTGGAACTGACGCGGGAGGGCGCACGGCTTCATCGTGCCGTCATGATATCCTTCGAGCGTGTCGCCGAAACCACGGCGGAGCTGCGTGCCGCCAAGCGCACGACGCGGCTCGAGATCGGCGCCACTTACGCCGTGGCGACATTCTGGCTGGTGCCGCGATTGCCGCGCTTTCGGGCGTTGCATCCGGAGATCGACGTGCACGTGGTGGCGTCCGACCGCGGCTTCGATGCGATCGCCGATCGGGTCGATGTCGGCATCGCCTATGGCCTGGGTCAATGGCCGGGGTTCCGCGCGACGCTCATCCGAGAAGGTGAGGTCTTTCCGGTGTGCAGTCCGGAATACCTTCGGCGCCGCCCGCGCCTTACGCGCGTCGAGCAATTGCCGCACGAGAGCCTGCTGTCCATGGAAGACGATCGCCCGGGCCTGATGGATTGGACGGCCTGGTTCGCCGAGCAGGATATCAAGGGCTACGATGCGCGCCACAACCTCAAGATCAACAGCCATCCGCTGCTGATGCAGGCGGCCTGCGAAGGCCAGGGCATTGCGCTCGGCTGGGCGATGCTGACCGACGATCTCCTGGAGAAGCGAAAGCTCGTGCGGCCTCTCGACGCCACCGTTCGCACCTCCCGGGGATTCTATCTCGTCACTTCCGATAAGAATTCCAGCGAGGAAGCGCAGGCATTCTCCGGCTGGGTATTGAACCAGCTCGAGATGGGCAGCGAGACTGACGGCGCGCGGCCCATCGCGCGCCTGCGGGAAAAGCTCTGACGCTCAATGCCGCGAGCGTGAGACCGGGTCGAGCAGGTCGCGCAGCCCGTCGCCGAGCATGTTGAAGCCGAGCACCGCCAGAAAGATCATGGTGGCCGGCGCCAGCACGAACCAGGGAGCCGTCTCCAGATATTGGAAGCCGATCTGCACCATCGACCCCCAGGTCGGAGTTGGCGGCTCCGCGCCGAGGCCGATGAAACTAAGGCTCGATTCGATGATGATGGCGAACCCGATCGCGAGCGAGCCCTGCACGATCACAGGATTGATCGCGTTCGGCAGAATGTGGCGCAGCAGGACAAGATAGGTGGGCACGCCGACGGAATGCGCCGCCTGTACGTAGTCGTTGTGCTTCACCGACAGCACCTGTCCGCGCACGATCCTCGTAAAGATCGGGATTAGCACGACGGCGATCGCGATCATTCCGTTGAAGACACCATGGCCCAACACCGTCGCGATGGTGAGCGCGAGCACCAGCGCAGGCAGCGCCATCACGCTGTCGAGGACCCGCATCAGCGCCTCGTCGAGGGCACCGCCGATATAGCCGGTGATCAGACCGAAGGGTACGCCGGCGGCGATCGCGACGAATACGGACGCGACGCTCACGCCCATGGAAACGCGGGCGCCGTAGATGAGGCGGCTCAGGATGTCGCGCCCGAGATCGTCGGTTCCCAGGAGGTGAGCGGCCGTCGGGCCGTTGAGCATGGCGCGGTAGTCGATGGCGTTCGGCGCGTAGGGAGCGAGGAGCGGCGCGAGGGCCGCGGTCAGTATCTGCACCAGCACAAGGGTCAGTCCGACCATCGCGAGGCGATGACGCGCGAAGTGGCGCATCGCTCTCTCGAACCGCGCACGCAGCGGCTGCTTGATCGCTCGCGGCAGGTTCGGATCGATGGCGCTGGGATACATCGACACCTCACGTCGTGCGGCTGCGGGGATCGAGGACCCCATAGGCGACATCGACCAAAAGATTCGCCAGCACGACCACCAAGGTCAGAAACAGCACGACTGCCTGCACCATCGGATAGTCTCGGCTGAGAATGCCGTCGACCATCAGACGCCCCACGCCGGGAACAGCAAAGATCGTCTCGGTGATCACCGCGCCGCTGAACAGCGACCCCAATTGGATGCCGAGAACGGTTACCACCGGGAGCATCGCGTTCTTGAGCGCGTGCCACAGGATCACGCGCGTCTCACTGAGACCCTTTGCGCGAGCGGTCCTGATATAGGCCTGCTGCAGCACGTCGATGAAGCTGGCGCGGGTCTGCCGCGTCACTGTGGATGCGAGCCAGAGCGTGAGCGTGAGCGCGGGCAGGATCGTGGTCGCGGCGCTCCGGACAGGGTCCACGAATGGCGACACATAGCCCGATGCCGGCAGCCAGCGCCAGCGCAGCGCGACGAAATAGATCAGCACCCCGCCGGTCAAGAAATACGGCATCGCCGCGCCCAGCAGCGATCCGATCGTACCCAGCCAATCCTTCCAGGAACCTTGCGAGGCCGCGGTCGTAATTCCAACGGGAACGCTTATCAGCATCGCCAAGAGCCAGGCCGTCAGGCTGATCTGGGCGGTCGGGAGAATGCGCGTCAGCAGAATGTCGAATGCCGGCTGCCGGCTGATGATCGAGCGGCCGAGGTCGCCGGACAAGAGCCTCGACAGCCATGCGAAGTACTGCATGTAGAGAGGCTGCGTGAGGCCGTATTCCTGCCGCATGCGCTCGGCGATCTCGGCGCTCACATCCGTCTGCGCCTGGCTGATGATCATGAGCACGGGATCGCCCGGCAGCATGCGCATCAGCAGAAACACGATGATGCTGGTCAGCAACAAGACCGGGATTGCCGCCAAGGCCCGATGGACGATGTATCTCGCCATTATTGTCGCGATCGGAGGGCCGCGCCCGCCCGGCGGGGCGTCAAATGCACGGGCGAGGACGCCATATTGAGCGGTCCCGGAGCCAGCGGGTCACCCCTCGAGGTAGATATCCTGAAAAGCGATGATCGCGTCCTGCGCGTGCACAAACCCCTTCACCTTGGGATGCAGCCCTTTGAAATCGGAGCCGTAGTGCCAGGGGACATAGGCCGCGTCGTCGTTCATGAGGTCGGAGATTTCCCGGAACACCTTCCGCCGCTCCGCCTCCGAGCTCGCCGCGCGCTCGGCCGAAATCAGCTGATCCATCTTCGGGTTCGAATAGGAATTGTACTTTGCGTAGGATCCGGTCGATTGCAGGAGAATACCGAGATACTGGTCGGGATCGGGGCGGTATCCCCACCAACCGAAGAGATCGATCGGCAGCTTGCCGCTGTTCAGCGCGTTGCGATATCCGGCGGAATCGACCGGCTGTATCTCCACCTTGACACCGAGCTCGGCGGCATTCGCCTGGAATACCTGGCCCGCGCGCTGTTTGACGGGATCGGGCTGCAGCGGCGCCTGGATGACGATGGGTAGGGTGAGGCCCGATTCGTCGATAAGGCGCTTAGCCTTGTCCATATCGCGCTTGTACGGCTTGTAATTGGGGTCGTGAAACGGACTTCCGGGCATTATGCCGTCGTACCCAATGGACCCGGTGCCGAAATACGCGACTTGATGCAGCGCATCCCGGTCGATCGCCCACTGAAACGCCTGGCGGAATTTCTTGCTGCGTCCGGGATAGGCATCGGCGAGATTGAAGCCGAAATATTCCCAGCGATATCCCACCTTCTCCGAGATCACGAATTCCTTGGCCGCGCGCAGCCGCGAGATGTCCTGCAGCGGCAGAGCTTCCGCGATATCGACGCCGCCGGAGCGCAGCTCCGCCAGCCGGGTACTGTCGATCGGGATGGGGCGGAGGATCACGCGATCGAGATAGGGCTTCGGCTTCTCCCAATAATCCGGGTTTTTCTCCAGGACGGTGCGGTTGTCCTTGGCATATTCCACGAGCTTGAAGGGGCCCGCGCCAGAAGGATGTTGTCCGTAATCGATCCCATATTTCTCGAAGGCCGCCGGCGACCCAATGCAGCCGGTAACGTCGGTGAAGGGAAACAGGAAAGCGGCGAAGGCGGATTTGAGCGTCAGCTTGACGGTGCGCGCGTCAACGACCTCTACAGAATCGAGCGTCGCGATCTCTCCTTGCCGGATGCCGCCGTTAGCAGCGGTTTTCGGATCGCGAATTCGATCGATGTTGTATTTCACGGCCGCCGCATCGAGCACGGTTCCGTCCTGGAACTTCAAATTGGCGCGCAGCTTCAGAATGAAGGTCTTGTCGTCCGGGTGCTCCCAGCTCTCGACGAGGCCCGGAGCCAAGCGGCCCTCGGCGTCCACCCGCAGAAGGGTGTCGTGGATCGCGCGCGTGGCAGCGCGCCCCTGGAGATTGCCGGTGATGTGGGGATCGAAGCTAAGCGGATCCGCAAATATCGCGGTCGTCAACGTGCCGCCCTTCTTAATGGCCGCCGGTGCACCCTGGGCGAGTCCAGGGCGCGGAACTAGCAACGCGCCGGCCGCAACGGCATGAAGCAAACGCCTTCTCGTGAGCATTGTTTGCCGCCCTCCCTGCAGATCACTTGTGGGATGCCGAGAGCTCGCGCCCGATGGCGTCTTCATTCCGGCATCCGAATTCGGCTCTAACGCGGCGCCACGCTTGGCGCTGAGTTATCCCGGTCTTGCGGGCTTATCCGCGGCTTCCGGCCGCGGTTTACCGCGCCTTGCCCGAAGCTTATGTCCTACGGGCGGGCGCATCAATGAAAGTTTTGCCGATGGAGCTTGACCAAGCGGCGCTTTCGGCATTGCCAGGCGCGGCACCCGCCGCTTCCGATGGACCGGCGACCGGTCACGGGTTACGGTCGGAGCAAGACCGAGAATTCATGGCGAGTGCCAGTCCTTCGGGCACGTGGGTCGACCGCAATGCAAGCAACCGAGCCGACCGATCCGTCAGCGCCGGGAAGCGTAACCGCCTCTGCACGCCCAACGCTCGAGATCGAGAATCTCAAGACGCACTTTCTGCTGCGCAGGGGTATCCTGCGCGCGGTCGACGGGTTTTCCTGCTCGCTCAATGCCGGCGAGACGCTGGGTATCGTAGGGGAGTCCGGCTGCGGAAAGAGCATGACCGCGCTGTCGGTCTTGCGATTGGTGCCGAGTCCGCCGGGCGAGATCGTGGGCGGGGCCATCCGCTTCGAGGGCCGCGATCTGCTCGCGCTGAGCGAGACGGAAATGCGGAAGATACGCGGCAACAACATCTCCATGATCTTCCAGGAGCCCATGACTTCGCTGAACCCGGTCGTAACGATCGGGCGTCAGATCAGCGAGACGATCTCGCTGCATCAAGGCCTCCGGACGCGCGAAGCGCTTCACAAGACCGTGGAGATGCTCCGGTTGGTCCGCATCTCCGAGCCCGAGCGACGGCTCAGCGAATACCCTCACCAGATGTCCGGTGGCATGCGGCAGCGGGTCATGATCGCGATGGCGCTCTCTTGCAATCCTCAGGTGCTCCTGGCGGACGAGCCGACGACTGCGCTCGACGTGACGATCCAAGCGCAGATCCTGGCGCTCATGGCCGAGCTGCAGGAGCGCTTGGGTACCGCAATCGTGCTCATCACTCACGATATGGGCGTCATAGCCGAACATGCCGACCGCGTCGCGGTGATGTACGCCGGAAGGAAGGTCGAGGAAGCGCCGGTCGAAGAGATATTCGCCAATCCGATGCATCCCTACACCCAAGGCCTGCTGCAATCGATCCCGCGTCTCGATTTGTCCCGCGCTCAGGATGGTGGACGCCGTCGGCTCTCCGAGATCGCGGGCACCGTGCCGCCGCTCGATAGGCTGCCGTCGGGCTGCACGTTCTCCCCACGATGCGCATTTGCAACCGACATCTGTCGAAAGGAATACCCGCCGCTCGAATCGAAGTCGCCCGGCCATCACGCGACGTGCTGGCATTCCGATAAGGTGCGAAGCATCAATCCATGAGCGCAACCGCGACATCGGTGACGGGTCCTGCGCCCTTGCTGGAGGTTCGCCAGCTCAAGAAACACTACCCGATCCGACAGGCATTGACGTCGCGCGTGTCGGGGAAAATCTACGCGGTCGACGGCATTTCCTTCGAAATCCGCCGCGGCGAGACCTTGGGTCTCGTGGGCGAAAGCGGCTGCGGCAAATCTACCGCAGGAAAGACGGTGCTGAGGCTGATGGAGCCGACCGGCGGGACGATCAGGCTCGATGGGCGCGACATCACCCATTTGCGGCGCGCCGAGCTCAGGCCGCTGCGTCGTGAAATGCAGATGATCTTCCAAGATCCATTCTCCTCCCTCAATCCGCGGATGACGGCAGGGCAGATCGTTGCCGAGCCGCTCGCGGTGCACGACATCGCACGGGGTGCGCAGAGGCTCGAGCTGGTGGCGGCACTGTTTCGGCGCGTGGGCCTGCGGCCGGAGCAGATGGCGGAATTCCCGCATGCCTTCTCCGGCGGACAACGCCAGCGCATCGGCATTGCGCGGGCGCTTGCCGTACAGCCGAAGCTCATCGTCGGTGACGAGCCGGTTTCCGCCCTCGACGTCTCGATTCAGGCTCAGGTCATCAATCTGATGGTGGACCTGCAGGAAGAATACGGTCTCGCTTACCTCTTCATCGCCCACGATCTGGCGGTGGTGCAACACATCGCCCACCGCATCGCCGTCATGTATCTCGGCCGCATCGTAGAGCTCGCGGACAAGCGATCCCTATTCAGCCGGCCGCTGCATCCCTATACCGAGGCGCTGCTGTCGGCGGTACCGATCCCGGATCCCAAGGCCCGGAGAATCGGGCGCGCGATCCTAGCCGGCGACGTTCCGAGCCCTATCAATCCGCCGCAGGGCTGCCATTTTCACACGCGCTGCCCATATGCGACGGAGCGTTGCCGGGCCGAATCCCCGGAGCTCCGTGAACTGCAGCCGGGTCATTTCGTGTCCTGCCATCGGCATTGACCGCCGGGACGTCGCGCCAATAGCCGGCCTTGGGCCGCGGGGCCTAGCAAAACTATTGTTGCGTGAGGGGACGCGCAGGCTACTGTCGGAGAGACCGACACGCCTCGACGCGCGAGTTTTCCCGCTGTGGACACACGGGTGCCCGCAGGCGAGCGCCGAATTCAGAGAAAGGGATTTGCCATGCCTGTTGTCCGGATCGCCTTCTATCAGGGTCGCTCAGTGGAGAAGAAGCGTGCCATTGCCGAAGCCGTCACCGACGCGCTTGTCCGCATCGGTGGATCGACCCGCTCGGGCGTGAATGTGATCTTCGAGAACGTCGCCAAGGAGGATTGGATAATCGGCGGCGCTCCGGAGACAAAGGGGTCGCCAGGCGACAACTAATCCGCGACGGTGGGAGGCGAAGAGAGTGTCGCGGCCGGCCGTTAGCGTTATTCTCAACGCGGAATATCCGATTTCGAAGCTCGTCGAGCTCGGCCGTCTCTGCGAGGAGCTGGACTACGGGTGCCTTTGGTACACCGACCTGCGCTTCGCCACCGAGTGCTTCATAGGTCTCGCCGCGATCGCGGGCAGGACCAGAAAAATCCGGCTGGGACCGGGGGTCGTCGACCCCTATTCGCGTCACCCCTCGATGATCGCGAGCTCCATTGCCACTCTCGACGAGTTGACCGGCGGCCGGGCCATGCTGGGCCTCGGCATCGGCGGCCAGGGACTGCCCGAGCTCGGAATCGAGCGAAAGCTGCCGGTCGCGGCGATGCGAGAGGCCGTCGAGATGATCCGCAATCTCCTCAAAGGCGAAAAGGTCACGGCGCAGGGAAAGGTCGTGTCGCTCGCCGGCGCGAAGTTAACGGTGCGGCCCGTGCAGGAGCGCATTCCGATTTATTTCGCGACCCACGGCGCTCAGATCGCGCGACTAGCGGGCCAGATCGCCGATGGCGTACTGATCGCCAACACGCTGAACCCCGTCGCCTTCGACTTCTACGCGAAGCAGATCGGCGAAGGCATGTCGAAAGCAAGCCGACCGCAAAGCGCGGTCGACATCGGATTGCGCGTCGAAGCCTGCATATCTGACGACGACGATGCGGCCTTCGCCGTCATGCGCGGGCGTGTGGCCTCGCGGGTGCTCTCCCAGTATCCGCACTGGGAGTATCTCGAGGCGATTGGCATCACCCTGCCGGAGGCATTCGTCGAGATCGCCAAGTCACCCGACCGCGGCAAGTCGAATCCCGGCGCTGCGGCGCTCATGCCGCGCGAGGTGGTGGAGTCGATGGTCCTCGCCGGCAATGCAGAACGCTGCGCGCAGCAGCTCGCCAAGGGGCTCGTGCCGCAGATCACTCACTTGACGATCCGCCCTCATGCCGCTCCGGGGCAGGACGTGGCGGATGTGCTCACGGCATTCATGCGCGATGTCGTGCCCCGTGCGCTGCACTTGCGGAAGCAGCAGGCATCGAGGTGAGCTACCGTGCCCGCGGCGCGGAACTAAGCGAAATCCATCGACGGAGAGACGCTCATGGTCACGATGATCAATCTTCACATCGTCAATCCCGCGCAACGCGAGCGCGCCATCCGCCTGCTGAAGAAGAACACTGAACTTGCGCGCAAGGCGAAGGGATTCATCAGTCGCGAGATCTATTTCTCGGTCAAGAACCCCCTCAAGGGATACAGCATCGCCACTTGGGAAACCCGCGAGGACATGGAAGCGTTTCTCAGGAGCCCCGATCGGCCGGCGCTGGTTACCGAGGGTGAGGAAAAGCGTGTCTATGAGAAGACGCCGGACGGGAATGTCCTGCTATTCACAAGCACCGACCCCGATGTCTTCGAGTTGGTCGACGTTCCCTAAACGCGTTTGACGCATGCGTTTACCGAACGTATCGCCCGCGCTGGCGCCGAATGAGCGGCCTGGCAATTGCATGTGCGAACGCAAGAGGCTCTCATCTACTTCGAGCGGCGCCCCAGCAGCAAAACGCCGCTCCGGGGGAGCGGCGACATCGGCACGGTTTCGCAGTTCGGCAAAGCGGGTAGCGGGGGCCCGATACCTGCTTTGCCGAAATCGGAGAAAGCTGGCTCGCCCTCGAAGATGTGCATATGGGGCGTAGGTTCAAATGGGGGGCCCGCAACCGCCGAGAGTTGACTCTGGCACCAGTGCCGATTTGACGACGCGACGGGTTCAAATCGGGGAGGTTTGAACCCGTGACCTTCAGGTTATCAGCCTGACGATCCAGCACAGTCAAGATGTGTATTAAGTACCAAGTCGCGCCTCCAAACCGAATTGCGTCGCGCGCAAGCTGCTCAAGAGCCGGTCGTTACCGAAAATCTCTCACTCGGACCGGTCAAGAAATCGCCCGATCTGGCCCGCGCTGTCGATGGGCTCCAGTCACATCGTCCGTGACCAGTGGAGCCCGCCGCACTAAAATTCAACCCGGTTGCGCAATCGGGGCAGCGCAGGGCACAAGCGCTACCAAACCATTCGGCCTTACTTTGAGCGAGTGAGCCTAATGTCTCGTTACTCCCTTGAGGAATTCATCGCCGATCTGCGGCGCGGTCAGCTCCACGGCGTCTTTATCGATGACACTGGGTCCCCGGGGCTAACAGCGTCCACTCCGCACTTGCATCCCGAGCGAAAATCCTGGATTGCAGTTGTCGTGTCGCCAAGAGACATTGCAGAAGTGCTTGAGCAGATGCCTCGGGCCATCGGGGAATTGAAGCGCGCGACTGGTGGCGGTGAATTTCACTTCACCGACATTTATGCGGGTAGGAAAGCGTTCAAAAACGTTGACTTGAGCGTGCGCTTGGCCGTGTTCGAGTTCATGGCTTACATTTTTGCTCGGTACAAATTTCCGATCATCGTTCAGACGCTCGATCCCCACAGCGTCGCCCGAATCCACAGCGGCGCCAGTTTTCCGAAACAAGTGGGACCCTTCAATCTCACTAAGCAGAACGATCTTGCACTATTTTTTCTACTCATTCGCGTAAAGTGGTTCCTGGAACAGAAACTCGCTAAGCCTGGGCCGTGGGCAAGGGTCTTCATCGATGAGGGGTTTAAGAAGAGCGGAGTTGCAATAAAGATCCCGTCGTTCGAGCGATATTTTGTGGACGGGCTCGTATGTTTTGTACGATCGGATTTGGTTCAGCCGATTCAGCTTGCTGACTTCGCTGCGTTCGCGCTTAACAGGACGCAGCTGTGACCTGCCCTGATTCTTCGGACCACGGTTAGCTTGAGACTGTCGCTCCGGCTCCTCGTTGTGCATGCCCCTCGCAGGGCAGTGGTGCAACGGGCCGGGGCGCGGAGGCCCCAAGTACCGCAGCGTCCCGGCCCGTTGCTTGACGGGATGCTGCCGCTTCGCTCTTCAGCTTCGCCACGAACTCGTTCGGTGTCAGGTAGCCCAGGCTCGAGTGTGGCCTGACCTCGTTGAAATGTCGCCGCCACGCTTCGATCAGAACCTTCGCCTCCGCGCGCGAGCGGAACCATTCGAGGCTCAGGCATTCGTCGCGGAACTTGCCGTTGAAGCTCTCCGTGACGCCATTCTGCCAAGGCTTTCCTGGATCGATCAACGCCGTGCCGATGCCCTCGCCAACGATCCAGCCCAGGAGCGCACGCGACACGAACTCGGGGCCGTTGTCCGAGCGCAGGAACTTCGGTGCGCCACGCTCGCTCACCAGCCGCGCCAGCACCTCGATCACCCGGGGCGAGCGGATGCGTCCATCCACGTCGATCGCCAGTCCCTCCTTGGTGAACTCGTCCGTCACCGTCAGACACTTGAGCTGCTGGCCGTTGGCGCAGGCATCGAACACGAAATCGTAGCTCCACACCTCGTTTGGCCCCGTGGGCGCCGAGGGGCGCAGGCGAGAGCCCGCCACGCGCTTCCTCGGCCGACGCCGTGGCACCTGAAGCCTGGCCTCCCGCCACAGCCGATAGGCCCGGTTGGGGCTCATCCGGTGACCGTCGCGCCCGAGAAAGATCCGGATGCGCCGGTAGCCGTAGCGCGGGTATTGCGCCGCGAGCTCGCTCATGCGCGCCAGCACCGGAGCGTCGGCCGCCGCCCGCTGACTGCGATACCCGAGCGCCGATCGCGCCACCTGGAACAGCGTGCAGGCCCGCCGCACTGAGAGACCGCGCTCTCGACTATAAACCACCTGTTTGCGGCGAACCGGCACGCTCACCAGTTTTTTGCGGCGACCTCTTTCATCACCTCGATCTCGAGGTCGCGCTCCGCCACCAGCTTCTTCAGCCGTGCGTTCTCCGTCTCGAGCTGCTTCAGCCGACGCACGTCCCGCGCTTCGAGACCACCGAACCGCTTGCGCCAGACATAGATCGTCTGCTCGCTCACCCCGTGCCGCTTGGCCACCGTCGTCACCGGCTCGCCATCGGCTTCGCGTAGGATCGCCACCATCTTCTCATCTGAAAACCGGCTCTGCCGCATCGCTCCCCTCCATTCCGGCCATGGTCTCCTCCCGATTTCTTGGACCGGTCTGAGTGAGAGATTTCCGGTTATGGTTGACCCTGAGAGAGGAGCCATAGCCGATGAAGAAGTCGAGGTTTA
>Ga0335085_10007771_pt1 | contig 16490 bp, 15 predicted proteins | sample Lox_Sample_45_FD_206712 | JGI IMG/M metagenome (GOLD analysis project Ga0335085, IMG submission 206712) | Soil microbial communities from Loxahatchee National Wildlife Refuge, Florida, United States - Lox_Sample_4.5 | ecosystem: Environmental > Terrestrial > Soil > Wetlands | place: USA...
CCTCTCCTCCTCCCTCGGGTCCTCCCGCTCGGGCACCAGCTCCACCCCCGAGCGCTCGGCCAGCAGCTCCAGCGCCTCTTTGAAGTCCACCCCCTCGGTCTCCTGTACGAACGTGAACACGTCCCCGGATGCCTGGCAGCCGAAGCAGTGGTAGACCTTCTGCACGGGGTCGATTCCGAACGAGGGCGTGCGCTCCTCGTGGAACGGGCACAGGCCCTCGTAGCGGGCCGGGCCCGCCCGCCGCAGCTCCGTCCGCGCCCCCACCAGCTCGAGGAAGTCCACCGCCTCGCGCACCCGCTCCTTGGACTCGCTCGTGTACAGGGCCACTGGGCCAACCTAGCGGGCGAAGGCCCGCGGTACCTGCAGCTCGGTGTAGGCGCGGATCGCGAAGCGGTCGGTCATCCCCGCGAGGTAGTCGGTGACCCTCTGGGCGAGGTCCCCGGCCCCGGACCGGACCGCTCCGTCGCCGCCCGGGGCGCCCTCGGGGTGCGGGGAGTCCTCCGGCAGCGCGGGGAGCAGCTCGGGGTGCTCGACGTAGTGGGCGAACAGGCGCGTGATCACCTCTGTGATCTTGGCGTACTCCTCCCGCACCGCCGGCCCGAGGTACACCCGCTCGAACATGAAGTCCCGCAGCTCACCCATCGCCGGACCCGCGACCGGCCCCTGCACGATCTCGCTGCGCTCAGCGGAGTGCTCGACCATGTCGTGCACGAGCGCGTCGATCCGCTCCGAGCCCGTGTGGCCCAGAACCTCGATCGGCCCCCGCGGCAGCTCCCGCTCGTCGAGCAGCCCCGCCCGCACGGCGTCGTCGATGTCGTGGTTGATGTAGGCCACCCGGTCGATCACGCGCACGATCTGGCCCTCCAGCGTCTGCGGCTCCGGCGCCCTCGAGGAGTGCCTCACGATCCCGTCGCGCACCTGCTCGGTCAGGTTGAGCCCCCGACCGTCGCGCTCGAGGTGCTCGACCACCCGCAACGAGTGCTCGTAGTGGCGGAAGTCGCGCCCGAAGCGCTCTTTCAGGCACGCGTCGAGGGCCTCCTCGCCGATGTGCCCGAACGGCGGGTGGCCGAGGTCGTGGCCGAGCCCTATCGCCTCCACCAGGTCCTCGTTCAGGCGCAGCCCCCGCGCGACCGTCCTGGAGATCGTGGTCACCTCGAGCGTGTGCGTGAGACGGGTGCGATAGTGGTCGCCCCGGGGGGCCACGAACACCTGCGTCTTGTGTGTCAGGCGCCTGAACGCCTTGCCGTGCACGATCCGGTCGCGGTCGCGCTGGAACGGCGTCCGCAGCGAGCAGTCCTCCTCGGGGTGGGCCCGGAGGGCGGGATAGGAGCGCGCCGCCCGTGGCGAGAGCAGCTCCTGCTCCTGGGCCGCGATCCGCCCCGCAAACGACGCCGCGACGGTCCCGGGATCGGCCGTGCTCAGTGCTCTCGTTTCCAGTCGGTGCCGCGCGTGAACTTGTGGATCAGGTGGCTCCACTTGGTCTGCTCCCCGGGGTCCTCCTTGAACACGGGGGCCCTGTGCTCGGGGAGCGGCAGCTCACGGGCCGCCGCGGCGTCGAGTCGCAGGTCCACCCCCCGCTCGTGTAGCGACGCGACCGAGGAGGCCTCGACGAAGCGCACGTCCTTGGACTGGTCGTAGATCAGCAGCCCGTGGAAGATGTCCTCCTCCGGGGCGCTCAGCACGCTCCCCACGGTCCCCACCTGCTGCCCGTCGCTCGAGTACACGGGAACGCCCTCGTGCAGGACCTCGTAGGAGATCGGCTGACCCTCGTCCATCGCCAGGAAAGATAGCCGCGATCCCCGAGGTCGCCGGCTCGCGCGGCCTCCGTGGCGCCCACGCCTTGCGCTCGCCTCTGCGCCGTCGCGCCTGCGCCCGCGCCGCTACGCCGCCACGGCCGGGGCCAGGCGCACGTGGGCGTGATACTCGAGCGTCACAGAGATCGCCCGCTCGACCTGCCGCAGGGCCGGGTCGGAGGCCTCGGGTGTCTCAGCCAGCGCCCGTCCGAGCGCATCGGCCATGAACCCGTGCGCCTCCTCGGCCAGGGCGAACGAGCCGGCCTCGCAGGCGCTGCACACGACCCCTCCGGCGGACCCCGAGAAGCCCACCAGGTGCTCCCTGGAGCCACAGCTCGCACACGCTCCCAGCTGCGGCGCCAGCCCGGCGGCGAGCAGCAGCTTCAAGCGGAACGAGAGCGCTTCCGCCCACGCCCCCGCGGCGCCCGTGGCGCCGGCGCGCTCGTCGAGCAGGGCGAGCTGGCGGCACAGCAGGTGGAACACCGCCGGGTGGGGCTCGGAGGTCTCGAACAGGCGCCCGACCGCGTCGCAGGCCCGCGAGGCGCCGTCCAGGGCGCGCGCGTCGCCCCGCAGCCTCGCGTACGCGTCTACCGTGTGGGCCCCGGTCACGGTCAGCAGCTCCCCTCGGCCTTCGTGGAGCTCGAGCTGCAGCCGGAAGAAGGGCTCCAGGCGCCCCCCGAAGCGGCTTCGCGCGCGCCTCACCCCCTTCGCGATCGCGCTCAACCTCCCCCTGTGGAGGGTGTACACGTGCAGGATCCTGTCGGCCTCTCCGTAGCGCATCGAGCGCAGCACCACCGCCTCGGTCCTCAGCTGTCCCGGCATATCCTGCAGCGAGTCTAGATCCCGCACCGGAGCATCCGCAGGGGCGCTCGCGGGTGATCCCGGGCGCTTTTCCGGGGTAGTGCGTCAGTGCCTTCCGCACCCAGCTATACTTTATGAAGTAATGGCAGAGATCAAGCTCTACACGACCGAGCCGTGCTCCTTCTGCAGGAAGGTGAAGGGAATCCTCGCCTCCCGGGGCGTGGACTTCACCGAAGTCAACCTCTCCAAGGATCCCGAGGGTCGGGTCGAGCTGGCCCAGCGCACGGGCATGATGACCTTCCCCCAGGTCACCGTCGACGGCCGCCTCCTGGGCGGCTACGCCGAGCTCCAGGCCGCCGTCGACGACGGCCGCCTCGACGAGCTCCTGGCCGCCTGAGCCCTCAGCTCCGACCGGGCCGGGCGACGGCCCGGACGCGCCGGCCCCGCGGCGGGCGCTGGCAGCTCTCGCACACGTAGGTCCCCCTTCCGGCGGCGAGGATCTTCACGATCGTGGTCCCGCAGCGGCCGCAGGGCTCCCCCGCCCGCAGGTGCACCAGGAACCGATCCTGGAAGGAGCCCCGCACGCCGTCCACGTGGCGGAAGTCGTCGATCGAGGCCCCGCGCGCGTCGATGCCGGCCTCAAGCGAGGAGATCACCCCCTCCCGCAGCCTCTCCATCTGCTCCCTTGAGAGGGTTCCCGCCGCCCTCAGCGGGTGGATGCCCGCCCGGAACAGCGCCTCGTCGGCGTAGATGTTGCCGACGCCCGCCACCCGTCGCTGGTCGAGCAGCAGGGCCTTGATCGGAGCCCTCCGCCGACGCGCGATCGCACGCAGGTGCTCGGCCGTGAAGTCCGGGTCAAACGGCTCCAGGCCGAGCCGCTCATCGAAGAACCGCTCGAGCTCCTCCTCCCCCGCCAGCAGCTCCCCGGTCCCGAACCGCCGCGGATCGCTCACCACCAGGTGCAGCCGCCCGGCGGAGGGCGTCCGCCGCCCCGGACCGCCCCCGCGCGCGGTGCGTGTCCCTCGCGCCTGTGGCGCCCGCCGCGGCCCCAGCCACATCCGCACGCGGGTGTGCACGGGCTCGGGGTCGGGCTCCACCAGCACGCTCCCCGTCATCCTCAGATGCTGGGCCAGGTAGATCTCTCCGGAGAGCTCCCAGACGAGGTACTTGCCACGGCGGCCGAGCCGTTCCACCCGCCGCCCCCGCAGCGCATCCTCGAGTTCCCGCGGGGCGAGCGGACGCGACCAGCGCGGGTCGAGCACCTCGACCTGCTCCAGCTTGCGGCCCTCAACCAGCGGCGCCAGCTGACGCCTGATCGTCTCCACCTCGGGCAGCTCGGGCACGGCCCCAGCTTAGGCGCGCGCCGAGAGCGCCGGCCGGGGCGGGAGCGGTCCGGGCGCGGTCGTTACCGCCTGGCCCGGGGGTGGGCCGCGAAGTACGCGTCCTTCACGCGGTCCGAGGAGAGGTGTGTGTAGAGCTGGGTGGTGGCGAGGTCGGCGTGGCCCAGCATCTCCTGAAGGGCGCGGAGGTCACAGCCACCGCTGAGCAGGTGGGTGGCAAAGGTGTGGCGCAGCGTGTGGGGGCTCATCTGCTGGTCGAGGCCCACACGGCGGGCGTGTCCCTGGACGATCTTGTAGAGGCCCTGCCTCGTCAGTGGCGCCCCCCGACGGTTGAGGAACAGCCCCGACTGCGCCCCGTTGCCGAGCAGCACCGGCCGGCCCGACCGGCAGTAGCAGCCGAGGGCCGTCAGGGCGGCGCTGCCGATCGGGACGATCCGCTCCTTGGAGCCCTTCCCCCGCGCCCGCAGCAGCCCCTCGTCGAAGTCGACGTCCGCCAGCTCGAGCCCGATCGCCTCCGAGGCGCGAAGGCCGCACGCGTACATCAGCTCGAGCAGGGCCCGGTCGCGGAGGGCGAGCGGATCGACGCCCTTCGGGGAGGCGAGCAGCCTCGCTACCTGGTCGCGGGAGAGCACTCGCGGAAGGCGCTGGCCCTTGCGGGGACCCCGGAGCTCCGCCGTGGGGTCGTGCTCGATCACTTCGTCCATGCGCAGGTGGCGGTAGAAGGACCTCACGCACGCGACCTTGCGGGCGAGCGTGGCCGCCGCCACCGGCGGGTGCTCCCCGTCGCCGGCGGACAACTCGGAGAAGAACGAGCTGAGCTCCGCGTGGGTGACTCCGAGCACGTCGAGGTCGTGCCGTGCCAGGAAGGCGGCGAGCTGCAGCAGGTCGCTGCGATACGCCTCCAGCGTGTTCCGCGAGAGCCCCCGCTCGAGCTCCATGTAGGCGAGGAAGTCTCCGATCAGCCCCTCCACCTGACCGGCGGCACCCGTGCCGGGAGCGGCGGGTGCGCTGGCGGGCGGCGTCATACCTAGAGCTGTTCGCCCGACCCCCGGCCCCTCCTTGGAGGTGCAACGCACCGTTCAGGCGCGGGGCGCTTTCCTTCAGCGCCGGGCGGAGGATCGTTCAGGCGCCGGCGGCCGCGCGCTCAGGCGGCCGGGCGGCTGCTCGCTCAGGCGCCGGGCGCCCGCTCATCCGAGCCCGCGAGCCACTGCAGGCCGATCAACGTCTTGGCGTCTTCACAGCCGGCGATCGCCTCCTGCAGGCGGGCGAGTGGCCAGGGGACGATCTCGATGCGCTCGTTCTCCTCGCTCTCGGCGGTGTGCTCGTAGAGGTCGGTGGCGGCGAACAGGTACACCCGCTCGTCAGTGAACCCGGCGCTCGAGTAGTAACTCAGGATCGGCTCCCAGGTACGGGCCCCGAACCCGATCTCCTCGGCGAGCTCGCGCTGGGCGGCGGCCAGCGGCGCCTCGCCCTCCACGTCGAGCCTCCCCGCGGGCAGCTCGAGCAGGTCGGGCTCCATCACGGCCTCACGCGGCTGGCGCACGAGCCACACCCGGTGCTCGTCGCAGGCGACCACCGCCACCGCACCCTGGTGGCGGACGATCTCGCGGGTCACCTCTTCCCCGTCGGCGTGGCGGAAGCGCTCGATGCGGACCTGCACGAGGCGTCCGTCGTAGACGGTCTCTCCGCCGAGCGGCTCGATCCCACGTCCCGTCCCGCCGGCGGGCGCCAGGCTCAAAGCGTCCCCGCCGGCGCGCACGCCTCCCGCGCCAGCTCCGACAGGACCCCGCCCCCGGCAAGCCCCGAGGCGAAGAACAGGGGGTCCTGCGCGAGGTCCCGTCCCATCGTGACGCTCGGCAGCCCGCTGGCGGCGAACCCGGTCAGGTCCACCCCTGCCCTGCGCCAGTCGTGGCGGGTGACCCTCGCCGGGCGCTCGACGTCCAGGGACTGGACGGGCCGCGGTCCTGCGGACTCCACGAACAGCGACCCCAGCTTCGCGGCCAGCTCGCTGCCGACGGGGGAGCGCATGCCGGCCGGCAGGGCCACCGTGACCGGCTCCAGCAACAGGTCGAGGACCGTGAGGGTGTGGTGGGAGATGCCTCGGTGGCGCTCACGCTCGTCGCTGGATGACATGCGCGCGACGAGCAGCGTGGGACAGCCCAGCGCGAGCGCCACGTGGGCCGAGTCGAGCGCCGCCATGCCGCCGTGTCCGAGCGCCGAGCCGGACCCCACGATCCCGGGCCCGGGACCGCATACCGCTGCGTCCCAGCCGAGCTTCAGGAGGCCGTGGTGTAGCGCACCCGCGGTGCTGACCGCCTCGTCCTCCCCGCCATAGGCGGCGCCCGCGGTTATGTGGCCGGCCAGCAGCCCCCGCCGGCGCAGCTCGCGGAGGACCCGCGAATGACCGCCCGGGAGCGCACCGCCCTCCGTCTGGACGTAACCCAGCCGCTGACCGGGCGGCTGGCTGGAGAAGGCCCACGCCAGCGGGGCGAGCTGGCCATGAAGGGCGAGCACGGCGACGGGCCGCGCCACCGGAAGCTCGAGGGACTCGTCGTCCACCGGCGCGACCACGTGCTGGAGGCTCGTGTAGTTGAGCTTCATCGTGTCGTCGGGCAAGAATGTGTCGCCCTCGTCGGAGAGGCCTCGGGACAGGTTCGCGTGGACGACGTCGAAGCCCCCCGAGCCGAGGCCGAGGTCGAGCGCATGCACGTTGACGATCACCTCGTCGCCCACCTGCGCGGGACCGACCAGCCTCACGTCGGCGACCGCCCGCCGTCGCCGGGGGGCGCCGTCGGAGGCCTGTGTCAGCTCGATCACGAGCTCCTGCTCGGGGACCGGCCCCTCGTCCTCCAGGGACGGCCCGGGGACCTCGAGCACCTCGACCACCGTGGCGGAGCGGAGCTTCAACATCTTCTTGTCACGCTAGCGCGCGGCCGCGGGCTCCAGCGCCAGCGACTGCTCGACCAGGGCCAGCGCCACCTCGAGCATCTGGGCCAGAGCGTCGTCCGCCACGCTCTCCCCGGGCTCGTGCGGGCGGTGGGTGCCGTTGGCGAGGTTGACGCAGTCCACGCCCGCGGCGATCAGGGCGTTCACGTCAGAGCCCCCGCCGCTCGCGATCCTCCGGGGCTCGTGGCCGCAGCGGCGCAGCGCCTCCTCGGCCACGGCGATGGCCCGGCCACCCGCCGGCTGGCGATAGCCGGCGAACGTCTGCTCCACACTGACGTCGACGTCCACGTCGCAGTCGGGCAGGTGGGCGGCGTCGTGGATGCGCTCCACGACCTCGCCCACGAGCTGCTCGGCCCGCTGCTGGTCGAGGCTGCGGACCTCGGCCGTGAACGTGCAGGCGTCCGGGACCACGTTGATCGCCCCGCCACCGGAGATGGAGCCGACGTTGATCGTGGTGAGCTCGTCGACGCGCCCGAGCGGCAGTGCGGCGACCGCACGGGATGCCGCCACGATCGCGCTGCGGCCTTCCTCGGGGCGGATCCCGGCGTGGGCGGAGACGCCGTGGAAGCGGGCCTCGAGCCGGAAGTGGCCGGGCGAGCGCTCGATCACCTCTCCGATCGTGGAGGCATGGTCGAACACGAAGCCGAAGCGGCTGCGAAGGCGGCCGACGTCGAACGCGCTCGCGCCGGCCAGTGAGCGCTCCTCGCCGACCGTGAACAGCAGCTCGAGCTCCACCGGCGACCCGGCCGCGTGGAGCATCCGGGCGAGCGCCAGCAGCACGACCACGGCGGCCTTGTTGTCGGCGCCGAGGATGCCCTCGTTCGCGTTTTCCCACACCCCCTCACTGAGCACGGGCTCCACGGGAGCCTGCAGCGGAACGGTGTCGAGGTGGGCGCAGAACATCACCGCCGGGGGCTCGCCGGCGACGGCATCCGCGCCCGCCGGCAGGCGGGCGAGCAGGTTGCCGCAATCGGAGCCGGTCATACGGCCGGCGTCGTCCTCCTGGGCCTCGATCCCGAGCGCCCTCAGCTCGGCCATCACGCGTTCGCCACAGCGCCGCTCGCTGCCGGAGGGACTCTCGATCCGGCACAGCTCGGCGAACGTGCCGCTGAGGTAGCGGCGCGCGGGTGTTCCGATCTCGAGGCTCGGGCCGGCGCTCACGCGCCCGTCGAGCGCGCGGGGGGCGCCGGCGCCTGCCCGCCGCCCTCGCCCGATCCCCGGCGCTGGTCCTCGTGCTCGCCGGAGCGCTCGAGTGCCGCCGCCACGAAGCCCCGGAACAACGGGGCCGGGCGCTCGGGGCGGGACTTGAACTCGGGGTGGAACTGGGAGGCGACGAAGAACGGGTGCTCCTCGAGCTCGATCACCTCGACGAGGCGCTCGTCGGGCGAGGTGCCGGAGATCTTCAGCCGCGTCCCCGGAGCGGACCCGACCGCGTTGGTCAGGCGCTTGCGCAGGAGGTTGTTGACCTCATAGCGGTGACGGTGACGCTCGTAGATGACGGCCTCGCCGTACATCTCCCTGGCGATCGTGCCCCCGTGGAGCTTGATCGGGTCGGCGCCGAGCCTCATCGTGCCGCCGAGGTCGGCCACCTCCTTCTGCTCCGGGAGCAGGTCGATCACGGGGTGCGGGGTCTCGATGTCGAACTCGGTCGAGTTGGCCCCCTCCATGCCGGCCACGTTGCGGGCGAACTCGGCCACCGCCACCTGCATCCCCAGGCAGATCCCCAGATACGGGATCCCGTTCTCGCGCGCATACCCGGCGGCGGCGATCTTGCCCTCGATCCCGCGCCCGCCGAAGCCACCCGGGATCAGGATCCCGTCGGCCTCACCGAGCAGCTCCTCCGTGGTCCCCGCCTCCAGGGCCTCGGAGTCGATCCAGTCGATCCGCAGCTTGGCGTCCTGCATCGAGGCGGCGTGGCGCAGGGCTTCGGAGACCGACAGGTAGGCGTCCTCGAGCTGGACGTACTTGCCGACCAGCGCGATCCGCACCGTGCGGGTGGCACGGGCGGAGCGTTCGATCGGCTCCTTCCAGCGCTCGAGGTCGGGGGGCCGGGCCTGGACGCCGAAGTGCTCGAGCAGGAAGTCGTCGACGCCCTGCTCGTGGAAGGTGAGCGGCACCTTGTGGATGTCGTCGACGTCGCGGGCGGAGACGATCGCCTCCGGGGGGAGGCTCGCGAACAGGGCGATCTTCTTGCGGATCTCGCTCGACAGCGAGCTCTCGGAGCGGCACATCAGCATGTCCGGGGCGATCCCGATGCGGCGCAGCTCGTTGACCGAGTGCTGGGTGGGCTTGGTCTTCAGCTCCCCGGCGTGGCCGACGTAGGGAACGAGCGTCAGATGGATGAACATGCACCGGCGCCGACCCACGTCCACGGGGAACTGGCGGATCGCCTCGAGGAAGGGGAGCGACTCGATGTCGCCCACGGTGCCCCCGATCTCGGTGATCACGAAGTCGACGTCGCTGGACTGGGCGATCAGGGAGATCCGCTGCTTGATCTCGTCGGTGATGTGGGGGACGACCTGCACCGTGGCCCCGAGGTAGTCGCCCCGGCGCTCGCGGCGGATGACCGTGTCGTAGATGCCACCGGCGGTGACGTTGGCCGCCCTGCTGGTGTTGGAGTCGGTGAAGCGCTCGTAGTGGCCGAGGTCGAGATCCGTCTCGGCCCCGTCCTCGGTGACGAACACCTCTCCGTGCTGGTAGGGGGACATCGTGCCCGGATCGACGTTGATGTAGGGATCGAACTTCTGCAGCCCCACGCTCAGGCCGCGGGCCACGAGCAGGCGGCCGATCGAGGACGCGGCGATGCCCTTGCCGAGCGAGGACACGACCCCGCCGGTGACGAAGATGAAGCGCGTCTTGGCGGGGGCCTGCGCGTGGCGGTCGGTGCTGTGCGAGCTCATGAGGGCCTGCCAAGGGAGTCTAGATAGCGGAGCCCCGGCGTCCGTTCGACAAAGCCGGAAATTGAGCGCAGCTCTCCATAGAGGGTGATCGCGAGCAGCACCCCGAGCGCCACCGCCTGCCCGGTTGCGGACAGCGTCAGCACCAGCCACAGCCCGCCGACGGCCCCCAGCAGGTTGGCACCGGTGTCCCCGAGCATCGCCCGCTCGCGCAGGTCATAGGCTCCGGCGATCAGCGCCGGGCCGGCGAACAGGCCCACCACCCACATGGGACGCGTCTGCCCCGAGCCGGCGGTCAGCGCGGCCCCCAGCACGACCAGCACCTTGATCGCCCTGCCGGGGCGCAGGTCCAGCAGGTTGAAGACGTTCGTGCACAGCGCCAGCACGCCCGCCGCGAGCAGCCAGCGACCTGTCGAGAACGCGAAGCCCTCCGCCACCAGCAGTGCCAGCCCGAGCACTCCCAAGGCCTTCAACACCCCCGTGGTCAGTTCGCCGTGAAGCAGCGCGCCGAAGTGCCCGCGCCAACCCCGCGCGCCCGCGGGGTCATCCCTGGGCGTCACCTCGCCGTCCTCCGCGACGACGGCGCCGCGTCCGATGCGAACGGCGCCTGCGCGCCCGCCGAGGGCGTCGTCGAGTAGGCCCAGGGCGATCACTCCCAGGCAGTAGAACGCGACAATCCCGATCCCGCGCTCGAAGACATCCCTTTCGCCGAGCTGGTCGACGAGCGTTAGCGGGATCAACGCGATCGTCGAGGCCGCGAGCACCAGCACCCCGAACGGGAACGGCAGCTCGCGCGAGCGGTAGTTGGGCCTCACCGCCCCGGCGCGGCGCATCTGTGCCAGCAGCGGCCCGGACAACACTGCCGCGGTCGCCAGGGCCACGAGGAACGGGAGGGCGTGCACGAGGCTGAAAGCTAACCCCGTCCGCGGACGCCGTTGCCCCTGTCCCCAGACGTGGCTCAGAGTCTCAGCTCGGGCGCGCGGGACCCCCTCGGGCGCGTGCCCGCCGGGCCCGCCCGGCGTTCCTCAGGGGGTCTGGCCGGGGACCGTCACGGCCGGCAGCAGGGAGTTCGCGGTGGCGCTCGACCCGTAGGTGCCGCGCTGCCCGGCGAGCGCGTAGACGAGGGCCGTCTGACCCGCCACGGTGTCGAGATCGTCCACGCTGGAGAGGCCCCTGCCCTTGTACCAGGAGATTTCCGAGGGGACGGTGGAGGTCATCTGGGCACCCACCGCCGTGGCCCGGCCGGCCGCGATCCCGGCCAGCAGCCCGGTGTCGAAGGCGGTGCTGGCTTCGCTCTGGGGCGCGCTCATGTCGGGATCCTCCGCCCGCACAACGACGACGCCGTCGAGGTGTGAGAGCTTCCCGTCGAAGGAGCTCAGCAGGCTCGAGCGCACGCGACTGAGGAGCTCGCTGTCCACGTGGCGTCCTCCGCTGACGAGCTGGCGGCCGATCACGTAGCCGAGCCGTTCGAGCATTTCCGGCGAGGCGGCGAGGCTCTGGAAGTCGGTGCCGACGGCGTCCTGTTCGATGCCGTCGAGGTCGAGCGGCTCGGACACCGCCACCACGCTCGGGACCTGCCCTCCGGCCTCGGTGACCGCGTCGTGCACGAGCCCGTCGATCTTCTGTGAGGAGTCCCCGAGGAACACCAGGCCGACGGAGCGACGGCTCAGCAGCCCGTGGACCGCCAGCGGGTAGAGGCCGTTGGCGAAGGCTTCCTCGCTGGCCACGCGGCTCTGCTGTTCGGAGAGCTGGTGGTGGGCGGCGCTGATTTCCGATTCGAGGTCGTGGACGATCCCGCTCTTGGCGCTGGAGACCAGGTCGGAGTCGCCGATCGCGACGCCGATCAGGACGCCGAGGGCGAGCGCGAACAGGACCGCAGCGAGGGACAGCGCGTGATAGCGGTAGTCGAACATCGGTGCTCCTGCGCTTACCGGCGGCTCAGCCGCCGGGCGGGCGGGCGCCCACCTGTGCGAGCAGCTGCAGCTTCAGCCACAGCAGTTCCGCCACGTCTTTGAGGGCGGGCGTGCTCCACACCACGACCAGCATCGCCAGCAGCCCCGCGACGATCACGACCAGCAGCGGCGTGAGCGCAGGAGCGGGCCGGTACAGGCGGCTCACGCCCTTGGCGTCCACGAGGATCTCGCCGATGCGCAGCCGCGTGAGCAGCGAGGAGGACATCCCTCGGCGGTTGCGGTCCAGGAACTCGACGAGGTTGAACTGCGAGCCCACCGAGACGATCAGACGGGCACCCTTCTCGGCGGCGATCAGCATCGCCACATCGCCGCTGGTGCCAGGGGCGGGCACGAGCTTGTATCCCAGCCCGAGCTCGATCAGGCGCTCGCTCCCGGGCGCGCGGCCGTCGGGGTAGGAGTGCACGACGAGCTCGGCTCCGCAGCGCAGCGCGTTCTCCCCCGCCGAGTCCATGTCGCCTACGATCATGTCGGGCACCAGGCCCTCCGCGAGCAGCGCCTCGGCGGCACCATCGACCGCCACGATCACGGGTCGCATGTCGCGTATGAACGGGCGCAGGGCACGCAGGTCGCGCTGGTGGCCGACGCCGCGGACCACGACCAGCGTCGGACGGTCGCGGAAGTCGGTGGCGAAGCGCGGCAGCCCGATGCGGCCCGTCAGCAGCTCGCGCTCCTCGCGCATGTGCTCGATCGTGTTGTGGGCGAAGCTCTCGAGCGCCTCGGCAACCTCGCGCCGGCGGGCCTCGGTCTCCTCTCCCACCCGCTGCAGGTCGAGCAGCTCCCCGCGCGCGAGCAGCTTCTCGCGGGACAGCACCTCGACGCCACACTCTCCCCGCGGCGCCGAGCGGGCGCGAATCGTCAGCGGCTGACCGTCGCTGACCTCGTCGAAGAGCCCGGCATCGGGGAGGTCCACGAGCATCACACCGGCCTCGACCAGCAGCTGGGGGCCGAGGTTGGGATAGGTGCCACCGGAGGAGGGGCTGCAGTTCAAGACCGCCACGGCGCCGGCGGCGATCAGCTCCTCGGCGGACACGCGGTCGATGTCGAGGTGGTCCACCAGCGCGATGTCGCCGCGGATCAGGTGCCGGACCAACAGCTTGGTGCGCCGGCCGGGGCGCACCGGTCCCTGGACGACGCGGGCGAGCCGGTGCTCGCCGCCCGCGGGAGCCGGGGATGCGGGGACCGGACCGGAGGGATCCCGGCTGCTCGTGGAGGTGGATGGCCTGACTGCCATCGACTGCGAGAGTAACGCCCGCGCTGGCGCTCGCGCTCTGCTCCGGGCACCGCTCCCGATGGCCGCTCAGGCCGCGCGCATCAGCGCCTCGGCGTGCCGGCGGGCTCCGTCCTGCTCGCCCTCGGCTCCCAGCATCCTCGCCAGCTCCTCCACGACCTCCTCCGCGGCCAGCTCGCGCACGTCGGTCCGGGTCGCCGAGCGCCCCGCCTGCTTGACGATCGAGAAGTGGCGATCCGCCAGCGAGGCGATCTGCGGGAGGTGGGTTATGCAGATCACCTGGCACTCCTTGGACAGCTCCCGAAGCCGCGAGCCCACCGCCCTCGCGGTGTGACCCCCGATCCCGGCATCGACCTCGTCGAACACCAGCGTGGTCCCCGATTCGTGGCCCTGGGCGGCGCTGAGGATGGCGAGCATCACGCGCGAGAGCTCGCCGCCCGAGGCGATCTCGCGCACCGGCCCTCCGGGGACGCCGGGGTTGGGGGCGATCACGAACTCGACCGTGTCGGCGCCGCTCGCTCCCGCCTCGCAGCGATCGAGGGCGACCTCGAAGCCCGCGTTCGGCATCGCCAGCGTGGCCAGCTGCGCGGCGACGTCCCGCGAGAACGGTCCGGCGGCGGCCTTGCGTGCCCGCGTGAGCGCCCGGAGGTGGCGCTGGAGCTCCGCGCGGGCGTCATCGAGCTGCTGCTCGACCTCCCCCGCGGAGACCCGTGCAGCAGCCAGCTGCCCGCGCCTGGCCCGGGCGGCTCGCGCGTGCTCGTGCACCGACTCGATGCTGCCGCCGTGCTTGCGCACCAGCCGCTCGATGGCCGCCAGCCGTTCCTCGAGCTCCTCCAGGCTGCCCGCGCCGCTGCTGCCGCCGGCGGCCCCGTCCGAGCGCTCCTGCGCCCCCTCGACGGCGTGCTCGCAGTAGGCGGACAGCTCGTAGGCCAGCTCCTGGGTCTCGAGCGCCAGTCCGCGAAGTCGCTCGCCGAGCGCGTCGAGCTGCCCGTCGACGCCCTCCACCGCGCCCAGCGCCCCGCTCGCCTGTGCCACCAGCTGGGCCGCCCCCGCGCCACCGGGGCCCGTGTCGCCCGAGCCGGCGGCGTCCTCCCCCAGCAGGCACCCGGCCGCCGCGCCGGCCGCGGCGAGCAGCGAGTCGAGCGCCCGCAGGCGCTCGCGGGCGGCGAGCATCCGTTCGTGCTCCTGCGGATCGGGGGCGAGGGCGTCGATCTCGGCGACCTCGAAGTCGAGCAGATCGAGCTCGCGGTCTCGCTCCAGGCGGGTGGACTCGAGCTCCTCCTTGCGGCGCTCGAGCTCGCGCACGCGCCCGTACGCCTGTGCGCAGGCGCGCAGCCGCCCGGGCTGCTCGGACCCGCAGCGGCTGTCGAGGATCGCGAGCTGGGCGCTCGCAAGGGTGAGGCTGCGGTGCTCGTGCTGGGCGTAGAAGCGCAGCAGCGCCCCTCCGATCGAGCGCAGGTCCGCCACCGCGGCGGTACGCCCGTTGACCAGCGCACGCGTGCGCCCGTCGGCGCGGACGCGGCGGGCGAGCACCACCTCGCCCTGCTCGCCCCCGCCGCAGACCAGCTCCGAGAGCTCCTGCCCGATCGCCTCGCCCAGCTCGGGGGGGATCTCGAAGACGCCCTCGACGTAGGCCTCCTCGGCACCGGGCCGCACGATTCCCGCCCGCGAGCGGCCCCCGAGGAGCAGGTCCAGCGCATGCGCAAGAACGGTCTTGCCGGCCCCGGTCTCGCCGGTGAGCACGTTCAGGCCTCCGGACAGGCGCAGGTGGGCCTGCTCGATCAAAAGGAGATTCTCGACCCGCAACTCTGCCAGCATCGCGAGCAGGTGTACCAGCGCCCGGGGACGGACATGCCGGCCGTGGGCGCCGGGAACCACCCCTTTCCACGGCGCGGGAAGCGGTTCATAATGCCGTGGGGCGCCGGTGAACGGACACCCGGCAGGAACCTAGACTCGACGGCGACACGGATGGCTGCCAACGATCCCAACGCGCGCACGGACCCGCCCGGGCGGGATGCTCCGCGGTGGCTTTCGGAGCCGGCCCTGGGCCGGCGCCTGGCCGAGGAGGTGGCCCGCGCCGACAGGCAGCTCGGCCCCTTCAGCTGCCTGCTGGTGGTGATCGAGGACCTCGACGCGGTCATCGAGCAATACGGCGACGAGCTCGCCGAGCAGGCGCTCTCACACCTCGCACAGGCGTTGCGGGGCGAGCTGCGCGTGTTCGATCAGGTGGGACGCCCGAGCACCCGCGAGCTGGTCGTGCTGCTCCCCGGCGCGGACGGGCCGCGGGCGGAGATCGTGGCCAGGCGCGCGCTGGCGCGGCTGCGGACGATCAAGATCGAAGTGGACGGACAGCGGCGGCCGCTGCCCGTCGCGATCGGCCTGGCCACCTGGCGGGAGGGGCTCGCCCCCGAGGCGCTGCTCGCAGAGGCCCGGTCGGCGGCACGAGCGGCGTACTGGACACAGTCGGGGGACGTCAGAGCGGCGGACTAACCTCCACGCGTGCTCTCAGGATCCGAGCTGTGGCTGCTGCGGCTGATGGCCGACCGCGGCCTGGCGCTGCTCGACGCGGACGCCCTGATGGTCGTGATCGAGGACCGCGGGGAGCTGCGGGTGGCGGCGGCCAGCGGGACCGTGACGCCGCGGGTGCGGATAGTCCCACTGAGAGGAAGCTCCCTCGGAGCCCTTTACCGCGATGGACAACCCGTCGCGCTGGATCGCCCCCGGGGGCCCGAGGCGGCGTGGCTCCACGAACTCGGGCTCGAGCCGCGAGCGGTACTTGCCGAGCCGTTCCAGATGGACGGCCAGGGAGGTGGCATCGTGATCGCCGCCCAGATGAAGGGTGGCTTCGGTAAGGCCGACCGCGAGGCCCTCGGCGCATTCGCGGCAAGCGTCTCACAGCGCCTGGCGGCCGAGCGCTCGGTCGAGATCGAACGCCTGCGATTCGGTATGCAGGCCCGGGAGAGCGAGCGCACGCGCTGGGCGCGGGAGATCCACGACGAGAGCATCCAGGGGATCGGGGCACTGCGTCTGCGGCTAGCCAACGCGCGAGACGACGAGGACCCGGCGGCTCTGAGGGCGGCGGTGGACGCCGCGCTCGAGGGCCTTGGGCATGAGATCGAAGGCCTGCGCCACCTGATCACGGAGCTCAGGCCAGCCGCCCTCGACGACCTCGGCCTTGCCGCCGCGCTCGAGGCCCTGGCCAGGCGCGCCCAGGCAATCGACGCTCTCGAGGTGAGGACCGAGATCGACCTCGCGGAGCTACAGGCGAGCGGCGGAGCCGACAACGGAGGCGATGCCGGGCGGCTTGACCCGGAGCTCGAGAGCACCGTCTACCGGATCGCACAGGAGGCGCTCACGAACGTCAGCCGTCACGCCGACGCGAGTAGCGCGGTGGTCGCGGTCACCGCTCGAGACGGGGCGCTCACCCTCAGGGTGACCGACGACGGCAAGGGTATGCCCGGCCAGGAGCGTCTGGGTCCGCGGGGGGACGGCCTCGAGGGTGGCTTCGGAAT
>Ga0335085_10007772_pt1 | contig 16490 bp, 12 predicted proteins | sample Lox_Sample_45_FD_206712 | JGI IMG/M metagenome (GOLD analysis project Ga0335085, IMG submission 206712) | Soil microbial communities from Loxahatchee National Wildlife Refuge, Florida, United States - Lox_Sample_4.5 | ecosystem: Environmental > Terrestrial > Soil > Wetlands | place: USA...
CCCGCACGACAGCCGGTCTGGAGACCGGCGCTACGGAAGCGGTGCGCAGCAGCTGTCTTTTTGGTTCCTTGTTCCCTTGGTCTCATGGTCCTTGGTCCGTTGGTCCGTTGGTCCCTGTCTCCTAGACGAGGCGCAAGAAGCCCCCTCGGCTCAATTGCGCTCCGGGGAACACTGTTTCGAGGTTTTCCGCGCCCAGCGTGCGCGTGACCACTTCGCCCAGCACCTGCCGGTAATCGGTCGTCAACGCAAGGTCGCGGCCCTCGTTAAGCTGCCCGTCATCGAGGCCGGGCCACTTGCCGTAGACCTTTCCGCCTTTGACCTGACCGCCCAATACAAACATTGCGTTGGCGTGCCCGTGGTCGGTGCCGCCGGTTCCGTTTTCTCGCGCGGTGCGCCCAAACTCCGACATCGTCACCAACGTCACGTTGGCTCCATCGTCGCCCATGTCGCGCCAAAAGGCCGCAATGCTGCCTGAGAAATCAGTAAGCCGGTTTGCGAGCTGCCCATTCACGCCGCCCTGGTTCTGGTGCGTGTCCCATCCGGTGACATCGGTGAACGCGGCTTCAACGCCGAGGTTGGCTTTGAGCAGTTGCGCAATCTGACGCATATTGTTGCCGAACTCGGTGTTTGGATAATTCACTCCGGCTGCCGGCGTGTACTGCGCGGGGTTCGCGGCCTTCAGCATCTTCACCGCTTCAAATGTTTCATCGCCTGCAGTGTGGAAGATGCGGTCGCCCGAATCGGCATACATGGCCTCAAACGCGCTCGCAGCGGGCGATGGCGCAGGTCCGCGGCCGGCCACTGTGAAGTTGTTCACATTGCCGATGGCGATCGCAGGAATCTTACCGTCGAGCGTGCGAGGTACCTCTGCGCCCAGCGCCAGCGCGCGGAACGCTGTGTGCTCCTGGTTGTGACGGCCGCAATTGCACGCGGCGAGATACGCGTCTTCGGCCTGAAGTGCCCGGTTCAGCCAGCCATCTTCAGTGTTTTTCACGCCCGGCGTTCCGGATTCCATGTAGTCCTGCGCGTCAAAGTGCGAGCGGCTCATATCCGGAGAGCCGCAGGCGTGGATGATCGCCAGATGACCCTGATCGTAGAGCGGCTTGAATGCGGTGAGGGAGGGATGGAGGCCAAAAAATCCATCCAGGTCGAGGACTTGGTTTTCGGGAATGGCAATGTTCGGCCGCATCTTGTAATAGTTCTTTTCGCGATAGGGAACCACGACGTTGAGTCCGTCTGCCGCGCCGCGCTGGAAGATCACAACCAGCCGCTGACCCGGCCTTCCGGCCGTCTGCGCCAGAACGCTGCGCACAAGAAAATTTGGCATGGCCGTTGTGCCGGCCACGGCCAGCGCGCCACGGTGGAGGAAAAATCGGCGATTCATCTGCATAGGTTTTGACTCCGCAACTCGATAAAGCAGATTCTTCGTCTCACCACCCCCAAACTGAACTGCGTTTGGGGCCCCGTTCGCTCAGAATGACAAGCCCTTGCTTTCGTGATCCGACTACCTTCTCTGAAACTCCGGCGAGCCGAGCAACAATCCCGCCAGCAACTGATCTTCACGCTCATACGCATCGGCTGGCGCGCGACTGGCTCTGCGCGGCGCGACAACCGGAGTCGCCATCAATGGATTCTGGCCGTTCTGCGCGTCGAATTCCTTGAGCGCCGCTGCTCGCGTGGCATCGCTTACGCCGCCGGGCAGCAGGATTTGCTCGAGACGCGCTTCTTCACTCTGCGGGGTCGGCACCACCTGCATTGCGGGCGCATTGTCGTCGAGCGCGCTCATGTCCATCTCGGGCGCCCATCCGACTGTAATCCCCGGGAATCGATTCGCGGCGAGCGACAACGCAAAGTTCATGCGGTCAACGAGCGCGCCCGTGCTCACCCAGTCGGCCTCGTCCCACTTGTAGCCGACGGGAGGAACGCATCCGTAGAGCGGCATGCCCATCTGGCGCAGCGCATTCACAAGCGGCTCGTAGTTGGTTACGTTCGCGTTGCTGGCCCTCACTGCGCTGACCACATATTCGAGCGGCGTTTTGACCTTGGCGTTGCTGTCGCTCGCGGCCCAGAACTCAGGCGAGCGGAACAGCGTCTTCAGCACCGTCGGAATGTCACCGCCACTGGCGAGGTAGGACTTCGCCATCCGATCCACAAGCGGCTGCGGCGGATCGTCGCTCACAAACCGGATGGCCAGCTCGCGCGAGATGAACCTGGCCGTGGCCGGCCGCGTGGCCAGCACATGCAGAAGCTCGCGGCCTTCCAACTCGCCGTGTTCCTTGATCTTGACGCCCATCACTTTCTTCGTGCCGGGCTCATGGCGGTTTTCGTTGAACTGGAAATCGCCGCCAAACTGCGGCCTGTCCACGGTCCAACCCGTGAGCACGCGCGCCACCTGCGTTACATCGGCCTGCGTGTAGCCGCCATTCACGCCGACGGTATGCAACTCCATCAGCTCGCGTGCGTAATTCTCGTTCAGGCCCTCAGGGGCTTGCCGTTTCGCATTTGGCCGCCGCTCGTTCACCATTTTGGCGCGGTACGCACCCAGCGAGTCCGGTCCGATACTCTGCGCGTTGTCAAGATAGATGAGCATCGCCGGACTGTGCGCGACAGCCTCGAGCAGATCCTCGAAGCTGCCCAGCGCGTGCGGACGGATCGTGTCGCGCGCGTAACCCACCAGGTAGTAGGGCATTTGCTCGTTCTTGCGCAGATAGATGTTGAAGTGATTGAGCCAGAAGTCTGTCATCACTTCCTGAAGCTGTGCGTTGGAGTAGATATCGCGCGCCAACCGCTCGGCGAATAGCTCACGCACGACAGTCTGCTCTGGAGCGGCCAGGTCTTCGACGGACTCTCTCAAATCCGGACTCATTCCGGCTAAAAGCGCGGCGCGCTGCGCAGGCCGGAGCGATTTGATGAAGCTGTCGAACTCCGCCGGCTGCATCTGCTGCAAGCGTTGTACTCGTTCGGCCGGTTGCAGAGACAGGACGCTCGCGATTAGGGGCTCGTCGGCGTCCGCGCGTTCTGCCTGTACCTGCTCGGCCCGGGCGCTTCGCCCGCGATCCTGATCTGCATTCTGCGCGGGCGCCGGTGTCATTGCGTTCATTGCCGGAGCTGTGTTCATCGCCGGGTCTTGCATGGCAGGCGCCGGAGTTTGCCCCCGATTCGCGGTTGCGGTTTGCTTCTCAGCCTGCGCGGCCTTCCGCAACTGGAAACGGTAGATCTGGTTCTCATACACAGCGTGCAGCGTGCCGCTGCCAGGAGTCTCGATCTTGCCATCGGCCGCCTGACGAATGATGGCCGGGCTCGGCATGCGGAACATCAGGTCGCGCGCGCTCCACTGCATGGCGGGATACTCGGCCAGCCGGGCGTTCAGATCCGCTTCGTCGATGTTTTCAGGATGCAGCTGCGCGTCGAACCACCTATCGAGGCCTGTATTGCCGGGACCCATCTCACGCACAGCTTCCACATCGCCGGGCCGCGGGCCAAAGGTGAATCGGTTGAGGGCGTGAAGAATGCGCGCGTCGCCCTGGAGTTGCGTGGATAGGTAGTCCGGTCGATGACCGGGAGGCTGGAGGTTCGTCACGGCCGCCTGGGGCAGCGCCGCGTCTCGGCCCGGCGACGCGTCCTGGACCGGCGCCGCGTCCTGGGCCAGAGCCAACGGAGCAGGGAAGGCAAGGATCCACGAGAGACCGAGGGCTGTTGCGCTGCGCAAGATCTCCATCGCAAAAGCACCTCGTAGGGGAATGGCCGGCAGAGCGCGGCACGAGCTTGCTGAACGTTCAGACTCCATTCTGCACCGAAAGTTGTGGCCTGGGCCCAGGTTCGCGCTTTCCCGAGCCCGTGATCCCCCGGCTTTTGCTCCATCGCATGAGATTTCTCCGTCACATTGCATCGCCGCGCGGCGGTGTTATCATGGCGCGTCGATTTGGACCATTGGGAGGATGACTTGAAATACACCATCGTTTTTGCGATCGCGGCAAGTGCGCTTCTGGCGGGGTGCGGACCCCAGGACAAGGGCGGCATTCCGGTTAAGCCCAGGTTTACGGGGCCTCCTTACCATCTGTCATTGGCCGCTGCGCCCGCCAAGCCCAGCAAGTCGGGCCTTACCATTCCTCCGATCAAGTACACAGCCGATCCTGACGCGCCGCCGGACTCGCTGGCCACACGGGCCATTCTCGTGGTGCGCATCGACACCGCGAGCGTGAAGAGCAAAGGCACAATGACGATGGACCAGATCATCATGGGCGCGGTGGATCTGCCCGGCACGGAGGGCCAGCTTACCGCCGACTACATGGAGGCGACCGACCAGAGCGTGGCCACGCTGCTGGAGGAGTACTGCGTGAAGGGCAACGTGAAGATGACAGCGGCGCTGACTCGCTCGTCGCTCTCGAGCACGGCCGGTGACGCGGAGATCGACGAGAAGCTGATCACGCCGTGGCTGCCCATCAGCGTGGTGTTCAAGAATCCTCATTCCGGCTGCTAACGACCCTGCGCGAGGATTTGCAAGGGGCCTAAATTCGGTCGGCAAGGGCCCAAGGGGCCTGTTTGACTCACAAAATCGACTAAATCCGGCAAAATTTGTCGACGGGATTATTCTTGTATTGGCACAAACATACTTGACACACCATACTTCTTATGTCACTATAGCTTTGCTATGGAAAACCATCAAGACTTCCCAAAGAGCCTACTTCAAGCCACACGCTATTTCTCTGACCCAGATAGATGCGTTGACTTCGTTGCTTCAATGCGCTGGCCCGAAGGCGTAACTTGCCCGCATTGTGGCAGTAAGCGCGTTTCATACCTCACTTCGCGCCGTATCTGGAAGTGCATGGCGAAAGAGTGCCACAAACAATTCAGCGTCAAAACTCAGAGTATCTTTGAGGATTCGCCAATCTCACTCGACAAGTGGCTTGTCGCGGTCTGGCTCGTGGTCAACTGCAAAAACGGCATTAGCTCTTACGAGATCATGCGGGATTTGAAAGTCACACAGAAAACCGCATGGTTCATGCTGCATCGGATTCGCCTTGCATTAAAAGCGGGCAACTGGAGCAAGATGGGCGGGGAGGATAGCGGCCCGATTGAAGTGGACGAAACCTTTTTTGGACCGGACCCACGCAAGATGCACAATGACCGGCGACTCAAGATGAAAAAAGCATTGTTCGCTGGCTCCAAAGCTACCGTGATGGGATTCTTGGACCGTGACGCGCGGCAAGTGCGGGCAAAGGTGATCCCGAACGTCAAGCGCGAGACGCTACAGGCGGAGATTCTGCGACAGATTGAGCAAAAGTCCACGGTCTACACAGATCAGGGCGTTGGATACGATAGTTTGGCTGCGAAGGACTTCGTGCATGAGACTGTGAATCACACTAAGGAATATGTGCGCGGGCAGGTTCACACCCAAGGGCTAGACAATTTTTGGAGTCTGCTCAAGCGTTCGCTAAGTGGCACATATGTCGCAGTCGAACCTTTTCATCTTGATCGCTACGTTGACGAGCAGGCTTTCAGGTATAACAACCGTGCGACGAAGGATAATCCGCTCACCGACGCGGATAGATTTGCGCTGGCAATATCGCAAATAGCAGGGAAAAGACTGACTTATGTAGAGCTGACTGGCAAGGTGGGAGGGACGTGCGAAGAGCCTTTCTAATTGGCCGTCTTGGATGCGGCGGCAGAACCGGGGGAAGCGGAAGCCTTAGACCGCTTCCCCTTTTTCTCGGCTTGCATTCGCTTCGTTAGTTCTGACTTGGATACTCTCATAATCCTGCGCATCGCATCTGTGAATCTGGCGAACTCAGGATTGTCCGGCGGCTTCACCATGCGTACATCATAGCGCGTGTGGGCGCGTTTTGGCAGGGCAGACGAGACCAAGTACGGAACGGGCACGCGACTACTTCAACTATTTGTCTTTCACATCGTATCTCGCCAAAATGTATTACGTTGAATCACGGTTGCGAGAGGGGACGCGCGATGCCAGACGAGATTAAGAGACTACGCCAAGAGTTGCTGTTTGCTTATCAGTTGATTCGAGACCTCACGGAGCAGGTTTGCGATCTGCACATTCTTGTGGCTCCGCTGATTGGTGCGTTAGATCAAGAGCGCGCTGGTCGTGATCTCGGAGAAGCGCGTCTGCGAGTTGCTTTGGTAATGCAGGAGCAACTATTTCAAGAAAAGTCCGCCTCGATTGGTGTAGTCGAGCAAGCAATTCGTCGTCTGAAAGTGAACTGAGGTCTCCCGTAGAGTCTTGCATCTATACACACTCCATGCGATGATTCGCGTGGGAAGTGTGAGCGAACCGAAAGGCGGCCCTGGCAGGCCGCCTTTCTACTTTGCTGCATAATACCATCACTCGACAGAAGCGCCAGCCTTGCGTATTCTCGCCATATTCTCTGATTTCATGGTGGGTTATGGAAAAGTTCTCAGCGGAAGAGTTCTACCAGATTGGCGAAGACCTTGGCCGCATGGCCCAACTATTCGACAGCGGCGACGAACGCACTCGCGTTAACGAAATTAACCAGCGTGGCGATCTCCAGATCAGAATTGCGCGAATAATGGATTTATGTGAGACCCTTGACCTGAAAGTTTCCGTTACTTGTGCTGATGAATTTCTCGAAAGGATTGACGAGGAAGACTTCACAACGGGCAACGCGCACGGTCTGTTTAAGGAATTAAGCAACACAATTCGCCGAGAAATGCAGACGGTGCTTTTCTTCCATCTCCCTTCGTCTCAGGCCGAGTTCTACGGCAAGAAAGATCTTTTCGGGAAAGAGGTTTTGGAAAGGTTCTTTGGCCTGCAATATGACATTGAGGAAGCTGGAAATTGCCTTGCCCTTGGACGTGGTACTGCCTGCGTCTTCCACCTTATGCGCGTCATGGAAGCAACCGTTCAAGATTTGGCAATGGCGCTAGACGTGAAAGAGGTTTGCGGCAAGACTGTGAGGGATGCCGCTTGGCACAATATCCTCGACGCAATCAACAAGGCCATCAAGCCGCGTCCCGAAAAGAATGAAACGACAGTCATTCTCAATGAGGCCGCCGCGAATCTTTATTCCGTGAAGGTCGCTTGGCGCAATCAGGTTATGCATCCCAAGGCAACGTATACGGTAGAAGAGGCAGAGGACGTTCTCAGGCAGGTCAAAGGGTTTATGAGGACGATGGCGAAGCTCAATCTTCCCGTCGCTGGCTCAAGCCTGATTCAGTAGCCAAATCCGCTAGCCTACAGGATGGCCAATGTCCTCGCAGAATTTCCGCGCCTCTTTCAGTCGTCGTTTTGTGTCTTCAAGCTCCGCCAGCAGTTGAGCCAATTCAATCGGGTCGTATGCAGACAAGCTCACCTCAACGTTGACGCGGGAACCACCATAGCGCGGATCGAGTTGGGTTATTTTGACCTTCCCGTCATGCAAATCAAAAGAGTAGTCCTCGCAGTCCTGCACGGCATCATCAAGCGAACGTCGTGCCGTTGCCCCCGTCTTCAGTTTGCTGCCTACCGTGGCCAAGTGAGCCTTGAGTTCTCGCACCAGTTCGATTCCTTCGTACCGATGCGCTTTTTCTTCCATCTCAGTCATGTCCCATGACTTTTACAGCATCTTGGGCTTTAAGGCAATAAAATCCAATTCCACTGGGCCTTTTTACCCGCATGGTGTGGTAAGTATGTTTATGCCCTTGTATTTCATTGATTACGGAATAGTTATGTAGATTTTTGGTCGCGAAAGTGCCCAGAATCATTCCGGCGTTCATTTCGCTGCCGTGTGAGGCACAGGCGGTGAGGCCGGTAGCCAGAGGGCTTTGATTAGCGTTCTCCGCATGTGCGGGCGAGGACGCCCGCATCCGCCGCTGCGGACCGGTCTGGAGACCGGCGGTACGAGTGCATCAGCTCTGGATGACAAACCCGGGCGAGGCGGGGCTCTTGCTACCCCACCCTAGCGAAGCTAGGATGGGGCACCCATTTTCGTGGTGAATGAAGGGCGGGAAAAGCAACCGCAGATCCTTCGGTCGCCGCGGCGACCTCAGATGACAACTCAGTTGGTAAGTTGGTAAGACAGGTGCGGATTTACAAGACAGAGCGAAACATGGAGGGGCTCTGCGCCTACTTCGCCTTGCGGCACTTGTCCATGATTTTTGCGTGGAGGCGTTCGCTGACTTCGGTGGGGACTTCGTAGATCTCGTGGCAGCGGAAGATTTCGATAGTCTTGCGGGTGGTGTTGAGGACGACTTCGCAATGGCCGCACTTTCGGAGATGAGCTTCAATTTCGGTGCGCGTCTCGACGGCAATGGATTCGTCAATGACGTCGTCGAGAATTTCGAGGAATTCTGTGCAGGTCATGCTTCAGCTCCGTCTCCGCCAGACGCTGCGGCCGCCTGCGCAATTGCCGGAGCCCTTCTGCCAAAGTAGCGGGTGAGCCGCTCGCGCAGTTGCAGGCGCGCCCGCAGCAGGCGCGACTTGACGGCGGGAACGCTCAAGCCCAGCGTCTCGGCGGTCTCCTCCGTGGAGAGGCCATCCACATCGCGCAGCACGAAGACCACGCGGAAGCCCTGAGGCAGACCCTGAATTGTCTTCTTGAGGATGGCGGCCAGCTCGGACTGGGTGTAGTTCTGCTCCGGGTTCGGGGCCCAGTCGGCGAAGTCGGGGGGGACGGACCCCTCGTCGGTCGTTACGTCCTCGTCCATTGAAACCAGCTTGCCGGTGCGCCGCTTGCGCAGCCGCATCAGACTCTCGTTTACCGCGATTCGAACCAGCCATGTGTAGAACTTCGAGTTTCCTTGAAATTGATCGAGCTTCTCGTACGCCTTGAGAAACGCGTCCTGCATCACGTCTTCAGCGTCTTCGCGGTTTTGCGTGATGTGCTGCGCAATTCTGAAGATCTGCCGTTCGTACTTGCGGACCAGCGTGTCATAGGCGGCGATATCGCCGTCGCGGACCCGCGCAACCAGCGCCACATCGGGATGCTGCTCGTCTGGACCCGCAATTGGTTGGATGGTTGACATGGCAGTTGGTTCCAAAAAGATGCCGCGAAAGTTGCAGCCTGACGGCTCGCAGCCGGGGATTTCACCTGGACGGCCCGGAGCGATTTTGGCGGGCCGCCAGAAGATGAGTGTAACGGACGCAGGGGCTGGGGGGCAAAAGCGGGCACCCGTGCGCACAAACTGAGCCGCGGCGATCCCATGGTTACGCAAGTGATTCCCCGCGCGGTTCGCTCGCGTCCAATTCAGCATAAAGTGGAACTATGGGATGCTTTTCTTCTCCGCCGCGTGTGACGCCATCGATCGGGCGGCCTGGGCTCGTGGCCCTGACTGCGTTGCTGTGGCTGAGCACGTCGCTGTCGCCGGCGCAGTCCACGCCGCCACCCGCGGGGAGCGGGCCGGTGTCGAACGCGCACGCTTCAAAAAGCGCAAAAGCCGAAACGCGCAGCGGCAAGACTTCGACGGCGCACCGGGAGCCAACGGCGAATAAGACGCACGCGGCGCACAAGCCGGCGCATGCGATCCATTCATCGAGCCGGGCGGCGCGGATGGCGCGGACGGCGCGGCTGAAGCGAGCGTTCGTGGCATCAAAAGAACTTCAACCGATGGCGCAGCAGTTGGCGACTTTGCGCACGCCTGCGGCTTACGCCGGGGTGACGGCTTACGCGCACAGCCACACGGGCGAGGCTGCGGCGGCAGCCTATCTCGCGCTTGGTCATGCGTACCTGCTCGACAAGCGCTACGCCGAGGCAGAATCCGCGCTGGCCGAGGCTCGCCGCGCCGATGGCGAGCTTTCGGATTACGTGGACTTTCTGGACGCCGAGGCGAGCCATGCAGCCGGCGACGATGCCGCAGCCGAGAATGTTCTGCACGGATTTACGGATCGTTATCCCGAGAGCATTTTTGATGTTCAGGCTCCGGAGCTTGAGGCCAACGTGTTGCTGGGGATGAACAAGCTGGCGGCTGCGCGACAGGTTCTGGCGGCGGCCGCGGACACTCCGGCTGCGGACCGTTCGGCATTTCAACTGGCTGAAGGCGAAGTAGAGCAGGCACTGGGCCAGCAACAGGCCGCGGAAGCGACTTATAAGCGAGTGCTGCTGGAGCATCCGCTGAGCCCTGAAGCGCAGACGGCGCGCGCCAAGCTGACCGCGACGGGCGCCGAGGCAACGTTGACCCTGGCAGAGCTACGCAGCCTGGCAGATGCGTACTACAAAGCGGGCCGGTACGAGGAGGCGTCGGAGCAGTTCCAGGTACTGGATCGCGAGGCAGGTTTGGATGCCGCGACACGTGACACGTTTGCCGTGGATGAAGCGGCATGCCAATTGAAGTTGAAGCGGCTGACGGTGGCTGAAGCCACAGCGTTGCCGGATACAGCCGACGAGAACGGCGCGCGGCGGCTGGACCTGCTGATGGAACTGGCCCGCAGCCGCGACGATGAAGACACGCAGAAGCAAATTGTTGCGGAGATGGAGACGCGGTTTCCGGACAGCCCGTGGCTGGCCGATGCGCTTTTTTCCAGCGGCAATATGTATCTGCTTAAGCGGGACTATCCGACGGCGATCCAGTATTACGGCGACCTGGCCGTGCGGTTTCCCGAGGATAAAAACGCTGCGGCGGCGCACTGGCGGTCGGGCTGGCTGAGCTACCGGACGGGTCTCTACAAGGATGCGGAGCGGATCTTCGACGATCAGATTCATGATTATCCGACGGCGGTGGAAACGGTGTCGGCGCTCTACTGGCGGGGGCGTCTCGACGAGACGCAGGACCATAATGCAGCTTTGGCAGCGGCCAACTACCGAACGATCGTCCACGCCTACCAGCATTTCTTCTATGCGCAGATGGCGCGGCGGCGGTTGTCGGAGCTGGGCTCGACGCAGCCCGCATCCGATCCGCAACTGGACCGCTTTCAGCCGGTGCCGCTGTCGCACCTGGTGGACACATTCCCCGAGGACAGCCCTCATCTGGCCAAAGCGCGGCTGCTCGCCAACGCGGGCCTGAATGAATACATCGCGGACGAGATCAAGGCCGATCCCGATTCGTCCTCGTGGAGCGCGCTGGCCGAGGCGCAGATTTATTCGTCGTATGGCGAGGTTTATCGCGCCGTGCGCGCGCTGAAGCGGGCTTTGCCGGGCTCGGCGTCGGCGCCGATCGATTCGATTCCGCTGGTGTATTGGCGGATTCTGTTTCCCGAGCCGTGGTGGGATACGATCCAGGCTGAGTCGGCGAAGAATAATCTCGACCCGTACCTGGTGGCGTCGTTAATCCGCCAGGAGTCGGAGTTCGACCCTTCGGTGATTTCTCACGCCAACGCATATGGGCTGATGCAACTGCTGCCTGCGGTGGGCAGAAAGATGGCGCGCGAAGAGGGAATCACGTCGTTCCAGACTTTTCAACTGCTGGACCCGGCCATGAACATCCGGCTGGGAACGCGGTACCTGCGCCAGATGCTCGACCGCTTTGGCGGCGTGCAGGAGTATGCGCTGGCCGCCTACAATGCGGGCGACTACCGCGTGGCCGATTGGCAAGCCGCCGGCCCTTATTCGGGCATCGACGAGTTTGTGGAGTCGATACCGTTTACCGAGACGCGAGAGTATGTTGAAGCTATTTTGCGCAACGAGGAGACGTACAGAGCGATTGACGAATTCGCGCGCGCGCATGGAGCATCGGCGACGGAGGCGGTGCGGTAGGCTTTGAGAATGGCACTGGGGGCGGGGGAATCCTACTTGTCACTGCCAGGCATCGATTGGAATTGACTTCGCCGCGCGGCCCGGCAAGACTGTGCTAAACCGGATGCATCTAAGTCTGGAGAAATGTTTCGCAGCCTGCTATCGCAAGAAAACGGAGCCGCGAGAACTCAGTCACGGCCCGGATCCATCAAACCCGGAGGGAACGATGTCAGCCGACTTGAGTTTTCTGGAAGAGTGGATCCCCGAACGCATGGACCCCGGTACGATTTTTGTCCTGGAGAATCAGGCCAAGCTGGGGCAGGCGCAAAACCCTTATGTGGCAGTGATGTCGTGCCCAAAATGCGGGACGCTGGGCCTGATCACTCGCCGCCAACTGTATTGCGGCGATCCGATGATCTGCGGTGGCGACGTTTGCTCGGCAGAGTATCGGCTGGACGGCGAAAACATCTGTTACAGATCCGCGCAGTAAGCGCCCGAAAGATGGAGTGCCTCCGGGCCTGAAGGCCCGCCCCTTTATCGCTTCGATTTCAGGGGCCTGAAGGCCCCTGCTCCTTCCGGTACCTGGCCCGCTACTGCTGCAGCGTGTAGTCTGCCTTGGTGGTCTTGGCGCCGGTTTGCGCCGGCGTGGGAAGATCGCTGCGGTTCCAACCTCCGCCCAAAGCCTGCACCAGCTCAACCGCGGATGTCATCTCTTCGACCTGGAGGGCGTTGAGGGTCTCCTGGTTATTGAGCAGGGTGGTTTGCGCAATGACAACATCGACGTACGGATCTACGCCGGTGTTGTAGCGAACCAGTTCCAGGTTGAGATAATCTTCGGAATCCTTCACGGCATCCTGCTGGTGGAGAATCTGCTGCGAATAGGTGCGGGTCGCCACCAATGAATTCTCAACCTGCTGGAAGGCGGTGAGGACGGTCTGGCGATAGTTGGCCATATCTGCGTTGTACTGGGCGACGTACTGATGCAATTCCGCGCGGTAGAGCCATCCGTCGAAGATCGTCTCGGAGATTGACGGGCCGATGGACCAGATGCGGCTGGGCCAGTCAAAGAGCTTTGTAAATGTGGCGGATTGAAAGCCGCCATCGGCCGAGATGTTGACCTGGGGGAAAAATGCGCCGTAGCCGATGCCGATGGTTGCGTTGGCCTCGGCGAGGGTGCGCTCGGCCGCCGCGATGTCGGGGCGGCGCTCAGCCAGTTGAGACGGCACGCCGGTGGGAATCGCCGGCGGCGTGTAGACCAGGGGCTTGACGGGAATGGAAAAGTCGGTGGGATTCTTGCCGATCAGAACCGCAATCGCATTTTCATACTGCCCACGCAACAGAGCCACATTTGTCGCAGCGGCCTGCGCGGATTCCAAGGTCGTTTTGGCTTCGGCAACAGAAATGTAATCGCCGATGCCGGTGTCAAACTGTGCCTGGTTGTAGGCCAGCGACTTTTGGTCGGCGACGACGGTCTGATTCAGGATTTGCTGCAGCATGTCCTGGCCGCGAATCTCAAAGAAATATTCGGCCAGGCTGGCTTGCTCGGTGAGCTTCTCGGTTTGAAGATCGGCGGCACTGACCTGGGATGCATATTCCGCCTCGTGGACCTCGTTGCGGATCTTGCCCCAGAAATCGGGGGCCCACGAAACGTCAATCGGCGCATTCCAGATTCCGTAAGTCCGACCGGTGGTTGCGGTGGATGAGACGCTCTGATTGGCCGATGTCCGAGCGCGCTGCCAAGACGGAGCGGCGGTGACCGTGGGCCAATATTGCGAGCGGGCTTCGGCAATCTGGGCGCGCGCGGCCATGTAGTTCTGGAAATATTGCTTCAGATTTTCGTTGTTAATATTGAGCTGATCTTCGAGCGAGTTCAGCTCGGGATCGCCGAAAACTTCCCACCAGTTGCCGCGGATCATGGCGTCCTGCGGGCTGGCCACTTTCCATCCGGCGGAGTCCTGGAAGTTGACGGTGGACGCCTTGTAATTGGGCGCCGTGACCGCCGGCGGCGCGGGCGGGTGATACGGAGGGCCGACGCGGCAGCCGCCCAGCAGCGCGAGAAAGCCCAGCGCGCTGGCGGACCATAAAGCCGGAATTCGATTCGATCTCTCAATCATGGTCAATATCCTTTATTACGCCGTTCCTTCCACGGGGGCTGGAAGCACATCGTGAGTGCGGCCGAGCGCGCGCAGGCGGAGACGGTCCATCTTGAGGTAGATGACGGGAGTGGTGTACAGCGTGAGCACCTGGCTCAAGAGCAGGCCGCCCACGATGGTGATGCCCAGAGGCTGACGCAACTCGGAGCCGGTAGCGTTTCCAAAAGCGTTTCCGAAAGCCAGCGGCAGCGCGCCGCAGATGGCGGCCATGGTGGTCATCATGATGGGGCGGAAGCGGAGCATGCACGCTTCAAAGATCGCTTCGCGCGTGGTTTTGCCGCCCTGGCGCTCGGCCTGCAATGCAAAATCGATCATCATGATGGCGTTCTTTTTCACAATGCCAATGAGCAGGATGATGCCGATGATCGAAATCATGTTGAGGTCGATGTGGAACAGCATCAGCGCGAGCATGGCGCCAACGCTGGCCGAAGGCAATGTAGAAATAATGGTGATGGGATGAACCAGGCTTTCATAGAGAATGCCGAGCACGATGAAGACCGAAAGCAGCGCGGTGATTGACAGGACGATTTCGCTGGAGAGCGATTGCTCGTAGGCCTGAGCCATTCCGGCAAAGAACCCGTGCACCGTGCCTGGCGCACCGAGACGCGCTTTCATCTCTGTAACTTCGCGGGTGGCATCGCTGAGCGAGGCGCCATTCTTCATGTTGAATGAAACGGTGACCGAGGGGAAAAGCCCGGTGTGGGCAATCTGCAGCGCCATGGTATTCGTGCCGGCTTCCACCGTGGAGAATAGGGGCGAGACGGCATTGAGGCCTGCGCCCTGCGATGAACCGCCCGGCGGCGCGAAGTAAATGTTATTGAGTCCCGCCGGATCCTGCCAGTATTGCGGCGCTACTTCCATGACGACGTAATACTGGTTGAGCTGGGTGTAGATGACCGAAACTTCAGATTGACAGAATGCGCTGCACAGGGAACTGTCGAGAGACTGCGGCGTTTGGCCCAGGCGCGCCGCGGTAACGCGGTCGTAATTGAGCATTTCCTGGAGTCCGCCGTTTTGCTGGTCTGAATCCACGTCCGTCAGGTCAGGAAGTTTCTTCATATTTTCAAGCAGAATCGGGCCCCAATGCGCAAGATCGTCGATGTTGTCGGCCTGAATGGTGTATTGGTACTGAGCGTTCGATTGCCGTCCTCCGATGCGCAGATCCTGCGCCGCCTGCAGGATTGCGGTGGCGACGGGCAGGCGATTCATCTTGGGCCGGAGCCGGTTGATCACGTCCATCGCCGAAGTCTGGCGCACGCCGCACTTGGGGCCCTCTTTGCAGCTATTACCGAGCGGCTTGAGGGGAACGTACATAAACCCGCTGTTGCCACCGCCGGTGTAAGCCAGAACATGGGCCACGGCAGGATCGGCCTTAACCACATTGACCAGCGATACGATGGAAAAATTCATGAAGGGGAACGAAGCATCTTGCGGCCCCCTCACGCCGCCCACGAGCGCCCCCGTATCCTGCTGCGGGAAAATCCCCTTGGGAATGCGGTAAATGACCAGAAAGTTCAGCGCGATCGTCAGCAGCAGCACAATCAGAACCAGGACCGAATTATCCAGCGCCCATTCCAGCGATTTCTTGTATGCAAAAAGCATGCTGTTGAAGGACTTTTCGCTGGCCCGGTAGAAAAAATTATGTTTCTCGTCTGCCTTGCGGGCTTTGAGAACGTGCGCGCACATGGTCGGCGTGGTGGTGAGCGAAACGACCATGGAGATGATGATGGCCGTGGAAAGCGTCACGGCGAATTCGCGGAACAACCGACCGATGATACCGCCCATCATGAGGATGGGAATAAAGACCGCAATGAGCGACATGCTGATGGAAAATACGGTGAACCCGATCTCCTTCGCTCCCTTGAGTGCGGCCGCAACCGGCTCCATGCCGCTCTCCAGATGACGGGTGATGTTCTCCATGACAACAATCGCGTCGTCGACCACGAATCCGGTGGAGATGGTCAAAGCCATCAGCGAGAGGTTGTCGAGCGAATAGCCGAGCATGTACATGACGGCGAACGTCCCGATGAGCGAGACCGGAACGGCGATGAAGGGAATGAGCGTGGCGCGCGGGCTGCGCAGAAAGATGAAAACCACCAGGATGACCAGGCACACCGATCCGATCAGCGTCTTCTCGACGGTCAAAACGGAGGCGCGAATGGTGGTCGTGCGGTCCATATCGACCGTGGTCTTGATTCCCGCAGGCAGGATGGCCTCAAGAAAAGGCAACTGCGCCTTTACGCGGTCGACCGTGTCGATGATGTTTGCGCCGGGCTGGCGGAAGATGATGAGAACCACTCCGCGTTTTCCATCGATGTAACCGCCGGTGCGCAAGTTCTGCGTGGAGTCGATGACGTCGGCCACGTCGGAAAGGCGCACGGCCGCTCCATTGTGATAGCCGACGATCAAGGGCCTATAGTCAGCCGCCTGCGAGATCTGATCGTTGGTGAGAATGTCTTCGCTGATTCCGGAGTTGGAGAGCTGGCCGCGCGGTGAATGGGAGTTCTGAAGGCTGAGAACTGACTGCACTTTGCCGAGCGTGAGGCCGAAGCTTTCGAGCTTGGTGGGATTGATTTCGACGCGGACCGAGGGCGTGGCTCCGCCGCCGACGTTCACCTGGCCCACGCCCTCAATCTGCGTCACCTTTTGCTCGAGGATCGTCGAAGCCAGGTCATAGAGCTTGGTCACCGGATACTTATCCGATGTGAGGCTGACA
>Ga0335085_10007773_pt1 | contig 16488 bp, 15 predicted proteins | sample Lox_Sample_45_FD_206712 | JGI IMG/M metagenome (GOLD analysis project Ga0335085, IMG submission 206712) | Soil microbial communities from Loxahatchee National Wildlife Refuge, Florida, United States - Lox_Sample_4.5 | ecosystem: Environmental > Terrestrial > Soil > Wetlands | place: USA...
GGCCCCACTCCCCACGCCCTTCAGTTCCCCACGGCCCCACCCGCTGATGTACCAGACCACACCCCACACTCCCGCGCACCCGCCGTCCCCCATCACCCGCCGAACCTCTCTCTCAGAAACGCGCGCAGGTCCATCTCCGGAGCGGCCGCCGATCGCTCGCGATCCTCCGGAACGGGGATCGCCTCCGGGGCCGCGGCCACGCGCGTCATCCGCTCGCGCACGCCGGCGTCGATGAATCGCGAGAGTTGATCGATCGAATACTCGGTGCCGAAGCGTGACTGGTACGCGTTGAGCGGATAGACCACGTGCAGATGTTTTCGCGCGCGCGTCATGGCCACGTACATGAGGCGGCGCTCTTCTTCGGTGTCCTCATCGGAGCGCATCGCGCGCGATGATGGGAACCAGCCGTCCACTGCCCAGATCAAGAAGACGGCGTCCCACTCGCGCCCCTTGGCGCTGTGCGCGGTGCTCAGGATGAGCGCGTCGTTCTCGCTGTCCGAGCCCCCCGCGAGATCGTGCGTGGCGCTCGGCGGCTCGAGCGCGAGCTCGCTCAGGAACGCGGCGCGGTGCGGGAAGCCGCCGGCGATGATCTCGAGCTGGTCGAGATCGGCGAGCCGCGGCTCGGGGCGGTCATAGCGGTCGCGGAGGATGTCATCGTACATGCGGCGCACGCGGGCGATCTCCTCGCTCACGCTGCGCTGCGCCCCTCCCTCGTCGCGCCTCGACAACTCGGCGATGGCGCCGGCGAGCGCTTCGTGCGCGGCGCGCGCGCGCGGCGGAGGGGTCCAGAGCGAGAACGCGGCGGGATCCCACGCGCGGTCGGCCATGAGCGCGAGCGCGGCCCGCGCCGTGATGTCGCCGATGCCCGGCAAGAGGGTCAGCACGCGGAACCAGCTCACTTCGTCGCGCGGGTTCTCGAGGATGCGCAGGAAGGCCAAGATGTCCTTCACGTGCGCCGCCTCGAGGAACTTGATGCCGCCCCACTTCTCGAAGGGGATCTGGCGGTTCGTGAGCTCGATCTCGAGATCGGCGCTCATGTAGCCGGCGCGGAAGAGCACCGCCATCTCGCGGAGCGGCGTGCCCGCCTCGTGCAGCTCGAGCACGCGGTCGGTCACGTACTGCGTCTGCTCGTGCTCGTCGCGCGCGGCCACGAGGAGGGGGCGCTCTCCTCCCTGGCGTGTGGTGAAGAGCTGCTTGCCGTAGCCGCGCGGCGCGCGCGCGATGAGGGTGTTGCTCACGTCGAGCACCGGTTGCGTGGAGCGGTAGTTCTGCTCGAGCGTCACGATCGTGGCGCCGGGGAACTGCGCCGGGAAATCGAGCATGTTGCGCACGGTGGCGCCGCGGAACGAGTAGATGCTCTGCGCGTCGTCCCCCACCACCGTCACGTTCTTGTGCGTGGTGGCCATGCCGCGGAGGATGCGCGCCTGCAGCACGTTGGTGTCCTGGTACTCGTCCACGAGCACATGGTCGTAGAGCGCGGCCACGCGCTCGCCGAGCTCGGGGGCGCGCTCGAGCAGGAGCGCCCAGCAGAGCAGGAGGTCGTCGTAGTCGAGGAGGTTCCGCTCGGATTTCCGCGACACGTACTCCGCGAAGGTGCGCGTGATGTCGGGGAGGTCCCCTTCGAACTGCGGGAGATCGTCGCGGAGGATCTGGTCGACGGGGATCTCCGTGTTCACGTGCCGAGAGTAGACGTGATGCAGCGTCTCCTTCTTGGGGAAACGCGAGTGACGCTGCGCGAAGCCCAAGTGCGCGCGCGCCATCCCCATGAGGTCCTCGGCGTCGGACTGATCGAGGATCGTGAAGTCCTTCGCGATGCCCACGCCGGGGCCGTAGGCGCGGAGGAGGCGGTGCGCGGTGGCGTGGAAGGTGCCGCCGTGCACGCGCCCGGTGGCTCCGCCCACGAGGCGTTCCGCGCGCGCCAGCATCTCCTGCGCCGCGCGGCGGGTGAACGTGAGGAGGAGGATGCGATTCGGCGGGACACCACGCCCGATGAGATGCGCCACGCGGTACACGAGCGCGCGCGTCTTCCCCGTGCCCGCGCCCGCCACGATCAGCAGCGGGCCGTCGCCGTGCGTCGCGGCGGCCAACTGGCCGGCGTTCAGCTCCTTCGAGAAGTCGGGGGCGGGCATCGCCCGCAATTTACTGCGCGTTACTGGATGAGGAGCGAGAGGCAGGTGCAGCCCCCCTCCGCCTTCTGCAGCTCCGAGACGTCCACCGGCAGCGTGGAGAAGCCGGCGCGCTCGAGGAGCGCGCGCGTGGCCGGATAGTTCGTCGGCATCACGAGCACGTTGTTCACCTCGAGCACGCACGCCCCCCACGGCTCGGGGGTCGTGAGCAAGCGCACGCCGCGGAAGGCGGAGAGATCCGCCCATTCGGGATTCGCCAAGAGCGTATCGTGCCCCGCGTACGTGCACGCGGTCTTCAAGTGGAGCGCGCCGTGCACGGCGACGGCGGTCACGGTGTAGTCGAAGGGGCGCAGCATGGCCCGGAGCTGCGCGATCCCTTCGTCGTTGGTCCGCTTCGAGCGTCCCACATAGAGATCGCGTCCGATCCGCACGACGTCGCCGCCGTCGAGCGTGGCAGGCGGGCTCATCCGCTGCAGCGGGCGGTACTTGGCGACGGCATCCGCGATCGCGGCGCCCTCGGCGGCGCGACTCGGCGTGCCGGGGGCGGTGATCACGGCCAGCTCGTCGAGGATGATCGCCGGATCCTCCACGAAGACGGCGTCGGGGAACTGATCGAGCGGCGGGAGTTGGTCGATCCTGACGCCGAGCGACTCGAGCGCTTGCTCGTAGGCGCGGTGTTGCCGCCGCGCGAGCGCGACATCGATCGGCTCACGCTTCTTCCACGTGAGCTGGCAGTCGTTGAGGGTCGCGGAGACCGCACGCGTGATGGCCGTGGGCACGCTGGAAAGTACGACAGCCGCTCCCCCGGCGCTCGGCATCTCGCGGCCTTGCCACGAGCATCGAGTGCCGCAGGGCGAGCGTTGTACGCGCGCCTGCCTCGCGCGAGATCGTCGCGCGCGGTCGCGGTGCGCGAGTAGAGCCTCGGTGCGCCAGGCCGGAGGCGGGGGATCGCGGAGCGGCCCCCGCGCGTAGCAAGAGACTCGCGCGCCGTTCGCGCGAGGCTCGCAGCGTGTAAGCGCGAGGGCCGTGGAGCGATCCCCCGCCTCCGGCCCGGACACCGGACCACCTACTCGCTACTCACGCCCGCTCTTGGACTCCTTCCGCATCTTGTTGATCATCGCCTGACTCACCGACATGCCGCCGTAGCGCTCCTCCGTCCACGGATCGCCGCGCATGTGATACCCGTTCTGCTCCCAGAAGCCCGGCATGTCGAAATCCAGGAGCTCGAACCCGCGCACCCACTTCGCGCTCTTCCAGAAGTAGAGGTGCGGCACCAACAGCCGCAGCGGCCAGCCGTGCTCCGGCGTGAGGTCCGCGCCGTTGTGCGACCACGTGAGCAGGTTCTCGGGGCGGTCCAGGTCCGCGAGCGGGAGGTTCGTGGTGAATCCCTGTTCCGCGTGCACGAGGACGTGTGTGGCGTCCTTCGCGGGGGCGGCGCGGCGCAGCAGGTCCTGCACGCGCACCCCGGTGAACCGGTTGTCGAGCCGGCTCCAGCGCGTCACGCAATGGATGTCACAAAGCGTGTCCTGGTGCGGGAGCGCCTTGAGCTCCTCGTACGTGAGCTCGAACGGATGCTCGACCAAGCCGCGGATGAAGAACTTCCACGTCGTGAGGTCCACGCGCGGCACGTCGCCGTAATGGAGCACCGGCCACTTCTCGGTGCGGACCTGGCGCGGCGGGACGCGATCCTTGTCGCGGGTGCGCGCGTCGATCTCCGGCTCATCCGTTTCGGCCACGTGCTCTCCCATGGGTGCCGGACGCGTGCCGCCGCGTCCGATCAGCCAGCCGCTCAGCTTGTCCAGCATGCGGGCAATCTAATCCTCCCGGGTGACCGTGCGGGTTCCTCCCACAACCGCGCCCCGGATTCTCCCCTCGCCAACGCCCGTGCCCGCGGGCAGATTCCGTGGCGTTAGCCGTTCTGTCGTGTTGGCCCCCGCCCCCTCCTTCCATGCAGCTCGACTCGCCCCCCGCCGTCGATTGTGCCGGCATCGCCCACCGCTTCGGCGCCAAGTGGGCACTGCGCGGCGTGTCGATGCGGGTTTCCGCCGGCGAGATCGTGGCGCTGGTGGGGCGGAACGGGAGCGGGAAGACCACGCTCATGCGCGTGATCGCCACGGCGCTGCGCCCGACGCGCGGCGCCGCGCGCGTGTTCGGGCACGACGTGACCGCCGATCCGAGCGCGGTGCGCGAGCTCACGGCGCTGGTCGGGCATGCCACCGGCGTGTACACGGATCTCACCGCGGAGGAGAATCTGCGCTTCGCCATCCGCATGGCCGGGGAGGAGGCGACCGCGGCCCGGATCAGCGAAGTGCTCGAGCGCGTGGGGCTCGCGCACGAGGCCCGCGCGCGCGTACGCGAGCTCTCCGCGGGGCAGCAGCGCCGCATCGGGCTCGCGCGCGTGCTGCTGCGTCCGGTGCGCCTCCTCCTGCTCGACGAGCCGTACACGAGCTTCGACGACGAAGGGCAAGCCGTGGTGGACCGCGAGCTCGCGGCGCTGCGCGCGCGCGGCGGGGCCGCCATCGTGATCACGCACGACGCCGAGCGCGCGCGCCGGGTGACCGACCGGTCCGTGCGGCTCGACGCGGGCGCGGTGGTCGAGGCGCACGCGCCGCGCAAGGTGGCGAATGGCTGAGCGCATCTGGGCCCGCGAGTTCGCACGCGTGGGGGCGATGGCGTGGAAGGACCTCGCCGTGGAGCGCCGCACGAAGGCGACGCTCAACGCCGTCGTCTTCTTCGCCGCGCTCACGATGCTCCTGTTCGGCTTCGCGCTCGGCGCGGACAGCGAGACGCTCAAGGCCGCCTCGGCCGGCGTCCTCTGGCTGACCGTGCTCTTCGCCGGCGTGCTCGTGTTCAACCGCAGCTATCAGACGGAACTGGATTCGGGCGCGCTCGAAACGCTCCTCCTCTATCCAGGCGACCGCTGGGCGATCTTCGCGGGGAAGGTGATCGCCAACCTCGCGTTCGTGTTCCTCGTGGAGGCGGTGATCCTCCCGCTCGCGGTGATCCTCTATCACATGCCGCTCGAGCGCGCGCCGTTGGCGGTGATCGGCGTGATGATCCTCGGCACGCTGGGGTTCGTCACCCTCGGCACCTTCTACGCCGCGATGGCGAGCCGGGTGCGCGCGCGCGAGGTGCTGCTCCCGTTGCTCCTCTTCCCGATGCTGGTGCCGGTGCTCATCGCGAGCGTCGAGGCGACGCAAGCGTACCTCACCGGCGACGTGATGCGTGACAGCCGCGTGTGGGTGCGGCTGCTCGTGGTGTTCGATGCCATCTTCCTCGTCGCCGCCGTCGCGGCGTTCGAGCACGTGATCGAGGGCTGACCGAATGACCGAAGCCGTGATGGAACGCGCAGCGACCTCGGGAGCGGTGCCGGCGGTGCCGCCGCGGCGTCCGCTCCTGGCCGCCGTGACGCTGCTGACGCTCGTGGGGGCGGAGCTGTTCTCCGTGCTCACGTCGCCCCCCGACCGCGACATGGGGAATCTCGAGAAGATCCTCTACATCCACGTGCCCTGCGCGTGGATGGCGATGACCGCGTCGCTGTTCGTGTTCCTCGCGAGCGTGGGGTACCTGTGGAAGCGCGAGGAGCGCTACGACATGATCGCGGCGGCGAGCGCGGAAGCCGGAACGCTGTTCACCGCGCTCACGGTGATCCTCGGCTCGATCTGGGCGCGCCCCACGTGGGGCACGTGGTGGACGTGGGACGCGCGGCTCACCTCCACCGCCGTGCTCCTCCTGATCTATCTGGGCTATCTCGCGCTCCGCGCCGCCACCGACGACGTGGACCGCCGCGCGCGCTGGAGCGCCGCCGTGGGCATCCTGGGCGCGATCAACGCGGGGATCGTCTACGAGAGCGTGGTCTGGTGGCGCACGATCCACCAGATCCAGTCCTCCCCCTCGAGCATGGGGATCATGTATACCTGGGGACTGCGGTTGAACGCGATCGCGATGCTGCTCGTGCTGGTATACTTCATCACCAACCGGTATCGGTCGTTCTGTCTCATCCGCGCGACGGAGATGATGGCGGAGGACGCGGTGCTGGGCAGGAGGGCTCCGTGACGGGCGAATGGGGGTACATCATCGCGGCCTACGCGGTGACGTGGCTCGGGATCGGGGGCTATGCGCTCCGTCTCGAGCGGCTCACGCGGCGCGCGGAGCAGGAATATGAGGCCGCCCGTGGCGCGCAGCGCGCGGGGCCGGCGGGGAGGCAGTCATGAGCACACGCACCACGACCAAGACCATCCTCATCCTCGGCGCGGTGGTAGTCGTCGCCGCGTTCGCATACATGCTCTCGGGGAGGATCGGGAACAATCTCGTCTACTTCTACACGCCCTCGGAGCTCCTGGCCGAAGGCTCCAAGGCCTACGGCGCGAAGGTGCGCTTGGGCGGACAGGTGGTGCCGGGGAGCGTGAAGTGGGACGCGCCGACCACCGATCTCCGCTTCGTGATGCAGGACGGCAAGGCGCAGATCGCCGTCCACTCGCAGGGCGCACCGCCGCAGATGTTCCGGGACGGCATCGGCGTGGTGGTGGAGGGGAAGTACGTGGAGAGCGGCACGTTCGAGGCGAACGAGCTCCTCGTGAAGCACTCTAATGAGTACCGTCCGCCGAAGCCGGGGCAGCAGCCGGAAGAGATGTACAAGTCGCTGATCAAAGCGGGAGCGCCCTGATGCTGGGCGCCCTCGGTTCGAGCGCCCTCAGGGTCGCGCTCCTGGTCGCCGCGTTCGGCCTCTTGGCCGGCGCGCTGGGCGGGGCGGGAGGCAAGGAGAGCTGGATCCGCACGGCGTACGCGGCCGCCTACACGCAGTTCGCGCTGGTCGCGACCGCGACGCTGGCCATGGTGACGGCGCTCGTGAGCCACGACTTCTCGGTGAGCTACGTGGCCCAGGTCGGGAGCCGCGAGACGCCGCTGTTCTATACGATCATCTCGCTGTGGGGCGCGCTCGAGGGCTCGATCCTCTTCTGGGGGTTCGTGCTCTCCGCGTACACGGCGGCGGTGGTGTACATCAACCGCGCGCGGCCCGGCAAGCTCGTGCCGTACGCGACGGCCACGCTGTTCTTCATCTCCGCGTTCTTCCTGATCCTGCTCGTGGGGCCGGCGAATCCGTTCAAGCCGGTGTTCCCGGTGCCGGCGGACGGTCCCGGGCCGAATCCGCTGCTCCAGAACCACCCGCTCATGGCGGTGCACCCGCCATTCCTCTACTTGGGCTACGTGGGGATGAGCGTGCCCTTCGCGTTCGCGATCGGCGCGCTCCTCTCGGGGGAGACGGGATCCGAGTGGATCCGGACCACGCGGCGATGGACGATGGTCGCCTGGGGGTTCCTGGCGTTCGCGATCGTGGCCGGGATGTGGTGGAGCTACGACGTGCTCGGCTGGGGCGGCTACTGGGCGTGGGACCCGGTGGAGAACGCGAGTTTCCTGCCGTGGCTCACCGCTACCGCGTTCATCCATTCGGAGATGGTCGAAGAGCGCCGCGGGATGCTTCGCGTGTGGAACATGTCGCTCATCATCGTGACGTTCCTCCTCACGATCCTCGGCACCTTCCTGACGCGCAGCGGCATCTTGAGCAGCGTGCACGCGTTCGCGGAAGGGACGGTCGGGTACTACTTCCTCGCCTTCATCGCGATCGTGCTGTTCGCGAGCTTCGTGCTGTTGTCGGGGCTGAGTCCGCGCCTCAAGAGCACGGGAAGGCTCGACTCGCTGTGGAGCCGTGAGACGGTGTTCTTCTTCAACAACCTGCTGCTCACGGGCTTCATGTTCACCGTGCTCCTCGGCACGCTCTTCCCGTTGGTGGCGGAGGCGGTGCGCGGGGTGAAGGTGAGCGTGGGGGCGCCGTTCTTCAATCAGATGACGATCCCCATCTGCGCGACGCTGTTGCTGCTGATGGGAGTCGGGCCGGCCCTCCCGTGGCGGAGCGCGACACGCGAGCAGATCCAGCGGCAGCTCATCCCTCCCACCGTGATGATGGTGACCGTGGCCATCGGGGTCGTGGTGGCCGGGGTGCATCAGTTCTACGCGGTGCTCGCCTTCGCCTTCGCGGCGTTCGCGATCACGGCGAACCTGCGCGAATTCTGGCGCGGCATCCGGGCGCGCATGACGATGCACCAGGAGAATCCCGTCACCGCGCTCGCGCGCCTGGTGGGAGGCAATCACCGGCGCTACGGCGGCTATCTCGCGCACATGGGCGTGCTCCTGCTCGCGATCGGCGTGACGGCGAGCAGCGCGTTCCGGATGGAGCGCGAAGCGACGCTCAAGCCGGGGAGCGCGCTCACGCTCGGCGGCTATACCGTGCGGCTCAAGGACTTGTGGGGGCGCGAGGAGCCGCAGCGCGTGGTGGTGGGAGCCGACGTGATCGTGGAGCGCGGCGGGGCCGTGGTGGGGAGCGTGGAGCCGCGCATGAACTATTACAAGACGTCGGATACGCCCGTGGTCACGCCGGCGGTGCGCAGCCGCGCCGATGCGGACTTGTACGTGAACCTGATGGCCTTCGAGCGCGACGGCTCGAGCGCGACGCTGCGCGTGCTGGTGGAGCCCCTGGTTTCGTGGATCTGGTTCGGCGGGATGGTGGTGGCGCTCGGTGCGATCGTGAGCCTCTGGCCGGCGGCGCGGCGCGTGCCGCGGCGCTCGCCCCCCGGCGGGGTGGCGGTGGATGAGGACGAAGTCGCCGTCGCCGCGGAGGGAGCCGCATGAACTGGAGCAGGGCGTTCGTGGGGGCGCTCCTCGCGGTCCCGTTGATCTTCGTCCTCATGAAGGAGATCGACAAGGATCCCCGCGCGATCACGAGCCCGCTCCCGGGACATCATGCCCCGGACTTCAAGCTCGCGGTGTTCGCGCTGCCGGGGGGGACCGCGAAGAACGTGGAGCTCCTGCGGGACTCGATCCGGCTGGATTCGCTGCGCGGTCATGTGGTGGTGCTGAACTTCTGGGCGAGCTGGTGTTTGGCCTGCCGGGACGAGCACCGGCCGCTCTCGGCGGCGGCGACGGCGCTCAGCGGGCAGGACGTGCGCTTCTTCGGCGTGCTCTATCAGGATGTGCCGCAGAACGGCCGCGACTGGATCAAGGAGATGGGGGGGCAGACGTATCCGGGGTTGTACGATCCGGGCTCACGCACCGCGATCGACTACGGCATCTACGGGGTGCCCGAGACGTTCTTCATCGGGCGCGACGGCAAGGTGGCGTACAAGCACGTGGGCGCGGTCACGGAGCAGCTCGTGATGGACACGGTGCGCGCGTTGCTCGCGCGCCCGGCGAACCCGAGCGGTCCATGAGAGCGCTCAGGTGCGTGGCGATCGCTGCCGCTTGTACGCTTGCACTCCCACCGGCGGCGTCCCAAACGCCATCCCCGTCAGGGATTGGTACGAGCGTGTCAGGGGAAACCCCTCTTGATGACTCGGTCCGCGCGGTGGCATCTATGCTGCGGTGCCCGGTGTGTCAGGGGGAGTCGATCCAAGAGTCGCCCGCGGCGCTGGCCAAGGAGATGCGGCAGGTGGTCCGCGAGCAATTGGCGGCGGGCAGATCGAGCGAGCAGGTGAAGGCGTATTTCGTGAGCAAGTACGGTGAGTGGATCCTGTTGGAACCGAAGGCGCGGGGCGTGAACCTCACCGTTTATGTCGTACCAGTGCTGCTGATCGTGGGTGGGGCGGTGCTGATCGTGGTGCAGGCGAAGCGGTGGACCCGCGGCAGCGGGATGACAGAGACCGATCCGGCGCAGCGACCGACGTGAGGGGGTCCGGATCTTCCTGGGTGATCGAGAGAGGTAAGTCCTATGAAGAAGTTCGGTGTCGATTCCCTGGTCCGGATGACCGCGATCATCGCGGCGGGCGCGGTGTTGGCGGCATGCACTGAGACCGTCTACAAGGATTTCCCCGGGTTCGCGCCGCCGCCGACGGGCGCCGGCCAATATCTGGGGTACAGCACGACGTCCACCAAGCTGACGACGTGCGGCAATTGCCATTCGAGCCACCAAGCGGCGTGGCTGACGGCCAAGCACTCCAGTGCGTGGGCCGATCTGCAGGCGAGCGGTCACGCCGGCGCGACGTGCAACGCGTGCCACACCGTGAACGGCTGGGGCAACTCCACCAGCGACAGTGGCGGGTACATCGGCCACGCGGATGCGCGCTATCAGGATGTGCAGTGTGAGAGCTGCCACGGTCCCGGTCAGCGGCATGTGAACAACACCGAGCTCGCGGACAGCGTGCCGGTGCCATCGGCTTACGTGGCGGTGGGGGTGACGACGAGCTGCAGCGCGTGCCACACGGGCGAGCACGAGCCGTTCGTGGAGCAGTGGTCCAAGTCCGCGCACGGGATCGTGCCCGACTTCTCGGCGGGCGCCGGAAACGCGAGCTGCCAGCCGTGCCACACGGGGCAGGGGGCGCTGACGACGTGGTTCAACGTCAACAACCACAACAGCATCTACAAAGAGATCAACAACCCGCTGGGATCGCAGGGGCCGAACGGCGCGCTCACGATCGTCTGCATCGTGTGTCACGATCCGCACGGGAGCCCGAACCTCGCGCAGCTGCGCATGCAGCCCGACACGCTCGCTATCGAGGCGAACCTGTGCGCGCAGTGCCACAACCGGCGCGCGACGCCCGATCCCACCTCGAACCGCGGACCGCACGCGGCGGAGGGCGCGCTGGTGATCGGCAACAACGATGTGGGTTGGAGGCCGCCGCTCATGCTCGCGCAGTCGAACGGGTACGATCGGATCTACGGATCGCATGGCGACACCACGGTGAACACCAAGCTCTGCGCCACATGCCACGTGTTCAAAGGCACGTACGTGGACTCCACCGGCACGCAATTCTTCTCGACGGGTCACCTCTTCCTGGCGATCCCGTGCCTGGTGGCGGGTCTTCCCGATTCGACGCAGAACTGCCCGCCGGACTTCGACCACACGACGCGTGACTACTCGGCATGCGCGACGTCGGGTTGCCACGGCTCACCGCAGGTGGCGGCGAACCTGCTGCAGAACGAGACGGTCACGATCAACGCGCTGCTCACGACGCTGAAGGGGCTGCTGGAGAACCAGGCCAAGGTGCCGTGCTCGGCGTACACCGTGAATTCGACGTGGACCACGGCGCGCGGCGCACGATTCAACTACCTGCTCGCGGCCCAGTCCGGATCGAGCACGTCGGCGAACTGCGGGTCGAACTTGGCGCTCCCCGCGCCGGTCTCGAAGCTGGGCGCGGCCGCGCACAACGTGCCGCTCATGGAGCAGCTGTTGCAGTACAGCATCCAGCAAGTGCAGCAGGATTACCCGTAAGCTCGGCTGCGCTTGACGCGCGCGCGGGGGAGATGCAGTCATAGGAGCACGCAGCATCCGCATCGGGGGGCGCAGAGCCCCCCGGTGCACGTTCGTATCTGACGCCGGCGCGAGGGACGCTTGATGCTTCAGCAGGCGCAAGACGTCGTCGACACGGTGCACGCCGGGCCGCTGCCGTCTCCCCTCCCCGGAGGCGTGGCCGCGCTGTCGCGCTGGCTCTTCAACATCCCGAGTTGGATCCAGATCAGCGGCGCGATCGTCGGCGCGGCGGTGGCCGTGTGGGTGTGCTGGCAGCTCTGGAAGCGGCGCGCGGCCATCCTCACCTGGCTCACCACCCGGTCGCGCGGCTGGAAGATCGGGCTCGCGTCCGCCGCCCTGGTCGTCGTGGCCGCACTGGCCGGTGTGGGTGCGTACGGCTGGCACTTCATGATGAAGGACAACGACTTCTGCTCGAGTTGCCACGTCATGTCGGGGGCGTTCTCCCGGTTCCAGCACAGCGAGCACAAGCAGCTCCTCTGCCACGACTGCCATGAGCAGTCGATGTACGCGAACGCGCGGCAGCTCGTGCTCTGGGTGCTGGAGAAGCCGCAGGTCATCCCAATGCACAAGCGCGTGCCCAACGCCGTCTGCGCGCGCTGCCACATCCAGGACGTGCAGAACGGCGATTCCCTGTGGAAGCGGATCTCCGCCACGGCGGGGCACCGCCTGCACCTGCACTCCGATTCCGCCTCGCTCAAGAACGTGCAGTGCGTCACCTGCCACGGGCTCGAGGTGCATCACTTCGCGCCGGTGGACTCCACCTGCGGGCAGGCGAACTGCCACCAGTCGACCCACATCCGGCTCGGCAAGATGGCGATGCAGACGCAGCTCCACTGCGTGAAATGCCATCAGTTCACCACGCGCGTGAGCGAGACGATCTCGCTCGACTCCACGCGGCGCACGTTGGTGCCCGAGATGGACCAGTGCTTCGCCTGCCACGAGATGAAGAAGCGGATGGGGAACTACGAGCCGGCGAAGGATCCCCACCAGGCCGTGTGCGGCGCGTGCCACGATCCGCACAAGGACAAGCTGCCATCGGACGCCTGGGCGCGCTGCGAGAACTCGGGATGCCACGCGCACGCGGACACGCTCCCGTTCCACCGCGTGATCGCGGCCTCGACGGTGGCCAAGTGCGGGAGTTGCCACAAGGCGCACTCGTGGACGCTCTCGGCCGACCAGTGCATCGCGTGCCACCAGAACGTGCTCGAGGATCGCCCGTCGCCGGCGCGCGTCTCCGCGGGGGCGACCCCGGTGGTGCTCGCCTCGCTGCGGCTCCCCATCGCCGGCTCGCCCGGCGGCGCGAAGTTCTCGCATCGCCGTCATCGCGACGTGGAGTGCACGGCCTGCCACGCCACGGGCAAGGACCACGGGAAGCTCTTGCTCAGCGGCATCGCGGATTGCCAGAGCTGCCACCACGCGTCCCCCACGACGACGGCCGCGGGGACGCCTCCCAAGACGTGCACCACCTGTCACGCGAGCGCGGACCTCGCCACGTCGATCCCCGACACGGTGAGCATGCGCCTGAGCGTGTGGCAGGCCGCGCGCACGCGCGTGCTCGGCTTCCGGCACGCGAACCACACGACGCTCGAGTGCGGACGGTGCCACACCACGCCGCTCACGCTGGCGCGGGCGCCCGAGGTGTCGTGCGCGAGTTGCCACGAGCAGCACCACGATCCGACCGCGCAGTGCCGCACGTGCCACCTGCCGTCCAAGAACGCGCACACGCGGCAGGCGCACCTCGGATGCACGGAGTCGCAGTGCCACTCGCCGCAGGCGGTGGCGAAGCTCCAGCCCAAGCGCAACGTCTGCCTCGTGTGCCATCAGACGAAGGTGGACCACCAGCCGGGCAAGGAGTGCGCGACGTGCCATCAAGTGCAGTGGCTCTCGCAGCAGAAGGCGGGGGGCACATGATCGCGCGCGCGCGCGTGGCTCTGCTCGGCTTGGCGGCTGCCGCGCTCCCCGCGGCGGCACAGCAGATCCGCGTGGGGGGAGCGACCGTGGCCCAGGTGGTGCAGCTGCCGACGCTCACGCTCGACAGCATCCCGGTGGGGAGCACCACCGGCACGGGGGAGTACCGGCTCACTCCCAACGGGTACGTGGCCTGGTGCCAGTCGGGCGCCGCGTACTGTCTGTACCGCAAGTCGGGGCCCACGCTCACGACGGCCCCGGTGTGGCAGGACCTCGAGCTGAACGCGTGGGGATTCGGCGAGGGATGGCGCGTGTACGGCCAGGTGCGTTACCGCGCCACGGCCGATGACCAGGCGTGGCCGATGGCCAGCCAGCGCTTCTCGGTGCTCGCCGCCTTCGTGGAGTACGATCACGTGGACTGGCGGGCGCGACTCGGCCGGCAGTTCACGCAGAACGGACTCGGCTACTACAACTACGACGGGCTCGATGCGCTCTGGCGTCCCACGCACTGGCTCGACGCCGAGGTGTATGGCGGGTACACTCCGATGGAAGCGGTGAACGCGCCGTACACGAACACCGTGATCACCGATCAGACGAGCCCCCCCGCGCCGAACGACAACGCGTGGATGATGGGGGCGCGATTCCGCGGCTGGTGGCAGAACGGCTCGTCGCTCTCGGGGATCTTCCAGTTCATCGATCGGACGGATCTGCGCGGGCTCTACGCCGAGCAGGCGGCGCTCAACGGATTGTTCCGCGCGGGGCGCGCGACGATCACGGGCGACGTGCAGTACGATTTCTCGACCGACCAGTTCAACCTCGCGCAGGCGAAGGTGCAGTATCCGGTCGCGCCGCAGACGGGGGTCTTCGTGGAGGCGCGGCACTACATCCCGATCTTCCAGCTCTGGTCGATCTGGGCGGTGTTCTCGCCGGTCGGGTACAACGAGGGGAACGTGGGCGCGTTCTGGAACTCGCCGCGCGGCGTGTTCGGGGCGACGGTGAGCGGCGGATGGCGCAACTACCAGAACGCGACGGCGGGGGTCGGCCAATTGCGCACGAACGGATGGCGGGTGGGGACGGACGTCACGTGGCATCCCGATCCGCAGTGGGTGATGCGCGCGGGCTATCACTACGACATCGGCCCCGGTGCGGCGGAGAGCGACGGCGACTTCTCGGTGCGGTGGGACCCGAACTCGACGGTCTACGCCGGGATCTTCGCGACGCTCTTCCAGACCGCGTATGAGTACGAGCAGGGGTGGGGCACCGTCGGCGGTGGCGGCGTCACCGGCGGCGTGCGCTTCGCGGGGTGGGGGCGATTGGCCGCCGACGTCGGGGAGTACCGCAACACGTATGGCGGGAACGCGCCGCAGACCAACTGGGACCAGTTCCGAGCGTCGCTGCGCTTCGAATTCGATGTCGGGGCGTTCCCGGACTACATGACGGGAGCAGTGCGATGAGGCGCGCCGTCGGCACGATCGCGGCGCTCGCCGCCACATTCGGGCTCGCGGGCGCGGCGCGCGCGCAGCAGCCGGACTCGTTCCCGCACGCGGCGCACACCACGGTGTTCCCGAGCTGCACCGGCTGCCACGCGGGGGCGGTGACCGCGGGCGCGCCGATGTATCCCGCGGCGAACGCGTGCGCCGGATGCCACGATGGCAAGAACAAGAGCGAAGCGGGGAAGGTGTTGCGCGAGGTCCACTTCGCCGGGGCCACGCCGCTCGCGACGAACCTCGCCTACGCGCATGTGGTCCACGCGGAGAAGACGAACACCGCCGCGGACACGCGGGCGTGCATCAAGTGTCACCAGCTGCCTGGGACCACGGCGTGGATGTCGGTGGGGCAGGCGTATCCCGAGGCGTGCCTCGCGTGCCACACGCACGAGGCGCCCTCGCATCTCGCCGACGCCGCGACGTGCCGCACCTGCCACGTGCCGCTCGCGGAGGCGACGGCGCTCACCCCCGCCACGATCGCGGCGTTCCCGAAACCGGAGTCCCATTCGAGCGCCTCGTTCATCGCCTCGCACGCGCCGGCGGACAGCGCGGCGGGAGCGCGGTGCGCGATCTGCCACACGCAGGAGAGCTGCGCGCGTTGCCACATGAACGTGAGATCGGTGGCGAGCATCACGGCGCTCGGGAGCAACGCGGCGGTCGCGAAGGCGGTGGCGGGCAAGGAGGCGATGTATCCGGCGCCCAAGTCGCATCAGGAACCGGGCTTCGCCACGGGGCACGGCGCGGCGGCGAACGCCGCCAACGCCACGTGCGCGAATTGCCACGCCCGCGCGAGCTGCCAGACGTGCCACCTCACGCTGGGCGCGCGTGAGGCGATCGGGCGGCTGCCGAACCCGAAGCCGGGGAGTGGCGCGCAGGGGGTGCAGCTGCGGCGCGCGAACCCGCAGCAGCTGCTGTACAGCGTGTCGTTCCGCTCGCTGAACGAGGCGAGCAAGGTCACGATCGTGCACGTGCATCCGCCGGATTTCATGAAGGACCATCGGGCGGCGGCCTCGAGCGCGAACGCGAACTGCCAGAGCTGCCACGTGCAGCGCTACTGCGCGGACTGTCACGACGGCGTGGGACGGGTGAAGTACCATCCGCCGGACTGGGTGCAGGGACACGCGGCGCAGGCGTACGGGCGCGAGCAGGACTGCGCGTCGTGTCACAACAACGAGGCGTTCTGCGTGTCGTGCCACGTGAGCACGGGGATCGGCGCGACGGGGAACCGGAGCGGCGTCGCGCACAACCAGAGCGCGAACTGGCTGCTGGATCACGGGCAAGCGGCGCGACTGGAGCTGCAGAATTGCGCGTCGTGCCACAAGCAGAGCGACTGCGTCGCGTGCCACTCCACGATCACGTGGGGGATCAATCCGCACGGGCCCGATTTCAATGCGTCGCTCATGGCTACGCGGAACACGTACGTGTGCTATTACTGCCACGTGGGGAATCCCACTTCGCATTAGTATCGGCGTGCGGGGGCGCGGCCGCGGGAGCTCGCTCCGCCGCCCTCGCGCTTACACGCTGCGAGCCTCGCGGCAACATCGCCGCGAGTCTCTTGCTACGCGCGGGGGCGGCTCCGCGAGCCCCCGCGGCCTTGCCCCACCAAGATTTCGACTGTGCGCGGTCAGCCCGCGCGCGGAATTGCGCGTTGGCGCGCGTCTGGTTC
>Ga0335085_10007774_pt1 | contig 16488 bp, 19 predicted proteins | sample Lox_Sample_45_FD_206712 | JGI IMG/M metagenome (GOLD analysis project Ga0335085, IMG submission 206712) | Soil microbial communities from Loxahatchee National Wildlife Refuge, Florida, United States - Lox_Sample_4.5 | ecosystem: Environmental > Terrestrial > Soil > Wetlands | place: USA...
ATGGACGCCTGCCATCCACCGAGGGCTGTGGCGCCACCTAGATTCCGAACCTCGAATCCGACCTGAACCAATGACGTAGCGGAATTCTTCGGGTTTGCGACGAACATAAATGGGGTTATTCCGAGAATGGGATTTTGCGCATCATTTAGTTGCCCGCGCAAAGCGGCGATTTCTGCCACGAGCCTCCCATTGCTGTCCTCGCCCTCAAGTCTAGCTATTGATCGCTGCACTGCGACTTTCTGATTTTCCTGCCGCATCTTAAGGTCTTCGATTAGAGCGTTCCGCTGTTCAATGGTCGCGTCCTTCATCCCAATTTTAGTCTCAAGGTCGCTAAAGCGTTCATTGTGCAAATAATTGAGAGTCTTCCAAACCACCACTACAACCGCACCCGTCACGAGGACGAGCACGACCGCGAGCTGCAACAAAGGCGGTAAGGATCGAAAGACAGGGATGGCCTTCGCGATATCGTCCGGCCCATCCGATAGGTCCATAGATGCCCCAAGCGCCTTGCGCGCCATGTTTGGGCGCGCGTCGTTTTAAGTTCGGCCTTGCTTATGCGGCCCAACGGGTTTCGATCACTCATCCGACCCGCGAAAGATCAGTGCAAACACAGTTCAGACCGGGCGGTCGGTCGTGCCGCGCAGCGCGGCGCGCGATAAGTGCCCATCAAATAAGCGTTTTCTGGGCTGCCGGGGGCGGGAGTCGAACCCGCACATCCTTTCGGATAGGGGATTTTAAGTCCGTCACCAAGCTCGACACGATCGGTCGCAATCGATCACAATCGAGCATATTCAAGCGTTATCCTACATCTCGCTCACCCTCATTAGGCCCCTTCAAACCCTTTCCGCTCGATAGAACAGCCAAAGTACAGCCAAAGTGCGGGGGCGATCCGGCACACGTAGAACGCCGTCGATCCAGCACCAAAATCCGCGTGCGAAAGTCCCTCTTGCGAATGCGAGAGAACCGTCTCGATCGCACGGGATCTCCGAATCTTTAGCGAGGTGTCCAATGAGCAGCGGCAACCTCTACGTCGAAGCGCGCCGCGAATGGGACGAGCGTTACGCCGATCTCGTTCTCGGCAAACGCAACTGGCAATTAGCGGCCGGTGGGCTGCTTCTGCTCTCGCTGATTCTCGCCAGCGGCATCGTCTGGCTGATCAGCCGAAGCCACTACATTCCCTACGTAGTCGAAGTCGACAAACTCGGCTACGCCCTCACCGTCCCGCAGCCGCTGACTCCCGCCTCCGTCCCCGATGTAACCGCGCGAATCCAGCGCTACGAGATTGCTTCGTTTATCCGCGATGCGCGTTCGGTGAGCAGTGATCCGCAGGTCGAACATCAGATGCTCAATTCGCTGCTCGCACATGCACGCGGTGCGGCGGACAGATTCCTCGACGCTTACTATCACTCCGACGGCTTCACTCATAACCCTTTCAAGCTAGCAGAGAAGCAGACAGTCTCGATCCAGATCGATTCAATTCTGCAGCTCTCGCCCAGCAGCTACCAGGTTCGTTGGTCAGAGCAACAACGCGATTTGAATGGAGTTGTGACTGGAGCACCCACGCACTGGGAGGCAGTACTCCAGACACAGATCGTCCCGCCAAACTCCGACGACGCGATCATCAGCAATCCGATCGGCTTTTACGTGACGCAGATCAGCTGGACCGAACAGCAGGGATAGCCGGGCCAGAAGGGAGGATGCGCGAATGAAGAAATTAGCCTCAGCAAGTGTGACACTCGCACTGTTGTTGAGTGCCTGCGCGAGTCAGCAGCAGCCGCCCACGCCACCGCCACTGAAACTCGTAACGGAGTCCCCCAGTCAGCCGAGCGCGGCGCCGCCACCGCTCACAGGAGCGCAATTGCTCGCTCAGCAGCCATCTGAGGTGCAAACCGCAATCAAGAAGCATCAGCAAGACGGCAAATGGCCTGTCTACCGAACGGCCGAGTACACGCTCTATCCCTACAACCAAAAACCGGAGCCGGCGGTCGATTGCGCGCCGCTGCGCACCACCGACATACAGCTTCAGCCGGGCGAGACGATCACCGACGTTGCGTTGGGAGACACCGAGCGCTGGATGGCAACGCCGGCCGCCTCTGGCGACCCACACAATGCGGTCCCCCACCTGGCGGTGAAGCCCCAGGTTCCGGGGATCGAAACCAACCTGACGATCTACACGACGAAGCATGTTTACCACTTGCTGCTCCGGTCGCGGGGCCGCGCAATGCAGGAGGTGGAGTTCTACTACCCCGACGAACTGTCCGAGGCGATGAAAGCTGCCGATACAGTAGCAGCGAACGCGAAGCAGGAAGCGGCCGATCCGCCGGGTGATTCCGACAACGTCGTGAATGTGGCTGTCGTCGATCCGGCACAGCTCAACTTCGCTTACACCGTCGCAGGACCAAACGTTCCGTGGAAGCCCATTCGTGCCTTCGATGACGGCTCTCACGTGTATGTGCAGATGCCGGCCGGCATGAAGTCCAGCGAGGCTCCCGCGCTGCTCATCAACGCCGGCAGCGGATCGCAGATGGTCAACTACCGGGTCAAGGGCAACTACTACGTCGTCGACCGGCTATTCAGCGACGCGATTCTGGTCTCCGGCGTGGGCCGCGATCAGGACCGCGTGACCATTTCCTATGCAGGCGGAGCGAGGTGACAGCCATGGCAACCGCAGACGTGATCCAGGAACAGGACGAGCAGGAACAGGAGCATCTCGGGGGCGGTCGTTTCAACCGTCTCCTCGGTGTTGTTTTCGTCGCGGTCGCGATGGTCGGAGGAGTGGCACTTGCACTCGGTGTCCAGTCCTCAGGAACCAGTCAAAGTTCCGCTTCCCAGAAATTGGCGGACGACCCAGGCTCAGCAGCGCGAGATCGGGGCGAAATCGAAGACCTCGCAGCGCATGGCGCGCTGCCCCACGCTGCGCCAACAGTGATGCCGATACCGGCCCTGCCGATCTCCCAGGCGCCCGTTCAGCCCAGCGCGCCGAAGCCTCCCAGCCGGTATGCGCAATGGACCGAAGAGAAATACATGAAGGCGCTCGAATCGCCGGAGATGGTGCAGGCGTTTCATAGCGGCGGAACACTCGAAATAGCGAGCGCTAAAGGACAGCAAGCCGACTCGTATATCTCCGGTGATCAAAACAACCCGGCGCCAAGCGTTCATCCCGCGGCTTCGCCGTACACGGTGATGGCGGGAAGTATCCTCCCCGCTATTCTGATCAGCGGCATCAATTCAGAATTGCCGGGACCAATCCTCGCACAGGTCAGTCAGAACGTCCTCGACAGCGCCACCGGCAGATCGATTCTGATCCCACAAGGCAGCCGGCTCATCGGCGCCTATCAGAACGCGTCTTCATACGGTCAGCAGCGGGTTCAAATCGCGTGGCAGCGGCTCATCTTCCCGAACACCTCGAGCATGAATCTGCCGATGATGCCGGGTGCCGATCAGAGCGGCTACGCCGGCTTCTCTGATCAGATTGACCGCCACTATCTCGCAACGTTCGGAACCGCCGCCGTTATGAGCCTGATCGGCGCCGGTCAGGCCGTCGGCCAGATGGCTGCGTTCGGTGGCAGCGGCACCTATGGACCATATGGCTACTACCAGCCGAATCAATGGGCGATGGCGAGTCAGACAGCCAGTTCAGCCGCCTCGGGACAGTTCGGATCCCTGGGTCAGCAGATGATGGGGCAGGGATTGAATCGGCCGCCAACTATCGAAATTCGGCCGGGCTATCAGTTCGACGTGATGATCACGCAGGACCTCGTATTCCCCGGCCCCTACGGGAAGTAAATCCGCAGTCCAATCTTTGAAGGAGAAATGCGATGGGAGTTCTTAAACGCAAACAGGAAAGCGAAGCGATCACCTTCAAGCTGCCAACTGCGCTCAAACGCGAGATCGACCAACTGCGCAGTCGGGCCGAAGACGCCGGCTTCGATCTCGGCGAGACGATCACGGCGGCGATGTGGCGGCTCTGCAAGCAGATCAAGGCTGAGCTCGAAGGTGCGCCTCGTCCGGGTCGGAAACTGAATGGCCGTGTAACCGAGCCTTCTACGGAGAAGCTGCAGTGAGGATTTTCAGGAATTTCTCCGCCGCTTTGCGGCGCGCGGAGGGAGTGGCTTCGGAGGTTGAGTTGGAGAGGGGGAAAGGGCGGTCGTTCGTAGAGCAAGATAAAGGACCTGCGGTACGGCACGGTATTTTCGCCGAATTCTCCAGCGAACTCGTGGCCTTTCCCCCTTGGAGGCGGTCATGAGCAGCACACTGTACAGCACGGCAGAAAACCCTCCCGGATCGCTTGCTCAGCGTCTGCATTTTCAGCGTCTGGAAGGCGCTCGCGGACCCATCGGGACGATGGCCGGAATTGCGATCGCAGTAGCGCTTCTGATCGCGGTCGGTAATGCGTTCGGCGTGCTGATTTCGAATACCGACAGTGCCGCCCCTGCCGGTGTGTATCGTGTCGTCTCCGGCAAATTCCAACGCGGCGATCTGGTCGCTGTCTGCCTGCCGATTGCGATCGCACAGGAAGGTCTGGTCCACGGATATCTGCGCAGCGGCGCGTGCGCTGGCAATGCGGAGCCGGTTGGCAAAATCGTCGGCGCTCTTCCCGGCGACGTCGTCGAGATTGAACCGGGATGGGTCGCCGTAAACGGCGTGCATTTCAAGCGCAGTGTTGTCGCCGGGCGTGACAGTGCGGGCTGTCTCCTTCGGCATCTAGCGTGGGGCAGCTACCGGGTCGCAGCCGGTCAGGTGTGGTTGTTCGGCTTCAACGATCGGCGGAGTTGGGACTCGCGCTACTTCGGCCCGGTTCCGCTGGCGAACGTACGTGGCGAGATCAAACCGGTCATCGTGTGGTGAATACCATGAGCAGCAACGGCAACGGAAATGGAAATGGCAATGCCAACAGTCACAGCCCTGAGCAAGGACTCCGTGTGCATCATCTCGCCAACCTCGGCGGACTGGTCGCACTGGCAGGCCTCGATCTTGAGCCACCGGACTTTCTATTGGGAGCACTACTAAGCGTCGCGCAGGAGGCCGCCAAACTTACTACTGCGCAGCGCGCGCACGTTGCGGAAATCGGGCACAAGAAACTCGATGAGCGGGCGACCGCAAAGCGCGCGTGGAAGTCATGGCGGCGCGCTCAGGATCTGCATGCGATCACGCTCAGCAGCGGGCAGGTGCGCGAGATCATCGAAGCGCTCGGCGGACAGAGACCGGAGAATCCGACCAGGCTGGTCCTCGCCCTCACCGAGGCATTGACCGAGGTCTGCGATGAAACGACCTAGGTTCTTCCGCCAGAGGGAGGTCGATATCAAGGTCCGCCACGAGGATGCCGAGCGTCCGCGCAAGCTTGTGCCGTGGTGGGCGCGAGCATTGCGGCGGATGGGCATGCGACCGGGTCTCCGCCATCAGCAGCCGAGCGGAAGCCTGAGCGGTATGCGAGCGGCGCGCGTCCGCGTCGCGGAGCCACCGGCATACGCGCGGCGCAGCGTGGTCAAGGCGTCATTCTCCCGCAACCGCCGGAGCGGCGCGTGGGCAGCGCACGCCCGTTACCTCGCGCGGCCCGGCGCGCAACAGGAATTTGCCAAGGGGTTAGGGTTCGACGCGGAGCGCGAGGAAATCGACATGCTGACCACCGTCAGAGACTGGGAGAAGAGCGACGAGCTTATGTGGCGCTTCATTGTGTCACCCGAGGACGCCGATCGCCTCAATCTTCGCGAACACGTGCGGGAACTGGTCGGTCAGATGGAACGCGACCTGGACGCGAAGCTGGAGTGGGTCGCCATCGATCATCACAACACCGACGATGCGCACGTTCATCTGCTGGTCCGTGGCGTTCGGGAGAACGGCAGGCCGTTAGAGATCAATCGTGAGTATTTGCGCTCGGGCATTCGTATCCGCAGCCAGGAGATCGCGACGCGCGAACTGGGTCCGCGGCTGGAGCAGGAGATGCTTAACGCGCGTGAGCGCGTCGTGCGGCTCGACCAGTGGACCGAGATCGACCGCGCGCTGCATAGAAGGGCCGATGGAAATGGCCTGGTCACGTATGACGAGTTCCAACCCCACAGCCAGAGCGCTCGTATTCGAGCGGAGCAGGAAATCGATCGCCTGCAGTTCCTCTCAAGGCTCGGACTCGCAAGCCGGGTGGACGAGCGAAGCTGGCAGCTTGCGCAAAACCATGAGCACGAACTGCGTGAATGGCAGCTCTCCAAAGACGTGATCAAGACGCGCGCCAACCGGCGCCAGCGGGGCGACAACCGGGTCCAGGCCTTCGAGCGCGAGAGGGAAGGCAATGGCTGAGCAACGTCCCTATCGGGTTCCGGGATCGCAAGGCGACGCGAGGCTGGGGCGCATTAAGCGAATCGCGCTGCTGTCGCTCGCGAACTCGTTTATCGCGATCAACTGGACTACCACACAGCACGCTGCGCGTGTTCTCAGGTACGCATCATGGCTGGGTCACCCACTGCTTCATCTGAGGGGCGAAGCAATCTACGCGCCCTGGTCATGGATTGTCTGGTGGACGCGATGGTATTGGGCGCCACAGCTGAAGCCACTCTGGGAACAGTCTGCTCGCGAGGCCCTTTACCCCATGGGAGTTGTGACCGCCGTTTGTTGCGCCGCGATCGCTGTCGCGCGGAAGGGCTGGCTCGCAAACGCGTCCGACCTTCACGGCTCGGCACGTTGGGCGAATACCCGTGATCTGAGAGAGGCGCGGCTGATCGATCCGCGCGATTCCTATCTGCGGAGTATCGCCGCAAGGCTTCGTCTGCTTCGACCGGTTCCACGCCGCGCCGGCATCTATCTGGGTGTATGGCGGCGATGGCACGTCCGAGACTGCGGTCGAACGCACGTCCTCGTCTTCGCGCCCACGCAGAGCGGAAAGGGATGCGGGATCGTGATCCCGACCCTGCTGACATGGCCACACTCTGTCATCGTTCACGACCTCAAGGGCGAGAACTGGGCCGTGACTGCTGGTGCCCGCAAGCGCTTGGGCCAGCCCTGCCTTAAGTTCGAGCCGGCCTCACCCGAATTGGGGCTAGCACGTTTCAACCCGCTCGCCGAGGTGCGCCTGCGCACAGCTTACGAGGTGCGCGACGTCCAGAACATCGTGCAGCTGTTGCTGGACCCCGACGGCCGTGGACTGCCGGACCACTGGTCGCGCACCGGCTCGGAGGCGTTCGAGGCGTTCATCCTCCACAGACTCTATGAAGGCCGCGAACCTACGCTCGGCGGAGTCGGCAACTTGCTTTTCGATCCGGGACGAAAAGCCGACGAAACCTTTGAGCACTTGATGCGCGCCGAACATGACCCCACGGGCGCTCTCGGCTGGAAGGACACGCACGGCAATCCCACTCGAACTCATCCGTTTGTGGCCGGAGGGATGCGCAGTCTGCTCGACATGGCGGAGAAGGAGCGGGCTTCGGTCATCTCGGAGGTGAAGGGCTTTCTGCGGCTTTACCGCGACCCCGTGATCGCGGCTAATACTGCCGTTTCAGACTTCCGCATCGACGATCTGGTCAATCACCGCCAGCCGCTTTCGCTTTATATCGCGGTCACGCTGGCAGATCAGGAGCGTGTGATGCCCCTCATGCGGCTGGTGCTCGCCCAGATCCTGAACCGGCTGACGGAGCGACTTGAGTACCGCGATGGGCGTGCGGTCACCGCCTACCGACACCGGCTCCTCCTGATGATCGACGAGTTCCCGACTCTCGGGCGCCTCGACATGTTCGCCAAATCGCTGTCGCTGATCGCCGGATACGGGATCCAGGCGTGCCTGATCGCGCAAGACCTTAGCCAGATTTATGCCGCCTACGGCCGCGACGAGACACTTACTTCGAACTGCGACACGCGCATTGCGTTCAGGCCGAACGGCATCGAGACCGCTCGGCTACTCTCCGAGATGATGGGCGAGACCACGGTTCGCCACGCGCATCAGACGGTTTCGAGTTCCGGAGCGAGCGTGTCGGAGCCGGAATTTGCGCGACCGCTACTTACGCCAGACGAGGCTCTGCGTCTCGGTGCCAACACCGCGTTGATCTTCGCTAGCGGACGGCCGCCGATTCGCGCAGCCAAGTTCCGCTACTACGGCGAGCGAGTTTTCAGGCAACTCGCGCTGATTCCACCGCCTCCGCTAAGCGATCGTATCGAGCATAAATCCGAAATTGCCGAGAGCGTGCAGCAAGAGAAGAACCAGGCGACGAGCCAGACATCGGAAGAAATGAAGCCTATTCAGCAACTCGACATTCAACTCGTCACTGTCAAGCCTCTCCAAGTGAAGCCGGCACGCGAAGAACAACTCTCGTTTCTGAAATTCGCCGTCGAGAACGGTGACGGCACGCCTGACAATTCGAAAGAGCAGGACATCAAGGAGAGACTACTGTGAGGCGACAACTCACCGCATACCTGAGTGAAGAGGAGTTTCATCGACTTCGAGACGAAGCCGACGAGCGCGGCATTACGCTGTCGCGCTACGTGAAAGAGCGTCTCTTTCAATCCGACGGCGGCGCGGGGCTGACCTTCTCGGACGCCGCACTGGCCGCGACCGAAAAGCGAATCGTTCAGGCCAATCGCGCTTCCACGGCGGAAAACCTGAAACCGCTCGCCCATCAACTCACCACGCTGCTTACCATGATCGACCAGTTCGCTTTGAGCATGCTGAGCCATCTGGCGGAAATTCCCGAAGCGCAACGCAAACAGGCGCTCGCTTCAGGCCAGCGACGCCATCGCGGATGGCGCGCAGAGGTCGAGGAGACGCTGAAACGGATGGAACAGTCAGCGCCGGCGCCCAAGAGTGGTGCGAGCCGCAACGGAGAGTCGGCATGATTTCGGCCCAGCAGCTTCAGGAGCGACGCCTGGACGAACTCCTCAGACGCCAACTCGGGACAAGAATTCTGGCCGCGATCGGCGACCCTCAAATCACCGAGATCATCATCAACGAGGACGGCCGCGTCTGGTTCGAATCCTACGGCAAGGGCATGCACGAAGCCGGTCTGCGGCTCGCCGCGTCGCAGGTGGAGAGCCTCATCGGAACCGTTGCCGCATCGCTTGGAACCGTAGCGAACGCGAGCAGTCCAATCGTGGAGGGTGAACTGCTAATCGACGGCATCCGCTTCGAAGGCCTCCTACCACCAGTCGCAAGAAAGCCCTGCTGCGTGATGCGGAAGCCTGCGCAGGTGCTTTACACTCGACGATTACATTCGCGATGGCATTCTGGACAACACACATGCCCAGGTTTTGCGCGAGGCAATTGATCGGCGCCTGAATATCATCCTTGCCGGCGGCACCGGCTCCGGCAAGACCACGCTTGCGGGCGCGATGATCAATGAAATGGTCGAGCGCTCCGACCCGAACGAACGCTATGTGATCATCGAGGACACTCTCGAAATCCAGTGCCGCGCCCAGAATCTCGTCCAGCTTCACACCGCTGAGAGCGCCGACATGACACGCCTGGTCCGCACCACGATGCGGCTGCGTCCCGACCGCATCATCATCGGCGAGGTACGCGGTGCCGAGGCGCTCGCTCTGCTCAAGGCCTGGAACACAGGACATCCAGGAGGCGTCACGACGATCCACGCCAACAGCGCACGAGCCGCGCTGACGAGGCTTTCGAGTCTCGTGCAGGAGGCAGGTGTCCCGCCGCAACCGGAGCTCATCGCCGAAACCATCAACCTGCTCGTCTTCATCGTTCGCACGCCCGCAGGACGGCGAGTCACGGAACTTGTCCGCGTCGCCGGATACAAGGCGGCCGATGGATTCGGACTGACACCAGTAAAGCTGGATCAAGGACTCGAAGCCATCACGGCTTGAGGTTTATTCGATCACCCAAGGAGGTTTGGGAAATGAAGCGGTTGAAAGAGACAAAACTTTTGTTGGCAAAGTGGGCGCCAATGGTCACCTACGCCTTCGGCGTTCTGACCGTTGCGTGGCCTGCGCGAGCGTTCGCTGCGGTAGCTGGCGGCGCACTGCCGTGGGATGCGCCGCTCACGACGCTCCAGAACGACCTGCAGGGTCCGGTTGCTCACGCGATCACCACCGCGGCGATCATCGGCACCGGGATCATGTGGTCCGTCAGCGAACATGGAACCGGAGTGCGGAAAATGTCGTCGCTCGCCTTCGGCGGCTCCTGCGCGCTCGGAGCGACGCAGCTGATGACGACGCTCTTTCCGCTCGGCGGAGCGCTCTTTTAGGGAGGATGGGCCGATGGCGGGAAGCGAGCGCCGGGTGAGTGCGATTCATCAATCGCTCACCCAGCCAATTCTTCTGGCAGGAGCGGAACGTCCTCTGGCGATCGCCAACTGGATCACCGCTGCTGCGCTGATCTTTGGCGGCGGACTCCACTGGTACACGATCGCCATGGGGGCATTCCTGCTGACGGTCGGGCATTGGGCGCTGGTTCAGGCCGCGAAGTTCGATCCGCAGCTGAGCCGGGTCTACGTCCGGCACGTGCACTACCAGGACTACTATCCGGCTCGCGCCTCGCTTACTGCTCCCCCGCCGCGAATCCGCCCATCCGTGCCCACACCCAAGGAGATCCGCGCGTGATGGTGGAGAGGTGAAAATATGTTGCTCAAAGAGTTCAAGGATTTAAGACGCAAGCGAGACAAGCTGCTCGGGCTGCCCGATCAGCTCAACTACGCAATCCCGATCGATGACTACACAATCGCGCTGAAGGACGGCGCATTCCTGTCGGCCTTCGACTGCTCCGGTCTCGACCTCAATTCAGCAAGCGTCGAAGAACTGGACGCGCATCGGGCTCAAGGTAATCGCGCACTCGCGCGTCTGGATGACGGGTTCCAATACAACATCGACCTGTTTCGCCATCCGAGCGTCGAATATCCAAGCAAGACCTTTCCCGATCCCGTCAGCGCGGCGCTCGACCGTGAGCGCGAGATTCAATATTCCGAGGAGGGCCAGCACTTCGAGACGAGATGCGTTCTGACGATCACGTATCGTCCGCCGCCAGACGCACAAACGCAGATCGCCGGCATCTTTCTCTCGGGCGCGCCGAAGCGTGCCGACTGGCGGCGACAGCTCAGCTGGTTCAAACAGAAACTCCGCGAGTTGGAAGACGCGATCAGCCCAGTCTGGAAGCTGACCCCGCTCCGGTTGGAAGCTTTGCTTTCCCATCTGGCGAGTTGCATCAACGGGCGCATCTGCGAGATCGCCGCGCCGGTAACGCAAACATACCTGGACGCCGTTCTGGGCAATCAGGACCTCATTGCTGGATTCAAACCGCGCATCGGCGGAAGGCACATCCGCATAGTCGCGTTGTCCGGGTTTCCCCCTTTCTCTTATGCGGAGATGGCTGCGTTCCTGACCGAACTGCCCATCTCTTATCGCTACTCCATCCGTGGAATTCCGGTTGGGCCAAGGACTGCGATCAGCCAGCTGGCAGTTTACCGGCGGAACTGGTTCCAGAAGCGACTCGGGCTGCGCGGCATCATCAGCGAGCACTTCGGTTCCGGCGCCGGCGCAGCCTTTCAAAACCAGCATGCACTCAAAATGGCCGCTGATGCCGACGAGGCGATTACCGAAGCCGAGGGCGGAGCGGTCCGGTACTGCTACGTCACTCCAAAAGTGATCATTACCGAGGACGGCGCTGACGTTGCGGACGAGAACGCGCAGCTCGTGTTCAAAGTTTGTCAGAACATGGGCTTCGATCCGCGCATTGAGTCGATCAACGCGGTGGAAGCGTGGCTGGGGTCACTGCCAGGGCACGGCTGGTACGACGTGCGCCGCCCGCTGGTCAACACTCAGAACCTTGCCGACATCCTTCCCCTGACGAGTATCTGGTCAGGGCTTGCGATGAATCCCTGCCCTTACTATCCGAAGAACACGCCCGTGCTTTGCTACGGCGCGACAACGGGCAGCACGCCGTTCCGGCTTAATCTGCATGTCGGCGATACCGGCCATACCGGCATTTTCGGCCCGACCGGGAGCGGCAAGAGCGTCGCGCTCGGAACGATCGCCGCAAACTTCCGCGCCGTTCCAGACGGTCAGGTCTTCTTCTTCGACAAGGGTTACTCTGCATTCGTTCTGACCAAGGCTCTCGGCGGGCAACACCTCGACCTTGGCGAGGACGAGGTGCCGCTGCAACCGCTTGCACGCGTCGACGACGAAACCGATCGGATGAAGCTGCAGAGTCTCCTCGAAGACTGGCTCGAACTTCAGAGCGTTCGACTAGTTCCCGCGCAACGGAAGGCGTTGTGGCGGGCGCTTGAGCTGGTCGGGGAAGGCCCACCGGAACAGCGCACGATCAGCAACCTTGTCACCCAGGTTCAGGACAACATAGTCCGAGATGGACTCAACGCCTTCTCGCTCGCTGGTCCGCTGGGGCGCTTTCTGGACGCCGACCGTGACGTGCTGCTCGAAGGGCGGTTCGTCACCTTCGAGCTCGAAACACTCATGGCGATGGGACCGAAGGTCGTCGTGCCCGTAGCCACGTATCTCTTTCATCGCATCGATCAGCGGCTCGACGGGAGACCTACGCTTATCGTGCTTGATGAAGCCTGGATTATGCTCACCAACAGCGTCTTCGGCGCGAAGGTCGAGGAGTGGCTCCGCACCCTACGCAAGAAGAACGCCGCGGTGGTGCTGGCGACGCAGAGCCTCGCGGAAATCGCGACTTCACCTCATCGCGATGTGATTCTCGAGTCGTGTCCGACCAAGCTTTATCTGCCAAACGCTGAGGCGAAGAATGCCGCGAGCCGTGAGATGTACCGACACTTCGGACTTTCTGATCGACAGATCGACATCGTCGCGGATGCCACGCCTAAGCGGCACTATTATTACGTCTCGCCGCTCGGACGGCGGTTGTTTCAGTTCTCGCTTGGTCCTGCGGCCCTCGCTTTTATAGGAGCCGGTTCGAAAGACGACGTACTGTCCGCGCGGCGAATGATCGAGCAGTTCGGCAACCGTTGGACTGTCGAATGGCTGCGCATCCGGGGTCTGGCGGATTGGGCCGAGTACCTCGAGAAGCTCTACCCACAACCTGATCCACCGGTCGCGGCACTGATCGGAGCGAACGGGAACGCGCTCCATGCAAACGGAAAGCTCAATCAAAGGGAGATACGTCGATGAATTCCACGAAACGCTCTCCACAATTCCTCGCGATCGTGGCGGCGTTGGTTTGCCTGTTCGGAAAGCCAACGCCAGCGCGCGCCCAGTTCGGAGGGGGCACTCAGATCGTCTTCGACCCTCAGATGTTCGCCCGTCAGTTGCAGCAACTTCAACAGGAGACCGCCACCGTTACAAATCTTGCTCAGCAGCTTCAATACGCGATCAAAAACACGACCGGTGGCGGTGGCGGAGTCTGGCAGTCCAATCAGAATCTGCTCACCAATCTGGGAAATCTGATCAACGAGCAGGAAGGGCTTTCATACACTTTTCAGGGGCTGACTCAGGAGTTCCAGCAACTCTATCCGGGCTTCAACGCTGCCTCGACGGCAGGGGTGCAGAGTCCACAGGCGAGCGTCGACACAACCCTGAACACTCTCAACGGAGCGCTCGCTTCGGCACAGGCTCAGGCGCAGAACTTCCAGGCGGAACAGGCGTCACTGCAAACGCTTGAGCTCAAGAATCAGACGGCGATAGGGAATCTCCAAGCGGTTCAGGTCAGCAACGAAATCGCGCTTGCGCAGGTCCAGCAGGTTCAAATGCTTCGCCAGCTCGTGATCGCCGAGATGAACTCGCAAAACGTCGCGGCAGCGAACCAAGTCAACAGCCAGGTAGAAGGCAATCTGGAGGCGCAGGCTTTATTTTCAGCACCAGCAGCTCCAGGAACGCCTGATATGTACCACGACGCTTCTCCACCGCCGCAGCCGTAGGGTCTCTTCGAGGAGGTCAAAATGAATGGCATCAAGAATCCACTCATTCTTCTTTTCGCCGTTATCGGTGTTTGCGCGGTCATATATGGAGGTTGGCATCTGTATCAGAAGCATGTTGCAAACGAGCAAGCGAAGGCGGCCTTTACCGCGCCTCCCGCAACTGGGGTCCCGGACATGTATTACAACGCTCCCCCACCCCCGCAGCCATAGACATCTCGTTGCTCCTCGATGGCGCGAGGAGTTGGGTGTATGAACAACTTCAACGATATCGTTGCCCAATTCTACTCGGCCGCTGCCAAATACAGTGCCGGCATTCAGCCCTACGCAATCAAACTATTCGTAGCCCTTCTCCTCATCGACATCCTCCTTACTTGGATTCAGTTCACTGCGGAAGGTCAGCTCGATGCCTCACACTTCTTGGGTCGGCTTATAAAGCAGATCCTCAGCGGTGGGTTCGTCTATCTCATGATTGTAAACGCGTTCTCCTGGATGAACGCCGTGGTGAAAAGTTTCTCGTCCATCGGAGGCGCAGTCACAGGTCTGCCAGCGCTCAGCCCGCAGACCGTCCTTCAACTGGGGGCCAACATGGCGGGCACAATTTTCAACGCTCCTGCAAACGCAAGCATGATGACGAACATCGAGCTCGTTATCGTGCAAAGCGTGACTGCGTTCTTCGTCTTGCTTTCTTTCGTGATAACGGCAGCGATGCTGATACTCACGCTTATCGAGGCATACCTCGTCGTTGGCGGCGGCGTAATTCTCTTGGGTCTCGGTGCCAACCGTTTTACGGCACCCGCCGCTGAGGGTTATTTCGGCTACGTCATCCGAGTTGGAGTAAGGCTTCTTTTCTTCTACCTCGTGCTAGCGGTCGGTGTGCAGATGGCAACCCAGTGGACCGCGGCTCTCCTTGCGGCATGCAAGCCAGTGCCCGCTACCCTACCGTGGTGGACTACCTACGGCGTTCCGCCAAGTTCCATCTTTACCACCGTATGCTCAGGCGCTTTGTCAGTGTCGACGATGCTCACATACGCAGCGCTTGCAATCATTTTCATGATAGTCACGATTGCTGTTCCGCATATGGCGGCGAGTATTGCCGGTGGCACAGTCGGCCTCGCCCTGAGCCACGCGTTCGAGGCCGCATTTATCGCTCAAACTGTCATTCGGCCGATCACAAGCGCACTCCAGACCGGCTTCAGCAAAGCCGCGCAACTCGGCACCGAAAGCGCGGGCAATGGCAGCGAAGCCGCCAGTTGGGTCAACGCTATGGACTTCGGTCGGCAAACCCGACAGCTGAGCAATCTTGGTCCTGACAGCGGACAGCGGGTACCGGCTCCCAAGGATGTTCGTGGCACGTCGATCATGCCGTCACGCGCTCCAAATACAACTCCGATGAATCCAGGTACAGCGCGGTACGGAAACGGCAACAGTACAACCACGATGGGTAAGGCGACCAGCAAAATCTGAGCAGAATTTCTCCGCCAACGGAACCGGCGGAAGCAGTGTCAATGAGCGCTTCAATCGCACGATCGATCGTCGCTAAGCAGCTCTCCGCGATGGGCTGCGAGCTATTCGACGTCGGCATCCTTCATCGGAACAGACGGATGTTGCTCCGCGAGGGCTGGAGTGGAAGGCAGGTCGACGCGGCAATCGCCTGGTTCAGACGGGAGAATGCGCGCGGCGCGCACATCTTCATACGCCCACACGGCGCTCATGCGCTCAGCTTGGTCGATGATGTCAGCGCTGACGCGATCGCTGCGATGAAAGAATCCGGTTTTCAGCCGGCTGTCGTCGTGGAGACTTCGCCCGGCAACTTCCAAGTATGGGTCAACCACGGACGAGTGCTCTCTGGTCACACGTTTAGCACCCAAGCTGCTAAGGAATTGGCCCATCGCTTCGGAGGCGATCCTTCGAGCGCCGATTGGCGCCACTTTGGTCGGCTTGCGGGTTTCACGAACCAGAAGCCGAAGCGACGCCTGAGGAATGGTCTCCAACCGTTCGTACGATTGCACGAATGCGAGGGCCGCCCTTACAGCGCAGCGTGCGAATTTCTGGAGGAACTCGAATCGCTCGCAGAGACGGCCAGGGCCGAACGCGCCGCGTGGACGACCTCACGTTCGACTTCGACCGAAGATTCGGTACGACCCCTCACTGAATTCCACTCGGATCCTCGGTACAGCGGCGATCTGCATCGCGCTGACATGGCGTGGGCTCTACACGCTGCTACGCGCGGCCTCTCAGAACGACAAATTGGGTACGAGATTCTTCATGCCCGCGATCTTTCAAAAAAAGGTGGCGCGTCGAGGCAAATCGACTATGCAGAGCGAACAACGATCAAGGCCATCGCCAGCGTCCAACTCCTCCGGTGAGCGCGCGCTCCGCTGTGGACGGTGCGGCGGACCGCTGCGCCACGCACGAAGGACTGGACTTGTCCCGTCCATGAAGGCGGGAAGTCAAGCCTCCTAAATCTGAGATTTCTTTTTTGCTGTTCTGGGTTGGTCGTCCTGCGAGCGTTTTCGCGCTCGCCATTGATTGTCGTTGAGCCGCAGCGAGAGCGCAGGTCAAGGGCGGCCTAGCCGGCGAGCCTAAAGGCGAGCGAACCCTTGAGGTGCGCTCTCGCGAAGGCTACCGGAAAGAGCTTCCAGGGTTTAACTCGAATCCTCGAGCGATCTCG
>Ga0335085_10007775_pt1 | contig 16484 bp, 16 predicted proteins | sample Lox_Sample_45_FD_206712 | JGI IMG/M metagenome (GOLD analysis project Ga0335085, IMG submission 206712) | Soil microbial communities from Loxahatchee National Wildlife Refuge, Florida, United States - Lox_Sample_4.5 | ecosystem: Environmental > Terrestrial > Soil > Wetlands | place: USA...
GATCGCCGGCGCCCGCTGGGCCGAAGCCGCCGCGAGCATCGAGGTCGCCCGCCACTCGGCGGGTGCCGATACCGCCCAGGTCGACGCCTGCGCCGCGCAGGTCGCGGCGGGCCAGGGCCATCTGGAGGAGGCGGACCGGCTGGCCCGGGCTGCGCTGCGCGCGGCCGAGAACGGCCCGGGGCCAGGAGTCCAGCCCGAGGTCGCATGCGAGGCCCTCGAGGTGATCGGCCGGGTGGCGCGGCAGCGTGACCTGGAGGCGGCCGAGCTGGCGTTCGCCCGGGCGGCGGACACCGCCGCCGCGTACGGGCTGCAGCTGTGGCGGCTGCGGGCGCTGCACGAACTCGGCACCATCGACCAGCTCAGGACCGAGAGCGTGGACCGTCTGGAGCAGGCCCGCGAACTCGCCGTGGCCCAGGGCGCGCTGGCCCTGACCGCAACGCTCGACCTGCAGATCGCGGCCGGCCTGAACAAGCAGTTCCGCGCGGACGAGGCCATGGTGGCGGCCCGCCGGTCGGCGGACGCGTCCCGCCGCTTCCACCTGGCCACGCTGCCGATGGCGTTGATCTTCCAGGCCACCGCGCACGCCATCCGCGGCGAGGAAGGCCCGATGGAGGACAAGATCACCGAGGCGGTCGGGCTCGCCCCGGACGACCAGGACGTGATCGGCTGCGCCTGGGGGCACTGCCGGGCCACGTTCTGCCTGCTGGCCGGCGACCTCGGCGCGGCCCACGCGCAGATGACGACCGGGGCGGGGCTGATGCTGAGCTCCCCGGCGACGATCGCGCCGCCGTTCCTCGGGCTGTGGCCGCTGCTCGGCGCGCTGCTCGGCCGGGACGCAGGTGGCGACGCGGCCGGCGACGCGGCCCGGGTCCGGGCCGCCCACGGCACCCGGCACCTGGTGGTCGCGGCCCTGCTCGGCTACGCCGACGCCATCCAGGCCGGCCGCGCGGGCCGGGCCGGCCGCGCGGGCCGGGCCGGCCGCCAGGGGCGGGCTGGCCAGGCCGAGGCGGCATTCGCCGCCGCCGACCGGCAGATGGGTCCGCTGGTGGCCTGGTACCGGCAGTACGCGCGCCGCCTGGTCGCGGAGGCGGCGCTGGCCGACGGCTGGGGCGAGCCGGTCGCCTGGCTGCGGGAAGCCGCCGCGTACTTCGCCGCGCGCGGCGACGAGCGGGTGGCGGCCGCGTGCCGGGCCCTGCTGCGCCGGGCCGGCGCGCCGGTACCGCGGCACCGGGCCGGCGACGGGGACGTGCCGGGGCCGCTGCGTGCGCTGGGCGTGACCGAACGCGAGGCCGACGTGCTCAGGCTGGTGGCCCAGGGCCTCGGCAACCGGGAGATCGCCGAGCGGATGTTCCTGTCGCCTCGCACCGTGGAGAAGCACGTGGCGAGCCTGCTGGCCAAGACCGGCCTGCGCCGCGCCCAGCTAAGTGGGTATTCCGCCGGGCTAGATGGGTAGCCGCCCTCCTTCCTGATTGGGTGCGCGCACCGATGCCGCGGTCCCCGGCCGCGAGCCACCATGACGGACATGATCACCGAACAGGCGAAGCTGCCGGGCGGCGTCACTGCCGTCCTGGAACGCCCCGGCGCGCGGCTGGTGTACGAAGTGGCCGGGGACGGGCCCGCCGTGGTCCTCATCCACGGGTTCGGCCTGGACATGCGCATGTGGGATCCGCAGGCCGGGCCGCTGGCGGCGCGGTTCCGGGTGGTGCGCTACGACTGCCGCGGGTTCGGCGCCTCCGGGCCGCTCGACCCCGCCGTCTCGTACACCCACGCCGGCGACCTCGTCGCGCTCCTGGACCACCTGGACATCGGCGACGCCGTGCTGGCCGGCCTGTCGTTCGGCGGCCGGGTGGCGCTGCAGGCCGCGCTGGCCGCCCCGGACCGGGTTCGCGGCCTGGCCCTGCTAGACGCGGTCCTCGACGGCGTGCCCTGGGATCCGGAGTCGGCCCGGGCGCTGGACGAGGTCGCCCGGCGGGTCCAGGCGGGCGGGGTGCTGGCGGGCCGCGAGGCCTGGCTGGCCCACCCGCTGTTCGCCGCGGCGCGCGAGCGGCCTGACCTGGCCGCCGCGCTGGCGGCCATGGTGGCGGGTTATCCCGGGCAGCACTGGCTCGGCCAGGACCCGCACACCCCGGCCCGGCCGCCCATCGACGCGCTCGAGGGCATCGCCGTGCCCACTCTCGTCGCCGTCGGACAGCGTGACGTGCCCGGCTTCCGCGAGATGTCTGCCGTGCTCGCCCGGCGCATCCCCGGCGCCGCCTACCACGTCGTCGCGGACGCCGGCCACATGATCAACCTGGAGCAGCCCGCGGCAGTCAACGACCGGCTGATCAGCTTCGTCCAGGAGGCGTCGTGGACCCGGTGAGGGTCGCGGCCGTGCAGGCCGCCTACGTGCTGATGGACCGGGACGCGACCATCGACCGCGTCGCCGGGCTGACCGCCGCGGCTGCCCGCGAGGGAGCACAGCTGGTGGTGTTCCCAGAGGCATTCGTGCCCGGCACTCCGATCTGGATCGACACCCAGCCGGTCTGGGAAGGCGACGAGGACTGGTTCGGGCTGCTCGCCAGCCAGGCCGTGGTGATCGGCGATCCGGCCTGCGATCGTCTTGCCGCCATCGCCGCCGAACACGGGGTCTGGCTCGTGGTCGGAGTGAGCGAACGGGCCGAACACGGCGCCACGATCTACAACACCGTCCTGTACTTCTCGCCGGACGGAACCCTGGCCGGCAGGCACAGGAAACTCGTCCCCACGGGATCCGAACGGACCGTCTGGGGCATGGGCGACGGATCGACGCTCCGCGTGGTGGACACCGGCCAGGCCAGGATCGGCGGCCTGATCTGCTGGGAGAACTACATGCCGCTGGCCAGGTTCCACATGTACGCGCAGGGCATCGACGTGTGGATCGCCCCCACCTTGGCCGTGGGCGACGGCTGGATCGCGACGATGCGGCACCTGGCCCGGGAGAACCGGATGTTCGTCACCGCCGTCAACCCGGTCCTGCACGCGGACCAGATACCGGCCGGCTTTCCCGCGCGCGACCGCCTGCTCGCCCCCGGCTACCTCGAGCGCAACGGCCCGTGGCTGGAAGAGGGCAACACCGTCATCGTGGCGCCGGACGGAACGGTGCTGGCCGGCCCGGTCCGCGACCGCGAGGAAACCCTGGTCCTGGACCTCGACCTGCGCACCGTGGCGGTAGCCCGCCGCTACCTGGATCCCGTCGGCCACTACAACCGGCCCGACATCTTCCGCCTCTGCGTCGACACATCACCCCGTCCCGCGGTCACCGAGACACCGCTAGATCACCTGAGGAGCCCGTCATGAAATCCAGCTCAGCCCTGACCGAACCGGCCCGCCAGCCAGCGCCCGGCGTCCTCGTCGACGCCGCGTGGCTGGAAGCCCGCCTGCACGACCCGGCGGTGCGGGTGGTCGAGGTCGACGTGAGCAGGCGCTCGCACGACGAATGGCACGTCGACGGCGCCGTCCTGTGGGACGTCTACCGTGACCTGAAGGACGCCGATTACCAGCTGATCGGCACCGAGGCGACCGAGCAGCTGCTGGCCAGGTCCGGCATCGGCCCCGGCTCCACCGTGGTGTTCTACGGCTACGCGCCCGCCCTCGGCTTCTGGCTCACCAAGCTCTACGGCCACCGGGACGCGCGCATCCTCGACTGCTCGCGGGACGCGTGGCGGGACGAAGGCCACCCGGTGAGCAGCCAGCCGTCCGAGCCCGCCGTGGTCGGCTACGTCCTGCCCGGCGCTGACCCGCGGGTCAGGGCCGACCACGCCGCGGTCCGGGACGCGATCGGCCGCCCTGGCCGCACGCTGCTGGACGTGCGCTCCTGGGACGAGTACCGGGGCGAGCGGTTCTGGCCCTCCGGCGGCCTCGAGCCGGGCGGCCAGGCCGGGCACGTACCCTCCGCCGTCCATCAGCCCATCGACGGCCTGTACGACGAGCGGGGCGCGTTCGGTGACGTCGCCGCCCTGCGCGGCGTCTTCTCCGCCGTCGACCCGGACAGCGCGGACGAGCTGATCACGTACTGCACGATCGGCGGCCGTGCCTGCACCGCCTGGTTCGTCCTGACCTACCTGCTCGGCCGCGAGGGCGTCCGGGTCTACGACGGCTCGTGGGCCGAATGGGGCCGGATGCCCGGAGCTCCGGTGGAGCAGGCCTGACCGCGCACCGCCCGGCCGCCCCGCCGGTTCTCCTGATAAGTTCATGCCGGCGGGACAGGGGAGGGAGCTCATGGGCACGGGCAAGGTCAGCACGGGCACGCCGACGCGGCTCCGGTCCTTCGATCCGGTCCGGATCGCCGACCTGGAGTACCGCGCGTGGGTCGGGTACTACCTGCGCCAGTGGCCGCAGTTCCTGCGCGCCTCGATCGGGCTGGTCCGGATGGGCTTCGGCATGGACTGGTTTCGCACGCTGCACGGCGCCTGGCTGGTGCTGCGGGCCAACCAGCTATGGGCGCCGTACCCCGACAACAACCCCAAGCGCGCCCGGGCCTGCATGCGCCGGTTCTACGGGCTGGTGCGGCTGACCTACGGCGAGCCGGCCAACCCGGCCAAGGCGGCCGAGCTCGAGGTCGACTGGTGGCGGGCGCACCGGGAGATCCAGCACGAGCCGGGTGCCACCCCGGACGAGCTGGTCGAAGCCCTCGTCCGGCTCTACTGCTACCTCTACCGCGAGCCGGAGGAGGCGGTCCGGCCCGCCGCGGTGCACCGGGCCAAGGCGATGGACCTGTCCGACCAGTGGGTCGCCGAGGGCTGCCAGCCCGACAGCCACCTGCTGCCGCTCGAGCACGCCGCCCTGGTCCGGGCCTACGCCGCCCTTCTCGCCGCCGTCCACCACTGACGGTAACGCGGGGATACCGCCGGGACCGGTCAGCAGCCGGGTCCAGGTCGTCGCGACCCAGTCCTGGTAGGTGTCCAGGTCCCAGCCGAGCATGCGGGTGACCAGCAGGTACGTCTCTGCCGAGGCGATGACGGTGGCGGTGTCGATGAGCCAGGTCAGGTCGGTGCCCGGGGGCAGTAGCCCGTCGCCAGCCACTCGGGTCCAGAACACCTGCTGCGCATACCGCGTCTGCTCACGGCCCTGCTGCCAGTACCCGGCGATCAGCGGCTCGACCGCGGCGGCCTGCTGGGCTACGGCGAACAGCGCCCCGGTACGTTCCATGATCTGCCGGCCGACGGCCGCCCCGCCGGCGATCCGCCCGGCCAGGGCCGGGGCGGTCATGGCCTCGATCATCCAGTCCCGGCCCAGCACGTCGACCGGTTCGGTGTCGCCCACGACGGCCACGTCGATCACCCGCTTGAACAGCGCCGCCTTCGTGCCGAATCGCACGTACACGGTCCGTGCCGCCACCCGGGCCCGCCGGGCCACCGCCTCCAGCGTGGTGGCCACGTAGCCATCGGCGAGGAACAACTCGGTGGCGGCGGCCACGATCCGCTGCTCGGTCAGCGCGGTCTGCGCCTGCCGCAGGGTTGGCCCCTCGCCAGCGGGGTTGACGTCAGCAGTCATATAATGCAGTATAACTGTAAAGAGTAAAAGTTTACTGCACTGGAGGGGGCATGTCCGCAACCGACCCGCCGGTCCTGGCCGGAATCCACCATCTCAAGCTGCCCGTCACCGACCTGGCCCGGTCGCTGGAGTGGTACCGCAGCCGCCTGGGCTACCAGGTTCGGATCGAGTTCGTCGAGCAGGGCACGCTGATGGGCTACGGCCTGGCCCATCCGGCCGGCGGCCCGGACCTCAGCCTGCGCCTCGACCCGGACCGGGCCCGCGCGGCCGCCGGATTCGATTACTTCGCCATCGGCGTCGCCGACAAGGCCGCCATGGACCGGCTCGCCCGCCGGCTGGACAGCCTCGGCCAGCCCCATGCCGGGGTGCACCGGGCCAGCCTGGGCTGGATCCTGCCTGTGGTGCTCGACCCGGACGGGCACACGCTGCGCTTCTACACCAAGGAACACCACACCGACGCGCCGCCGGGCGAGGTGACCGCGATCCACGACCCCCGGGAAACCGCCGAGCGGCTCGAGCGCGAGGAAGCCGAGCACGTCGCCAGCGCATAACCCGGCGGAGTCCGCGTTGCGCCCCGTCCACCCCAGCTGGCGCACGGCGTGGTCACCATCTTCGCCCCCGGCGACGGCCGCCCCCGATGATCACCGGCGGCCCGTAATTCGATGTGGATGCCGCGTTCATGCAGCTCTTACAACATGAACGCGTCATCCACGCCGTATGATCCCGAACGGTCCGGGCGCGTGCCCTGGCGCCGCTCCCTCGCCCCGCCATCCCTCGCGCCCCAGCGGCATCCCGTCCACCCCCGGCCGCGGAAGAATGCGCTGTCCCGCGCGGTTGGGACAAGTCGTGGACGATACGGCGCTGACCTTCGGCCCGCGGGCCGTGCCCCTGTCCGTGCTCGACCTGGCCCCGGTGCCGGATGGCGGATCCGCCGCCGAGGCCCTGCGCGCCACGATCGAGCTGGCCCGGCAGGCCGAACGGCTCGGGTATCACCGGTTCTGGGTGGCCGAGCACCACAACATGCCGGGCATCGCGAGCTCCGCGCCGCCCGTGCTGATCGGCCACATCGCCGACGCGACCACGACCATGCGGGTCGGCTCGGGCGGCGTGATGCTGCCCAACCACGTGTCGCTGGTGGTGGCCGAGCAGTTCGGCATGCTGGAGGCGCTCCACCCCGGCCGGATCGACCTCGGCATCGGCCGCGCCCCCGGCACCGACCAGGTCACCGCGGCCGCGCTGCGCCGTTCGCCGGAGGCGCTGTCCGCCGACGATTTCCCTGACCAGCTGATGGACCTGCTCGGCTTCTTCACCGGCCGCTGGCCGCAGAACCACCCGTTCGCGCAGATCACCGCGGTACCCGGCCGGGGCAACCGGCCGGCCATGTGGCTGCTCGGCTCCAGCGGCTACAGCGCCCAGGTGGCCGGCGTGCTCGGCCTGCCTTTCGCCTTCGCGCACCACTTCAGCGCGGGCAACACGCTGCCCGCGCTGGCCCTGTACCGGCAGCACTTCCGCGCGTCGGAGATGCTCGACCGCCCGTACGCGATGGTCGCCGCCGCCGTGGTATGCGCCGAGACCGACGAGCGCGCCCGCTTCCTGGCCGGCTCGGGCGCGCTGTCGTTCCTGCGGCTGCGCTCCGGCCGGCCCGGCCCGCTGCCCTCACCCGAGGAAGCGGCCGCCTACCCCTACACCGAGCTGGAGCGCGCGTTCGTCGAGGACCGCCAGGCCACCCAGATCATCGGCGCGCCCGATACCGTCCAGCGCGGCATCGCCGATCTCCTCGACGCCACCCAGGCCGACGAGCTGATGATCACCACCATGGTCTACGACCCGGCCGACCGCCTCGGCTCCTTCGAGCGCATCGCTTCCCTGTCCCGCGCCACCCAGCCCGCTATCCTAGACCTCTCTCAAACCTCACAAGCCCCGGCCGTCACACCCTGAGCCCGACCCCAACCACGACGATGTGACTTTGTAGTGGTCCTGACCACGACGATGTGACATCGTCGTGGTTCGTCCCCGGCCGCTAGGCCTGGGCGGAGGGTTTGGCGGTGCGGGAGGAGCTGACGGGGCGGGCCGCCCGGCGGCGCCAGCGCTCGGCGCGGCGGTCCGCGAGAACCTGGCGCACCACGTTGCGGCCGGGGATGCCGGTGACCCCGCCGCCCCCGTGGGTGGCCGAACCCGCCTGGTACAACCCGCGCACTGGCGTCCGCAGGTCGGCGTAGCCCGCCGCCGGCCGGGCGTGGAACATCTGTCCCAGCGACAGCTCCCCGTGGAAGATGTTCCCGCCGACCAGCCCGTACTCCTCCTGCATCCGGTGCGGCCCGATCACCTGCCGGTGCAGCACCGACGCGGTGAACCCGGGCGCGACCTTCTCCACCCGGGCTAGCACCCGGTCGGCGTAGGCCTCGAGCTCCGCGTCGTGCGGCGCGTCCGCGTAGCCGCAGGGCACCCACTGCGTGAACATCGACATCACGTGCTTCCCGGCCGGCGCCAGCGAGTCGTCGAACACGCTGGGGATGCAGATGTCGGCGAACGGCAGCGCGGCCGGCTCGCCCGCGACCGCCTGCTGGAACGCGTTCTCGATGTCGTCGAGCGACTCGGCCAGCACGATCGTGCCGCCGTAGACCTGGGGGTCGGGCTCGGGGTAGCTGGAGAACACCGGCAGCCGGTCCAGCGCCAGGTTGATCTTGACGGTGCCACTGCGGCTGCGCCAGCCGCGGATGTCGGCGACGAACTCGGGGGGGAGCTCGGCCGGGTCGAGCAGTCGCAGGAACGAGATCTGCGGGTGCGCGGTGGTGACGACCACCGGCGCGTCGATGGCCTCCCCGCTGGCCAGCGTGACCCCCGCGACCCGGCCGGCGGAGGTGCGGATCTGCGCGACCTCGGCGTCGGTCCTGATCTGGGCGCCGAACATCCGGGCGGCCCGGGACAGCGCGCCGGACACCCCGCCCATCCCGCCGCGCGGGAAGCCCCAGGCACCAGCTGCCCCCTCGGTCTCGCCGATGTGGTGGTGCAGCATCACGTACGCGGTCCCGGCCGAGCGCGGCCCGGCCCAGGTGCCGATCACCCCGGAGACCGACAGCAGGCCGAGCACCGCGTCGCTCTCGAAGTACCCTTCGAGCAGGTCCGCGATGCTCCCGGTGAGCAGCCGCGTCACGTCCACCGCGCCGCGCTCGTCGATGCCGCGCAGGCTGGTCAGCAGCCGCGCCTGCCGCAGCAGGTCCTGCGGCCGCCGTGACCCGAGCCGGGGCGGGATCTGGTGCAGCAGCGGGCCGAGCACCCGCCCGAGGCCGGCCAGGTGCCGCTCGTAGCTGGGATAGGCGTCGGCGTCCGCGGCGGAGAACCTGGCGATCTCGGCGTACCGCTCCGCCGGGTCGTGCGGCAGCCGCAGGTAGCGGCCGTCGGCCCGGGGCGCGAAGTAGGGTCCCTGCGGGTACACCCGGTACCCGTGCTGGTCGAGCCGCAGGTCGCGGACCAGGTCCGGTGGCAGTAGCGAGACGACATACGACAGCGAGGTCACCGTATAGTCAGGGCCGAACGGATGCTCGCTGACTGCCGCCCCGCCGGTGACTGCGCGCCGCTCGCACACCACCGTGGCCAGCCCGGCCTTTGCCAGGTAGGCCGCCGCGACCAGGCCGTTGTGCCCGCCGCCCACCACCACGACATCTGCGTTTGCGGTCACCGCGCCCCTTCTTCCTCTGCTGCTCATGGGGGATGCTGTCTCCATAGTCCTATCCCGGACGGACGGAGTGCGCATAGTGAACGCTTCTCAGACCGTGGTCGCGGTCGCCCAGCTCGCGATCACCGTGGCCGAGCCGGACGCGAACCGGCGGGCCGCCGCGGACGCGGTGGCCGAGGCGGCCTCCGGCGGCGCGAGGCTCGTGGTGCTGCCCGAGCTGTGCGATTCGGGCTATGTCTTCGACGCGGCCGACCCGGCCGCCGAGGCCCGCGGCCTGGCCACGCCCGTGACGGACAGCGCCACCCTGCGGCTGTGGCAGGCCCTGGCCGCCCGGCACCGGCTGGTGATCGTCGGCGGGTTCTGCGAGCTCGGCGCCGACAGCTGTCTGTACAACAGCGCGGCCCTGGTGGACGGGTCTGGCACCCGGGCCGTCTACCGCAAGGCGCACCTGTGGGACAACGAGAAGATCCCCTTCACCCCCGGCGATGCCGCCCCGCCGGTGGTGGACACCGAATTCGGCCGGGTGGCCGTGATGGTCTGCTACGACCTGGAATTCCCCGAGTGGACGCGGCTCGTCGCCCTGGAAGGCGCCGACCTGATCGCCGCCCCGGTGAACTGGCCCGGGTACCGCTGGCCGGCCGGAGAGCGGCCCGCCGAGGTGATCAAGGCACAGGCCGCCGCGGCCGCCAACGGGGTGTTCGTCGCGGTGGCGGACCGGTGCCGGACCGAGCGCGGCGTGTCCTGGATCAGCGGCTCGCTCATCGTCGGCCCGGACGGCTACCCGCTGGCCGGCCCGGTGCTCGCCGACCGGCCCGCGGTGCTCACCGCCGCCTGCGACCTGCCGCGGGCCAGAGACAAGGCAGTGTCCGGGCACAACGACCTGCTGGCGGACCGCCGTCCCGAGCTGTATGCATGACGTCGGACAAGCGCGTCGCGGCGGCGACCGGGCACTGGGCGGCGCGGATCGTCGAGAACGGCACCAGCTACCCCGACTTCCGGGCGACCCTGGCCCGCATCACGCGCTGGGACGACTGGTGCCGCGAGTGGGGCTGTACCGCGCGGCACTATGAGGAACTGGCCGAGACCGCCGAGGCGGCCGGCCGGACGGTCACCGCGGGGGAGGCCTGGCGGCGGGCCGCCCTGTGCTGGCACTGGGGCAAGTTCGTCTTCACCGACCACCCGAACGAGCAGCGGGCCGCGCATGAGCGCACGGTAGCCTGCTTCCGCCGCGGCGCGGGCAACCTCAGCCCGCCCGCCGAGCCGATCCGCGTGCCCTACGCGGGCAGCACGCTGGCCGCGTACCTCCGGGTCCCCCCGGGACCGCCGCCGCCCATCGTGATCATGATTCCCGGTCTTGACTCGGTGAAGGAGGAACTGCAGGCCACCGCGGAGCACATGCTGCGCCGCGGCCTCGCGGTGCTCGCGATCGACGGGCCCGGCCAGGGGGAAGCCGAGTACGAGTTCCCGATCGAACCGGCCTACGAGCGGGTGGTCACGGCCGTGGCGGACTACCTGAAGGGCCGCGCCGACGTCGACCCGGATCGGATCGGCGTCTTCGGGGTGAGCCTGGGCGGCTACTACGCCGCCCGTTCGGCCGCCTACGAGCCGCGGGTACGGGCCGCGGTGGAACTCGCCGGGCCCTACCGCTTCGACCTGGACTGGGACGAACTGCCCGGGCAGACCAGGACCACTTTCCGGGTCCGGTCGGGCGCGGCCAGCCCGGCGCAGGCCCGCGAGCGGGCCGCGGCCCTGACCCTGGAGGACGCGGCCGCGCGGATCACCGGCCCGCTGCTGGTCGTGCACGGCGGCCGGGACCGGCTGGTCCCGGCGTACCATGCCGAGCGGCTGGCCCTCCAGGCCCCGGGCGCCGAGCTAAGGCTGTACCCGGACGGCAGCCACGGCGTCACCAACCACGCGTTCGAATCCCGCGCCGCCATGGCCGACTGGCTCGCCGCCCGGCTTTAAAACCGGATATTGGCTGGCATCGATCCGGCCCGTTCGGCTACAACAGAGCGATGGTTGCCCGTCCCGCCATGCCGCGCCCGGTGGCCGGCTCCACCGCCCTGCCGGCCGGCTTCGCGCACCCGCACGCCTCGCAGGAGGCGCGCCGGATCGCCGAGGCCGGCCTGATCCTGCGCGTCCAGGTCGGTTCCGGCGTCCACGGCACCGCCATCGCCGGCCAGGACGACCGGGACGAGATGGGCCTGTGCCTGGAGCCGCCGGAATTCGTGACCGGGCTGGCCCGGGTCCCGAACGGTATCCGCGGCGAGGGCCCGTCGGTGCGCTTCGAGCAGTACGAGCGGCACACGGCGTGGGACCGTGCGGGCGGGGTGGCGAACCGGTCCGGCGCCGGCGACCTTGACGTCGTCATCTACTCCGCGCGCAAGTGGGCGCGGCTGGCCCTGGCCGGGAACCCAACCGTGCTGCTGGTGCTGTTCGTACCGGACCAGGAGGTCGTGTTCCGCAACGAGGCCGGCGCCGAACTGACCGCCAACGCCTACCGCTTCGTCTCCCGGCTGGCCGCCGGCCGGTACCTCGGCTACCTCAGAGGCCAGAAGGCCGCCATGACCGGGCAGGCCGGCGCGCATACCAACCGGCCCGAGCTGGTGGCCATCCACGGATATGACACCAAGTACGCCATGCACGCCCTGCGGCTCGGGCTGCAGGGCATCGAGTTGCTCACCACCGGGCGCATTACGCTGCCCGTCCCCGAGCCGCACCGCGCGTACCTGCGCTCGATCCGCCGTGGCGAGCGGCCACTCGCCGAGGTCCTGGATGCGGTCTCGGAGACCGAGGCGCGGCTGGCGCAGCTACGGGACAGCGCCTCCATTCCTGACCAGCCCGACCGCCAGTGGGTGGACGGCTGGCTGCACCGCAGCTATCTGGACTTCTGGGCCAGTTCGCGCTGAGCCGCCAGCAGGGGGATGGCCGCGATCTTCTCCTCGGTCAGGTCGTCCCAGCGGATGCGGGCGTCCGGGCGCAGCCCGTCCCGGCGGCAGTCGATCACGCGCTCCGGCGTGACGATGAAGTCCAGCGGCACGTCGTGGCCGGTCAGCGGGATCGTCCCGGCCGCGCAGACCTGGAGTTCGTGCACCGTGGTGACGCAGACCGTGTGCGGTCCGATCAGGCCCGCCGCGGTCGCCAGCGCGAACTCCAGGTCGGCGAACCCGCCGCCCTTGCCCAGCCGCGCGCCGTCCTCTCCGGCCGCGACGCAGCCCATCACCACCAGGTCGACCGGGGACAGGTCGGCCAGCGTGACCCGGCGGGCCGAACGGGCCGCGCCGCTGATCGAGGCCGCCTTGCGCGGCGGTTCGGCCAGCCGGGCCGGGTCAAGGGCGAAGAACGGCTCGGGTTCGGCCAGCCGCGGGACGGCCATGTACACGGTCTTGCCGTCCTCCAGCGCGCGCTGCCGGACCGGCCACTGGGCGGAGTCCGGGTTGGACTTCACGGTGCCGGCCGCCAGCCAGGCCGGCAGGCTGCGCAGGCGTTCGGCGGCGGCCTCGGCCCCGGTGAAGTTCGGGATGCGTCCGGCGGCGCCAGGGAACCGCGCCACCTTCGCCGCGCGCATCGCGGTCCACACCTCCTGCCGCAGCGCCGCCTTCGCGGCCAGCAGGTCAGCCGGGCCGCCGGCGTCGCGGTCGTGCCGGGGCGCGGAACGGGCCATGCCCACCATCCTGCCGCACGGCCCGCCCGGGAGTCAGGCGGGACGCTCGTCCAGCCGGAAGCCGACCTTCAGCGTGACCTGGAACCGGCAGATGCCGTCCTCGATCCGCCCGCGCATGTCGGTGACCTCGAACCAGTCGAGGTTGTGCAGGGTCTTCGAGGCGCGGGCGACCGCGCCCCTGATCGCGTCGTCGATGCTCTCCGTGGACGAGCCGACGATCTCGCTGATGGAGTAGATGTTGTCTGCCATCGGTGATCCCTTCGCAAGTGGGCCTGCCCGGCTGCCTACCCCGCGCCGCGGGGTATGTCACCTGGCCCGGGGCAAAGGGCGTTCATCCGGCGAGCCTGACCACCGTCATCCCGGCGCCGGCGGGACCGTCCATCGCGGCCAGCGCCCGCCCCACGTCGCCGAGCGCGATCACCTCGCCCACCAGCAGGCCGGGGCGCAGCGCGCCGTCCGCGACCATCCGCATCATCTCCGGGTAGTCGCGGGCGGCCATGCCGTGCGAGCCGTAGATCTCCAGTTCGCGCGCGATGACCAGGTCCATCGGGAGCGGCACCGGCCCGCCCGGCAGCAGCCCGACCTGGACGTGCCGGCCACGGCGGCGCAGGCAGCGCACCGAGTCCGCGGCCACGGCCGGCGAGCCGAGCGCGTCGATCGAGACGTGCGCCCCGCCGCCGGTCAGCTCTCCGATCGCGGCGGCCAGGCTCTCAGCGCCGGCGGCGGCCGCGTCCACGGCCGCCTCGGCGCCGAGTTCGCGGGCCTGCGCCAGTGCGGCGGCGGAGACGTCGACGGCCAGCACCCGGGCGCCCAGGGCGGTGCCGATCATCACGGCGGACAGCCCCACCCCGCCGCAGCCGTGCACGGCCAGCCAGTTCCCGGGCCGCACCCGGCCGTGCGCGGTGACCGCGCGGAACGCCGTGGCGAACCGGCAGCCCAGGCTGGCCGCGGTGACGAAGTCCACGTCCGGGGGCAGCGCCACCAGGTTGGCGTCAGCCGCGTGCACCGCCACCAGTTCGGCGAACGAGCCCGGCCCGGTGAACCCCGGCTGGGTCTGCCGCGGGCACACCTGGGCGTCGCCGGCCAGGCAGTGCTCACAGCGACCGCAGCCGCAGGCGAACGGCACCGTCACCCGGTCCCCGGCGCGCCACCTGGTCACGCCGGGCCCGGCCGCGACGACCACCCCGGCGAACTCGTGCCCGCCGATGTGCGGCAGCGTCACCGGATCGTGGCCCTTCCAGGCGTGCCAGTCCGACCGGCACACGCCGGTCGCGCCCACGCCGACGACCACCCCGTCGGCCGGGCAGTCCGGCTCGGCCACCTGCGTCAGCACCGGGGCGGCCCCGTACCCGGCGTAGACCACCGCCTTCACGAGGCCCTCGCGGCCACGTCCAGCTCCAGCACCAGCAGCATGACCCCACCTTGCCTGGCTCTGCTCGTTCGCACGAGGATTTAGCGCCAGGCTAAACGTGGCCGTTCACCCGGCCGCGACGACGCGTTGAGCGGCCGCCGCGGTCTGCTCCGGTACGGTGATTGACGAACGGCGGCTGGGTAGGGATAACCTATATGGGGATTTCTAACTAATCTAATCGGAATTGTTAAGTATAGATTTCGTTCCCTGGAGGCCTCCGGTGCCCATGCCCGACTTCCTGGTGATCGGTGTTCCGAAGGCGGGCACCACCGCACTGCACGCCGCGCTTGCCCGGCATCCCGGGCTGTACATGTCGGCGGTCAAGGAGCCGAAGTTCTTCCTCTCCGACGGGCCGCCTCCGGCCAAGGGCGGCGGCCCCGGCGACGCGCTGACCTACCGGGAGCACATCTGGCGCAGGCCGGAGTACGAGGCGCTGTTCGACGCGGCGCCGCCCGGCACGCTGCGCGGTGAGTCGACGCCGCTCTACCTGTACGACCGGGCCGCGTTGCGCCGGATCCGGGAGACGCTCCCGGCCGCCAGGCTCATCGTCATCCTGCGCGACCCGGTGGAGCGGGCGCACTCCAACTGGACCCACCTGTGGTCCGCGGGCCTGGAACCGGTCGGCGACTTCGTCCGCGCCTGCGGTGAGGAGGAGCGCCGGATCGCGGCCGGCTGGGCCAGTTTCTGGCACTACACCGGGCTGGGCCGGTACGGCGAGCAGCTCGAGTACCTGTTCACGCTGTTCCCGCGCGAGCAGGTGCTGGTGCTGCGCTACCGGCGGCTGGTCGACGAGCCCGCGCAGACCCTAGACCGGATCTGCGGTTTCCTCGGGGCGGAACAGCATCTGCTGACCGAGATCCCGCGGCAGAACGTGACCTCCCACCCGGAGCCGACCCTCGGTCACCGCGCGGTGTCGGCGGCACAGCGGGCTGGCAGCGCGTTCGGCACCCTGATTCCCGGCCTGCGGGCGGCCACCCTGACCGCCCCGCTCGAGCGCTTCCTGCAGCGGCATAGCCGGGAGCGCCAGCCGCTGAACTGGGAGCAGCGCCAGGAGCTCATCCCGCGCTTCGAGTCCGACATCGGGCTGCTCGAGCACGTCCTCGGCGAGAGCTTCCGGGACTGGATCATGCCGCGGGACCGGTCCGGCGGCATGGTCGGCGGCCGCCCGGCCGGCCAGGGCCAGGCCAGGAACGGCCGGGTAGACCCGGCGACCACGGCCGGGTAGACCCGGCGACCGCCTCTAGCGCAGTTCCGTGAACAGCGCGTGCGACCCGTCCGGCCTGGTCATCTCGTAGTAGAGCCGGTGCCGTCCGTCCGGGAGCGGCACGATGTCCAGGTACCGCAGGCCGCCGCCGTGGTACGGCGAGGAAGCCAGCGGCTGGTCGCTCACCGCGGTCAGCGCGGCCGGGTCGGCGCCGGCGGCGACGCCGGTCCGTTCCTCGTAGTTCTCCGCAGCGCTGGCCCGTCCGTCGTAGCAGGCCGTGACCGCGTCCCCGTCGAAGCGCACCGAAGTGACCCGCGTGCCGCGGGAGTCCCACCGGCCGGGCGTGCCGCTCAGCGCGGTGCCGTGCCACGTCCAGCTCACGCCGTCGGCGCTGGTCGCGTACTCGGTGGTCATCTGGTCGGCCTGCAGCGGGTCATCCAGCGGATGACAGGACGCCCACAGGTGCCACAGGCCGCGGTGGTACACGATCACCGGGTCCTTCACGCCGGTCTTGGCGTCGCCCGGCAGCACGGTCTCCCGGTCCCTGGTGCCGAACTCAGCCGGGTGCGCCGCCTCGGTCATCTCCACCCGCCAGTGCTTGGTCCCCGTGGTGGCGCAGCTCAGGTACAGCCGCCATCGGCCCTCGGGCGTGCGGACCAGAGCGGGCCGCTCGAGCGACTCGGTGGCCATCTCGTCCTTGCCGATGGTCAGCAGCGTGTCGAACCGCTCGCCGTCCGCCGAGCGCGCCAGCGCCACCGCGTAGCCGCGGCCCCGGCCGATGGGCCGCCTGAGCCGGTAGGCGAGGAAGATCTCACCGTCGCCCGCGACCGCGCACGGCGCCCCCGCCCAGTACCCGGGTCCGGTGCCAGGCGGTTCGGCGGCGACAACGCCGTGATCAGGCCGGGGGAGCAGCATCAATCGTTCTCCTTAATTCACGTCGGAATAATAGATAATACGAGGGATCCGCCGCTCGCGTTCGTTCGGATCCTAGCGGTATACAGTCGTGGCTGGCCGCACG
>Ga0335085_10007776_pt1 | contig 16484 bp, 15 predicted proteins | sample Lox_Sample_45_FD_206712 | JGI IMG/M metagenome (GOLD analysis project Ga0335085, IMG submission 206712) | Soil microbial communities from Loxahatchee National Wildlife Refuge, Florida, United States - Lox_Sample_4.5 | ecosystem: Environmental > Terrestrial > Soil > Wetlands | place: USA...
CCGAGTACCTCCGCGGCCCCATGTCGAAGGCGCGCGCTCCGCCTGCGTCGAACGAAATGACGATTGTTGCGATAGCGACCGCTGCAGCAGAAATGAACCCGCGTCTTTTCTGAAGAAGCGCAACGACGGAGGCATAGTTTCGCCCGGATTTTATTTTATGGTGAGCGACTGGCCGCAATGTTCAACATCGCTGCCAGGCGGCGAAGCCTCACTTCTCTATCATATTCGTGGCCCCGTCCCAGTTTGGAGGGCGGCCCTCGCGCGCGAGTACCGCGCACCGGCTGGCCAAGACGCGACTTGCCGTATCGTCTGGAAATTCCGTGCGGAGCCGGTCGAAGGCCCGGAGCGCGTCAACGAAATCACCCGCCGTATATAGCGCCATCGCCTTGTCCCATGCCGCGATCATTCGCTCGGGTATTTCTGCAGTTGCTCCTTGTTGTCCCGCAAACCTTTCGGCAATCAGTTCGTAGATGTCACAGGCTTCGCTGGTCCCAATCGGCACGACGCGGTCAATCCGTCGCCACACGAAGCGGTCCCGGACAGCCTCATAGACTGCGGCGCTCGCGAGAATCCGGGTGCCATAGGCCTTGTTAATGCCTTCGAGCCGCGAGGCCAGGTTAACAATCGATCCGATAAGCGTGTAGTTCATCCGGTCGCTGGAGCCGACGTTGCCAACCACGCCAATGCCGCGATGAATGCCGATACGTGTGTGAAACGACGGTACGCCCTGCCGCTGCCATTCCTCGGCCAGATCCTTGCTGGCTTTCAGGACCGCCAGCACGGCACGGCAGGCATTGGCGACATGATCGGGGTCCGTATCCGGTGCATTCCAAAAGGACATGATGCCGTCGCCGATATATTTGTCGACGGTGCCGCGGTTCGCCATGATGGCCGATGCGACGCGGTCGAAATACTCGGACAGGCGCGACATCAACACCTCGGGCTCGATCGACTCGCTGATTGCGGAAAATCCCTCAATATCCGTAAACATGACAGTGACGTCTCGCCGGAATCCGCCGACTTTACCGGCTTCGTCCGACTCCAACAGGCGGCGAACGATCTGCTTGGGAATGTAGCGTCCAACCAATTCCAGGCCGGAGCGCATTCGATCGATCGCCTCCGCCAAGCGCGAGATCTCGCGCACGCCGCTGTGCACCATGGTCGCGTCGGAGAAATCCATCCGGCGGAACCGTTGAGTCTGTTCCGCCAAGCGTTTCAGAGCACGCGCAAGGAGGCGAGACACGATGACGACGATGACAATCGCCACGGCAACGGCAACCAGCGCGAGGACAGACGTCCGCCAGATCAGTGTGTCGGTCTCAGCCGCAAATTCCGATGCCGGGATAGCGATCGTCAAATTGAGGCTCAAATCGATCGCGGGGGGAAGGGCTCGGGTCACCACGAAATAGGACTGATCGGCAATATTCAGTCTCTTGGTATCGCCGTGAGTGCTCCTGGCAATCAGATCCTGCATCGAGCCAACCATGGCTTCACGCAATTGCTGCTCGAACTCGCGGACCGGCACGGAGTCATTTGATCCGGACTCATCGGAGATCGAGTCCGCAAGCAACTCACCCGAATCCGTCATCAACGTCAAGCGGGCGGACGGCGACACTTTGTACTGACGCAGGCCGGTCGACAGGCTTTTCAGACTGAAGTCCGCCGCCAGCACGCCAATTTCACGCGGTAAGGGAACCGCCGCCGTGACGCCCATCCCGCCGCCCTGCACGAATTGGTACGGATCGGTCATTGTCTGCTGCTGCAGCCGAGTGGCCGCCTGATACCAGGGCCGGGATCGGGGATCGTAGTCGCCATCCATGATGGTGCGCTGGCCTATAACTTTTCCGGCATCGTCCAGGAACAGCCAGGACTCCCGGCGTTCATTCCCATTGAACGCGATTAAGCGCAGGGCACGGGTCGCTCCGGGTGACGCATCGGTCACCCTCCGTCTCTCGGGCGACAGGCGCGCCAGCACGGTCGCATACATGAAGCTCCCATCCCTATATCCGGCATAGGCGGCCGTCATGGAAGGGAACTGCTCGACGAAGGCGATGAGAATCCGCCCACGCGCGATTGTGTCGGTCTGGTCGCCACTGGGGGCATCGGCAAATTCACTCCGCGAGGCAAGCTGGCGCTGCAGAGCCGCAAAAGTCTGCATGCGCTCGACGAACACCAACGCTACGTTCTCCTGGGCCCTTGCAATCTTCAGTTCGATGTTCTCTCTCTGAAGCGTATTCACAGCATGCCAACCGACGACGAACAGCGTGCCTGAAAGCGGCACTAGCACAGCCATGACGACCATCAGGATGTTGGCGCTAAAGGGCAGGACGAAATGGTATCGGAGCAAGAAATCGCCTCTCAAGTTGCCGCGACGGGGCAACAGTCGCTGTTGGACCTTTGGGGATCTGTGCGTGCGCGGGGGCGAGCGAGCCCCGAAGCGAGGCCACGGCAGCCAACGCCGTAGCGCCCATCTATGTTTTCTTAGACTACATGATTCTTTGCCATCATTGACACAGATCAATCTTTCAATTGACTGTCGTGAAGCCAATCGTCGCAATCTGCACAGCAAAGGCACGATGCGACCTGCAGGACAATGGTACTCGCCTTGCGATTACCGATGTCGGCAGCCACGAGGTCCAATATCTTTGCGGCTCGTTCGTCGATTGTCACGCTCCTGTCGAGGCGCGGACGATCGCCGCCTGCGGGCCGGACGATCCCCCCAAACCCTGCGGATCGGGGGTGCGGGCGAGCGCCAAGTCTTCCGGGAACGTGTAAAGCTTCTCCAGCATGCGATCCAGCAGACCCATCTCGGTGCGCAGGGCGGGATGGCGTTGTGCTGGCAGCGTCTGCGTGAGGCTCTCGATCATGGCGCGCAGGCGTCGCGCGATCTGGAAGTTCTCCGCGCCGTATAGGCGTATTTCACTGAAGGTCAGTTGCACGAAATCCTCCCAGTTCGGAGTCCGAAAGATCACGCGCAGCTGCCCGGTTGCGTCCAGTATTTCTTCGTCCAGAAGATGCCGATTGCCGACCACGCGAAGTAGGCGCTGAAGCTGATCGATGGCGAGGACCGCGGTGGTCGGATCGTTGATGGCTTTCGAGAGCGCCTTGATTGCGATGTCAACGATGATGCGGAATGCAAATGTGGAATCCTGCTCGATGGTACGCTCGGGCCCAAACGCAACCAATCCTCTGAGCCTGTTTTCGTCGATCGAGCAGGCGCTACCATACCACCGGAAGAGCGGGTCGCCCGTCGCCACGAAGTCTCCCACGTGCGGCATTAATTCGATGATGACATTCCGCTGCTGCGCCTCAGCAACAAGCGCCTTCAAATTCACGGCCAGAACAATCGCGGAACTGCCGCGATGAACGATAGTGCGGTCTGGCGGGGGGAGCTTCCGGCGCGGACTTGCGGAGACGTCCGGATCCTTGGCCGGGTCGGGATAGACGCTCTCGATTACTGCGCGCCCCTCCTCGCCAACCAGCCAGACGATGCTGACCGGCCGCAGCAGCCGCGCCGCGTAATCGATCAGAAAAAGAAAAGCGGCGACGGAGGCGAACCCAAGGAGGCCTGCCAGTTCGGCGATCCCTTGGGGAACCGCGGTCTCTAACCTCGCCAATGCACCCGCAGCAAACAACAGCGTGAAGACAAACAAGCCGACGATGAAGCGGATGGTATTATCGCGCAGCAACGTGGCCGCGATGATCCGCGGCGTGAGCTGACCGCTTGCGACCTGAATTGCTACGAGCAACGAGCCGAACGTGAAGACCATGAACGTCAGCGTCAGCGTGACGATCGTCTCCAGCACTGTCTTCGTTCCCGACAGACCCCAGGGGAGGATGGGCGTCCATGCGATCCAGGTGTCTATCGCGTATATTAGACGTATCGCCACGAGATAGAGCAGAAGTGCGATAAACGGAACGATCCACAGCGAGGATCTGACGTAGCTCTTGAGGCTGTACCACTGGTTCCAAAGCATTGCGGTTCCCCCTCGATTATCCGGCAAGGCGCCTAACCCCCTGCCGGCCTGTAGAGCGGCATTCTAGGTTTGCAGCCTTCGTTTTTCGAATCTCAATGGAACAGCCGAAGCATACGGCTCAACTGCGGCACTCGACCAGTCCGCTTGAAAGCAGAGCGACGATGCATTTGCGCGCGGATCGTAATGCGATTGTGCTTTCTAATGCACTTCAGCGGGGATGACTGCTTTGGATCGATTCTGTTGAAAAAGGGCCTCTGCCATCCGTTGGTCCGAATTTTGCAGACCGCTGGCGGCGCTCTCAAAATTCGACGCGGTGGGGGGCCGCACGAAGCTGTATTGGGGGCACTGGTGATGCTCTAAACGCGCATACAATGGCATTTACGTTGGACCGTGAAGATCAGGGCGATTTTCCTCGATCTCACTCCGTCTCCAACTTGGGAGTTTTTCAACAGAATCGATCAAATTCTGAACTGAGGCCAAGATCGCGTGAAGGCAGTTGTTCTCCCGAGAACGGACCTCTGTCGACGCCCAGAGCGCCAAGAGGTCGACTGCCGGCACCATCCTCGTACCGCTCTCGTCACCTACGAAAGAGGCCAGCGGGCCATCGGCAGCCGCAAAACAGTCAGAATTCGAATTCTAATTCACGCTCGCGCTGTGTGCCTAGGAAAGGCATCATTTTTAGAGCACTGCCTGGACAGGAAACGACTGAATGCCCAGCCTCATGCTACGACTGATCCGAAGCCCGAAACGCCGCATCTCGCGTAGTGGACAGCATGGTCGAATAGAGCGGCGCGTTGAGGCGCTCTACGATGCCGCCCTGCGCCTCTTGTCCCGGCACGATTACGAGTCCGTATCCGTCGCCGCGATTGCCCGCGAGGCCGGTTGCTCCGTCGGCGCCTTCTATGGCCGCTTCCCCGATAAGACGGCTTTCCTGCAGTCGGTGATCTCCGTGGCGTTCCGGACGCTCACCGACCAGGCAACCCATGATCTCGATCCCGCACGCTGGGGCGGCATTCCCAAGCGCAGGGTGGTCGCTGGTCTCGTCCGCCATATCGTCCTCAACATGAGCCGAGACCAGGTAGCGGGCGCGACACGCGCGGCGCTGAAACTCGCAACGATCAAGCCGGCGGCCTTGGAACCCCTGCTCGAGTACCGTGCCACCGTTGCGGACCACGTGGTGGCTTTGTTTGCCCCCCGCCCCTCCCCCGGGGGCGGCGCGACCGCAGTTCGGACCGCGGTGCAACTGGTCTTCGCCGCGACGATCGACGCTCTTCGGCAGAAGGCCGGCCCCCTCCGCCTCGGGAGCCGGCAGATGATCGACACGCTCGGCGACCTCATCGCCCTTTACCTCAACCGGCCACACCGGGCGGTCGCGGAGAAGAGCGAGGATGCGGCTCAAAGCCCATCGACAGTGCCGACGCCGCCTGAACCCAAGCCCGGCAAATCGCTCTTGCGGCCCGACGTGGATGAGGCCGCGCCACGGCCGGCCCTATCCCGACACCGCGGCCGGCAAGCCGAGGACCCCGACAACGCTGCAATCCGGCCCGCTGAGGTGGATCCCCGGAAGGTAAAGGTCCCGAGGGAGAATGCGGGCCGCAGCCGACGGCGCAAAATCCACGTCCTATGACGTCAATTCGACTCGCTAACTCCGATTATACGCGCCACGCCCGGGTCGATGACGGCGTGGAACATCCGAGAGCGATCGCGGCGCGCGTCTACAGCGACCAATTCCTATCGGGGCTCAACGCGCAATTCGGCTTCGATGCCGTGGAGCCGGATATCGCCGAGGAATTACGGGACATTGCCTTCCGCTACATCGTGTTCCGCCGCGAAGAAAATCAGCCCGCATGCCGCAAAACCACCCGTCGTCAGTTCCTGGCGCTGGAAAAGACAACCGAGCGCTATCTCGGTCTGGTTGCGCTCCATCAAAAGCGCGATCTCGCCTCCGATATTCATTTGGTGGCGAGCCTGGAATATGCAGAAAACAAGAACATGAATATCCCCCACATCGCCGGCAGCGAGCGATTTGACGGGAATGCGTACCTCCAGGAGCTTGTTCGCCTTCTGGAATTGATAAGACGAACCGCCGCCTGGCAGGCGCGCCACTTGGGTGACCGCGGCGGCCGGCCCAAGAATCTGGGTTTGGAGGAATTGACCCGGAAAGCCGCAGAATTCTGGCGCACCCGATTAAATCGCCGCTTTAGCGTGGATTATAACGAGGGCACCGGCCTCACCCCGGCATTTAAATTCGTGCGCGCTCTCGTGGCGCCGCTCGATGACATTCCCGATCGTCAGATCGTCACGGCCATGCGGGCGCAAATTGCCGTCCGACATGGGCCGCGGCCGCGCCGCTGATCTCCGGCTCCACTCACAGAAACCCCCGATCCCCTTCGCACGAGGTTCCTCCGGGGCGGACCGGCTCACAGGAACCGGCGGGAATAGCTGGCGGGGGTTGCTGCCAGGACTCTTTGCTGCCTTGAGGCGATGAGCGGGCGATCCTCTGCGGGAGCCAGATGGATGATCGCCGCGCATGAGGAAGCAGAGCCGCACATCGAAGTGTGAAATCGCGCCCAATAATGACCCTCAGAGTGGAGTGCGCCCCTCGGGGTGGACAGGGTCAAGCGGCGGTTTTGACCGGGTGCCGAGCGTGGTGATCCTCGAACTGTGATGGGCTCAGGTATCCGAGCGCGGAGTGCAGTCGTCTCGTGTTGTAAACCGCATCGATGAAACGGGGAAGCTCTGCGGTGACGTCCTCGAAGGTTTCATAAGCCATCAGATAGACGGCTTCGACCTTCAGCGTCTTCATGAAGCTCTCGGCCTTCGCATTGTCATACGGATTTCCCCGCCGCCCCATGGAGCCGATCAGTCCATGTTCGGCAAGGAGCTTACGATAGGGTTCCGCAGCATATTGTGAACCTCGATCGGAATGGTGGACACAACCCCTCGGCGGCTGGCGAGCATGGATCGCGGCCTTGAGCGCCGCCAGGGCAAGACGCGTGTCGATCGAGCGGCTGATCGCGTAGCCGATCACGCGGCGGGACCAGGCATCCAGTATCGCCGCCAGGTAAACGAAGCCGGTCGTGATCGCGATGTAGGTGATGTCCGCCACCCAGAGCTGATTGGGGCCGGTGACCACCACACTGGGAGCCAGGTTCGGGAAGATCGGCGCGTCATGGTTGCTGTCAGTGGTGGCGACGTACCGCCGGCGCCGCTTTGGCTGGAGATCGTGCTCCCGCATGAGTCGGCGGATCTTCTTCGAGTTCACGACCATGCCCCGGTGCCGGAGCTCTGCGCCCACTCTCCGGTAGCCATAGGCCTCGAACTCCTCGCAGATCGCCTCGATCCGGGCGACAATCTCGCCATCGCCGGCCTTCGCAGCCGGCGCATCGTAGAACGTCGAGCGTGCCAGGCCCATCAGTCGGCATCCTTCGGCGAGGGAGAGGCCACAGGGCCGACAATCACGGATGTAGGCGCGCTTCTCGGCCGCGGTGCGTTTCGCAAGGCCCCCTTTAGAAACTCGATCTCCAGAGCCTGGCGCCCCACCATTCGCTCGAGGGCGGCGATTTTGGCCTCGTATTCCTCGAGGAGGTCAGCCGCTTGGGCGTCTTCGTCGAATGCCCCAGCCTCGAACTTCTTCACCCAGATGCGGATCAGGGTCCGCGAGAGGTCGTATCGCTTGGCGAGCGCATGCAGGGTCTCACCGGCGATGAATTCCTGCGCGACTTGCCGCTTGAACTCGATGCTGTGCGAGCGGTGCTTGGCCATGGCTCTCATCCTCTGAAAGCCCGGCAGCCCCGGTCAATCCTTCTTGCTCAACCCGTCCACCCCGAGGGGCGCACTCCAATGCGACATCCGTCGACGGCCGAATAATGTACCCCTTCAGCGTGCAACGGAAGCTCACCGGTTGCTATCAATTTCGATTTATGAATTCACAGCCCAAATGGCTCAATCTCCGAGCTTTCTGCGTTTAGCGGCTAGGCACCGAAGCCTAACGCACAATCAGAAGCGATCGGGACGATAATGGACGAGATCGATTTCGGGCTGTCGGCCGGCGGCCAGCGCCGCCACCAATCTCCCGGTGATCCGCCCCAACGTCAATCCGAGATGCCCGTGACCAAAGGCGTAAATGACCGACGCGCAGCACGGCGAGCGCCCGATCACCGGCAGGGAATCCGGTGTCGACGGACGATATCCAATCCACTCCCGGGTCACTCTGTCGCTGAGACCAGGGAGTGCTTCACGGGCGATCGGCAGCAGCTTGTAGATTGGGGCGAAATCGGGCGGCGCATGCATCCCCGCGAGCTCGACACCGCTCGTGAGACGAAAGCCGTCCCGCATTGGCACCAGCGCGAACCACCGCTCCGGGAAAATCACTGGCCGCCGTAACTCACCGGCATTGCCGGGTTCAATGTTAAGGTGATAGCCGCGCTCGGTATCGAGGGAAACGCGATCACCGATCTGGTCGGTAAACTCTCGCGACCACGCTCCGGCCGCCACTACGACGAGATCAAACCGGCGAATGCCGAGTTCCGAGCGTACGCGGATGCGCTTGTCCTCAAGCGGCTCGAGCCTACGCACCCGTTCTTGGAAGATGTGTCCACCGTTCGCTAGGAAGTGTCGTGTATAGCCCTCGATCAAGCGGATCGGCTGGCTCACGAAGGCGCTGTCCGGCTGGAACACACCCTTGACGTAACGCGGTGCCAAGTTCGGCTCAAGCTGACGTAGTTCGTCAGGATTTAGTATGTCGAACTTGATGCGATGCTCAGCCATCAACCTGCGCTCCAGCTCGCTGCGGGCAAAGCCAGACTCCTTCTCATAGACTTTCAGCCATCCCACTGGGCGCACCACATTTTGAATACCCGCGAGATCGACCAGCTCGCGATGCGCGTCATAGGCGCGGGTCACCAAGGGCTTCAACGCTCGGGCAATTTCCCGCACCCGGCTGACCCGCCCTGCTAGCAGGAACCGCGCAAGCCAGGGTGCGAGCCGAGGCATATAGCGCCAGCGCACTCGGACACCATGCGTCGGATTGAGCAGCATCGAGGGAATCTGTTTCCAGAGCGACGGCGTACTCGTTGGCAATACGGCCCCCGTCACGGTCCCTCCGGCATTTCCGAATGATGTCCCGGTGTCCCTATCGCAAACTAAATTCGACAGTACTGATGGTGCAATCCGCCGAGAACCGGCATCGCAGAGATATGTCCGATCTGCTCGATGGGGCGGCGGAAGGGAGCGTCCTTCTTCAGCGATAGGTGGGTCCGCGCGCCGTTGTAATAGCTGACATATGATTTCAGGATGCGTCGCAGGTGAGCCTCGCCAAACACAAGGACGTGGTCGAGGCACTCCCGTCGGATAGAACCGACCAGCCGCTCTGCATACGCGTTTTGCCAGGGCGATCGAGGCGCGATGGGGCGGTCGCGGATGCCCATTGCCTGCAGCCGCCGACGCACGGCGTGCCCATAAGCTGCATCTCGGTCTCGGATCAGGTAACACGGCATTTCATCCCACGGGAAGGCGTCGGCGATCTGCCGAGCTATCCACTGCGCCGTCGGATGATCGGTAACGCCGATCGATATAATCTGCCGCCGTTTATGGCGCAGGATGACCAAAGCATACAAAAGCCGAAAGCCGATAGTTGGCACGACCAGAAAGTCCATCGCAGCGATCCCCGCCGCGTGGTTGCGGAGAAAGGTCCTCCACGTCTGATGTGATGGTCGGCGGCCCTTAATCATATATTTGGCAACGATGGTCTCCCCGACCTCGATGCCAAGCTTAAGAAGCTCACCATGGATGCGCGGTGCGCCCCAAAGTGGATTGGCCAAGCTCATTTCTCGGATCAGCCGGCGTGTCTCACGAGAGATCTTCGGTCGACCACCAAGCGAGCATGATTTCCAGCGCCAATACAGCCTGAAACCCTCACGATGCCATCGCAATAAAGTCGCAGGCTTTATGATGCCGACCGCATTGATGAGCGAAGGGTACAGCCGATAAAGCCAAACGAAGACCAGTCGGTCCATGGATGTGAATCGAAGTCGTGGCGGAGCGGCCCGCCGCAGCACATTCAACTGGTGTCGGAGAAACACCACTTCGGCCTCAAGCCGACCTCTCGACTTGAGCAACGACATCAGGACGCACGTCAGCAGTTTCAGGTGACGGATCATCACACATCACATTACATCACGCGCCCGCAAGATCCAGCGCGGATGACGTTTCCGATAGGGACAACGAGCAGCTGCTGCCGCAGAAAGAGAATTTCAGCGTCACGCGAGGCGCGGAGCCCGCGCGCCCACGCCAGCAGCACACGGTAGAGGGTGAGAACACCGAACATGCCTTCCAGAGATTACTCGATCGATGGGTCCGTACCAGCCTGGATGACATTTTCAACAGCGACAACCGCGGCCTCGAGCAGAGAAGGAAACCTGCGGTAAAGCCAAGCGAAGATCAGCCGGTCCGAGTTCCTCAGCTTGGGTCTCCCCGTCGCTGATCGCTTCAGGACGAGCAGCTGCTGCCTGAGAAAGAGAATTTCGGCGTCACGCGAGGCGTGGGAACCCCGCAGCCATGCCATCAGCGCACGAAGGAGAGTGAACAGACGTAACATGTATACATGAGATTACCCAATCGATGGACCGGCGCCACCCCGGATCAGATTTTCAACAGCGACAGACACGGATACAGCCCCATTCATCGCGTAAATGATGAGCAAAGTCCCTCCCAGTCCTAGCGACCCAAACATGGCGCCCGGCTAACCGACCCCGAAAATATCCAAGGGAAGCTCAGACATGAATCGAGTCTCCGATTTTTGATAGACACAGGTATCGACCAGCCAAGTTCCAAATAGGCTCTCGAAGTTCGTCACCATGTTCTCCTCGAATACGCGGTCGAGATACCTGTCGTCCCGCGCATTGAAATAAAACTCGCCAACCCAATCGGGCGGGAGGCTGATCCCGAGCTCATACCCGAGCGCCCAACCCGGCTCATCCCAGAGTCCGACGCTTTCCAGATAGGTTCTGAGGATCGAGTTCACCTCACGAACGGTCATGCCGCTCTTCACCGAGCGCATGGCCTCGAAAGCTCCGGCCGCTCGGCGATGCTGCTCGACCATCTGTTTCGGCGGTTCCCCGACGAAATAGCCCCGCATGACATTCCCGTGGTAGCGATTGTAGACGCCGCACAAGTCCGCCTTGAGCATGTCGCCAGCCTTGATCACCGTACGTCCGGCCATGGTGTGGCCGGTGATCTCAGAGCGACCGTCATGGACCGGAACGACGTTGAAAATCGGAATGAGCGCGGGAAATTCGCTGCCTGCCGCCATCATTGCGCGCGTCACCTCGCCGAAAAGCTCGAGCTCCGTGATCCCCGGCCGCAGCTTCGCCCGTATCTCGTCATGGCCGATGTCGGCAAGCCGAACCGCCTCCTCAATATAAGAGATTTCCTTGGCGGATTTTACGCGTCGGACGCGACGCACCAAGGCGCTGGCATCGACGACGCGGCAACCCTCCGCCAGCAGCGCGCCTTCGAACATCGTACTGACGGCCCGGTTCGGCAGATAGCTCCAGAACTCCAGGCCGACGGCCCCGGACAGCCAACCCTTCTCGCGCAATGTGGCGATGATGAATTGAAGATTGGGTCCCGCCTCTCGCGAGGGGAAATAGCGATTGTCGCGAGAGACCGAGCGACGTGCCAATACCGCCACTTCGTTCGGCGCGTCGAAGTGGATGAATTCATCGCTATCGACGTGAACCGCCGTCCCGTAGAGATTGGGATATCGCATCGGCCCGTGTCCCTTGTACCAGCTGGCGAAGAAGCCATGCGCCCAGCAGACCGCCTCGGGCGACGTAAGATAGAGAAGATCGATCTTCTGCTCCGACATCAGGGCTCGCAGCCGATTTAGGCGATCCCGATACTCAGAGGGTGAGAACGCCAGCAGATCCGGTTCGGCCGGGACGTGATGCGCGCCGGGCATCATGCCGAGGTTGGATTTGGGTGTATCCATGACAGCAGCTCCCTTCCCTCTGTTGCCTCACTGGAGCGGAGAGCATTCAGCGCTTCCTGCTGAGGAGTGCCACCGATCCAAGCACGAGCAACGAGACGATAATGAAGAACGTCGAGATCGCGGCGATTGTCGGATCTAGCGCATCGCGTAACGCAACGAACATCCGGCGTGTCAGCACCATGTTGTTCCCACCGGCGACGAACAAGCTGACAATCACTTCGTCCAGAGAAATGATGAATGCAAATAGGGCGGCGGAGATGACGGCGGGGCGGATTTGCGGCAGCGTCACCTGCCGAAACGCGGCAAAGCGCGGCGCGCCGAGGCTGCGCGCCACCAGCTCCTGCCGAAGATCGAACGACCTTAGCGCAGACAAGACAGTAACGATGACGAAGGGGATCGCAAGGATGCTGTGCGCGATCACGATTCCCAGCATCGTGTTCACGAGACTCAGGCGAATGTAGACATAGAAGATGCCAATCGCGATCAGCATGCTCGGCACGATCATCGGGAGTAGTATGAAAACCATCGAGATGCGCTGGAATCTCGGTCCGAGGTCATTGATGGCGTAGGCGCTTGCAACACCGATCGGGGTCGCGAAGACCATCGTCAATACGGCGGCAACCAACGAGGCACGTGTGGAAGCGAGCCAATCATCCGAGGTCAGGAAGGCAGAATACCACTTCATTGAATAGCCGGGAGGCGGAAACGCCAGATATTTCGAGTCCGAAAACGATTCGGGAATGACGATGCACACGGGCAAGACGAGGAAGAGCAGGATGGCGCCGACGATCAAATGGAGCCAGATACGGCGCGGTGCTCCGGTCGAATAAGCGGCGCTCATCTCGCCATTCCGAAAGTTCGCTCAAATCCCAGAATCCTTGCGGCGATCGCGAGAACGCCGAACGCAGATATCAAGAGGACGACGCCGAAGGCGCTCGATGCCCCCCACTCGAAATAGTTCTGAACATTATTGGCGATCTTCATTGAGACCATCGTGACGTTCCCGCCGCCGAGGACGGCGGGGGTGACGAAGAATCCGAGGCTCTGAACGAAGACAAGCACTGCGCCGGCCACGAGGCCCGGCAAGGATAGCGGCAGGAATACGCGAGCGAATGCGGAGATCGGCGGCGCTCCGAGACTCGAAGCGGCTTGGATCAACGACCAATCGAATGACCTTATCACTGAATAGAGCGGCAGAATGAAGAAGGGGAGCATCACGTGGACCATCCCGATGACAGTCCCGGTCTCATTGAAAACCAATTCGAGCGGCTTGGACGTGAAGGAGGCCCACTGAACGAACGCGTTGATCGGCCCATTCGAGCTCAGGAGCACCAGCCACGCGTAGGTACGGACCAGCAATGAGGTCCAAAACGGAATGACGACGAGGCTTAGGCAAATTAGTGACCAAGGAGATGCGAGTTGGGCGAGCAGATAGGCGACCGGATAGCCTGCCACCATGCAAAGAATGGTGACGATGATGCTGATGCGAAGGGTCGTCATGAGAATTTTGTAGTAGGACGAGTACTCGATCATGCGAGCGTAGTGGACCGCGCTGAGATGCGCGTTATCCACGAATGAGAGGCAGAACAACCAGCCGATGGGAAGGACTACGAAAGCCGCCATGAGAAGGAAGGCGGGCGAGAAGAGTCCGACCATGAGAAGACGCTCGCGGCGCGCGACGCGAGCGAGCGCCCGCACATTGACGACATCCGCGCTTTCAATCCTGCCCGCGGATGACGCCTCACCGGACATGAAGGCGGATCTGGCTATTCGGCCATGAATTGATCGAAGCGCTCGATGGCCTTTGCGCCGTTCTGAACCCACCATTCGGGATTGGCAAAAATCTGCCGCTTTAGATTATCCGGTGCGGTCGGCAACCGTTTGGCGAGCTCCGGCGAGATTTTTCCAGTATCCAGGATCTTGGTGTTGGCGGCGCCATAGTTCGAAAGACGGGACATTTCGGCTTGGTATTCCGCCTTTACGAATTCCGCGAGAACCTTCATCGAGAGGTCCTTCTTCTTGGATCCCTTGACGATGGCCCAGCAGCCGAAATCGAGAATGCCCTGATTGAACGTGTAGGTAATGGGAGCCCCATCGCTTGCGACCGAATCCATCCGGGCGTTGAAGGCGCCGATCATGTCGATCCCACCTTCTTTCACGAACTGCTGCGACTCCGCACCCGAGAGCCACCACGCCTTGATTTTCGGCTTGATCTTGCGGAGGCTGGCGATCGCTCGATCGATGTCGATCGGATAGACCTTCTCGGGTGGGACGCCGTCGGCCATGAGGGCGGCTTCGAGCATGCCGCGGGCGGTCTTTCTCAGGGAGCGCGTGCCCGGGAACTTCTCGGTGTTCCAGAAATCGGCCCATGATTGCGGCGGATTCGCTCCGGCCGTCTTGGTGTTCCACGCAATCACGATCGAGAATACGGTGCTGCCGACGTAATAGTCGCTGAAGGATCCCGGCGCGAGGTCCTTATTGTTGATGATGGAGTAGTCCAGCTTTTCATAGAGCCCCTGCGACGCACCGAGAGCGCATTGCGAGGCCCCGAACTCCACAATGTCATAGGTGACATTGCCCGATGCAACCTGCACTCTGACCTGTGTGTCGTTGTCCGCGGTCTCGATCGTCCATTCGATGTCGAGCTTCTTACCAATCGGCTCCAGGAAGGCCTTTTTGATATTCTCGAGATAGACGCCTCCCGAGGTGACATAGCTGAGCTTCTCGGCAGCTAGAGCGCTGGTCGATATCGCGAGGGAGACGGCGGCAGCGAGGTGAGCGGCGGGTCGCACTCGAGCCTCCTTAGTTGTAATCGCCCGCTTTATTGGGGCGGGCGCGATCACCGTCGAAATACCCGGCTACACTAACCCCGCGGAAAACCAATCGCAACTCCGACACTCGCTCCGTCAAGCGCCGGGGATGACGAGCGTATCCTTGGGATGGAGGCCTATCGTCAGCCGTTCGCCCGCACCCGGTAGTTTGCGCATCATTGCCTCGCCGGTGCCGCGGCGAACCGTAATCGTTTGTCCCGTATCCAGTTGAACGGCGAGCATCACTTGCTCGCCCTGATACAGGATCTCCTTGAGACGACCGCTGATGCGATTGAGCTCCGGGTCTGCCCCCGACGCCGAAAGGACCTCCAGTTTCTCAGGCCGGAGCAGCAGAAACAATTTCGCCGATGTCGAGGGAACGGATTGCCCCAAATGCAATCTAGTGTCGCCCAATCTCACGTGATTCGCGCCCATGGCCTCGACGGGTACGAATTGAGAGTCGCCCAGGAAATCCGCGACGAACATGCTGTTAGGCCGTTCATAGACATCGATCGGGTTCCCGATTTGCACGATCCTTCCTTGATCCATTACGACGATGCGGTCGGACATGGTCAGCGCTTCACGCTGGTCATGCGTGACGTAGATCGTCGTCGTGCCGATCCTCCTGTGCAGATGCTTCAGTTCCACCTGCATCTGCTCGCGGAGTTTCTTGTCGAGCGCCGAAAGCGGCTCATCCATGAGCAGCATCGTTGGGTCGAACACGATGGCGCGCGCCAATGCGACGCGCTGCTTCTGGCCGCCCGAGAGCTGGTCGATGCGCCGGTCCTCGAGGCCCTCGAGGCGGACGAGCTCGAGTGCGCGTCGCACGCGATCGGCGATTTCAGCGCGGGAGAGGTTACGATATCGAAGCGGAAACTTGATGTTCTCCGCGACGTTCATGTGCGGAAACAGAGCATAGTTCTGGAAAACGAGCCCGATGTCGCGACGGTGGGGAGGCAGCGCCACGAATTCCTTGCCGGTGACGACAATGCTGCCTCGGTCCGGCCGCACAAAGCCTGCAAGGATCATTAGAAGAGTCGTTTTGCCGGACCCGGAAGGCCCCAAAACCGTGAGGAACTCCCCAACCTTGATATCGAGGTCGACCGAGTCCAGGGCCACGACCCCCGCATAAGTCTTGCGGATGCCACGGACCCTGATCGAGTCCACGCCCGCGTCGTCGGCCGGGGAAGGCATTCCCGTCAAATTGAGGACCTCGCGCTCACGATCACATCTCTCGACTGAATTCCCGAGCGAAATCTTGTCCGCTTGCGACGGCCATTACAATGACATTTGGATTTCCCCCGCGCCGGATGGTGTGACTACGCAAGCGCGAAACGGTGCTCGCAAGGGCGGCATTGACGTGTTGCACGCGGCCTTGGATGGAGGCTCAGGTCTTCGCTTGAATGACGTCCCCAAGGGGATTCGAACCCCTATTACCGCCGTGAAAGGGCGATCAATCGAGGCCGACACAGGCGGACGTGCTTCAATTCGCGGGACCTAACCTCCACCCTGACGATACCTGGGTCTCGTCGCTTGCGAGCCCCGGATTTGGACCTTCTCGGAAACGCCGGGCTGAACGTTTCAGTAGGCAGCTCCGCTATACGATCCGTGCTGCGGACCAGCGGCTCTGACACGCGCTGGCGCGGCCATCAGCCGCGCGCAGCGGTCAGCACGACATTCGCTGTTAGCCGCCACAAATTCCCT
>Ga0335085_10007778_pt1 | contig 16482 bp, 18 predicted proteins | sample Lox_Sample_45_FD_206712 | JGI IMG/M metagenome (GOLD analysis project Ga0335085, IMG submission 206712) | Soil microbial communities from Loxahatchee National Wildlife Refuge, Florida, United States - Lox_Sample_4.5 | ecosystem: Environmental > Terrestrial > Soil > Wetlands | place: USA...
CGAATTGCTCCTGCGCCCCGCGCATCGTTCTCCAGCCGGTTGATTCTCAATCCGGCTAAAGGCTGAATCCCAAACGCAGGCATTTTCCAGTCCCAAAATGAGGGGATTCGTGAGACTCCCGATTCCAATCTCGGCCTCGTCAATCTCAAAATCATGAAAACCAACATTTCGGCCGTACCATCGCGCGGCAAAGTACAACCCCGCGCCAACCGCTACCGCGACTGCTACCCAAAAACTCAAATGGATAGCTAACGACCAATCGGGTTCAAAGTCGACAGACAGCACGGTTGTGCTTTGTTGGGCCATTTCCATTCCTCGCCGGTATCATATTGCCATTAGGTGCACGCCCGCAGACGTGGCATAATGCGAGTGAGGTTGGGTACCGTATCGGTAGGCCTTTTCAAAGGACAAAAGGCGATGGCGGATGACATCAAGCACGTCTTCATTAGTCATGTGCATAAAGATGATGAGGGGCTCGGCAAGCTCAAGGAGCTTCTTGCCCAAAATGGCATGACCATAAAAGACTCATCGATCGACTCTTCGAGTCCGAACGACGCAAATTCAAAGGCGTATATTAAATCACAGGTGCTCGCCCCGCAAATACAGTGGGCCAGCGCCCTTATCGTGTACGTCACCCCAAAAACCAAGACCAGTGAGTGGGTCAATTGGGAAATTGAGTATGCAATGAAGCAAGGAAAGAACGTCATCGGCGTGTGGGCGCACGGCTGTAAGCAGTGCGATCTTCCGGAAGCGCTTGAAAAATACGGGAATGTTACGGTCGTGGGTTGGCACGGTCAGAGTATAATCGATGCAATAAACGGGAAGGGACAAAACTGGGAGAAGTCCGATGGCACGCCCGCTCCAGAGCGGGCGATAATCCCTCATCCCTGTTAAGACGTCAATTCTGTGCGGCTTCATTCCTACGTCGTGCGATACGACAGCGGTTTCGCGCCTAACCCCTTCTTCGGCATTTGCACACTCGCAACTTGCAAGCCCGACATACGAAGGGCTGCAAATCGTGGTGATTGGATTATCGGCTCCGGAAGCGCGAACAGAACCATCAATCGCGGCGGTAGGCTCGTGTACGCCATGCGTGTGATGGAAACTCTAACGTTCCAGCAATATTGGTCTGATCCGAGATTCGAGCAGAAGAAGCCAAACTTCCATCGAAGTCGAATGCATGCATGTGGTGATAATATTTACTCATCAATGCCCAACGGGGCTTGGTCCCAGTTGAAATCGTTTCATTCAAAAATCGACGGTTCACCAAATGTGCAACACATACAGAGAGACACCGGCACAAATCGTGTCCTCATAAGTAAGGCGTTCGTTTACTATGGCGGTCAGGGTCCCCGAATCCCCCAGCCGCTACGCAGCTGCGGCGGGCTCGATTTATGCGTGAACGGTCGCGGTCGAAAGGTATTCGATGATAGCGGACGCGATGACGCCCGATTAATCGCGAGGTTCACGAACTGGATAGAATCCAAGTGCCTTGACGGTTACACGGGCGAGCCGACGGATTGGGTATTATTGTCGTGACCGGCGACTCCGGTTCGCAGCGGCAGCGTTCCCCCGCATTCAAAGCTCGGGGAACATTACCGGCTGCAGCCGCATCCGCTTGCACCCCAGTCACGGTCGACCGACGCCAGCAGCCCTTGCTACTAAATTCGGCGAGCAATGGGCTGGGCCGCTGCGCATCGAGGGTTCCGCAGCCTGGCCCATTGCGCCAGCCACACACGCGGAAACCTACCGCCAGACTCAAATCCCAACGGGATGTAACTTGAGGGCAACGTCAGTGAAGGTGAAGGAGCTCTATGATTTCGTTAGGCGAACTGACGTATCTGCTGGAATGCCAGACGAACGGCGTGACCACATCGCCATGCTCGGTATCGTAGGCGAGATTGGTTCGGTTCTTGCGGCTCTCAAGAAAGATATACTGGCGCCCTTGGAGGGGGATGAAGCAGCGCGAGTCCTGGTGCGGGGCGAACTGCGCGAGCAGATTGGCGATGCCATCTGGTACGCCATAATGCTGGCACAACGCCTTGAAGACCCGCGCGCGCAGAACATTTTTAGGTCTGACATCGACATGCTCTATCGGCAACTCAGCGGAGGCACACGCAACGATCGACGGGTGCAGGAAGAGCTCGGCGCTGATCGATGCGCGGAATTTCTTGCTGCCGCTGGACCTTTCCGCAAGCATACGAATCCTTCGGTCGATTCCTATCAGCGGATTGCCTTCGTCACGCGGAGAACCGAGTGGGACCAGTTGCGCAATGTCTGCGCCGCAGTCCTACAGCAACTAGCTGCGCAGCTCAGCCGTGATTTCCTTCCAAATATGGAGATGGGGCTAAACCATGAGGTTCGGCCGAAGGACCCTGTCGATGCGCTGGGCGAAATCCTGTGGCATCTCTCCGCACTTGCGAGCCTCTATGATCTGACGCTGTCGAACATCCTTTCGCTGACCGTCGAAAAGGCTCGGTTCCGCAATCCCGAAAATACGCCTGGCCCCAGGCACAAAAGTAAAAAACTGGCCGAACGTTTTCCCAATTGCTTTGAAGTTCACTTCGTCGATCGGGGCGAAAAACGCTCGAACATGTATTGGGTTCAGGATGGTCGAGTGATTCAAAAACTGGGCGCGACACTGACCGACAACGATCATGATGGTGACGGATACCGCTTCCATGATGTGATGCACATCGCGTTTGTCGTCTATCTCGGCTGGTCGCCGAACCAGCGCGCGTTTATGGGGCTCAAGCGGCGTTCGGTTAAGAAAACTGATGAAGTAGAAGATGGCGGCCGTGCTAAGATTCTCGAGGAGGTCGTCATTCTCGAAATTCATCGGCGGGCGGAAGAGTTGGATGGTTATTTCCGTGAGGCAGGAAAGCCAATTCAAGGGTCGCCATATAACTGCCCTGGCTCCCTGAATTTCGAGTTTCTCCGGCATCTCCATGAACTGTGTGGCGGCCATGAAGTCTATGAGAATCCAAAGCAGGATTGGGAGAACGCTATTCGCGCCGGTTACGACTGCTATTATAAGCTACGGGCTGCGAGCGGCGGCATCATAGCCGTCAATATGTCCGAGCAGACGCTAACCTTCCGGCCAATGCCCGAAGGTGACCCGCTTGTCTATCCTCCCGACCCGCCGCCGACCAGCAGCCCTTAGCTCATATGAGGCGCATTTGAGCGCCTGGTGCAGCCTGTTCGAAATTAGAGAACTTGGTCTCGGGCAAGCGAACAGACAGCTTCCAGCTCGGTGGGAAAAATGGCATCGTGACCTCCTCCGGCAACCGTGCGCGATATTGCTGCTTGATTCGTGTGCGCCCCGATATTCCTGCGATCTCGGGATGCGCAAGCCGCGCATATTTGGAAATTTCGCAGAAGAGGTTCTGGCAATCTATCGGATGTAACCGCCGACCAAAGAGCCCTTTGAAATCGAGACCGAGCCGCGCAAATTCACGATCCTGCATGTTGGCCATTGTGTGAATAATCTCTGTTGCATCGAGACTGGCGCCGTCATGAAAGCATTTTGAAATGCCGTCCAGTGCGCCTGGTCCGGCTACAACGAAGTCCGATTCGTTGAAATCGATTAGCGTGGAATAATTGAGATCAATCGCATATTGGAACGCTAGAAAAGGACCGAGACCGGGATAGGCCAAAATCAGCTCGTAAACTCCGGCAAGCGATGACGCGCGCGCCAGCCGGCCAGGTAAGCCATCATCAATCATGCGGGCGAGCAGTGCCAGGTGATTGGCATGTTTGCGCGTATGTCCGAAGTTAGGCGAGGGCATAATGTACGCTGCGGAATATATCCGCGATCCCCGCGATATTTCCTGGTCTAGTAAGTTCGCGACCTGATCGAGATTACAAGACTGCCAACTTAGAGGTCCAAGTTCGCGCTCAAGACTAAGCCAGGTCTCTATCCGATTGAAAATTTTGAATAGCAGCGTGCGAAAGAAGACTTCAGTTGGCGCTTGCGAACGATCTTGTCGATACTGCACCTCACGGATAAGAAATTGGCTGACACGGTCTGCGGCCCGATAACTGTTGGTGAAGCGATGCACAGCTATAATGGGATCGCGGGTCCAGGGCCCGTTTGGGTCGACCAGCCGTCTATAATAGATCTCGAGCCGCTCAGCTGCGAACTTCCAATAGCTGTCGAAAACCGCAGTAGGATTGAAATGCGTCATTGGAAAGCCATTATACAGCAGACCACTTTCTTATCGTGGGCTAGGGCGCGACCTTAGCGACTTTTAGCTAGCACATCATAGCAGCCGCCAAACCAGGGGGAAGGCATGAGGTTTCCGCCACTGTGGATAGTTGTAGAGCGCCTGAAGGAGATTGTGATTGCCAAGGCAGCCAGCGCTGCGAAAGGCATCGGCACCTAGCCAATGGACCAGAACCAGGAAGTCGGGGTCGAGGCTAAGCTGGATACGCCGTTCGCCTTGCGGCATTAGGCGTTGCCTACCAGCGCTTTTTTTGAGCGCCGCAACAAGTGCGATTCGGTTTTCTTGATCCGCTGTCGATCTTCGAGTGGTGCCCTAAGAATGAAATCGTGACGTCCCCTCCTGGCGCATAGCAGAAGCCACATGGGGTGTGCCGCTACGCAGCCATTCGTTTGCGCGGGTGCGGGCGGGAGGAAAACGTCGGCCGGCACGCCTAGCCGTGCATGCAGGCGCCGGATCATGGCCACGCTGAGTTCACGCCTACCCGGAAGAACCTCACTCACTCGGCCGGGCTCCGAGGAGCGGGATAAGATCGGCACACGTCAATCCGTGCTGGTCCATCGGGTATGCAAGAACATCGGCCGTCTCAGGCGTTGTGCGCGGCCAGCACGAGCGTTCCCAGGCCTCGATCAGGCGCGCTTGCGCAGCAAGCGTTGCCACATCCTTGCGCTCGCCCGATGCCATAAGACTCTCCACTAGCGCCTTGTCTTCCGCGTAATCGCTCTTTCACCGCCGAATTTGCGCCAGTCGCTGCACACACGCGCCGCTGGAAGCGCCGGCATCTTGCGTCATCGTCGTCACGCCACCGCCGGTGGACGACGGCGGTCGCAGTGCCAAGATGCGCGTACCCGGGGGATGCTTGGCACGAGGCACGAACAGGGGGGAAGAATGCCTCAGTCTGTTGCGAGCTTACTCTCGACATCGGCGATCTCGGAGCGCAGCCACATCGTTTCGCTCAAATTCGTGCCGCCCGATTGCTTCAAGAGATGCTGCAGAACGTCTTTCTTGACGGTCAGCGCCTCCACATTCGCGGGCTGGGCGCCGAGCGCGATGTCGAGCAGATGCACGGCTTCCAGCGGCTTTCCGGATTCCAGCTTCTGTCTGGCGCGCGCGGTGAGCCTGGCCGCGCCGCCCGCCAGTTCGACGAGATCGGCATCGATGCTCGACCGCGGCACGCCGTAAAGCGATGCCGTGGAATCGTAGTGAAACCAGCCGGAGTTCTCTTCCCACACTGCGCGCACGGTCCAGGCCGTCTTGCCGTGAAACTCCCCGATCTTGAGATCGTCGGGCAACGTGATCTCGCGCATCAGGGTATGAACGTCCTTGCCGGCATTCATGCCGGCGATGGTGGCCTCGTTCACATAGGAGACCGCGGCGTGGAGCTTGTCGAGATCGGCCCGAATCTTCTCGGCGCCGAGCACCGGCTCGCCGTGGCCCGTAATGAGCAGATTGGCGCCGAGCCCGCGCACCGTATCGAGCGACTCCAGGAAGCGGCCGATCAGCCGTGGCTTGTCGCCCCGCACCGTCGTGAAATTCGGCATCGACATGAAGACGGGGCCGAACAGATTGCCCGTGAACACCACGCGCTCATCGGGCATCCAGACCACGAGCGAGCACAGCGATTCGCCGCCCGGCGTCGAAATCACCTCGAAGCGGCGGCCGCCCTGCTCGAACGCGAAGCTCCCGTCGACGACGATGTCCGGCACCACCTCGGGCGGTGCCGGCGGCGCGCCCGACCGCTTGATCGTGCTCGCCCACAATTTCGCGCTGCGCCGGCCGAGATAGGGGCCGAGATCGTGGAAATAGCGCCACGTGTCGACGAAACGGCGTTCGCCGATCACCTGGGTCTGTGCTTCGCGGAGAACCGGCACGCCGCCGTAGTGGTCGGGATGCGCCTGGGTCAGGATGATCTTGCGCAATGGGCCCGTGCGCTTTTTCGCGAGCAGCGCCTTGTTGCGCTCGGCACTGTCCATGAATCCGGTGTTGACGAGGACGTCGCCATCGGCAGTCGTCACCAGATAGGCGTTGGAGATGTCCTTCACCATGAAGATGAAGCCGGTGATCGCGGCGGCTTCCTTTTGTCCTTCGCCGGCCTGAATGAGCGATGCAAGCGGCGGCGCGTCGTCTTTTGCCGCCGCACTCATGACGCGCCGTCGATGTCGATCATCACCTTTGCGGAGGCCGGCGTGCCCGCAACTGCCAGCGCCTGGATCACCTGGCTGAACGGATAGCGATGGCTGATCAGCGATCCTGCCTTCTCTCGAAGCCGCGGCAGCGCAGCCACCACTTCCGGCATTTCGGTCGGGTATCCCACCGCCGTCGTCAGCGTCATTTCCGTCGTCAGCATCGCGCCCAGGTCGATCTCGAGGGGTTTCATGTAGGCGGCCGTCACCACCATGCGGGCTTGAAATTTCGCCATGCGGATTACGTCGTTGAGAATGCTTGGCGCGCCCGCCGCATCGATGAAGGCATCGGTGCCGACGGCATCCCGGTACAGCACGCGGCCTTTGCCGTGCAGCTCGACCAGCCGGTCGCGCACATTCTCCTTGGCCGGGTTGATGACGGCGCGCGCGCCGAGTGCCTTGGCGCGTTCGAGCCGTTCCTCGGCGAGATCGAGCGCCACGACATCCTTCACGCCGCGATCGACGAGCCACAGCACCATGGAAAGCCCGATCGGGCCGCATCCGAATACCACCACCTTGTCGCCCGGCTTGGCCTCGGCGCGGTTGACGCCGTGCAGCGCAACCGCGAGCGGCTCGGAAAGGGCGGCGACTTCGAACGGCAGATCCTTCGGGATGGGCAACAGGCTGTCGCCCACGCGCGCGTCGCGCACCAGCACCTCGTCGGCGAACGCGCCTTCCGGCCCGCCGCTGCCGATGAAGCTCGGCGTGTTCATCGGATTGATCACGACGTGCTGGCCGACGGCGACGTCCTTCACGCCGCGGCCCACTGTCACCACCTCGCCGGCGGCTTCGTGGCCGATCGGCGTCACGCCGCCCGGCTTGCGCATGATGCCGCCCCATTTGATGTAGGAGAGATCGCTGCCGCAGATGCCGCACGCTTTCACCTTGACCACGACATCGCTGTCGCCCGGCGAAGGCGGTTCGACATTGTCCAGCCGCACATCGTTCACGTCGTGAATGTTCAGAACCCGTCGCATGGCCGAAGTCTCCCTGATTGGTTGTGCCCTTACATGTTGACCATGTCGGCGCCGTCGATGGTGATCGTGTCGCCGCTGTGGAACGACGAGGCATCGCTGGCGAGATAGGCCGCGATCCCTTCGAAATCGGCCGGATAGCCGACGCGCTTCATCGGCGCGCGCTGGGCGAAATACTTGTCGACCTGTTCGATCATCGGGTTGTTCTCGCCGGTCATGCCGGTCTTGATGTAACCGGGCGCGATCGTGTTGGCGCGGATGCCGTATGGGCCGAACTCCACGGCCATGCGGCGGATCATCGCGGCGCCGGCGCATTTCGAAGCCGCATACGGAATCTTTCCGGGAAGGCCGCGGAAAAGCGAAAGGCTGCCGCAGAAGATCAGGGAGCCGCCCGGCTCGCCGGCTTCGGCGCGCTTGACCATGTGCCGCGCGCCTTCGCGCAGCGTGTAGTACGTGCCGTGCATGCTGACGGCCAGGAAGGCGTGATACTCGCCGGAAGTCTGCTCCAGCGTGCCGTTCATCGGCGGCGGCAGGCCGGCATTGGCGATCGCGCAATCGACGCGGCCGAACTCCTTCATCACGGCTTCGAAACCGGCGACGACTTCGGCTTCCGAGGAGACATCCACCTCGCGCGTGCCGACGCGCACGTCGAACGCCTCGAGTTCCTTCTTTGCGGAAGCGTTCTTGTCGGCGCGCCGGCCCCAGATCACCACGTCGCCGCCCTGCCTGGCGATGCCGCGGGCAAAGCCCAGGCCCAGGCCGCTGTTGCCGCCCGTAACGACCGCCACCTTGCCGCTCAGATCGAACAGACCCTTCGCCATCCGTCTCCTCCTGTTGTTCTGCCTACTGGCCCCGATTGCCGCGGAATCTCGCTGGCGCGCAGCTTCCGTTCAACGGCCGGCAATATCGACGCCGGGCCATAATCATACGCCCCGGACGCAAAGCCGGCGGGGTGGATGAGTGCCCCGTCCAGCCGGAATTTGGTCTTGGCCGGCGAATTGCTGTAATGAGAGGCCCGGGCGACGATGACCAGCCTGGCGGGAAGGACGCAGCGGAATACCCGATATGGAACGTGCCGAATTCACCCCCATGAAGCTCGATGCCGAGCTGCGCGTGCCCACTGCCACGGTCTGGCTTGCCCGATTCCATTTCCCGGAGCCGACCGAGCACGTCAAGCAGGAGGCCGACAGCTATTGGCTCGACCACTGCCTGACGCCGCGGCCCGCCAACACGCGCGCCTGCTACCGCGAACGATGGAGCCCGCACCGTTTCGAGCGGCTGGGCGATGTCTTCGTCGTGCCGCCCGGCGAATCCCTGCATACGCGCAGCAATGGCGGCGGACCCCAGACATCGATCGTCTGCCAGCTCAGCCCGGAACCGCTGCGGACCTGGTGCGACGCCGATCTGGAGTGGACGGACCGGCGGCTCGAGGCCGGGCTCGACATCTGCAGCGCGAACATTCGCGGCCTGCTGCTGCGCCTGGCGGAGGAAACGCGCCATCCCGGGTTTGCCAGCGCGATGCTGGCCGAGCTGATCATCGGCCAGATCGCCATCGAGCTGGCGCGCTATTGCAAGGCGATTGCCGAGCGTCCGGTGACGGGCGGTCTGGCGCCCTGGCGGCTGCGCCTGATCGAGGAAAGATTTGCGCACGTGCAAGGGCTGCCGACGCTCGGCGAGCTTGCCGCCGTTTGCGGTCTCTCGGTGCGCCAGTTGACGCGCGGATTTCGCGCGAGCCGTGGCTGCTCGATCGGCGAATATGTCGCCGAACGCCGGATCTCCAGCGCCAAGCAGGCGCTGCTCGGCGGCGAAAGCGTCAAGTCGCTTGCTTATGCGCTCGGCTTCTCGTCGCCGTCGAGCTTCTGTTATGCATTCCGCAAGGCGACCGGCGAGACGCCGCACCAGTTCCGGCAGAAGACCTCGCGCACACTGCAATAGCCCATTCTTCCTCTCGCGTGCGAAGCACGGAGGAGATGTCTCGCAACGCGTCCGGCTTGATGCCGACGATCATTCGGCAGGGCTCGCCGCTTCTCTTGCACGAGTTCGCGCCGCAGGATCGTGCATCCAGCCGCACGCAGAGTAGGCGGCCAAGACCCCTACCAACTGCGCAGCGACGAACAACGGGACCGAGTGCGGTGCTATGCCGGAGAAACTGTCGGTCAGGGATCGCGCGATCGTCACCGCAGGATTGGCGAAGCTCGTCGAGGCGGTGAACCAATAGGCGGACGTGATGTAGAGCCCGACCAGGGCCGGTGTCTGGTCGGGCCGAAAACGGATGGCGCCGGCGATCGTCAGCAGCAGGCCGAACGTGGCGACGAATTCCGAAAAGCCCTGGCTCGCACCGTCGCGAACTTTTTCTGAAATCTCGAATACCGGCGCGGCGAACATCGCGTGCGCTGCATAGACGCCGACGACGGCACCGGCGATCTGGGCGACGATGTAGCCGGTCGCAAGCGAGAGTCCGATCTCGCGCCGAAGGCCGAAAAAGATCGTAACGGCCGGATTGAAATGTGCGCCGGACAAAGGCCCGAAGATCGAGATCAGGACGACGAGCGCCGCGCCGGTTGCAACGGTGTTCGCGAGCAATGCGATTGCGACATTTCCGGCCGCCAGTCGCTCTCCCATGATGCCCGAGCCGACGACGGCCGCCAGCAGGAATGCGGTGCCTAAAGCCTCCGATGCCAGGCGGCGCGATACGGGGACATTCATGCCGGTGCCGGAGTGCTTGTCGTTTTGCCGATTTCGTCGAGGTGCTTCTTGAGCGACATCCGGTCGAGGCTTTGCACCGGCAGACTGGCAAACAGTTCGATCCGCCGCTGCAGGACGAAGTAGGCATCGCGAAACGCGGCAACGATTTCGGCTTCGGTTCCGTCCACCGCAGCCGGGTCGGGAACGCCCCAATGCGCCGTCATCGGCTGCCCCGGCCATATCGGGCAGACCTCGCTGGCGGCATTGTCGCAGACCGTAAATACGAAATCCAAAGCCGGCGCCCCGGGTTGCGAGAACGCGTTCCAGCTCTTCGAGCTGAAGCCCTCCGTGGTGTAGCCGAGCCGTTGCAGGAGGGACAGAGCGTGCGGATTCACGACGCCTTTCGGCTGCGAGCCGGCCGAATATGCCACGAACTTTCCGTTGCCGATCCTGTTCAGAATTGCTTCGGCGAGGATCGAGCGCGCCGAATTTCCCGTGCAGAGAAACAGCACGTTATACGGGCGCTGAGGTTGTTCGTTGCGCATCAGCAGCAGCCTGATCGTGCGCCGCAGGCGGATATGGGCGCGGTTTGAGCGTCCGGTTCATCCTCTCCGTACGCCGTGGCATCGCCGAAGGTGAAGAACGTTTCCCAGCGAATACCCGACGGATCGTTCACCCAGGACTTGTTCGATTGCGCGTAGCAGCAGGTGGCGGCCTCCTGGTCGCGCGTCACTTCACCGGCCGACTTGAGCCGCCGGGCCAGCTCGCGAAGCTCGCCGTCGGTTTCCACCTGCATCCCAAGATGATCTATGCCCTGGGCCGCCCCGCGCGCGGATATCGCAAAGTTCACCCTTGGATCGTCGAGCATCCATTTTGCGTAATCGGGCCGGGTCACGGACGGACGGCTGTCGAACAGTGTCGAATAGAAACCGATGGACTTGTCGAGATCATCGACGGCGACGTGCACGTGCAGGCGTTTCATGTTTGGCTCCGTCTTTGGGTTCGCAGCAATTGGCGGCAAGCTGGGCGAGCGGCGCACACATCTCGGCCCGCCCGCCGCAACAATCCTTGGTGAGGAATACGAGCAAATCGCGCATGGCCTCGAAGTTGATCGCATAAACGATCGAGCGGCCCTCGCGCCTGGCGCGCACCAGCCCGGCATTGGCCAGGATCAGCAGCTGCGCCGACAGCGTGTTGGCCGCGACATCGAGCCTGCGCGCAATGTCGCCTGCCGCCATGCCGTCCGGACCGGCCTTCACCAGCAGCCGGAACACCCCCAGACGCGCCTCCTGGGCGATTGCCGAAAGGCGCTTGATCGCGAGCTCGATTTCCATATTTCATAGATTCATGAAATAATGGCGACTGTCAACGGCCCGTGTCGGGGCGGACGCCGTGACCGGGCGTCACTTGCGGAGCTGCACTGTCCGGTTCAGCGCATCGGCAATCGCCGTCATGCCGGCGAGATTGGGATGGAAGGGAAATTTCCCGCTGGACAGGGAGAACACGAAACCGTTCACCCACGGCACCGCCGCGCACGCATTGTGGTCGGCGCTCATCGCCGCGGCGTCCAGGAAACCGGCACCGGCAGCGCGTGCAGCCTCGCGCGTCATCGCATGCAAGCGCGCTCCCACCGCACGCATGCGGTCTGCCTGGGCGCTTGTCAGGCCCAGCGCGGTACAGGTGCCGGTGCGCGGCAGGACGGACAGATACGGAATGAAGATCAGCCTCGCGTGCGGTGCGCGGCGGCGAACCTCGACGGCGATTTCCCGCATGTTGGCGGCAAGCCGGACAAAAGCGGCCTCGACATCCGACGCCGGCACCGGCGCGCACAGCCCCAGCATGTGCTGCCACGCGGGCACGTCGCCGGGCGCGTTCATGCAGTGCAGCGCAATCAGATTGCGCAGATAGAAGACGTCATTGCCGCCGATCGTGACGGTCACGAGCCTGGTTTGGGCTCGTACGGCCGCGATCTGCGGCGGCTGGAAAAATTGCCCGCGTCGAAGCACGTTTTCCGTGGTCGCGCCGTTGCAGGTCATGTCGACGAGAGAAAGATGCTGCTTGCGCGCCAGCTGATGCGCATAGTTGTCGGCGGAGCGCCCGCACGGCAGCGAACTGCCCGGCACACGGACCGTCACACCCGGACCGGACGCGAAGGAACTGCCGAGCGCCACATAGTCGGGTGTGCCGTCCAGCGCTCCGCGGCCCTGATAAAAAAGGAGCCCGGCAATCGACGCCAGCGTCAGCGCCACGACCGCGACCAGGAACAGTCCGCCGCGCAAGACCCACTTCGACATCGTATGGCGCGGCATCTTCATTGCGCTGCTGCGGGCTCCGCGGATAACCGTTCGTAGTTGCGAAAATAGGCGCCGACGCCAAAATTGCGTCCGGCTTCGTCGAGGAGCTGCCAGACCGTGACGTCCCTGATGAGGAAGCGCCACCCCTTGCGACTGATCCGGATACCGTCATAGCCGGTGGCAAAGCCGTTCCGGCGCACCGATTCCATCAGCGCCTCCCGCGTTTCGCGCCCCTCGTCAGGTGCCGTCAGCTTCGAAGGCATCGTGATGAAGTCCGGCCATGTGACATCCCACAGGTTCAGGGCGAATGCGTTGCCATAGTTCAGAATGGCGTCGGGACCGCCACGATGCGTCAGCAGCGCGAAATTTCCATGATAGACGGATCTGCCGAGGCGATCGGGCTGCAGGTTCTCCTGCCGGACGAGGTCGAGCCCCGTGACCCGGCGATAGGACGCGATCACTTCGCGAATGAACGCGTCGTAAAACTCCGCGAGCGGAGGAGGCTTCGGATGAATGAGATCGATCGGCATTTGCTTTCGCGCTAACCGTAGGGAAGGCTTTTCAATAATGTCACGACTTCTTCCTCGACTACTTCGGCCGTCACGGCGCGAAAGGCTCGCCCTTCCGGCGACTCGCGCCATTGCGCGGAGGTGCGCATGAAGGTCTCCGTATCGGGGATCTCCCAGATGTTGATCACCGTATAGAGCCGGCCGAAGACAGTCGTCCATCCGCCGACGAGCCTCCAGCCATAGCCCGTCAGCACAGGCACCTGCTCGGCCTTGGCGGCGACGAAACGCTCGAGCTGGCCGTGCTTCACCTTGATCGTCGCGTGCAGAAACAGCTTGCTCATATTCGCGAATGCCTCGATGGAATTTCCGCTATTTGCTGTGGAGCCCGGTGACGTTCAGCGTGGCAACGTCCCGCGGCGGCATGGCCGGCGGCGGCCCGAACTCTGGCTGGTCGTGGAACGTGCCCGTGAGATCCGCCGGTCCCGAGTAAAGCGTCTGGAACAGGCGCCACGCGAATCGCCAGCGGTCGCCCTGATCGACGAAATGCTCGTAATAGACGCCGAGCGGCGCAAACGGGGTGCCGTCTGCCAGGATGTTCTGCGCGGAAAAATAGGTCCGCCCGGATGCCTTGGCGCCGTTCACTTCGAGAATGGGGGTGCGCAGCGTGATGAACAGCCGGCGGAATTTGGTGGTGAACAGCTGTCTGTTGTGTTCGACGATCTCCTCGCGTCCGCGCAGGATCACCCCGCCGATCCGCCATTCGCAGTCTTGCGCGAAACAGTCGCCGAACGCGTCGTAGTCGAGCCGCCAGACGGCATCGGCATAGCGCGCGTGCAACTGTCGTATGGCGCATTCGGCGACGACGAATTCCATCTTTTCGTTGCTTGTCACTGCGGTTGCTCCCTGTAACGGGCTTCAGCATGCATGTCGATCGTCACGCGTCATCGGCGCGAGCGCCCCAGATCGGAAATTCGTGGCATCAAAGGAATGTCTGCCACCGAGGCACGGAGGGCACTGAGACGACGCAAGCGCACGAAGTGCATGGACTCAAAGTCTCACCGCAAAGCCGCAAAGACGCCAAGGGTGCCAGCAGCTCGAAGGTCCTTTGCGCCTTTGCGCGTCTGCGGTGAAGGGATGTTGCGCTTCGCGCCGGACTCAGTGACCTCCGTGCCTCAGTGGTGAAATCTTCTCTTTGAGCATCGCGAACCTCCGGATCAGCACACTAGTCAAAGTCCGTTGTCAGTCGAGCGAGCGCAGGCCGCCTCGTCCCATGTAGCGCGCCAGGTTGCGGTGCAGGCTGACGATCGCGCCTTCCGCGTAAGGATTGGGCAGGGCGCCCCGGAACAGGCCGTTGCGCATGCCCTGCTGCACCGCGGCCATGTTGGAGAAATCCTGGACGAGGATCGGCCCGAAATCCTCGGCGGTCGGCTCGCATCTTTGCCATTGCGTGTCCGGTTCCTCGCCGGCCGGAAAGAGTTCCAGCGCGGTGGCCTCGAAGATGCATTTTCCGGGATCGGGGCCGCACGGCCGCGCGCTGTAGCACAGCGTGTGATTGACGGCGTGGCCGATGAGGAAGTTCGGAAACACCTGCCACCCCGAAGCGGCCTTCGCGATATGTTCGGGATCGACGTCGGGCCAGACGACACCGCGTGCCGCGTCGTCGCGCCTGGCGGACTCGATCCAGTGACGGAACACCTGGTCGGCCGGCGTCCCCTCGGGCAGTTCATCCACCAGCCGGCTTGCGGCATCGACCAATGTCCGGGTCGTCACCGCGTTCATGGAATCGTAGGTGAGCTTTTGCATCTGCGCGGTGACGACGCGCGGATCTCCGCCGGCGCCCAGACGCATGCGCGCCTGGTTCTCCGCGCCCTTGGGCGTTTCATAGCCGATATAGCTGTGCGTTCCTTGTTGTTTTCCCCAGCCCCTGAACCGGGCGTACTGCATCAGCTGCGGATGCGTGCCGGGGACATGGTAGGCCTCGTTGAAGGCTTCGACCGCGACTTTCCAATTGCAGTCGAAGCGTGTCCATTTGCGCCATTTGTAGCGCATGTTTTGCAGCGCGAAGGGATCGAGCATCGAAGCCACCGGCTCGAGATAGTCGCGCAGCGGCTCGCAATCGGGATCGAGATTGATCCATATCCATCCGCCCCAGGTGTCGATCTTCACGTCACCGAGACGCGTGCGCACGTCGGTCAGCGCGCCGTTCCAGTCGCCCTTCTCCAGCGCGTGAATACATTTCCCGTCGAGATCGTAGGTCCAGGCGTGAAAGCCGCACACGAATGTCCGCCGGCTGCCGCGCGTGTGATACGCGCCTTCCGGCGTATCCACCAACCGCCGGCCGCGATGGCTGCAGACGTTGCCGAATGCCTTGAGCGTGTCATGCGCGGTGCGCACGATGAGCAGGGCGTCGTCGAGAACGTCGAAGGTCATGTAGTCGCCGACCGCCGGCAGATCCTCGACCCGGCCGGCCTGCAGCCACACCTTGCGCCACAGCCTGTCGCGCTCCGCGCGCGCATAATCCTCGGATGTGTAGGCTTCCGTGCCTATCCTGACCGCCTCGAGCGAGGAATCGATCCGTGCCGTCTCGTTCATGGCACTCTCCCAATCGAAGTGAGCGTTTCACAACGGCAACACCGGGGCAAGCGGCGGCCGGCATCCCGCCGCAGGCAATTGAACCGCAGTGGCGCCAAGCCGCAGAGAAGTGTTCCGCAATTCCTCTGCGCCTTGGCGCCTCTGCGGTTAATGCGCTTTGCGCGGTAGACAATCTGTCGAATATATTTCTTCGCGTGTTTCGTGCCTTTGTGGTGAAGAGGTGTGTAAGCTGTTGACAGCCGCCGCAGCGGCGTGAGGGCTCGCTCGCCGCCGGGAGGGTGACTTTGAAAAGACTTGAGAATCGGGTCGTTCTTGTCGCCGGCGCGGGCGCAATCGGCGGCGCGCTTGCGCGGCGCTATGCGCAGGACGGCGCGTGCGTCGTGCTCGGCGACATCGATCTTGCCGCCGCCAGTGTGGTCGTCGACACGATCACCGGGGATGGCGATCGCGCCGTCGCCGTCCATCTCGACGGCAGCGACGAGCCGTCGATTGCGCGTGCGATCGCAGCCTGTCGCGACACCTATGGCGGGCTCGACGGCCTGCACGTGAACTTTGCCGCCTTCGAGGACAACGAGGCCGATCTCGGCGTGATGGAGCTGCCGCTGCCGCGCTTCGACGAACTGATGCATGTGAATGTGCGCGGGTATTTGCTGTGCACGCGCCACGCGCTGCCGGAAATCATCGCGCGCGGCGGCGGGGCGATCCTCTATACGAGTTCGGTGGCCGCCTATATCGCCGGAAAGCAGCGCGTCGGCTATGCGATGGGCAAGGCTGCGGTTCTCGCGCTGATGCGCCATGTCGCGGCACGTCACGGGCCTGACGGCGTGCGGGCGAATGCCGTCGTTCCCGGCTATGTCCGGCGGCCCGGCCAGGACGATGTTTTCAATCCCGCACTGGTCGAGCGGGCGACAAGCATCGCGATGATAAAATCGCGCATCGGCGAACCGCACGACGTCGCATCGCTGAGCGCGCTGCTCATGTCCGACGAGGGCTCGTTCATCACCGGGCAGTCCATCGCGGTG
>Ga0335085_10007779_pt1 | contig 16481 bp, 11 predicted proteins | sample Lox_Sample_45_FD_206712 | JGI IMG/M metagenome (GOLD analysis project Ga0335085, IMG submission 206712) | Soil microbial communities from Loxahatchee National Wildlife Refuge, Florida, United States - Lox_Sample_4.5 | ecosystem: Environmental > Terrestrial > Soil > Wetlands | place: USA...
TCGGCCACGGCGAAGGTGCTGTATCAGATCGACTCGACCCTGCTGCTGCGGCTGATGGCGGCCCCCGTCGGGCCCTCTCAGCTCGCCGTCCTCCCGGACGAGGTTCCGCTGCGCTTCGATGAGCTGCTCGACCTGGTCACCCGGGAGCGACGCTACGGCCGGACCACGGACGACAGCGGGGACAGGGCGCCGGCCTCCGCGGTCCAGCGAAACCTCTGGCTCCGGCATGCGATCTTCCGCCGGCTCGCCGATGACCCGGTGCTCTACCTGGCTGACCTGACCGATGAGGAACGGGCCTACCTCGCGTCTCCTACCGGCCGGCAACTCCTGCGCCGTGCCGCCGACCAGGGCGGCTTCGTCCTGGAAGACCGGGCCGAGGGAGTGCTCTTCATCGACACCGAGGGCCTGGCCACCGACACCCGGTTCCCCGATGACGCGAGCACCGCCAAGGTTGCCGCCCTCTTGCTGCTGGACCGCATGGGGGAGGCGGCCGTCACCACCGAGCAACTACGGATCTCAGCCAGCGCGCTGCTGGCCAGGTTCCCCCGCTGGGCCAAGGGTTACCGGGAGGATGACGGCCCGGCCCAGCTCGTCCGTGACGCGCTGGCCGTGCTGACCGGATTCGGCCTGGTCAGGGTGGCCGGTGGCCTGGTGCAGCCGCTCCCGGCCGCGATGCGGTACGCGGTGGGGACGGCCCGGACCAGCGACTCCACCGCCGAGGAGATGGTGCCCCAGTGACCGTGACCGAACTGCCGCGGGCCGCCGCCCCGGCACCGGATCGGGCCCGGAGATGGGTTCCATCCCGCGCGGGCATCCTCAACGTGTGGCGCTACTACGACGAGGTGTTCACGTTCCATGACGGACGGCTGCTGCTGCGCGGACCGAACGGCAGCGGCAAGTCCAAGGCCCTTGAACTGCTTCTGCCGTTCCTGTTCGACGCGAACCTGCGCGCCAGCCGACTGTCGACCTTCGGCACCGCCGAACGGACGATGCACTGGAATCTCATGGGCGAGGGGGCGTCCGGCACCACCCGGGTCGGGTATGTCTGGCTCGAGTTCCGCTTCCCTGAGGCACCCCCCCGCTGGTTCTGCTGCGGAGCGAGGCTGCAGGCCAGCACGCACACCACCACGGTCCACGCGGACTACTTCACCACCAGTCTGCGCATCGGCACCAGCGACGGCGTTAGCCTGGTCAACACGGCTGGGCAGCCGCTGACCAGGAATGCCCTGGAGGAATGCCTGAGCGATCACGGGGTCGTGTACGGCAACGCGGGCGATTACCGCAACGCCGTCCGCTCGGCCCTGTTCACCGGCCTCACCGAGCAGCGGTACGACGCCCTGATCACCGCGCTGCTGCAGCTTCGCACGCCCAAGCTGTCGCAGCGGCTGGATCCCGCCTTGCTGTCCACGCTGCTCTCCCGGGCGCTGCCACCCCTCGGCCACCAGGAGATCGCCGAACTGGCCGAGGGCTTCGAGCGGCTGGACCGGCAGCGGGAGCGGCTGGAAACTCTGGACGAGGAGGTGGCGGTCACTCGTACGCTGGCGGGCCGACAGCGCCTGTATGCCCAGCGTGTGCTCCGCGCGAACGCCGCCTCGCTGATCTCCGCCACCACCGAACTGGACAACCTCACCCGGGCGGCCCGCCGCTCGGCCGAAGAATACGAGCAAATCGAGGCCCGGAAGGAAGTCCAAGAGCGCCGCAACGACGAGCTCGAGCAGGACGCGGACCGCGCCAAGGCACGGATCGCCGGGATCACCGACCGGGACGCTTATAAGAAGGGCCGGGAGCTGGACCAGTTGCGCCAGCGCGCGGAGGAAGCCCGGGCCCGGGCTGCGGTCATCCGCGACGATGCGGAGGGCAAGCGTTCCCAGGCGGACCGTGACGAATCGGAGATGCAAGAGGTGCAGCGGGCCGCCGACAGGCATGCCGATGCGCTTCGTTCCCTCCAGGACGATGCCCAGCAGGCGGCTCGCCGTGCCGGGCTGGCCAGCGTGTACGACGAGATCGACGCCAGCCTCGGTGCGCAGCCAGAGCGCTCCCCGGTGCTGCTGCGCGCCGCCACCACGAGCCGCCACCGTCAGCTTGCTGCGGTACGCGAAGCCCTCGATGACCATGAACGGGCAGTGGACCGACGGCAGCAGGCCGAAGCCGACCTCGACGAGGCAAGGAGCGCGCTGTCGGGCGCCCAGGAGAAGCGGGCGGCCGCGGCCGGGGAGCACGACGCCGCGCTGACCCGGCTGAGCGGACGGCTGACGGACTGGGCCGCGTCCTGCCATGAACTCGCCTTCCCCGAACCAGGTGCGCTTCTTGAGGCCATCGAGCCGGAAACCGCGCTGATCGCGCTCGTCGACCGGGTGGCCGCCAGCGTGTTGGAGGGGATCGTCAAGGACGAGACGATCCTCAACAGGCGGCTGGAGGAGATGTCCACCGAGCGGGACGACCTCGCCGGGCAGTTGCGGCAGCTCGCTGACGAGGTGGATCTGCCGCCGGGCGCGCCGCCATACCGGACGGCTGACCGGAGCGAGATGACCGGGGCGCCGTTCTGGCGGCTGGTCGACTTCGCCAAGCCGGTACCTGGGCACGAGCAGGGACCGATCGAGGCCGCGCTCCAGGCGGCCGGCCTGCTGGACGCGTGGGTCGGCCCGTCCGGTTCGGTGCCCGGCCACGACATCTTCGCCGATCCCCACGAGCTCGGGCCGGCGCCCGGCCGGTCCCTGGCCGATGTGCTGGTGCCCGAGCCGGATGCCGTCGTGCCGGCCGCGGCCATCCAGCAGTTGCTGGCCTCGGTCGCGTTCGGTGGCCATGCGCCGCCCGGTCATCCGGCCGCGATCGGGGCGGACGGGAGCTGGCGGCTGGGCAACCTGCACGGCACCTGGCACAAGAACCATCCCGGCCACATCGGCGCGATGGCCCAGCAGCGCGCCCGCGAGCAGCGGATCGGGGAGCTCACCAGCCAGCTGGACGCCTGTACCGCGGGCATCGCGGACGCCGAGGCGGGACTGGGCGTCCTGCGGAACCGGCGCCTCATCGTGGAAAACGAGAGAGCGGCCCGGCCCGACTACCGGGAACTGAACGAAGCCGCCCAGGCGGTCCTGCGCGCCGACGCGGACGTGGCCGCCGCGGACCAGGCCGTCCGCCACCGGGCCGGCGCCGTGACCACCCGCGAGAATGAGGTGGCCGCCGCGTTCGTCAGGCTGACCAGCCTCGGCGCCGAGAACGGCCTGCCTACGGAACGGACCGCGCTGACCATGCTGGCCGAAGCCGTCGACCGGTTCCGGGATACGGCCGATGCCTGGCTGGACGGCCACCGCCAATGGATGTCGGCCCGGCAGGCTCTGGACTCCGCGACCCGGCAGGCCGAACGGGCGACGGCGATCGCAGGGCAGCGCGAACAGGAAGCGAACGAGGCCGAAGGCGAGCATCGGGACCTGGCCGAGCGGCTGCACGGCGCAGAGAGCACGGTGGGTGCCGACTACCGGGAGATACTGGCCGAGCTGACCATCTTGCGGGAACGCGAGACCGAACTGCGCGCGCAATTGAGGGCGGGCGTGGCCGAGGTGCCCCGGTTGTCTGGGCACCTCGGCGAGCTGAACGCCAAGCGAGCCGCAGACGAGACGGCCAGGGACCGCGCCACCGCTGTCCGCGACGCGGCGGCCCAGCGCTTCCGTCACCTGGCCACCGGGACTTTCCCAGCGGACAGCGGGCTCGAGGACCTCACCACGTTCGAGGCCACGCTGTCGGGCTCGGACGGGGTCCGCGCCGCTCTCGGGGCCGCCCGCCAGATCGCGGCTGCCTGGCCCAGCGTGCCGTATGCGGCGAACAATCTCGGCGACGCGCTGCACCGGCTTTCCGAGTCGGTGCACGCCTGCCGCAACTCGCTCAGCTCCCAGGCCGACCTCGACCTGGAGACCGACGAGGATGTCCAGGTGTTCACGGCGGTCGTCAACGGCGTCCGCGTGGGCGCCGCAGAGTTGCTGCGCATCCTGCGGGAGGAAGCCGAGCGCAGCCGCCAGGAGATCACCGAGCGGGAGCGCGAGCTCTTCGATCAGACGCTCACTGGCGACACCCGGCGTCATCTCGCCGACCGGATCCGCCAGGCGAACGAGCTCGTCGAGCGGATGAACTCGCGCCTGGAACGCGTCCGCACTGCGTCGAAAGTGGCCGTCCGGCTGGTCTGGCAGGTCGCTCTGGATCTCCCGCCGGGCACCAAGGCCGCGCGGGATCTCCTGCTCAAGGATCCGGTCCGGCTGAGCGACGCTGACCGCGAATCCCTGCATCGTTTCTTTCGTGAGCGCATCGAGCAAGCTAAGGCCGACGACACTGCGACGAGCTGGGAACAACAGCTAGCTCAGGTCTTCGACTACACCTCCTGGCACCAGTTCGTGGTCAAAATAGATCGCGCGAACGGCGAGGGCTGGCAACCCCTGACCAGGAAACTGCACGGTGCCTTGTCCGGCGGCGAGAAAGCCATTGTCTTGCATCTGCCTCTGTTCGCTGTGGTGGCTGCGCACTACCAGGCCGTTCCGGAAGCACCACGCGTTATTCTGCTCGACGAGGTTTTTGTCGGTGTGGACAGCAGCAATCGCGGCCAGGTGTTCGCCCTACTGTGCGCGCTCGACCTGGACCTCGTGCTCACTTCTGACCATGAATGGTGCACTTACGCTCAGCTAAGCGGGATCGGAATTCACCAGCTCATCACCGGCAGCGACGGCGACGAAGCCGTCACCACGGCATACTTCACCTGGAACGGCCACGATCTCCTGCCCAGCGACCCCGATGATTAGCCCGACAGGATTCAGGCGGACAGCAGCCAACTCGAGCTTCCGCACAGTGCCGGCTACTATGCCAGCCATATCGACACAAACCGCAAGGCCCGCAACCACGTCCGCCGACTCGAAGTGCCAGGGTTCAATCTCACCCTGGCGCCTGTCGCCTGACGAGCGGCAACATCCGGCCACGGTTCCGCCAGACGCTACCGCGCCCAGCCAATCGCCTGTCATTTTCGGTTAGGACAGACTCGGCGGCCTGTTGAAGTTGCGAGATCGTGGTGGGGCGGTCAGTAATGGTAGCGGGCGGCAATGATGATGACCTCTTTGTCCGTGACGAGGTAGACAATGCGGTGCTCGTCGTCGATGCGCCGCGACCAGGCTCCGGGCAGATGGTACTTAAGCGGCTCGGGCTTACCAATGCCGGTGAAGGGGTCCCGGCGTATGTCCTCGATGAGCTTGTTGATCCGGACAAGCGTCTTGCGGTCGATCCTGAGCCAGGATGTGTAGTCTTCCCAGCCCTGGTCTTCGAATACCAGCCTCACATGTCGCCGCCCGGCGGGTCCGCGGCGTCGGGGTCGATGAGCTGGTGTTCAGCAAGGTTGACGCCGTTCAGGGCGTTTTCGTATGCCTTGAGCAGGCGGCGGGCGTTCGCGGGCGAGCGAAGCAGGTAGGCGCCTTCTCGCAAGGCTGAAAAGTCGTCTGCTGAAACCAGGACCGCGTTGCCGTGCTTGGAGACGATCTCGATGGCATCGTGGTCCTCGTTGACCTTCTTGATGAGTGGGAAGAGGCTCTTACGGGCCTCGCTCGCGGTGATGGACATGCCGTCGAATCCTCCTGACTAGTACCAGATAGCGTACCACCCCTTCAGATCTGCCAGGCATCAAGCTCATGCCCATGCAGGTAAGAGACGACGCCTCGATCAGGCGCCAGCAGCACCACACATCCGGCGGTCGTCAACCGGGTCTGCCCATCCGGCAGCGCCGTCATGACCGATCCCCGACCGCGAACTCACCGGTCAGCACGCATTGGGATTTGGGTGCGGTTCTGTGTCTGGCGTAGCGACGAGGTTCAGTGAAGCCGCAGGTCACAGCCATGGGGGTTCAACTCCCTCTCGGACACGACCTCTCGGACACGACCTTTTCGTACATGCTTGGCCCGGCTCGCTACGGGCCACGGCCGTGATGTAGGGCATCATGTTCTGCCAGCCAGGGTGACGGCGAGCCTTGCACTAATCGGTTGCTTAGGTCGAACTGCTGACTGCCAAGTCACCCGCGCCAGACGCTGGGCCGGTACCTGGCCAGCCAGCACACGGCCGGCCGCGGCGTATTGGCGGGCGATGATCTCACACCAGTTGCACATGCGCCGGGACTCCGCGTGCCTGCAGCAGCGCACCGATATCGCCCGGATCGCTGGTCAGCACGATGTCCGCTGGAGCCACCAGCAGCGCTACGTGCGCGTCGACGACATCGGCCGAGCCAGCCCGCGCGAGCAATTCGCCGATCCGCTTGCCGTCATCCCTGCCCAGTGCTTCGGTCCCGATACCCGCCAGCACTCGCGCGAGATTGGCCTGCTTGTGGCCATCACGCCAGACCTGGCCGACAACCGCAGCACTTGCCCGCAGCGGCGTCCCCTGCTGCTGGAGCACACGCAGCTGAGCACCCACCTCCCGGTCACGCCGGTCGATGGCAACCAGGGCTCCGGCATCGAGTACCGCCTTCACGCGACATCCGGGCGAGGCGCGAGGCCAAGCCGCGATGCCGCTGCATCAAGCTCAGCCCCGGTGAAGGAACCGTCCTCCGACTCCCAGGCATCCAAAGCCGCGCCGAGCAGCTCGTTCCTGAGCCTGTCGGCCGCCGCCTCGCTGAGCCAGGCTGACACGCTGATCCCTTGCCGCTCCGCAGCCCTGCGGACGCCTTCACCCAGATCGGGAGGCATCGTTACGGAGAACCTATCCACCTGCGCCACGCATACGATCATATCGCATACGTTGATATTAAAAGCGCCAGTACCGCCACGCACCCGGCCGTCGTACATCTAATTCAGCAGTCCGCTCGCCTGGTCACCGCTGCCCCGAGGCTCAGCCCGACCAGTGATCGCCGGCATGTACGTAAGAGACGACTCGCCCCTCGGACACAGATGATCATGGTCTGACCAGCCAATATGCCATGGGTTTAGGTGCGCCTTCGATAAGGGCACAGGTCAGGGACATGGAATTTCAACTCGGACATGTGCCACATGGCGGAACCTCTGAAACCGCCAGGTCATTGACGGCTGCCCAGCAGGGGCCGATGTAGGGACCATCATCTCTGGCCGGTGCTGTCCATGTGCCGATCGCCGCACCCACCAACGCGTACCTGGCGGCGCGTCAGCTTGGTCGCGGCCACCATCCGTGCGAACTGAGCAGCGCAGTGGACGCCGAGCGCGAGCCACATCACCCAGTGCCGTTGGCCGGGACGCACCGCAACTACCCGTGCATACAGGGCGGTACCACCCGAACCGGCCAGCGAGAGGCCACAAGCGAGCGGGTGGTCAGCGAAGTGACGGGCCGGAATCCTGGCGCTGGTAACCACTTCAAGGATCAGCGACCCAGGGGCCGGCACCCCACTGGCCTACGGCCCGGTGGCGCAGCCGAAAGTCCTCACCTGCGCGGGCGGGAACGGGCCCAGCCTGGCCGTCATCGTGAGCCGTTCGTCCCTGGCGTCCGGCGTGCCGCGGCTGAACGATGAGAGCTGGACAGGAGGCTGGCATGGCCGGACAACCAGGTGAAGTGCTTACCGATGGCGATAGTGCGCCGGTCCTTGATCGTGGGCCGGCTCGGCGCCTGGTCGGTGACGGGGGCGCACGCCCGGAGGAGATCGCCCTGGGCATGTACTGGCTGGAGACGGGCCGGGGGCTGACCGAGGCGAATGTGTACCTGGTGCGGTCGGGCCCGGGCTGGGTGCTAATTGACACCGCTTGGCCTGGTCGTGGGCGGCTGATCAGGGCGGCGGCGGAGTCGCTGTTCGGGGCGGGCACCCGTCCCGAAGCGATCTTGCTGACGCACATCCACCCCGATCATGCCGGCTCGGCGCGGGAGCTGGCCCGGCTGTGGGACTTGCCGGTCCATGTGCACCCGGCCGAGCTGCCGCTGGCGTCGGGCCGCTATCTGCCGCAGTACGGCAACCCGCTGGACCGCTGGCTCATCGCCCCGCTGCTGGCGCTGGCGCCGCGCCGGGCGGTGGCGGCCAGCGTGGCCCGCAGCAGCCTGGAAGGCACCGCTGTGCCGTTCGACCCGGCTGCAGGCGTTCCCGGCCTACCGGACTGGCAGGCGGTCCCCACGCCCGGCCACACACCGGGGCACGTGGCGTTCTTCCGCAGCAAGGACCGGGTGCTGATCACCGGCGACGCGGTCCTGACCGTGAACCTCAACTCGGCGCCCGGCCTGTTGACCGGCAGGCACCGGGTCGCCGGGCCGCCGTACATCTCCACCTGGAACTGGCCTGCGGCGAAGGAGTCTGTCGCCGCGCTCGCCGAGCTCAAACCTGATGTGCTGGCGTGCGGCCACGGCCGGCCCATGACCGGTGCCCGGGCCGCGGCGGGCCTGGCGTCGTTCTCCGCCCGCCTGTCCCGGCAGCCTCCTGCGCGCCGCTGCCGCGCGGGCCGGGCAACCACCGCGAGAAGAGGCCGCGAGCCGGGCGGCCGGGGCCGCCGATCCGCGCAGATCTCCTTCGGGGCCACCGCGGAGGAACAGGCGATGCCGCTGCCGGGAGACGATCTCGTGCCATCCCCGATCGCGCAGACCACCCACGCGGTGACAATCAGCGCGCCACCGCAGCAGGTGTGGCCCTGGCTGGTACAGATCGGTCAGGGCCGGGCCGGTTTCTACTCGGACTCGAAGTTCTGGGACCGGTGCGTGGACTGGTACTACCGGCGCCTGTCCCGGCACCAGGCCGGGAAGGCACCTGCCAGCTATCACGTCGCCGCCGACGACCGGATCGTCGCTGCCTGGCAGAACCCGCAGGTGGGGGACATCATCGCCGACGGGCCGCCAGGCACGGCTTATTACGTGGTGAGGCAAGCCGAGCCAGGCAAATCCCTCGTCCTGTTCACCGATACCCATCTGCGGTACCTGGTGCCCGCCCGGCTCCGGGGCAACCTCCGACTAGGCATATCCGGCGAGCTCAGCGCCGGTTACCTGCTGACCGAACCACAGCCCGGCACCACCCGGCTGATCCGCCGCATGCGGCTCAGATGCGCACCCTGGCCCTTCCAGGCGTACGCCGCCCCAATCGTCTTGATCTGGGGCGAGGCCATGACCGCCCAGAACCTGCTTCGCGGGGTCAAACGGCGAGCCGAAGCCACCCGCCAGCAGAACGCCAAAGGAACACCTCATCACTGCCGGTAACCGCGCTCGCGGCCGCGACGCGGCACCCCGCCCAGGGTCGCCGGGCGCTTCTTTAACCCGGCACCGGTCATGAAGCTGGTCGAGGTAGTCTCCACAGTGCTCACCGCGCCTGCCACGCCGGATTCGAAACTCATCCCGTCTTCCCGGCCGGACGGCTGGCTGGGCTCACCAGCCGGTGCCAGGCATCACAGCCATAACCGGCCTCGGCCTCGCGTTCACTGAGGTTAGCTGCTTTGGAGATCGCGCTGGGTGAAGCGCCAGCCGCCGAGGAGGGCAGCGGCGCAGCCGATTATGAGGTAGGTCCCGGCGATCCGCCAGTTCGGGCTGACGGCGGGGGCGAGCGCCGGATGGTAGAGCAGTGAAGTGTCCATGAGCCAGTGGTTGACCTTGATGGCGGAGCCGAGCATGTCCAGCAGGAACGCCCAGGCGAGGATTCCCCAGCAGATGACCGACGTTAGCCGGGGCGCGAGCCCGAAGGTGAACACGCCGATGCCGAGCAGCAGTGCGGCCGGGGCGGCGCTGTTGATGCCGGCCTGCAGCAGCTCGTGGAAGCTCAGCCCCGCATGCTGGCTGGCCGCGGCGGTCCAGAAGGCCCCCCCGCCCAGAATGCCGGTGGTCACCAGGACTGCCAGGATCAGCGCGGCTCGCCCGGACAGCCAGCGCTGGCGGCTGACGCTCCGGACGACGAGGTTGTCCACGTACCCCTCGGCCTCGTCCTCGCGCACCCGGCCCATGGCGCTGGCCACATAGGCCATGATCAGCGTCATCAGGATGAGGAAGATGATGCCGGCGAAGACCCGGGTCCCGACCAGTTGCAGTTGCCGCTGCGCCACCCCGGTCAAGTGGCCGGTGAACTTCCGCAGTGTGCTGGAGGAGGCGAAATCCTGGCCGGTTGACTTCGCCAGTGAGCCGTAGAGCAGGGCGGCCACCACCGTGGCCGCCACCCAGCCGGCGATGGCGCCCCAGGACAGGCGCAGCGCGAACGAAAGCGGCGAGCCCAGCAGGGCCATGCGGGGCTTGGCGGTGGCCTTGTCGGCCAGCAGGCTGGCGCCCAGGTCACGGTCGGCCAGCAGCACCGTCGCCACCGCGCACATAGCCACCAGGCCAAAGATCGGAAGCAGCCAGAACGGCTGCGCGCCGGTTAGCGGGCGCAACTGCTCCACCCAGCCCAGCGGGCTGAGGTAGACCAGCCAGTGGGCACTGGCGGTGGCGTCGCAGAGCGAACGCAGCATAAAAGCTGCCCCGAATACCGCGGCGGACAGACCCGCGGCCCGGGCCCGGGTGGGCATCACCTCGCTGGCCACCGCGCCGACGGCGGCAAACATCGCCGCGCCCGCCACCACCGCCACGGCGAACAGCAGGCTCTGGCCCACGCTGATGCCGACATTAGGCCTGGCGCCGACCAGGGCGGTGAGCAACGCGGTCAGCACATACATCGCCAGCACGCCGGCGCCCAGCCCGGCCAATGCGTTGGCAGCCGCCCGGCGCGGGGTGGTCTGTCCGGCGAGGAACAGTTCCCACCGCCCGGCCGCCTCCTCGCCGCGGATGGCCTTGGTGGAGGCCAGCAGCCCCCAAATGCACGCGACCAGAGCCGTCACCCCGATCGCGCGCCAATCGGTGAAACCGCCCCGGGTAGTGATCAGGTGGGTGTCGCCGAGCAGCGCCTTCAGACCCGCGTTGCCGGCCATCGTGCCCAGCAGCTGGTCCCGCTTGGCGGCGGTGGGTGCGATCGAATCGAAGGCGAACGCGTTGTCGTACACGTAGAGGCCAAACACCAGCCCCCATAGGCCACCGGACCGCACCGCGCGGCGACCGGTGAAGCGGGCAATCGCCAGCTGCGGCAGCCGGTAGTGCGTCCGCCCGGCCGCCGGGCCAGCTGGAGCCATGGTGCTAGCCACCGTGGGCTCCGTCATTCACGCGCTCCTGCTCGCCATAGATGGACAAGAACAGCTCTTCCAGCGATGGCTCACGGCTGAGCAGCGTCTCGGGGTGGCCCGCTGCGAGTACCGTCAGCAGATCATCGATCGGCCCGCGGACCTGACACGTGAGGTGGTGACCGCTGACCTGCACCGCGCTCACACCTGGGATCCTGTTCACCGCCGGCGGCGAGTTGGCGAAAGAGGCCTCCACAGTCACCGCCGACAGGTGGCGCATCTGGGCAAGTGTGCCGATCTCCACCAGCCTGCCCGCCCGCAAGATCGCGATCCGGTCGCACAGCGCCTCCGCCTCCGACAGCACATGCGAAGACAGGAACACCGTCTGACCGTTGCCCTTGGCCTCCAGCACGCTCTCCCGGAAAGCCTGCTCCATTAGCGGATCAAGGCCAGCCGTGGGCTCATCGAGGATGAGCAGATCGGCGCGGCTGGCCAGTGCCGCAATCAGATTGATCTTCTGCCGGTTACCCTTCGAGTACGCCCGGACCTTGCGGGAGGTGTCAAAGTCGAACCGCGTCACCAGCAGGTCACGGTAGGCAAGGTCGGTCGCGCCGTGCATCCTGGCAAGCAGGTGCAGCGTCTCGGCGCCGGTCAGCGAGGGCCACAAGGTCGCCTCCCCAGGCACGTACGCGACCCGGGCGTGCACCGCCACCTTCTCTGCCTGCACATCCATGCCGAAGATCTCAGCCCGGCCTGTGGTCGGCTTGATCAACCCAAGCAGCAGCCTGATCGTGGTGGTCTTGCCGGCGCCGTTCGGCCCGAGATAGCCGAGAACCTCGCCCGCCTTCACCTCCATATTCAGGTCCTCAAGACCGATGACAGTGCCGTAATGCTTGGTCAGCTTCTCGGTACGCAACGCCACCTGCGCGGCCTGGCTGTTGGCACCCATGCAGACCCGCCTCCACGCCCTTGCCGGTATTTCCAAAGGAGCCCATCTCGCCTCATCCGGACGCTAACCGCAGATCAGACCCGCAGACAGAACTCAAGGTCCCAGCCAAGTAGGGCAGAGGTCCCTGAAATCCTCGGTTGCCTGCAATCTGCGGCAGCGGCAACCCGGCCAGGGCGGCCAGCGCGCCTGCCTAAAGGCATCGGCCCTTCCGGCGGCGCGTCATCAGCCTTCACGGTTCCACTGAGTCACTCCGAACACAGAGCCCAAGGTCCCGTTACTGGCATTAATGGCCATTACCGCTGGCCCCGAGGATCAGCTCACCAGTGACAGCGGGCATGTACGTATGCGGCGACTCGCCCCTCGGATACTAAATAATCATGATCTGACCAGGTATTATATCTTTAAAGGGATATCAGTAGCTGGTGAGACCGCAGGTCACGGGCATAGGGGTTGAACTCGGCTGGAGCTCGGCTTGCCGACCTCCGGAACGCGGCTTGGCTCGGCTCGGCGACTCGCGCAGCAGGGTCGGCCGGAGCCTGTTACGCAGCGACACGCATGGTGCGTGTACGTCGAAACTGGCCGGTCGGCAACGTCTCAAGAGCAGCACGCCCAGTAACGAAATGAGTGGACCGCGAGAAATCTCGAAAAGCGCCGATCGCCGGATTGGGCGCGGCTGAGAGTCATGTCTGTGCCGGTACCCGTCCACGCAGATCTGCCGGTTCTGGGTGTCCTAGATCCTGTTGCACCTTGACGGCACCATTGATTAACGAAGCTGGCCAAGATCTCGGGCGCGTACGCGAGACACGGCCATAGACAACAGACTTACTGGCCGAAAGCTCGACTCACCGACGAACCCTTGTGATTTCAGCGCGATCTGTGGGCTCGCCCATGCCAAATTTTCCGAAAGTCGCGAGCACTACAAATGTCCTGCTAGCCGGCTGCGCTGTCACTGGCGGAATCATGGGGCCTCCCAGTTGGTAAACATAAACCGGTAAACTAGGACGTTCATAACTGTCCTGACGACATCTCCGTCGATGGTTACCCGAGCAGTCCCACCAGAACGGGTTTCCACTTCCTTCTTGTACTGGCCGATGACGCCCTCGTATTTCGGCTTAATGACGAACACGATCTCATAAATCGAGCCATACCTAGTTCCCGTGGCTTCCGAGGTCACCCTGGCCGTCAACTTACCAGCTGGGACAACGCTCTTAACCGTGAATCCGTCGCTTCTGAGTACGTCACTGGCGATCGGCACAGATGGGGTTCTGAACGCTGCGAAGATACCGAACGCGGCCCCTAGGATCACCGCTACCAGCGTGGTGGCAATTCCTGTCACCTTTAGCTTATTCATCGTTTGCTCCAAAGTTACTTGGGCTCTGGTGGCTCGGCCACGCGCTGCATGGATCAGTGGTTCAGGCAACTGTCGCGGTCGCGTGCCGACGGGCTAGCCACACCCGGTCAAGGAGCAGCGCCACGGCGGATGCGGCTGCGCAGGCCACCAGGGCGGCGGTCAGCCCGGCCAGGATGCTGGCGAGACGGCGGATGGTGCGGATGGGGTTTATGACGATCTCCTTCGATGTCGCGGCTGGGTTCCACCATCACCAGCGGCGAGAGGCCCCACCACACATGACCGCCCACAGCACACCCACAGGACACCCACAGGAGCCGACCCGCGCCGCCACCTGCGAAAACATTCGCCAGATAGTGATCTAGGCGGTACGGGCCCCAAGCCGGCCTGGCGGTGGCCGGCCCCGGCGGATCCGCCGGGGCCGGGTGTGAGGCGGTTCGGCTGGCTGGTCTGAGTGCCGCGCCGATGGCGCGGGGGCGCAGGCCCGCGTAACCTTCTTGACGCAGAGTCCTGCCGACGGCTCAGCGGGTGACGGCTGGGCGGCGGGCTGTCGGCTTGCGAGGGGGCATGAGCCGTGCCGGAGCAGCTTGGGCTGAGTTTCGCGGTGCTGCTGCGGCAGCTGCGGACCGGGGCGCAGCTGACGCAGGAGGAGCTGGCGGAGGCGGCGAGCGTGAGCCCGCGGTCGGTCAGTGATCTGGAGCGGGGGATCAACCGCACCGCCCGCAGGGACACCGCGTTGCTGCTGGCCGAAGCACTCGGCCTGGCTGGGCCGGCGCGGGAGCTGTTCATCGCGGTGGCGCGGGGGCGGGCGCCGGCCCCGGGGATGCTGGCTGCCGCGCGGGGAACCTTCGCCGCCGGGGCGCCGCCGGGCCTGCCGGGCGGCTTGACCGGCGCCCAGGCTGAGCTTGGGTGGCTGCTGGGGGCGGTGATCGATTCGCCCTACCGCGGGCTGGCCGCGTTCGGGGAGCAGGACGCGGCGTTCTTCTTCGGCCGCGAGGCGGCCACTGCGCAGGTGCTGGAGCGGATGTCGCGGCGGCTGGAAGGCGGCGGGCTGCTGGTGGTGTCGGGGGTGTCGGGGGCAGGCAAGTCGTCGCTGCTGCGGGCGGGGGTGCTGCCGCAGATCCGGGAGGCGAGGCTGGGGTCTGCGCCGGGAGCGGCATCGTGGCCGCGTGTGTTGTTCACCCCGACCCGTGCGCCGCTGGATGAGCTGGCGCTGCGGGTAGCGCTGCTGGCGGGAACCGACGCGTCCGCGGTGCGGCGGGGGCTGGAGACCGATCCGGCCGGGTTCGCCCTCCCCGCCCGGCAGGCCGCCCTGGCCCGGCCACCTGGCTCGGCAGAGAATTCCGATGGCCTCACGGCCAAGCGTGACCAGCCGCCACCGCAGCGGCGGTTGCTGCTGCTGATCGACCAATTCGAGGAGCTGTTTACCCAGTGCCCAGATGAGCGGCAGCGGCGGGCGTTCATCACCGCCCTGCACGCGGCCGCCACCGCCACCCACGGGCCGGACCAGGCACCGGCGGCGCTGGTCGTGCTGGGCGTGCGCGCCGACTTCGAGGCACGGTGCGCCGACTACCCGCAACTGGCCGGGCCGGTGCAGGACCGCTACCTGCTGACGGCGATGACCGAGCGGCAACTGCGGATGGCCATCACCGAACCCGCCAAAAATGCCGACTCCGGCGTCGATGACGACCTGGCCGAGGTCCTGCTGACCGAGGTGCGCACACGACGGCCCACAGTCTCCGGTGCGGGGATGCTGCCGCTGCTGTCGCACGCCCTGGACCAGGCCTGGCGGTCCCGGACCGGGGAGGCGGTCACCCTCGCCGACTACGAACGCACCGGCGGCATCGAAGGCGCCGTCGCCGCCAGCGCCCAGCGCGCCTATGAACGGCTCACCCCCGGCCAGCAAACCGCCGCCCGGCAGGTCTTTATGCGGCTGATCGCCACCAGCAGCGAGGGCGTGGACTCCGCCGACCGCGCCAGCCGGGCGGAGCTGACCGAGGGGAAAAGCACCGCCGAGGCCCAGGACGTGGAGGCGGTGCTGGAAGCCTTCGCCGCCGAACGGCTGCTCACCCTCGCCGCCGGCACCGTCGAAATCAGCCACGAAGCGCTGCTCACCGCCTGGCCGCTGCTGCACGACACCTGGCTGGCCGACACCCACGCCGACCGGATCACCCGCACCCGGCTGCACACCACCGCCACCGACTGGGCCCGCCACTCCCACGACCCGTCCTATCTCTACACCGGCACCCTGCTCGCGGCCGCCACCGCAACAGCCGACCGGATCAGCGCCAACCCGGCCCGCCACCCCGCCCTCACCCAAACCGAATGCGACTTCCTCCACACCAGCGAACGCGCCGCCACCCGCAGCAGCCGCCAGCGGCGAATGCTCGCTGGAGCGCTAGTTGTTCTGCTCATCGCCTCGGTTGCCGCGGCGGCAATCGCCGCGGCCGCGGCCCGCAACGCCAACCAGCAGCGCACGATCGCCATCTCCGGCCAGCTCGCGGGAGAAAGCGAAGCACTCGATGCTGGAGACCCGGTCACGGCGTCCCGGCTGGCGGCAGCGGCCTGGCGGATCGCCCCTACAGCCCAGGCCCGCGACAGCATGCTCGATGCCTTCGCTCAACCAGACCATGGTGTCTTGCTCGTCGACAGCGGTTTTTTCGCCGTGGCCCAGGTGGTGTTCAGTCCCAATGGCAAGACCCTGGCCACCGTGGGCGACGACGGCCCAGCGCGGCTGTGGGACCTGGCCACCCAAACCCAGATCGGGCGGTCTTTCCGCAACGGAGTGCCTCTGGCCATCAGCCCCGACGGCAAGACCCTCGCCACCGTGGGCAGGGACAGCAACGTCTGGCTGTGGGACGTGGCGACCCATACTCAGATCGGCACGCTGCTCGGCGGCCGCGGGGTGAGCGCAGCGGCCTTCAGCTCTGACGGTAAGACCCTGGCCACCGTGGGCAACGACGGCAAGGCCCGGCTGTGGGACGTGACCACCCACACCCAGATCGGCGCATCGCTCACTATCGGCCCCCCCAGCAACCCCACTCTAAGCCTCAATCCACCGTTTAATAGTGGCCCGGCCGGGCGCGTCGACGCGAAAGGTGTCCTCTGAACTGGGACGATGGGAGTTGCTGAAGCTTCCAGGTCCCATACCGAGAGG
>Ga0335085_10007780_pt1 | contig 16478 bp, 23 predicted proteins | sample Lox_Sample_45_FD_206712 | JGI IMG/M metagenome (GOLD analysis project Ga0335085, IMG submission 206712) | Soil microbial communities from Loxahatchee National Wildlife Refuge, Florida, United States - Lox_Sample_4.5 | ecosystem: Environmental > Terrestrial > Soil > Wetlands | place: USA...
CCGAAGATATCCTTCAACATCGGATTCATCGGCTTCAATGCGTTTCCCGGCATCGCCGCGGACGGCACCGTGGCGAAGACCAGGAAGCAGGCCGAGACGATTTCGGCCCAGTTCGCCGCGGTCCTGTACGACGATGCCGGTGCGGCGATGCCCGCGCACATTGCGCTCGGTTTCGATTCCCTGGTGCTGAAGAATCCGCCCGCTGACAAATCCTATCCGCACAGCAAGCGCGAATTCTTCGCCGACATCGCTTCCGCCAATGCCCGTCCCGGCTGGCAGACGAATGAGCTCTTGGGCAATTATCCCGGCGGAGGTGCTGCCTGCGAAGGCTCTTCGCCGGACGATGCCGTGGCCTGCACGAGCACGGGCGAGTTCCGCCGCATGCTGATGCGCGGCGTCTTTCCCAAGGGCCCGGAGAACACGCCACCCGACATGCAGGGCGTTTATCTAGAAGTGTTTCCGCGGAATGTCGTCGCGTTTCCGCGCGCGCTTCCGCCGGTGCATGCCAGCCTGGCTCCGTGGAATTGAGGGACGCTCCCACCTCGGCGTGACTCAATCGGGCAGTGAGGGATTTTCTCAGGGCAATTGCTGAATCACGTCGCCCAGATTGCATGTGGCGCTGATCCAGCGGCCGGTTTCGGTCGTGTCGACGGTCATCGTCTTGCCGCCGCGCGTGGTGACGGCGTGCAGCGTGCTTGTCGTCGCCACCGGGCTCGACGCGACGATGTCCTGTTGGCTTGTCTGCGTCATGCCCTGCGCCTGATTGCGGCAAGTGGTGCGGCTTTCGAACCGGCTCGTGGTGTTCGCCGGAAGGCTTCGTGTGCAGCCGCCGGACTCGAGCGAAGCTTGCTGCTCGAACCTGGCTTGCGTGATGCATTCGCGCGCCTTGTGCGGCTGCACCATCTGTTTGCGGGTATCTGCCATGTATTGCGCGCGCTGCGCTTGCGGCACATGCGCGAGCATCGCGTCGGAGAAGATCGTGTCACCGGTCACTTTCGCCGTGTCGCTGAATTCCCACAGGCCCGGCTTGAGCTGCAACGCGATGTGCAGTGTATCGGCGCCCAGCGCGGGCGCGGCCGCAAGCGCGGCAGCCGCAAGCGCAAGCATGATTCTCTTCGGCATGGCTTCCCCCTCGCAGAGTGCGAAGTCTGCCATCGCCAGGTTGACAGAGAATTGCCTATGATCGGCGACTTCTAATCGTTGATGGAGGAGCTGTCATGAAACAGACCTATACCGGCGGATGCCAGTGCGGCGCGGTGCGCTACGAGGTTGAGACGGAGATCGGCAAGGTGATCTCCTGCAACTGCTCGCGCTGCCAGAAACTGGGCAGCCTGCTGGCACCGGCCGACCGCGCCGACTTCAGGCTCACCAAGGGCGAAGACGCGACTACGGACTTCCAGTTCAACACGCGCAACATCCATCACCCGTTCTGCAAGACCTGCGGGATCGAGTCCTACGCGTACGGCAAGGGGCCGGGCGGCAAGGACATGGTGATGCTCAATGTGCGCTGCCTCGACGGCGTCGAGCCGGGCCAGTTCGAGGTGATGAAATTCGACGGACGAAAGCTGTAGCCATGAACCGATTCACGGGTGGTTGCCTTTGCGGCAAGGTGCGGATCGTGGCGCAAGGCGCGCCGTATCGGGTGGGCATCTGTCATTGTCTCGACTGCCGCAGGCATCACGGCGCGCTGTTTCATGCCTCCGCGATCTTTCCGGAAAGCGCGGTGACGATCGAGGGTGAAACACGGGACTACTCCGGCCGATTCTTCTGTCCCCGTTGCGGCTCGTCCGTTTTCGGACGCACGGGAGACGAAGTCGAAGTGAATCTGGGATCGCTCGATGCGCCTGACCAGCTGATCCCAACCTACGAACTCTGGACCATCCGCCGCGAATCCTGGTTGCCGCCGTTCCCGGTCGCGCGGCGATACGACCGCAACCGCGAACCCACCAACCGCTCCGAGGCCTGAATTCACGCATGCCAGGTTCGGGGAGAGAATGCCATGAATTTCGAATTCACGATGCTCGCGGCGACCACGTTCTGGGGTTTTGTTCAGCTCGTCGCCGCCGCGCAGGCCGCCAATTGGCAGTACGGCCTCACCTGGGCGGCAAGCCCGCGCGATGCCGAGATGCCGCCGCTGAAGCCCATTCCCGGCCGCATCGTGCGCAATTTCCGCAACTATATGGAGACGTTCCCGTTCTTCGCCGCGGCGATCCTGATTGCGCAGGCCGCCGGCGTCCACGACGCGCTCACCCATTGGGGCTCGATCGCCTATCTCGGTGGACGCATCGGCTACACGACACTCTATATTTCCGGCGTTCCGCTCATCCGCTCGCTGTTCTGGAACATCGCCAGCTTCGGCATGCTGGCGGTTCTGATCGCGCCCTTCGTGGGACGCTGAACTATTCGCAGGATTCGGGCGGCAGCAATGAAACATTGCGGAGCGGCACGAGCGTGACCGTGCCATCGCGCGACGAATAGATGTTGAGGTAGCGGCGCAGGAACGGATAGCCGAGCGTCAGCTTCTCCTCCTTTTGCGTCACGGCCTTGTCGACATGTGGAATAGCGAACTCGGGCGCCGCGCCATACCGCGCGCCGGACAGAGTCACGCAGTCCTTTCCCTCTCCGCTGGCATCCTTCGCGAAGCCTCCCGACTCGAGCTGCGTCCACACACTTTGCGGCGCCTTCAGTTCCTCCCATCCGCCAGTATCCAACCCCGCCGGAATGTCAGCACCGCCGAATTTGAGCGTGAATGGAACGGGAGGGCTCGACGGCACGAACGCGATGCTGATGCCGCCTGTCGGCTTTGGTGCAAGCCCGAGCGGATAAAGCGCAACGACGCCGCGCGCATAATCGATCGTGAAATCGTACTGCTTGAGGAACGCGTAGCCGATGCCGCCAAGAATCTTTGGATCGACGTTGTGCATCATGCTCCGGAAATCGTCGCTCACGGCCTGGTGCAGCGCCTTGGGATCGCCGCTCTCGGCGGTCGTCGCGAACGCACCGCCAAGTTCGATGGTGTGCGTGCCATCGTGGACCTGCGTCATGCTCACCTGCCCGGATTCGGCGTGCATCCTGTAGAGATCCGTGCCCGGCCCGAGCGGCACGTAATTGCGGTTTAGTACGAAGCGGAAATAGGTTTCGCCGGTATCCAGCATGAACACGCCGGGCGTGGAATCCACGCGGCCGTCGATGAGGATCAGCCCGTTCTTGACATGAAACGGCAGACGAATGGGCGCGGGAGATTTCCCGGCAACGGCTGCCGGCACGGTCAGCGCTGCAAGAACAACAAGCGCGACAGTGAGAAAGCGGCGCGTCACGCCGCGCGGTTCTTGGCCGCTCTTCCGCCGCGGATGCTGCGTGCCGCGCCGATCACGATTCCAGCGACGGCAAAGAGCCCCGTCAAACCGAGGGCAATTTCGAGCAAACCCGCGCGGCCGAAACCCATGCGGGCAAACACGCCGATCGCAAGCAGGAGGAAGAGGGTGAGAAAAAGCGCGGCGCCAAGCATGACCGTCGCGGTCTTGTCGCGGCGCACAAGCGCATCGAATTTCTCGAGATCCGTGAGCGCTTCCATGATGGACTCCGCGGGCAATGCAACGCTTCAGTGTCCCATGGGCGGCGGATGCCTGCAACCGTGTCCACACCTACTCCCACGCATTGGCGCCTTTCGGCCAGCCGTCGCGCTGCACGCGCACGATGCAGAAGCGCTGGCCGCTGGGGGCTTCCATCACTACCCAGCGTTCGAGCCGCTTGTGGACGCGGGCGCCGAGCTTTTCCAGCCGCGCCACCTCGGCCGGGATGTCGTCGGTTTCGATATCGATGTGCACGCGGCTTTCGTGCTCGACGCGCTGAATCTGCACGCTGAGCTCATCCGGCGGCGTTTCCAGCATGCGGTAATTGCCCCGGCTGCCGCGATGCTCCAGATCGACCCGGCGGCCGAGCGCTTCGCCCCAGAATCGGGCGGCGGCGTCGATGTCGTCGGTCTTGCAGTCAATCAAGAGACCATTGATGCGCGAGCGGTGCATGGCGTCCTCCTTACAGGGATCAAACGTCGGGCTTCGCGGGTTACCTCGTCAACCGCCGCCAGGCGATGATGGGTGTGCACATTTCGCACGGGCGCGCGGACGACGGAGAAGGGCCATGGCGAAAACCTATCGCGACATCGCGGTGAACGGGATGCTGGGAACGATCGAGGATTCGATGCGCGAGGTCCTGAACTGCTGGGTCGAGTTGCCGCCGGAGATGCAGGATGCGCTGGCGCAGTTTCGCGCTCGCCTCCATGCGACCATCGACTCGGTGGAATTCGTGCAGCGCGCCCTGGACCGTGAAGCGCACGAGGGCAATGAAGGCGCGAGCGGATTGCCGTGAGACCTTGAGTGATGTTTGACGCTGGCTGGTGCCTTGTTACGATCCCTCATGGACCGCTCAACTAGCGAAACGATCCACGTCGTCTTTACCCCGAGCGGGGCGGGGATTTTGAGGCAAGCGTTGCGGCAACAAGGCATCGTTGGCCGCGTCACTGAACTGACCGACAACCTTAGCTACGGTCCTATTCAGGACACCGACTCTCAGGCCCGGTTCCACTGGCTGAAAGCGGAGATAGGATCATACGACGAGTGGCCCGAGCAGTACGACGAAATTCAGACGGACGTGGCGCGGTTCTGGAGGGAATCGGCGGATGGAGAAAAACGCGTCGTTTGGCTGACACGGCGATCGCTGCGTGAATATGCGGGATTCCTGGAGTGGGTTTGGCGGTATCGCGATGAAACGTACGACGTCATCGACCTGACGGATGTTCCGTGGCCCGGCGAAGCGGGCAGCGCCAAGTGGCTCATGAGCCTTGGCGCCGTTGCTCCAGAGTACTTGGACACTCAACAACTGCTTTCGGCCGCGTCACCTTTGGCAAGGGCGCAACTCCAAGACTATCTGAGCCTCTGGGAAGGCCTGCGACGCGAAAACTCCGAGCTACGAGTGGTTGGGCCAACCGGACCGGTTTCAGTTCCGATCACCCATTATGACGAGATGATCCTCTCATTCGCTCGTCCCCAATGGCTGAAGGTTGCACGAATTGCTGGCAGCGCAAGCGCTGCCACGTGGACAGATGACTATATCCAATGCGGATTTGAATTCTTCAGCGCACGAATTCGCGCATTGGTCAGCGCGGGACGTCTGGAAGCCCAAGGAAACCTGCGTCGCGAACGACATAGCGAGGTTCGATTGCCTCGGTGAACTTCGTGAAGCGGGCGCTCGATACGCAAGTGCATGACGACGAGGACGGATAGATCGCCCGCTATTTGCCTTGCAGCAGCATCAGCGGATTGGGTTTCGGCTCGGCGATCTTCACCAGCGTGTTCACGTCGCGATGCGTGAACAGTCCTTCCTGTCCGCGCACTTTCAGCATCGTTTCGGAGACATAGCTCCAGCTTCCATCCGGATGGAAGGTGATTTCGAGGCGGTAGGAGTCCGTGCGGAAGGCATATTCCAGAAAATCGGTCGAGCAAATTCCGTAATTGGTCTGCCCGCGCACCGCACTCACCACCAGCGTGTCGTCGCCCGGTTTTGCATGGCCCGATGCCAGCGCCACCTGCCCGCGCGGGATCGCCAGCGACTGCAGGATCAGTCCCGTCGCCGGCTCCCACAGCCAATAGCCCACCTGATCGTGAAAGGTGATGGCCTCTTCCGGCGTGTTGATGTGGATGTGGTAGCGCAGCCCATAGAACAGCTGCGGCCCGTTGGTCTGGGCATCGATGGGCTGCATGTCGATGCGCTCGATGTATTGGCGCCGCTCCGGCCCTTTCGCCTTCGGATTTATGTCGACACCCTTGGCGCTCTGCCACGTGCCGGCAAGCCGGCGCAGCGGCCCGAGATTGGCCAGCGTATCCGGATCGGACTCCGGTTCGGTGAAGATGTCTTCCGGAAACGGATTCATGACGCGCCCTGACTGAGGATTCGGAATTCTTCGCACTGAGGGCGATCATAGCGCGGGGAACGCCTGGTAAAAATCCCTTTGTGGCCGGACACACGTTTCGAGGCGGCAGGCACTAGCCGTAGGTGAAATCCGGCTTGCTTTGTCCGACTTCTATGATGTAGCCGTCGGGATCGCGAATGTAGCAGCGCGTCTCGCCATATTTGTCCTTCGGCTCGGTGATGAACTCAGCGCCCCGGCTCTTCCACAATTCGTAGCACGCCCAAATATCGGCGACGCGGATATTCATGAAGCTGCTGACTTTGTCGGGGTCAGGCGGAACGCTCAGCGTAACCGTTGGCTTGTCGGGCGTCGGCCCGCCGCCGACGTTGACGATGAGCCATGTGTTGGCGATCTGAATGTAGCCCGGCGCGCCACTCCCGTCGCCCCGGCTCAGGATGCGGCCGCCGAAGACGGTCTCGTAAAATCTGGCCGACCGTTCGATGTCGGCGACGGTGAGAAAATGTGCGATGCTGAAACCATCGCGGGGCGGCATTTCATAATTCTTCTGGTTGACTTGCACGTCGCTCATAGCCGACTCCAGTCCGGATACGCCTATTTTCTCCGCTCACGAGACTACGGTGCGCGCCACGCATTACAAGTGAACTTGCGACCAACGGAACCGCCATGACCACGTACCGTCTGCTCAAGCGCAAAGAGCTGCCAATTGATACGGCATCGCTCGCGCGTTTTCTCATCGGCAAGGCCGTGGTGCGGGAGTTGCGCCGGGGTGTCGTCAGCGGCCGCATTGTCGAGACGGAGGCCTATATCGTCGGCGACGCCGCCGGCCATGCTTACCGTGGAATGACGCCGCGCAACCGTTCGCTGTTTCTCGAGCGCGGGCACGCTTATGTCTATCTCGCCTACGGCACCTCACACATGCTGAATGTCTCGAGCGAGCTGCCGGGGACCGGCGCCGGCGTGCTCATCCGCGCGCTCGAACCGCTCGAAGGCATCCCGATCATGCAGTCCAATCGTGGCATCGAGCGCGTTCGCGACCTGGCGCGCGGGCCGGGCCGCCTTGCCGCGGCGTTCCGGATCGATGGCCGGCTGGACGGGCTCGATCTTTGCCGCAAAGGCCCTTTGTGGCTCGCACATGGCGGCGACGATGCACGCGTTAAAATCGGACGCAGCATCCGGATCGGCATTACGCGCGACGCGCATCGGCTGCTGCGGTTCTATCTTCGGGGCAGTCCGTTCGTCAGCGGACCAAAATCGCTCAATGGCGGTTGAGCCATGCACTGTCACAGCACAGGGAACGCCTCGTAAAATCCCCTGGTGGCCGGACATGCGTCGAGCGCGCGCTCGTAGCCGTCGCGTCCGGTGGTGCGGGCCACGTAGGCTCGCTCGGCTTCGTCGAGAATGATGCCGCCCCGTCTGATCGCCAGGTTCAGGGTGTAGGTCAGCGAAATGTCGGCGGCGGTGAACGCCTCGCCCGCCATGTACGGCGCGCGCGCGAGCTGCCGCTTCACATGTCCGAACTGTCTGTTGAACTGATCCAGCGCCCAGCGCGCGCCCCAATTGTCGCGCTCGCTTTCGGGCGCGACAAAGCCGCTGACCACGACAAGCTGGATGTTTGCCCCGAGCGCATCTTCGCCCAGATGCAGGAATTGCTGATACATCGGGAACGCCGGATCGTGCGGCGCGGGCGCCAGCGGTGTCGGCCCGTAGCGTGCAATCAGATATTCCATGATCGCAATCGACTCGACCATGGTGACGTCGCCGTCCTGGAGCGCGGGAATGAAGCCCGCGGGATTGATGGCGAGAAAGTCCGGATCGTTCTCCGCCCCGGCGAGCAGGTCCACCTGCCGCAAGCGGTAGGGAAGCCCCATCTCCTCCAGCAGCCAGACGACGCGGAACCCTCTGCCCTCGCCCCACACGGTGATCATGGTGTGCGGTCCTTCACGCGGTCTTCGTCCGGCATCCTATCGCACGCCTCGGCGCGGGCGAGGAGAAAGGCCCGTTCGCGCGCGTTGCGGGTGAGCGTGGCGGCGTTCGCGAATTCGACACGCGCTTCGGCCAGCCGTCCGGCGCGGAACAGGAAGTCGCCCCGCGCGGCCGGCAGCGGCGCATAATTGCGCAACAGCGCGGCGTCGGCGATCGCGTCCACGAGCGCCAATCCCGCTTCGGGCCCGAAGGCCATGCTGTGGGCGATGGCGCGATTGAGATCGACAACCGGCGAAGGCTCCACAATGCGCAGCCGGTCATACAGTGCGGCGATGCGCGGCCAGTCGGTCTCGGCGGCGGTCTTCGCGCGCGCGTGACAGGCAGCGAGTGCCGCCTGCAGCACGTAGGGACCGTCGCCGCCCAGCGCTTCGGCGCGCGCCAGCGCGTCGAGCCCGCGATAGATGAGCAACTGGTCCCAGCGCCCGCGATCCTGTTCGGTGAGCGGGATGAAGGCGCCGTCCGCGCTGCTGCGCGCGGCAAGACGCGACGCCTGAATTTCCATCAGCGCGAGCAGGCCGAACACTTCGGCATCGTCCGGCATCAGCCCGGCCAGAATGCGGCCGAGGCGCTGCGCCTCGAAGCACAGGCTTGGCCGCACGAGATCGTCCCCCGCCGTGGCGGCATAGCCTTCGTTGAAGATGAGGTAGATCACTTCGAGCACCGAGGAGAGGCGCGCGACTCGTTCGGTGCCGCGCGGCACTTCGAACGCGAGGCCCGCATTTGCGATCGCCTTCTTGGCGCGCACGATGCGCTGCGCGATGGTGGCTTCGTTCGACAGGAACGCGCGCGCGATCTCGTCCGTCGTCAGGCCGCCGACCACGCGCAAGGTGAGTGCCGCGCGCGCGTCTGGCGAAATCACGGGATGGCAGGCCGTGAAGATGAGGCCGAGCAACTCGTCACCGAGATCGTCGTCCATCGCCGCTTCGATCGCCCGCACCTCGCTATCCGACGTTTCATCCAGATCGCGGGCGATCTCCTCGTGCTTGCGTTCGCGCATCCGGTCGCGGCGGATGGAATCGATGGCACGCCGCTTGGCGGCGGCCATCAGCCAGGCGCCGGGATTTTCCGGCACGCCGGTCTTCGGCCATTCGGCGAGGGCCGCCACGAGTGCGTCCTGCGCCAGCTCCTCGGCCCGATCGACATTGCGCACCATGCGGGCAAGCCCCGCGATCAGCCGCGCCCGCTCGATGCGGAACGTCGCTTCGATCGCGCGATGTATTTCGTCTTGGGCCATGACGCCTTGTCGGCCAAGGCAAGAGGAGAGGCAAGCAAGAGCGAAACCCTTTCAAGCCAACTCAATTTCATACCCTCCCCTTGAGGGAGGGTCGAAAAATCTGAAGCGCAGCGGAAGATTTTTCGGGGAGGGGTGTTCCATCGAACAGCACCTCTCCCCGAAATTTGCTTCCCCGCAGCAAATGCGGGGTCGCAAATTTGGACCCTCCCTCAAGGGGAGGGTGCGCTCGCGTCCTAACTGGTCGCTTCCACGCCATACCGGATGGCCGCCACCAGCGTGTCGATGTCGATATCCTTCAGTGCCTTGAACTTGATGCAATAGCCGCTGACGCTCGCCTTGCCGAGTTTCTTGCCGTACGCCTTGGCCAGATATGTCTTGTCCTCGAGCCCGAGGATGTAGACGGAAATCCCGCTCGTGTTGGCGCTGAGGCCGATCTGATAAAACTCCCGCGTTTTCCCACCGGCATATTCGATCGTATAAAGCCCGTATCCGATATTGGGATTGGATACGGTTTTCCCCGCGTCGTTCTTGCCGTCCATGAACCACAATCTGCAGCGCGGCAAGGCCTTCAGAATAAGACGATGCAATGCCCGCATATCGCCCTGCTTCGATTCCGGCTGGCTGGCGATGTATTTTTCGATTTGGTCTGCCGTCTGCATGTTGCGACGCCCCCTCAGGCTGGAACGTAGACGAGCCTGACCGCATCCTCGCCGATGGGATCGGCGGAGATGAAGCGGAGCGGCGGGCGGGGACCGGCGAAGAACGGCTTGCCCGAGCCCAGCACGACGTGGCGATAGTACAACCGATACTCGTCGATCAGGCCGGCGTCGCCGAGACTTCGCGCCAGCTCCGGCCCGGCGACATCGATCTCGCCATCATGTCGCGCTTTGAGATCGCGCACTGCCGCGACGCCATCCGTGAACAGCGTGGCGTTGGGTCCGGCCGATTTCAGCGAGCGCGACATCACCCATTTCGGTTTGCTGCGGTACAGGACGGCGAATTCGCGATCGGCCGCGTCCCAGTCGGGCTGGTCTTCGTCCCAATAGCGCATCACCTCGTACATGCGGCGGCCAAACACCATGCCGGTCGCACTGCGAACATGCGCGTTGAAGTGACCAGACAGCGCCTCCCCCGGCGGCCCCAGCGCCATGTGATCGACGTAGCCATCAAGGGACAGCTGCAATCCGTAAACGATCTTCGCCATGGCCCACCTGTCAGGCGACACCGAGCTTGCCGCGCTCGCCGGGACGCTTGGCGTTGGCGAGCTCTTCCGGCGACACGAAACCCTCCAGATCCGCCGCTTCGAAAAACGGCCGGATCTCGATCGCGCCCTTGCCCGGAACCGGCGGAATCTTCATCACCCAGGCGAGCGCTTCGTCCAAATCCTTCACTTCCCAGATGGAGAAACCGGCGACCATCTCGCGGCTCTCGGCAAACGGCCCATCGACGATCGTGCGTTTCTTGCCGTCGAACTCGACGCGCTTGGACTGCGCCGCGGGCTTCAGGCCCGCGCCGGCCACGAACACGCCGGCCTTGACCAGTTCCTCGGTGAACACGTCCATCGCCGCGAACGCGTCTTTCATCTCGGGCGTCGGCTCCATGCTCTGGTCGCCGCCCTCGGCAATGGTGTGGAACAGCATCACGCGCATCGTCTTGACTCCTTTGGGTTTCGAGCCCGCCCCTTTGGCGTCTCATAAGAGCACGACGAACGACCCTGCCGGAAATCGACAGGGGGGCGCAAATTTTTTTGGGTGGCTGACCGCAGGGGGACCGGCCGCACCCTCCCATTGAGGGAGGGTCGAAAAATCTGAAGCGAAGCGGAAGGATTTTCCCGCCTACGCATTTGCTTCGGCGGGTCAAATGATTGTTCTGGTCCGCCGTAGCTTTAGCGAAGGCGGATCGGGGAGGGGTGATGTCGACCAACACCCCTCCGAAATTTGCTCGACTGCGTCGTCGCAAATTTCGACCCTCCCTCAAGGGGAGGGTACGAGCGTTCAGCGCGCGTCAGTCGTACGAATAGCCGGCGAAGTAGATGTGCGACGGCTGATCGTTGGCGTAGGCGACCACATAGCGGCCCTGGCCGCGTTCGAGGACCTCGAACAAATCGTCGCAGTTTTCCACGTGCGCGGCGGTCGGCTTCGTGGTGCCGAAGAATTCCATCAGCTCGGCATCGTCGAACGGCGCCACGACATCGTAGTCGGGTTCGTCCCGGACAAACGACACATCGAGGATGGAGCGCGTGCCGTCGGCATCGGACTCCTCGCGCGCATCCTCGATGGAGTCATGCCGGCAGCCGGGCGTGTGCTTCGGGTCGACGGGAAAGCGCGGAAAATCCTCGGCCGGATTGTAGCGGCCGGCCTTGAACTCGCGCTGGCGCAGCGTTTCGAGGCTCACCGCGACGTCCTTCTCATACGGAACCAGATACCACCACGGATGCCCTCCCATCGTCTGCTCCCTCGCGAATTCGGCACCGCCAGTATCGCGATGGGACTGTTTAGGAGGGGTGTGCGAAATCATTCGAATTTCAAGAACCACAGCCGACTGCGTCAGGCGGGCAAGAATCGGGATTTCCTACCTTACTCGATGCGACAACGCCTGTCGGATCCGTTGCAGAAATGGATCATTTGCATTGGCGATCGGGACTAAGGATTGCATGTTGAAAGTGACACGCGTCTTTCGGCGATTTTCAAGAAATTCGCCGTCAATCTTCAACGGAAATGCGCCTGAGGTTGGATACAGGCGTCCCATTGAGTCCCGGAACGCTATTAGGGTCTGGCCAACGTCTAAGAAATAGGGTGGATTGCATAGACCGGGACTGAGGTTTGCGCTTTCGGACGCGCCGCCGGTGAAGGCCATTCGGTCGTGGCCGGGATGATCGAACAGCCAGTCCGGCAATGAATTGGGAGGGGGACGAGTGTCCTCAGCGGCCGACCGCTTCGGAGAGTTCGTGGACAATTCAGCTGCGCTATAACCACGAACGCGTGGGTTGTTTTCGTAATAGTTCTCTCGTGCCGGTGTGGTTGCCTTTAGGGTTTCGACAACGGAAAGTGCGAAGACGTACTCATCGATAAATTCCGGCTCACTCTTGGGAACATTGGTATTTCCGAATTGCAGATACCACTCGCCCTTAGAATAGGTACGGCGAAAAATGTGTCTGTCCGTCACTCGCACTATCTGGATCGTATCCGCTTTAGCAGTAATCTGAGTAATCAGATTCCCGCCAACGTAGCGACCATCGTTATCAAAGCTAACGAGCGTGCAGGCCTCAGCAGTCGGCAGGAAATTGAAGCCCATTAAGACGACAACGGGTGCGAGCAGCGATTTGTTCATGGAGCCCACGTTTACCCTCACTCCCACTCAATGGTCCCGGGGGGCTTGCTGGTGATGTCGTACACCACGCGGTTGATGCCGCGGACTTCGTTGACGATGCGGGTGGAGACGGCGGCGAGGAAGCTGTGCTCGAAGGGATAAAAGTCGGCGGTCATGCCGTCGGTTGAGGTGACGGCGCGCAACGTGCACACGTGATCGTAAGTGCGGTTGGCGTCCATCACTTGCCCGTCAGGCGCCAGACCGTTTTCATTGTCGAGTCTACTGCGATGCGCTGGCCGTTTTGCATCACCGGCAGGAAGTGAAACGTCGCCAGGCAATCCAGCGACGCCTGATCCAGTTCTTTGAACCCAGACGACTGTGTGACTGCGGCATTCTTCACTGTTCCATCTTCGGCAATCGTGTATGACAGAACAGTGGTACCCTCGTGCTCCAGCCGCATTGCTAGTGGCGGGTACGGCGTGCGGCACACATTATCCCTGCTCGGGCCGGGCGCCGAGCTGAAATACGACCGCTGCCACACGACTCGAATTTGTGTGTCCGCCTCGATTGCAACGCCATCCTTCTTTATCGGCGTCACATGCACGCCGGTCACACATGCGATGGCGGCGTTGTCGAGATCGGCGTTTCCGCTCGACCAGGCAATGCGCGGGCTTTGAACAGCCCCATCGACCGCAACGTGGACAAAAACGCCCACCACGCCCTGCGCGTTGATCTTGGCGGCGGCAGTCGGATAGAACGGCGTGCAGTCGCTCCCAAGCCGCGGGCTTCCGGTGGGCGCCGAAGGCGTCGGTGTCTGGGCGAACGCGATTGAAGGAACGAACACCAGGATTGTTGCCCAGAGTTTGAGCATTGCACTTCTACCTGTCATTGGATTTCCCCCTCACTCCCACTCGATTGTTCCAGGCGGTTTGCTCGTCACGTCGTACACCACGCGGTTGATGCCGCGGACTTCGTTGACGATGCGGGTGGAGACGGCGGCGAGGAAGCTGTGCTCGAAGGGATAGTAGTCGGCCGTCATGCCGTCGGTTGAGGTGACGGCCCGGAGCGCGCACACGTGATCGTAGGTGCGGTCGTCGCCCATCACGCCCACCGTCTTCACCGGCAGCAGCACCGCGAACGCCTGCCAGATCCTGTCGTACAAGCCGGCTTTGCGGATTTCCTCGAGATAGATGGTGTCCGCCTTGCGCAGGATGTCCAGCTTCTCGCGCGTGATCTCGCCAGGCACGCGGATGGCGAGCCCCGGCCCCGGAAACGGATGGCGGCCGACGAACGCCGGCGGCAATCCCAGCTCACGGCCCAGCGCCCGCACCTCGTCCTTGAACAATTCGCGCAGCGGCTCGACCAGCTTCAGCTTCATGTAATCCGGCAGCCCGCCGACATTGTGATGCGACTTGATCGTGGCGGACGGCCCGCCCGTGGCGCTCACGCTTTCGATCACGTCCGGATAGAGCGTGCCCTGCGCCAGGAATTCCGCGCCGCCCACTTTGTGCGATTCCTCATCGAACACATCGATGAAGGTGGCGCCGATGATCTTGCGCTTCTTCTCCGGATCGGTGACGCCTTCGAGCCGCGTGAGGAACAGCTCGGCGGCATTCGCATGGATCAGCGGAATGTTGTAGGCGCCGCGGAACAGCGACACCACCTCGTCTGCTTCGCCGGCGCGCATCAATCCCGTATCGACGAAGATGCAGGTGAGCTGGTCGCCGACGGCTTCGTGGATGAGCACGGCAGCGACGGAAGAATCCACGCCGCCGGACAGCCCGCAGATCACGCGGCCTTTGCCGACCTGCTTGCGGATGCGCGCGATGGCGTCGTCGCGGAAGGCGCGCATGTTCCAGTTGGGGCGGATGCTGGCGATGCCGCAGACAAAATTCTTGTAGATGGTGGCGCCGCGCGGCGTGTGCACCACTTCGGGATGGAACTGGATGCCGTAGAGGCGGCGCTTCTCGTCGGCGATCACCGCGAAGGGCGAATTCTCGCTCGTGGCCACCACGTGGAAGCCCGGCGGAATGGCGGTGATCTTGTCGCCGTGGTTCATCCACACCGGCTCGCGATCGCCGATTTGGCCCAGGCCCGCCAGCAGCGGCGATTCGCGCTCGATCACGATGTCGGCGCGGCCGAATTCGCGATGGTGCCCGCCTTCCACCTTGCCGCCCAGCTGGGCCGCCATCGTCATCTCGCCGTAGCAGATGCCGAGCACCGGCACGCCCAGCTCGAACACGGCCTGCGGCGCGCGCGGCGTGGTGTCGGCCGTCACGCTGGCCGGTCCGCCGGAGAGGATGATGGCTTCCGGTTTGGCCTTCGCCAGCGCGGCTTCGGCGAGGTGGAACGGCACGATTTCGCAATAGACGCCGGCCTCGCGCACGCGCCGCGCGATCAGCTGCGTCACCTGGCTGCCGAAGTCGATGATGAGAACGGGAATCGTCATGGCAGGATTTACCGATCCCTATGCGCAGTGTCCAGAACTCAGTTGTCGCGTTCTGCTCTCCGTGTCTCCGCGGCTCCGCGTGAACCCATTTTTGCACGCGGAGACGCGGAGTCGCGGAGGCAGCCAGTCACCCATCGCGCCTCTGCAAGATGGCTGTGAAGAATCCGTCGGTGCCGGTCTTCCACGGCCTGGCCCTGAAGAAGTCCGACAGCCCATGCGGCGGATCGGTGCCGATCGATTCGGGCCAGATGGTCCGCACGGGGACAATCGCGAAATCGGAATGCCGCGCGAGGAAGGCCTCGATCCGGTCCTCGTTCTCGCATGGCAGCAGCGAGCAGGTGGCATAGATGAGCCGGCCGCCGGGTTTCGTGTGGCGCGCGCCATCGTCGAGCAGCCAGTCTTGCGTCTTGCGCAACGCGTCAAGCCGCTCGGGTGTCAGCCGCCAGCGCAGTTCCGGCTGCCGGCGCCAGGTGCCCGTTCCGCTGCACGGCGCGTCGACCAGCACGCGATCGAATCCCTCCCTTGAAAAGGGAGGGTCGAAATTTGCCGTAGGCAAATTTCGGGGAGGGATCATGCCACTGCGTTGCGTTGCTTGACCCCCACTCGGCTCGCTTGCGCTCGCCGCCCTCCCCCTTTCAGGGGGAGGCAATTTGATGATCGTTACTCCCGCCCGCTCCGCACGGATCGCCAGCTGCTGCAACCGGCCCGCGTCGATATCCGTGGCGACGATCTCGCCTTCGTTGTTCATCGTGGCAGCCATGGCCAGCGATTTGCCGCCGCCGCCGGCCGCCAGATCGAGCACACGCATTCCCGGTTTCGCATCGATCAGCAGCGATGCGATCTGCGACGCCTCGTCCTGCAATTCGAACGCGCCGGACTGGAACAGCTTCGTCTTGTCGAGGCCGCTCGCGCCGGGTGCCACGCGAATGCCGAATGGCGAAGTGCGCGTGGTGGTCGCCTCGAAGCCTTGCGCCTTGAGGGCGCTGAGAACATCCGCGCGCGTGGCCTTCAGCGTGTTGACGCGCAGATCGACGGACGCGCGGCCCTGCATCGCCGTCATCTCATCGAGCAGATCGGCGCCGAGAGCACGCGTGAGTTCGGCCTCCAGCCATTGCGGATACCCGCCCTGCACCCATAGCGGCGGATCGCCGAGCGGCGGATTTCGAACCGCACCGATTTCGTCATCCGACAACGGCGCAGGCCCGTAGCCATCGCCGGAAAACAGCGCGCGGATGGATTCGGGATTGGCGCCGTCTCGCAGCAAGGTGCCGATGACCAGCGCGCGCGAGTTCTCGCTGCCCATCCGCCACGACAGAAACGCGCGATGCCGCAGCACGTCGAACACGCGTTCGGCGATGCTGGCGCGGTCCTTCGATCCGGCGTAGCGGCGGCGCCGGAACCAGTCGCGGATGAAGCGGTCCGCCGGCGCGGGCGTGCTCTCCAGCGCGTCCAGAATCTCGATCGCGGCCTGAAGGCGGGCGGCGGGTGTCATGGGGAATGACTATATTATAAGTGAGAGTCGCGCATCGCCGCGATTGGAGCCATGGCGGACAAGGGCAGCACGCAACGCGTCG
>Ga0335085_10007781_pt1 | contig 16477 bp, 11 predicted proteins | sample Lox_Sample_45_FD_206712 | JGI IMG/M metagenome (GOLD analysis project Ga0335085, IMG submission 206712) | Soil microbial communities from Loxahatchee National Wildlife Refuge, Florida, United States - Lox_Sample_4.5 | ecosystem: Environmental > Terrestrial > Soil > Wetlands | place: USA...
TGCGGCGAGTCAATCGAGCAGCAATTCATCCCGTACACCTACCCCATGCCGGGCCAGCCTGAAATAAAACTGTTCTACCGGTACGGCGGTTCTTTCATGGGAACCATGACGGAGACGAATAAGTGGGTCCGGGCCTACCAGAGCCCGAAGCTTGAGACGATCGTCAACCAGTCTGTCTGGATGGATCCGGAGACGAAAATGGCGGACGTCATCCTGCCCGCTTGCACCAACTTTGAGAGAAATGATATCGCCGAGTGGAGCAACATGGGAGGCTACTCGAATCACGCATCCAGCGGATGCAACTACCGGGTCGTCGTTTACGAGAAGAAATGCATTGAGCCGATCGGGGAATCGAAATCGGACCTTGAGATTTTCACTCTCCTCGCGGAGCGCCTCGGATTCAAGGAGGACTACACGGACGGCGGAAAGACCGAAGAAGACTGGATCCGGAAACAGTACGATATCTCGCATCTCCCCAAGTACGTCTCCTACGAGGATTTCAAGAGGAAAGGGTACTTCATCGTTCCTCTGCCGGAAGACTATAAGCCCACGCCGGCATTGCGCTGGTTTAACGAAGGCAGAAGGCGGGATACACCAGACTCCTTGGCGCCTAACCCCGATAAGAAAGAAGGGTTAGGAACATACAGCGGGAAGATTGAGTTTGTCTCCCAGAGCCTCCTGAAGCATTTTCCGAAGGACAAAGAGCGGCCGCCCATGGCGAGGTACATTCCAAGCTGGGAAGGGCACGAATCGCCTCTGGCCAAGAAATATCCGATTCAAATGATCTCTCCCCACCCGCGGTATTCCTATCATACGCATTATGATGCCCACTGCGAATGGCTTGCCGATATCCCGGGACACCGAATCCGCAAGGAGGGGTACAACTGGATTACGATCCGTGTCAATCCCGAGCAGGCTGCGGAGCGGGGAATTCGGCACGGAGATATCATCAAGGTCTTTAACGATCGCGGCGTGGTCCTGGGAATCGCCCAGATCACGGAGCGCGTCAGACCCGGCCTCATTCACTGCTACACGTCTTCAGGAAAATATGATCCCCTTGAACCGGGCGAAGCCGGCAGTCCGGACCGGGGCGGGTGTGTGAGTATCCTCACTCCCCTCCGGATGATGTCCAAGAATGCCCCTGGCATGGCCAGCAACACTTGTCTCGTTGAAATTGCGAAGTGGGATGGAGGAGAAGAATGAGCAACTACGGAATGATCATCGATTTGGAGAAGTGCTCTGGCTGCTACAACTGTTTTCTGGCGTGCCGCGACGAACATTACGGAAACGATTATCCGCCTATCTCTCTGGGGCAGCCTTTTACAGGCCATTTCTGGATGCGGATCCTTGAGCGGGAAAGGGGAAAGTATCCCAAAGTCAAGGTCTCTATCATTCCGAAGCCCTGCATGCATTGTGATGATCCTCCGTGTGCCAAGGCCGCCTCGAACGGGGCGATTTACAAAAGGCCGGACGGCATTGTGATCATCGATCCCGTGAAATCGGCCGGGCAGAAGGAAATCGTGTCGTCGTGTCCCCACCGTGTGATTTTCTGGAACGAGGAGAAGAAGATTCCGCAGAAATGCACCCTCTGTGCCCACATGCTTGACCAGGGCGAGCCCGAGCCCCGGTGTGTCGAGGCGTGCCCGACGGGCGCCCTTCTTTTCGGAGATCTTGATGATCCCAAAAGTGAGATCTCGCAGAAATGGAATTCCTCCAGGGCCGAGGCCTTTCATCCTGAGTTCGGCCTCAAGCCCAGAGTGATATACATCGGCATACCCAAAAGGTTCGTTGCGGGGACGGTCCTCCTTAAAGATAAGGATGAGTGCGCTGAGAATGCGAAGGTCACCTTAACAGGCCGTAAGAAGAAGGTGACGGCTCGGACGAATAACTTTGGAGACTTTGAGTTTGAGGGACTTGGCGAGGGAGAGGATTTTACCGTGAAGGTTGAGCGGTCGGGCTATGCTCCTCAGACGTTTAACGTTCAGACAAAGGCTGATGTCTATGTGGGGGAGATTTTCCTAAAGCGCTCTTCTAAGAAGTAGGGTTGTTGGAAGGCGAGGCGTTCACTTTGAACCCCACCCCCACCCTTGCCCTCCCTTCGGTAACGAGTCGTACCGACCTGAGAGGGAGAGAAATCGTTATGTTCCTTCCCCTTCAAGGGGAAGGTCAGGAAGGGGATGGGGATTTTCCTTGAGCAGTATAGCTATGTCTTCATAATTATGGCTTCATTGGCGATCCCTCCGGATGCAAAGGGAGGTTGGGAGGGATTTTCGAGCTGGGGTACTACCGTTGACTGATAAAGTAAATCCAAAGAAAAAAGCAAAACCAAAACAAAAGGCGAAACCAAAACAAAAAGATGGGAATGAGAAAAGGATTGTAAAAGGTCTGGGTTTTGTCGGCATCGCTGCCGATGCAAACGCAGTGGAAGTGGACGTCAAGAACGGGAAGATCATCAGAATCAACCCGCTCCACTATGACAGAAAGTATCGGCCGGAGGAATTCAACCCCTGGAAGATTGAAGCCCGCGGAAAAACCTTCGAGCCGAGCATGAAATCGCTGATTCCACCGCTCAGCTTGGGATACAAAAACCGCGTCTACTCTCCGAACCGAATCCTCTACCCCCTTAAACGAGTCGACTGGGATCCGCAAAGGAATCGAAATACTGAGAACAGAGGGAAGAGCGGCTATGTCAGAATCTCATGGGACGAAGCCACGGATATCATTGTCAGCGAACTGAAACGGATCAAGCAGACCTATGGGATGGAGGCTGTATTTTCGCAGTCCGATGGGCATGCTGAAACCAAAACGGTTCATGCGGCTCACGGATGCCATCGAAAGCTACTGAGGCTGCTGGGGGGTTTTACCTTACAGACGAGAAACACGGACAGCTGGGAAGGGTGGGTCTGGGGAGCAAAGCACGTCTGGGGGATGGAGAACCTCGGGCAGATGGTCCCCGTAACCAATGTCATCCAGGATATGAGTGAGAATACGGATCTCATCCTCTTCTGGGGGTGCGATCCGGAGACGACACCCTGGGGGTGGAGTGGTCAGCTGGCAAGCCGGGCTTGCTACTGGTTCACCGAACTGGGGATCGAATCGATCTACATATGCCCCGACTTGAACTATGGCGCAGCCGTTCACGCGAATAAATGGATTCCCATCCGGCCGAATACGGATGCCGCTCTTCAGCTTGCAATTGCTCACCTGTGGATCACCGAGAACCTTTATGACAAGACCTATATCGCGACGCACGCGGTTGGGTTTGATAAGTTCGAAGAATACGTCATGGGCAAGGAGGAAGGAATTCCTAAAACCCCCGAATGGGCTTCTTCGATTACGGGGATTCCAGCCCGGACAATCAAGGCCCTGGCCAGGAAGTGGGCCTCGAAGCGAACGACCATTGCCCATGGTAACGGAGGTCCTTTCATCAGAGGACCGTACTCAACCGAGCCAGCGAGGCTTGAGGTTTTATTATTGGCTATGCAGGGGTTGGGGAAGCCCGGGCGCCATCAGGTCAAAATGATTGAGTGGAGCATCTACCAACACCATCATCGCAATCCGTGGCCCCGGCCTCTGTTTATTCCGCAGCTTCAAGCAGCGGATCGAGGCTGGAAATACGACGATACTCCCAGACAGTTTATCCCCAAATGCCTGGTCCACGATGCGATCCTTCACCCTCCCATCAGCTGGTGGGGGACCACGACGCTTTCCAGGGATCCGGTAGAGAAACAATTTGTGAAATCGACGTATCCGGTCGAAGGATGTCCTGAGATACACATGATCTGGACCGACAGCCCGTGCCTGGTCACATGCTGGAACGATGGAAACAGTGTCTTAAAAGCCTATCGGCATCCGAAGATAGAGTTCATTTTGGCGCAACACCCCTGGCTGGAAAATGACTGCACTTTTGCGGATATCATCCTGCCGTCTAACACGAAATTCGAGACCGAGGATATTGGGGTCGATATCTTCAGCGGACAATTTAATGCGATATTTCTCGAGCCCAAGTGCATCGAACCCAGGGGAGAATCCAAAAGCGACTACGAAGTCGTGTGCACGATCGCCGAAAGGCTCGGATTACTCAAGGAATATACCGGGGACAAGAGCGTGGAGGAATGGATCAAGACCGGCTACGACACATCAGGTGCCGCGGAACACGTCAGTTACCAGGAACTGAAGGAAAAAGGATACTGGATGGTTCCAACAGATCCCAATTGGAAGACCTACACTCCCGGGATGGGGGACTTCGTCAGTGATCCGGAGAAGCATCCGTTGAATACTCCCTCAGGCAAGATTGAATTCTACTCCGAGAGATTAGCCCAACATTTCCCTGACGACAAGGAGAGACCTCCGGTTCCGCACTGGGTCCCTTATGGCGAATCGCACCAGGAGAGCCTATCCCATCCGCGGGCTAAAAAATATCCGTTGCTGGTCTGTTCCAATCATCCGAAATGGAGGGTTCATGCGCAGCACGACGACATGACCTGGCTGAGAGAGATCCCAACGTGCAAGGTGAAAGGCCCCGACGGCTATTTTTATGAACCGCTCTGGATCCATCCTTCGGATGCGGACAAAAGGGCGATCGGGGACGGGGATGTGGTCATGATCTTTAATGAGAGGGGAACGGTCTTAGCCGGAACGCGTGTCTCAGAAAGAATCATGCCCGGAACCGTCTACATCGACCATGGAGCCAGATATGATCCAATCGAACCGGCGGAAATAGACAGGGGAGGGGCCATCAATACTATTTGTCCTCATCAGGTCATCTCAAAACATGCCACCGGCCAGGTCGCAAGCGGTTTTCTGGTTGAAGTGGCAAAGGCAAATCTGGAAGAATTGATGGAAAAGTATCCGGGTGCATTCAAGCGTCCCTACAGTGAGGCGGCGGGCCTCTGCCTGGAGCGAGTCTTAGATAAGGGTGAGAGAGCGTGAAAGCCTTAGTCATTGATATCTCAAAGTGCAATGGGTGTCACAACTGTCAAATTGCGTGCAAGGATGAGCACGTCGGCAACGAATGGACGCCCTACGCGAAGCCGCAGCCGATCATCGGACAGTTCTGGAATAAGGTAACGGACATCACGCGGGGAACGGTTCCCAAGGTCAAGGTGAGCTATCTGCACTCCATCTGCCAGCACTGCGACGAAGCGCCGTGCATCGCGGCTTGCCCGCAAAAAGCGATTTATAAGAGAGCGGATGGGATCGTGCTCATCGATCCCGAGAAATGCGCCGGAAACAGAAATTGTAACGATGCGTGCCCTTATGAAGGAGTGATCTACTTCAACAGAGACCTGAATATTTCACAGAAGTGTACCTTCTGCGCCCACCTTTTGGACAAAGGATGGAAGGAACCGCGTTGTGTCGACGTCTGTCCGACCGGAGCGTTGACTTTTGGCGAAGAGGGTGACTTAAGGGGTCTTTTGAACAAAGCCGAACCGTTGCTTCCGGAATCGAAAACGAAGCCGAGAGTCAGTTATATCGACCTACCCAAACGATTCATCGCTGGGGCCGTTTACGATCCTGAAAAAGATGAGTGCATCCAGGGGGCAAAGGTTACCGTAACGGACGATCAAACTGGCGAGAAGCGATCGATCCTATCGGATGATTTCGGAGACTTCTGGGTGGAAGATCTAAGAGTGGGCACTTTCTCCCTCCGGATAGAAAAGGAGGGACGTCCCGCCAAAGAAATTCAATCCATCCGGACAGACAAGGATGTCAATCTGGGAGACATTGAGTTAAAGAAATCAGGATGACACACTACCATGATAAGTCCGGAACTCAAACACCTATCGAGAGATCTTGTCAAGATGCTCTTCTAAGGGGCAGACTGATCAAGAATGTTTATCGTTTCCACCTATTCTTAACTTCTAACAAATAGAAAGGAGAGAGACTATGAGAAAGAGTTCGAGTTTTTTAGTCTTAGTGATCTTGTCCATCATTGTATTCTTGCCTTATCTGGCCCATGCCCAGGCGACAAAGAACGTGAAGATCGGCGTGATCAGTGCTCAGAGCGGCCCCATCGCCTTTATGGGAACGAGCGTGCTTCGAGGAGCTGAAACCGCAATCAAAAATGTCAATGAGAAGGGAACGCTGGGCAAGGGGCCCGGCGGAATTCTCGTCGGAAATCAGCGCTACAAACTGGAGATCGCCAATTATGACGATGCCGGCGATCCTGCCAAAAGCGTGGCCGGGATGAGGAGGCTTTCTGAAATGTACAAACTCCCCGTCGTGCTCGGTCCCTTTGGAACGCCCCAGGTCTGGGCCTGCCAGGAAGTGAATACGGGTCTCGGAATCCTTTTTAATGGTTTGTCGACCTCCGACCAATCCCGGAAGAAGGGGAATCCGTTGTACATTCAGGAGCGTGTCCCGGGTCTTTACTACGGCGACCCCATGGCCCAGGTCTGCATTAACAAAGGGTTTAAGAAGGCCTGCGTGATCACGGATATCAATGAGGCTTTCATGTCCTGGGGAAAACGATTCAAGGAGAAATTTGAGGCGCTGGGCGGACAGGTTCCCGCCTTCGAGTCGGTTGACATTAAGAACACGACAGATTTTCATTCCGTCATGACCAGCTTTAGAGCGAAAAATCCGGATATCATCTTTATTTCATGCTATGAAGAAGCCGGCGCCCTGATCACCAACCACGCCCTCGACGTGGGTTACCAGGGTAAATTTATGTATACGTCGGAGTGGGGTGCAAAATCCGAAAAGATCGTCGGTCTCGATAAAGTCCAAGGCTCGCTGGTTCAAGCGATGAACTATACGTATTATAGAAAGTACCCCGAGCAGGACAAGAGAGGTGTCTATACGGTCTTCCACAAACAATACATGAGTACGTATAAGGAAGAATATGCACAGCCGGCGACGAGTATCTATGACCCGGCGTTGATGTTTGCCAGAGCGATGGAAATTGCCGGCTCGGTCACGGACGCCAAAGCCATCCGCGCCGCCTGTCCGAAAGCCCTACAGGAGGGAAAACTACCCCTGATCTATCCGAACACGGATGTGCTGAAAAATGGTTTGATGTGGGGCGCCCCGGAGCTCATGCTGGAAGTCAAGGGAAATGGATATACGTTGCTCGGAGAACTCAGGGTCCCGAGAGAGGTTCTGGAATAAAGACTCAAGAATTAGCGTGACTGTATTACGTTACTTGTGTACATAAGCCAAAATCCCCCCTCAACCCCCTTTATTTTTCCACAACCTCAGGGGGGAGGGGGAATTTTGTAGGGAAGGCGAGGGTATTGCCACGACAGAGTTAGGACAATATTTATTAAACGGCATATCCCAGGGATGCGTCTATATCCTTTTAGCGTCGGGGCTGACGTTGGTTTTGGGCATCCTGAATGTGCCCAACTTTGCCCAGGGGCATCTCTACATGGTTGCCGCCTATCTGGGATTTTACATGGTGATGTCCTACGGGATGAACTACTGGTTGGCTCTGGTTCTGGCGACCGTTGCGCTGGGAGTCTTCGGGCTGGTGATCTACGGACTTGTCTTCCATCGGATGCGGAATGCGCCTGAGGTCAACCTCTTCGTAGCTGCCATGGCCCTGCTGATGGTTCTGGAAGGCATTGCCCTTTACTTTTTCGGGGCATCCACAAAATGGTTTCTCATTCCCTTTACGCGACGTGTGATCACTTTCATTGGCTTGGCGCTTCCTGTGCAGCGCCTGATTATTATCGTGGGGACGCTGGTGGTAATGGTTTTACTCGAGTTGTTTATCAAGAGAACCGCCATGGGAGCTGCCTTGGAAGCAACTGCCCAGCATCGAGAGGGAGCGATGCTCTGCGGGATCAAAGTGACGCGGATTTCCGCCATGGCCTTCATCATTGGAACAGGGCTGGCTGGAATTGCGGGGATGCTGATCGGGCCTGCTGTTCTGCTGGAGCCGACCATGGGAATGGGGCCATTGCTTGTTGCTTTTTCAGCTATCATTTTCGGAGGCCTCGGGAGTGTCGGCGGGGCGGTCCTGGGTGCTTTCATCCTCGGGCTGGTGGAAAGTCTTGCCTCCGGATATGTGAGCGCGAAGTATAGCCTGATCTTTGTCTTCGGCATAATGATTTTGATGTTGCTGTTCCGACCGAAAGGTCTGTTTGGCAGGGAGGTATGGAGGCCATAAGAACGGTATTTTCCCCCAAAGCCGTTGCCTGGATGCTGGTTTTGATTGCGGCGATCGCCGTTCCTCCTATTGTGGGAGGATACGTGACCAGTATGCTGATCTTGATTGCCATATGGACCATTATGTGTTTCAGTATGAATTTGATCTTCGGCTATACGGGGCAGCTTTCCCTCGGCCATTCTGCCTTTCTGGGGATAGCCGCTTATACGTTCAGCCTGATCACCGTAAAGCTCCACGTCGGTTTCTGGCCGGCTTTTCTCATCGCCATCGTTTTTACAGGCTTCGTGGGCTTTCTCGTCGGTATTCCAGCCCTCAAACTGAGGGGTCCCTATTTTATTCTCGTCACCCTCGGATTTGCCGTCATCGTAGGGGTCATTGTTCTCGGCTGGATTGATCTCACGGGCGGGGCGAACGGATTGTTCGGTATCCCCAGACCGAATCCCATTCCTCTCCCAGGAGGAGGAACGTTGCGCTTCGATTCACTCCTCTCGATGTACTATTTCATTCTATTCTTCGTGGTGCTCATCGGCATTTTCTGTCATCGGCTGGTCCATTCGTTAATCGGGAAGAGGTTCATTGCGATTTCGTACAATGAAAATCTGACCGAGTCGTTGGGAATCAACACGATGTCCCAAAAACTTCTTAGCTTCACCATCAGCGCTATATTGGCTGGGATCGCCGGCGTGCTCTATGCGACTTATAATGCTGTGATTAGTCCGGAGCTGACCCACTTCGCCAGGGGCATGGACGTCGTCGCCTACTTGATCGTTGGAGGAGCAGGGACGATGGCGGGGCCCATTGTGGGCACATTGGTCCTGATGACCGTGCCCGAGGTGCTCCAGATCCTTCCATACTTGAAAACACTGATCAACGGAATCATTCTGATGCTGTTTATAATCTTCCTGCCCAATGGCATCATCGGGTGGTTCAACATGAATCTGGGAGGGTGGCTCACATCAAGGAGGGCAGTCCATGGCTCTGCTTGAAGTCGCCGGTCTGACCAAAATGTTCGGTGGCCTGACGGCCGTGTCCGAGCTCACCTTTGACATTCAACCCGGTGAACTCCTGAGCATTATCGGACCGAACGGAGCGGGAAAGACGACTCTATTCAATCTTCTGACTGGATTTTACAGGCCCACGTCGGGCACGATAACCTTCAACGCCATCGACATTACCGGATGTAAACCTTACCAGGTTACCCGTCACGGCATAGGCCGGACCTTCCAGTTGACCAGCATCTTCAAGAAGAGTACAGTCCTGGAAAATGTCTTGATAGGCAAATCACTTCACGCTGCGGTGGGCGTCTGGGGATCGGTCCTCCGGACCCCGGCGACCCGGCGTGAAGAGCGGAAGATCCGGGAAAATGCAAGAGAGATTCTCTCTTTTGTGGGTTTGGGAGATAAGGAAGACAAGGTGGCAGGCAGCCTGACGGAGGAAGCGCAAAAGAGGCTTTCGATTTCGATGGCCTTGGCGACAGAGCCCAAGCTGCTGCTTCTCGACGAGCCGACGGGAGGCGTGAACCTGGAGGAGATCAGCGGTCTCATCGACTTGGTGGGAAAAATCCGAAAATCCGGGACGAGTATCTGCCTGATCGAGCATAAAATGAGAATGGTGATGACCATCTCCGACCGCATCGTCGTGCTCAATTATGGGAAGAAGATTGCAGAGGGGGCGCCTAAAGAAGTGGCCAGCAATAACGAAGTGATCAGGGCATATCTGGGGGAAAGGTATGCTGCTTAACGTGGATGGGGTCCGTACCTTTTATGGCACCTTCGAGGCCTTACGGGGCGTTTCTCTGGATGTCAACGCCGGGGAAGTGGTGACGATCCTGGGCGCCAACGGGGCAGGTAAGAGCACCCTGTTGAGAACGATATCGGGCTTGATAAGGAGCAGGTCAGGCAATATTCGATACGAAGGAGAACGGATCAACGGGGTGACTCCAGAAACGATCGTGAAGCTGGGGATCTCTCATTGTCCCGAGGGAAGGATGCTCTTTCCGGAGATGCCTGTGTATAAGAATCTGGAACTGGGCGCTTATGTCCGAAGGAAAGACCGCAGTCTGATCGAGAGGATGAAGCAAGAAGTGTACGAGCTGTTCCCGATCGTTAATGAGAGACAGAAACAGCCGGCAGGAACTCTCTCCGGAGGCGAGCAACAGATGCTGGCGATTGGTAGGGCACTCATGTCAGGCCCTAAATTGCTGATGCTGGATGAGCCGTCTTTAGGCCTGGCTCCGCTGGTCGTCATGAACATCATGGATGCGTTGGTGCGGATCAAGGAACGGGGAACGGCGATCCTTTTGGTCGAGCAGAATGCCGCCGAGTCATTGCGAATTGCAGGCCACGGATATGTGCTGGAGACGGGAACCGTGGTGGTTTCCGGTAAGGGTGGGGATTTGATGAGTGATGAAAAGGTGAGGCAGTCCTACCTGGGAGCTTGACAGACTGCCCAAAAACGCCTGTCTGCGGCGTTGCGCTCATCCTTCGTCATTGCGGCGTACTCCGAAGTACGCCTCTGGCCGACTCACCAACTCGTCGGCGTGGGAAAAGTCGCTCCTTATTCGTCGCGACGCCACTCTCAGGATTGCCTGCCTGACCGGCAGGTGAAAAGCGATGCGCGCGCCTTGCATCCAGGCATTTTTGAGCAGCCTGTGAAAAATCCAGCAGACTGATTTTAAAGAGAATTAGGAAGAGAGAGCGATGAAAGGTTCATTCAAACATTTATTTGAGCCCGTTCGGATAGGAAAGGTAGAGATCAAGAATAGGATTGCTCTGGCGCCCATGGGCACGGGAAGCATCCTTGTTGACTCTGAGGGAAAATTAGGACCGCGAGGGGTGGAGCATTACCTGGAGCGGTGCCGGGGCGGCGTTGGGTTGATCATTAGCCATGCGAGCAAGGTCGAAAATGAGATCGATCCTTTGAAGAAGGGGGCGGGATTTCCTTTGATCACGCACGTTGTAGTCGGCCCCTTGGCGGAGCTCGCGGATGCTGCGCATGCCTTTGGGACAAAGATTTTTGTTCAGCTTTCGGCTGGCTTTGGCCGCACGGCTAATCCGCGAATATTGAGGGAGACGCCGGTATCGGCCTCTGTCAATCCGAACTATTGGGACCCTTCGATCATTTGCAGGGAGGTGACGACCGAAGAGGTGGAAAGGCTTGTCAGGGCTTTTGGGCCTGCGGCGCAACTCTTGGCCGAATGCGGCATCGATGGAATCGAGCTTCACGGTCACGAAGGTTATCTTTTCGACCAATTCACAACCGTGATATGGAATCGCAGAACGGATAAGTACGGGGGAGAACTTGCTAATCGATTGAGATTTCCCGTCGAGGTCTTGCAGGAAATCAAAGGACGAGTCGGCAAGAACTTTCCGGTTCAATATCGTTTTGGCTTAAAACACTACATGAAAGGACTCCGTGACGGGGCCTTGCCCGGAGAAAAATATGTGGAAGCCGGCCGCGATGTTGAAGAAGGACTCAAAATGGCCAGGATGTTGGAAGAAGCGGGGTTTGACGCTCTCCACGTCGACGCCGGCTGCTACGACAGCTGGTATTGGGCCCATCCTCCTGGATATCAGAAATACGGGTGCATGGTCGATATGGCCGCAGAGGCGAAGAAGGTTGTTAAGATTCCGGTGATCGCGGTAGGAAGGCTCGACGTCCCGGAGCTTGCCGAGAAAGTGATTGCAGAAGGCAAAGCGGACCTCGTCGCGATAGGCCGAGGTCTTTTGTCTGACCCCCATTGGACAAAGAAGGTGGAAGAAAGCCGGCAAAAGCACATTCGTCCTTGTATCGGCTGTCACGATGGATGTATGGGCAGGCTGGTTGTCGGAAAACCGACCTCCTGCGCCGTAAACCCTGCGAGCGGCCGGGAAAAGGAGTATGCCCTCCACCGCACGAACCGGCCGAAGAAAGTCATGGTAATTGGAGGCGGCGTTGCCGGCATGGAAGCAGGCAGGGTTGCCGCTCTGCGGGGGCATAAAGTTGTGATCTACGAAAAAAGCAATAAGCTCGGCGGTCACGTGAGGGAAGCAGTTCGCATGCCTTTTAAGGAAGGGGAGCAACGGCTTCTGGATTGGTATAAAACCGAGCTTGAGAAGCTTAAGGTCGAAATTCATCTAAAGACTGAGGTTACCTTAAAGCTCATTCGCGAAAAGAATCCGGCCGCCGTTGTTGTTGCTACAGGATCGAAACCCATTTGGTTGAACGTCCCTGGGGCCGATAAGCCGAGTGTGGTCACTGCGTCCGATTTTCTTTCTGGAAGGAAAGAGGCGGGGAAGAGGGTGGTTGTCGCAGGGGGTGGCCAGGTAGGTTGCGAAATGGGTTTATGGTTGGCTCAGCAGGGTAAAAAGGTGACCGTCGTGGAGAAACTTAGTGAGCTTATGATTGGAGGACGGCCCATTCCGTGGATGAACCAGGTGATGCTGCTCGACCTTCTGAAATTCCACAAAGTTGACGTAAAGACGAACTTCAGCCTTGACGAAGTCACCGATCAGGGGGCTGTGGTCATCGGTAAGGATTCCCGGAAGGAAACCCTCCCCGCGGATACGATCATCATAGCGGTGGGGCTGGCGCCCGAGCGAGGAATTTATCATTCGCTCCTCGGGAAGAAGATAACCAACCTTTATCTCATCGGTGACGCCAGAGAGGCTAAGAACATCATGAACGCGATCTGGGACGCGTACGAAGTCGCCCGTACGATATGAGTTTGTTTGTGAAGGTGGGGATTTGATTTCACAGACATTATCAAGTGCGGACGTAACTTCGTGAAATCGATATTTGACAGGTTGCTGCAAAAGAGGGAGATTTCATGCCGAAATCAGGTTTTAACGGTTCGAGGTGGTAACTGTAATGGAAACCGAAGAATAGCGGAGGGACCTCGTTGCTATCACCCCTTGCATGACCTACTTGGGCTAATGCAAGCTAGAATATGCTCCTCTTAATAAATATGATGGATTTTTTTGAATCAAGGTGAACTGTTTGTTAAGATGGTTTCGTTTCATGAGAAACTGGAGAAAACAAAGGAATGGTATTTGATGCACTCTGGGGTCTGTTTTCAACGGACCTGGCCATTGATTTGGGAACGGCGAACACCCTCGTCTATGTAAAGGGGAAAGGGATCCTCTTTTCCGAGCCCTCTGTGGTGGCCATTCAAAGGGATTCGAGAGGAGAAAAAAGTGTCCTGGCCGTGGGCCGTGAAGCTAAAGAGATGTTGGGTCGAACACCAGGCAACATTTTCGCCATCCGGCCGATTAAGGATGGGGTCATTGCCGATTTCGAAATCACCGGTGAGATGCTTCGTTATTTCATCGCTAAAGCTCATAATCGAAAAACTCTGGCCCGGCCCCGGGTGGTCATCTCGGTCCCCTCTGGCATCACGCCAGTGGAAAAACGTGCGGTCCGGGAATCAGCCCAGTCCGCTGGTGCCAGAGAAATTTATTTGATCGAGGAGCCCATGGCCGCTGCCATTGGAGCGGGGCTTCCGGTCACCGAAGCCTCTGGAAATATGGTGGTGGATATCGGCGGGGGGACCACGGAAGTAGCGGTCATCTCCCTGTCGGGGATTGTAACCAGTCAGTCCATTCGGGTCGCAGGCGATAAGATGGATGAGGCCATTATTCAGTACGTCAAAAGAAAGTACAACCTTCTGATCGGCGAACGAACGGCCGAATTGATCAAGATCAATATTGGGACTGCCTATCCTGAAGAGAATCCTCAGACGAGAGAAGTAAAAGGAAGAGACTTGGTTACAGGCATTCCTAAAACCCTTGAGATCAGTGGTGAGGAAGTGCGAGAGGCCTTGGCTGAATCGATCAATACTATCATGGATACCGTCCGGATTACTCTGGAAGGGACCCCACCGGAATTGGCTGCAGATATTGTGGACAAAGGGATTATTCTGGTGGGCGGGGGGGCCCTTCTGAAGAACCTCGATATATTACTCCGGGAGGTGACCAGCCTTCCCATTATGATCGCAGACGATCCCCTTTCGTCTATTGTTTTAGGTGCCGGGATGGTATTGGAAAATGAACAATTACTCCGTACCGTGACGGTTCAATATCGATGATGAGGACACAAGGGTTCATAATTTCGCGATGAACGCCGACCAGGGTTATCGAGGCCGTTATCCACTCTTTCAACTCGTAATTTTCGATTCATGAACATAGTTGTTCGTAATGACTTGGTGAAAGCTGCAAGAAAGATAATCTTGACAGTGTCCATCAACTCAAGCGTCTGTCAGGACAGTTTTATTTCTCCCTTATTCGTCTTCTCTTTATCAATCGTCCTCTCTTCAATTTAAGAAGAGACATTGAACCAATTTCTTTCCTGATAATGCTCCCCGCCAGATCGATCACTCTCTCGGATCGATCAATAATGGCTGTGTCGCTGGTAGCGACCACTCCTTGAAATCCGATCAGTGTTTTCTCCGGGACTTTCATCGCCGAAGCATCTCCAGGAAGTCCTTCTTTTTTCAACAAGGCCCTCAGCTCCTGCGCCAGAATTCCACTCTTGCTGATAGGGGCATCGAAAAGAAAAAGCGTATTGCGGGGATTCCATTTTTTTAAGAAGGTGACAATCACTTGAAGAGCCTTCTCTGTGACCGCCGTCTTCTTAAAGCTTCCGGAAAGCCCGGAGATGTCTCTGACAAACCCGTCATCGGCAAGGATGAGTGGCCGTCCCGAAAGTCCAGCCTCGACAGTAATCAGGACATTATGACCATCGATGGCGAGGTCTTTTCCAGGAACTCGCTTGATAGAGATGATTTTCCTTCGTCTTGGTTCCGAATCTGCATCTGAGAAAACTCCCCGGTGGAGAAGGTGGCGCTCATCATAAGTCAATCCGTATCGATTTCCAACTATTTCGAGCGTCGCCTTTCTTGGATATCCTCGGTTGAGAAGATAGCGAAAATCTGCTGCAGCTTTTTGAAGGTCATCGAATTTGATCATTCTAACCAAAGATGATTTTCTTCTCCTAGAATTCACGAAAGACATTATACCTTAAATTCTGATTAAAGATACTCATGAGACCATGAATGAGGAGATATAATTATGCTGCTCCGGCGAATTCCCAATCCTCTTCTAACCATCCATGGTGTGAAAGAATTGATTTTTAGCCGTCACCCCGGTGAAAACCGGGGTCCAGTCAGTTCGTAACCTTATGAAAGCACTGGATTCCGGCGCCTGCCCCGGACCTGATCCGGGGTTCTCCGGAATGACAAGAAAAGGAATAGAATCGATTTCTTTACACCTTCCCCCTTAAAGGGAGAGAATAGGTGGTGAGACGGCTCTTTGCCAATAAAAGTGCGATTGGTGACGGTGGGGTATAGACATCCGAATCCGTCTTTGGTAATTTATTAACGCGAGGTTAAGATCAAGATCGGTTCATCCAATAGGGGGAGCCTTAATGGGAAAAGTTGTAAGAACAATATGTCAGGGCTGTCATTCGGAGTGCGGCGTCCTGGTTCATGTGAACAAAGATAAAGTTACCGAGATAAAACCCGATCCAAACCATCCGTCGAGCCGGGGTTACATCTGCGTCAAGGGAACCCATTATTCTGACTTTACCTTTCATCCTGACCGTTTGAAATATCCTCTTCGGCGGGCGGGTGAAAAAGGAGAGGGGAAATGGGAGAGGATCTCGTGGGACAAGGCCCTTGATGAGATTGCGTCTCGGCTTATTGAAATTAAGGAAAAATATGATGCGCGATCGATTGGCGCCTTTCACGGGACTGCACCCAGACAATCTCTCCTGTCCTGCAACCTTCTGGCCAGTGCCCTGGGAACACCAAACGTGATCAGTACGGATCTTCATCTCTGTTTCGCCCCCTCGATGGTCGCCGAAATAGCAACGGTCGGGTATACCGTCATGATGGAGGAGGGCCCGGATTATCTTTCCTCAAAATGCGTTCTCGTTTGCGGAGGAAACCCGCTTGTTTCCCATCCTCCCAGAGGCAGGGATTTGCTTGAAGGGGTGAAGAAGAATAAGGCAAAGCTGATCGTGATCGATCCCCGCTGCACCCCCTTGGCGGCCCAGGCGGATATGTGGTTTCGTATCAGACCGGGAACCGATGCCGCCTTGATCCTGGGAATGCTTCACACCGTCATTTCGGAAGAGCTTTATGATAAGTCTTTTGTGGAGAAATATTGTCTTGGATTCGATAAGCTTAAGGAGCACGTCAAGGCCTATCCTCCTGAAAAAGTCGCCGAAATCACCTGGCTCTCTGCGACAAAGATTAAGGAAGCAGCGCGATTATTTGCACAGACCAAACCTGCGACCGTCCACCATAGAGTGGCCGTCGAACAGAATCTAAGCTCAACCCAGGTAGCGCGAGCGCTCGTGATCCTGGCTGCGATCACCGGAAAC
>Ga0335085_10007782_pt1 | contig 16476 bp, 17 predicted proteins | sample Lox_Sample_45_FD_206712 | JGI IMG/M metagenome (GOLD analysis project Ga0335085, IMG submission 206712) | Soil microbial communities from Loxahatchee National Wildlife Refuge, Florida, United States - Lox_Sample_4.5 | ecosystem: Environmental > Terrestrial > Soil > Wetlands | place: USA...
GTTGCACGCGCAACCGCGTGGTTCCCGCAGAGGCGGTCATACAAATTTCGAAGTCTTGAGGAAGGGATTTTTTATGAGCGAAAAGAATATTCAGGAAGCGGTGAAAGAAAAGTACGGCGCAGCGGCGAGACAAGTTGCCGCAGGCAAAACGGCATGTTGTGGAGGAGGTGCGGAACTGAGCGGCTGCGACCCGATCACCCGCAATTTGTACGATGCGTCCGAAAAGGGCGCGGTGCCTTCCGACGCGGTCGCGGCTTCGCTCGGTTGCGGTAATCCCACCGCGCTTGCCGAATTAAAGGCGGGTGAGATTGTGCTGGATCTCGGTTCCGGTGGCGGCATTGACGTGTTGCTCTCGGCAAAGCGCGTGGCGCCGGGCGGGAAGGCATACGGGTTGGACATGACCGACGAAATGCTGGCGCTAGCACGGGAAAACCAGAAAAAAGCCGGCGTGGAGAATGTGGAATTTCTGAAAGGCACGATTGAGAACATTCCGCTGCCTGACAACACCGTGGACGTGATCATTTCGAACTGCGTGATCAATCTTTCCGGAGATAAAGACCGCGTGATGCGCGAAGCATTTCGGGTGCTGAAGCCTGGCGGGCGGTTTGCGGTTTCCGACGTGGTGATTCGCGGCGAGGTGCCTAGCGAGGTACGCAAGAGCATGGAATTGTGGGTTGGTTGCATTGCCGGCGCGTTGCAAGAGACGGAATACCAGCAGAAGCTGCAGGCCGCGGGATTTGCATCCGTGGACGTTGAGCCCACGCGCATTTACCAAGTGGAAGAAGCGCGTGACTTTTTGACCGCCGCCGGCCTGGATGCGGAAAAAGTCGGTCCGCAGATCAAAGACAAGTTCATGAGCGCGTTCATTCGCGCGAAGAAGCCGGTTGCCGTTGCCTGCGATTGTCCGCCAGGCTGCGTGGACCTTCCCTGCTGCCACTGAGAGATGGCGATGAAACCGCCGTACAACGTGCTGTTTTTGTGCACCGGGAATTCGGCCCGCTCGGTTCTGTCGGAAGCCATCTTGAATCACAAGGGCAAACCGAATTTTTGCGCCTTCAGCGCCGGGAGTCACCCGGCCGGCCGCGTAAATCCCCATGCGATACGGCAGTTGGAATCGGCTGGGCTGGAAACGCAGGGCCTGCGCAGCAAAAGCTGGGACGAATTCGCCAAGCCGGGCGCTCCCCGCATGAATTTTGTTTTTACCGTTTGCGACAATGCTGCGAATGAAATTTGCCCGGTCTGGCCGGGCCAACCGATCACCGCTCATTGGGGCGTTCCCGATCCCGCGGCGGTCACCGGAACACCGGAGGAGATCCAACGCGCCTTTCGCGACGCGTTTGTCACGTTAGACCGAAGAATCGGGCTATTTCTGAGCCTTCCGATATCCAGCCTCGATCAGCTCGCCATCAAACGGCAACTGGATCAGATTGGCCACGAGTCATGAAGGAAATATCATCCAACGCAACACCCGCTCCCCGCGGCGCTCCGAAATTGAAGTTGTTTGAGCGCTATTTGAGCTTGTGGGTGGCGCTGTGCATGGTGATCGGCGTGCTGGTTGGGAAATTCTTTCCTACTTTCGTTGGCGCGTTGCGAGACGTGGAATTTGGCCGGGGAAGCCAAATCAATCTACCCATCGCCATTTTTATCTGGTTGATGATCATCCCGATGATGATGAAGGTAGATTTCACTGCGATTCGTGTGGTGGGACGAAAGCCGAAAGGCCTGTTGATCACGTTGTTCGTCAACTGGATGGTCAAGCCGTTCTCCATGGCGCTGATCTCCTGGTTTTTCTTTCGCCACACATTCTCGTCGTTGATATCGCCGGCGGAAGCGAGCCAGTACATTGCCGGCACCATAATTCTGGCGGCGGCTCCCTGCACGGCGATGGTGTTTGTTTGGAGTTACCTGACGGACGGCGATCCCGCGTATACGCTGGTGCAAGTATCGCTGAATGACTTGATCATGCTGGTGCTATTTGCGCCGATTGTGCGGTTCCTGGTACGCGGCGCGTCGTCGCTTTCCGTTCCGTTTGTCGTGCTATTTTTGTCGGTCGTGGCGTTTATCGTGATTCCGCTGGCGATCGGCACGGCTTTGCGGGTCGTGTTGATTCGGCGCCATGGCCAGGAGTGGTTTGAAACGGTGCTGCTGCCGAAATTTTCCCCGTTAACCATTTGCGCTCTACTGGCGACGCTGGTTCTGATTTTTGCATTTCAGTCGGAGAACCTGACGGGCAAGTGGGTGCACGTTTTGCTGATCGCGGTGCCGATCCTGATTCAGGTGTATTTTAATTCCGCGCTGGCGTACGGATTGATGCGATTGTTCCGCGTGGAATATCGCGTTGCCGCTCCGGGAGCATTGATCGGCGCGAGCAACTTTTTCGAACTGGCGGTTGCTACGTCGATTGCTCTGTTCGGGGCTGGTTCGGGGGCCGCGCTCGCCACGGTGGTTGGCGTACTGATCGAAGTTCCGGTGATGCTGTCGGTCTGCCGTATGTGTAACCGCACGCGCCACTGGTTTGCGCCGCAACCCGCGGAAGAAGGCGGTCCTGGATTCGCGGTAACTTCTAGTGCAGGAAGTGCCGCATCCCGGTGAAGACCATCGCGAGCCCCAAGCGGTCCGCGGTGGCGACGACATCCGGATCTTTCACCGAGCCACCCGGCTGAATCACCGCGGTTGCGCCCGCTCTGGCGGCTTCTTCCACGCCATCGGGGAACGGGAAAAACGCATCGGAAGCCACCGCGGTTCCCTGAAGCGACTTCTGTGCTTTGGCTATGGCAATTTTCACGGAATCCACGCGGCTCATCTGGCCGGCGCCCACGCCGAGTGTTGCACCGTCTTTCGCAAACACGATGGCGTTGGACTTCACGTGCTTGCAGACTTTCCACGCGAATTTCAGATCCGTGAGTTCTGCGGTGGTGGGCGCGCGCTTGGTAGCCACTTTTAGATCCGTCAAGCTGCCAAGATCCGGCTGTTGCACCAGCACGCCGCCAAGGATGCGCTTCAACTGCAGTTCCCTGTCGTGATCCAGCCCGCCCTGCGGCAACACCAGGAGGCGCAGATTTTTCTTGGCCGCGAAGATTTCCTGCGCGCGGTCGGCGAATCCCGGCGCCACAATGCACTCGACGAATAGTTTGGAAACCGCTTCGGCCGTTACGGCATCCACGATGTGGTTGAAGGCCAGAACGCCGCCGAACGCGGACAGTGGATCGCATTCGAAGGCTTTGGTGTAGGCGTCGAATAAGGCCTTCTGCTCTGCCGCACCGCACGGATTGTTGTGCTTGATGATGACGGCGGCCGGGCGCTCGAATTCCGCCACCAGGCTGCGCGCCGCTTCCAGATCCACATAATTGTTGTAGGAAAGCTCTTTACCCTGCAGTTGCTTCGCCGCTGCCAAACCTTTCGGCGGGCACCCAGCAGGAATATACAGAGCACCGGACTGGTGAGGATTCTCTCCGTAACGGAGTTCCTGCTTGCGCAGCAACGCCAAATGGACGCGTTCGGGCAGGACCGGCTTCGGCTCCACTTCCAATCTGCCTTCCTGCAGGCTCAACCGTTCGAGATTCATGGTGATGAGCCCATCGTAGCGAGATGTGTTGGCGAATACTTTGCGCGCGAGTTCCAACCGCAGATGTAAGGTCGTATCGCGCTGAGCTTCCAATTCTGCCGCCACCCGTTGGTAATCCGCCGGATCGGTCACCACGGTAACGCTCTCGAAATTTTTCGCGGCGGAACGCAGCATCGTGGGGCCGCCAATATCAATATTCTCGATCAGCTCTTCGGCAGGAAGATAACCCTTGGCCGCAACTTCTTCGAAGGGATAGAGATTCACGACCACTAAATCGATGGGAGCGATACCGTGTTCCTTGGCCTGTTTCTGGTCGTCGGTGTGGTTTCGCCGGAACAGCAGCCCGCCATGGACTTTAGGATGCAGGGTTTTCACGCGGCCGCCCAGCATTTCCGGCCAGCCTGTAAATTCGGAAACGTCTTTGACCGGCACACCCTCCTGGCGGAGGAGTTTGGCGGTGCCACCGGTCGACAGGATTTCAATCTGCAATTCCGCCAGCTTGCGGGCCAAAGCCACGATTCCGGTCTTATCAAACACGCTCAGCAGCGCACGCTCCACAGCCATGAGGTCCTCCCGCGAGAATGGAATCTCCTAGTCTACGCGGAGCAGAGGAGTTTGGAAAAGTGGCAGGCTGTGGGAAAAATTCGAAGGGGAGAATCAGGATTTCACGAGGGCTTTGAGTTTCACCTGGCCATCGACAGTTTCCACGACATATTCCACGTCGCGGCAATTTTTCTTGCTTTGCAGATCTTTGGTTTTTTTACGCACAAACTCGTTGAATCCGGCGCGGGTCAGCTTGTTGGTCTCTTCGCCGGCTTGCTGTTTGGCTTGCACGAACGCTTCGAAAAGCTGGTCGACCTTGTCGGCCTCGCGTTCCGGCTCGGAGCAAACCATGCGGAAGGCTTTGGCCTCCGCCGCGGGAGAAGTAACAGGGGGCGTGGCCACGGTTTCCTTCGGAGCAGCTGCCGCTTGCGCACGCGCGCGTTCCGCTTCAATCGCTTTGGCCGCCGCACCAAAGTGCCGGTCGATTTTGCCCTCTTCGTGCTTGGCCATGCGCTTGCGAAAAATGTCCTTATACTTCGCGTAGGTTTGCGTAAGGTTATTGAACCGGAAGCGCTGGCCATACTTCATTTCTCCGCCGCGTTCTCCGTAACGTTTTACAAGCAGCTCGATGCGCCACTCGACTTCCGTGGGCGGGCGCTTGCGGCCTCCGCCGAAAAACATGTCGTATTCGATTTTCAACTGGCGGATGTCCCGTTCCATCTGCGCCAGTTCTTCGTCAATGGTGGGCATGGCCTGGATAGCCTCGAAAACACATCCTAGGAGCCGCTGGCGCGCCCGTCAACCGGGAAGAAGGACGCAGGGGCGCATCGGGCACCGCGCCGAGGAACGAGGCCCTGTCCGAAAGGCCAGCCCGGGGAAATAGCAGGAATTGCAGGCGCCGGGCGGCTGTGATGAAATGACGCCATGTCCACTCCCGCTAAACGTGCACCTGCCGCGGGCCAGACCGCTCTTTTGCGCTTGCTACCGTCGGTGGACGAATTGCTGCTGCGTCCCGGCATCGCTTCGCTCTGTGGCCGCGTGGAGCGCGGGTACGCGCGATCTGTTGTTCGAGAAGTTTTGGCGGACGCGAGGCGAGAGATTATTGCGGGAAGTTTGCGGGAGGAGAGCGCGGTCGGCCCGGAAGCCCTCGAAAAGCGCATGGTCGCGTTGGTGGAAACCGAGCTGGCTTCATCCCTGCGGCCGGTCATCAACGCTTGCGGGGTAGTGCTGCACACGAATCTGGGGCGCGCCCCGTTAACGCCGGCGGTCATCGAAGAGTTGCGCCGATCCGCAACGCAATATTCGAATTTGGAATACGATCTCGCGGCCGGTGCCCGCGGGAAACGCGATATTCATCTGTCGCGGCTCATCGAGCGCTTGACGGGAGCGGAAGCGGCGGTGGTCGTGAATAATTGCGCCGCGGCGGTTCTTCTCACGCTGGCGGCATTGGCGCGCGGCGGCGAAGTGATCGTTTCTCGCGGGGAATTGATCGAAATCGGCGACGGGTTCCGCATCCCGGAAATTATGGAGCAAAGCGGCGCCGCGCTACGCGAAGTGGGCACCACCAACCGCACGCGTATCGGCGATTACGAGAACGCCATTAATGAGCGGACCCGCTTGCTGCTCCGCGTGCATCCTTCGAATTTCACGGTAACCGGCTTCACGGAAAAACCGGACGTGGCGGAACTCATCGAGGTGGGAGTGCGCCACGAGTTGCCAGTGGTGGAAGACCTCGGCTCTGGCTGCCTGGTAGATCTTTCGTCAGTTGGAATTCACGAACCTACCGCGCGCGAAAGCATCAAAGCGGGTTTTTCGCTGGTGTTATTCAGTGGGGACAAGCTACTGGGCGGGCCGCAAGCAGGCATTATCGCCGGGAAGAAAGAGCTGGTGGCGCAAGTCCGGCGCCATCCGCTGTTTCGCGCGCTGCGCGTGGATAAACTTACGATCGCGGCCATGGAAGCTACTTTGCGCGCATACTTGCGTGCCGCCTGGAATGAGATTCCATCGCAACGGATGATTCGAGCATCGCGGGAAGAAATTGCGCAGCGAGCGGCAAGATTTGTGGACCTTGTAGAATCGAAGATTTCCGGACACGGTGCGGACATTGCCGTTGCGGATGGGCAATCTCTGGTCGGCGGCGGCTCGACTCCCGCGCAATCAATGCCGACGAAACTTTTGCGGGTTCGGAGTACGCGCTATTCCGCTACGGATCTGGAAGCGCGACTGCGGCAAGGTCCCACGGGCATTCCGGTGATAGCGCGCATCGAAGACGATGGTCTGCTGCTGGATTTACGCACTGTGTTCCCCGAGCAAGAATCCGCTCTGGCTGAGGCTTTGGTTGCCACCTTGGTCTGAGTGACTTCATACTGCTGTCATGTTGGCATTCGCCGTAGCCCGCAAGAATCTCAAGTCTATGCAAAAACCTTTGCCGAAACTGCTGCCACGCTGGGCGCTGATTCATGTACGGATGGCAGGAATTTGCAACACCGACGTGGAGATTCTTCGCGGCTACCATCAATTTCACGGTGTTCCTGGGCACGAATTTGTCGGCGAAGTTGTGGAGGTGGCTGGGGTTTCCGCGGCAGTGCGCAAACGGTGGATTGGTAAGCGCGTTGCCGGCGAAATCAATGTGTCCTGCTCGGCGTATGGTTACAAACCGTTGTGCGCGTTCTGCCGCCGCGGCTTGAAAACCCATTGCGCCCGGCGCACCGTGCTGGGGATTGTGGCGCACGACGGGGCCTTTGCCGAATATCTTGCGTTGCCGCTGGAAAATCTCCATCCGATTCCCGCGAATGTGTCCGACGAAAAAGCGGTGTTCGTGGAGCCGCTCGCGGCTGCGTGCCAGATCCTGGAGCAAATTCCGATTCGCAAATTTCCCGCAGCCGCCGTGCTGGGTGACGGCAAACTCGCGCAACTGATCGGCCGCGTGTTACAGGCGGCGGCCAGCAAAGTTACCCTGTATGGCAAGCACGGAGCCAAACTGAAATTGGCTCGGAAGGCGGGAATCCAGACCTGCGAAATTCGCGGTGACGCGAGTGACTGGAAACGCGTGAAAGAAAGCTATCGACTGGTGGTGGAAGCCACCGGCTCGCCGACCGGACTCACTTTGGCGCAACACCTGACCGAGCCGCGAGGAACCTTGCTCCTGAAATCCACGTTTCACGGCGCAGCACCCGTGGAGACTTGGCCGATCGTGGTGAAGGAAATCACCGTGGTAGGTTCGCGCTGCGGGCCCTTCGCGAAAGCGATTGCGCTGCTACGCTCGGGCAAAGTAGATCCCACTCCGCTTACTTCGCGCGTGTTTCCGTTGAAGGATGCGCCGCAGGCGATTCGATACGCGCAAGAGCCGAACGCGATGAAAGTATTGTTGCTAAATACGGAAGCGGCTAAAGCCGGTTGATGCACGACGCGACGCAGGCCGCGCCAAATCCATTATCGATATTCACCACGGTGACATTCGATGCGCAGGATGTCAGCATCCCGAGCAGGGCCGCCACGCCACCGAAACTAGCCCCATAGCCGGTGCTCGTCGGCACGGCGATCACTGGCACGCCCACTAATCCGCCCACCACGCTCGGCAATGCGCCTTCCATTCCGGCGATGCAAATGATCACGCGAGCGTCGGTCAGCATGGTGCGGTGTTCCAACAGCCGGTGAATTCCCGCCACGCCGACGTCATACAGATGCTCCGCGCGATTGCCCATCATGCGCGCGGTGAGCAACGCCTCTTCGGCTACGGGAATATCGCTGGTTCCCGCGGACACCACCAGGATGGTGCCCTTTCCTGTAGTTTGTTTATTGCGCTCGATGGTGATCGCGCCGGAATCGGAGTGGAACTTCGCCTGGCGATTCACGCGTTTTACCGCGGCATAAATTTTGGGTTCGGCCCGAGTCACCAGAATATTTTGCAGCGAGCCCTTGTGCCGCAGCATGGTCCGTACAATTTCCGAAACCTGATGCGGTGTTTTGCCTTTTCCGAACACCACTTCCGCATAGCCCTGGCGCAGCGCCCGGTGGTGATCCACCTTGGCGAAGCCGATATCCTCGAACGGCAAATGCTTCAGCCGCTCCACCGCGGCGTGCGGCGAAAGCTTCCCAGCCTGAATCTGTTTCAAAATGTTCAGTAGTTCTTCAGCGTTCATGGGGTTTGCCCGAGTGGAAATCTTAGCATTCCGGCCGCAGCGCGCCTATGCTTGACTTGCCCTACGACCGCTGCGAGACTGGCATCATCCGCGAAAAACAATGGCTAATAACCCAGGGCGAATCATCACAATTGGTGTGACCGGAGCAAGCGGCGCGGTACTGGCGCAAAAAGCGCTAACGCTGCTCGAGGATGATGCCCGGGTCTCGCGCATTCATCTGGTGGTCACGGAAACGGGCCAACGCCTGTTCTCTGAAGAGCTTGGCATCACTTCCGGGGATCTGAAGAAACTGCCCAGCCGGATTCTGGGCCGCGAGCCGAAGAAGACGGAGCCCATCTCCAACAAGGATGTTGGCGCGTCCATCGCCTCCGGCAGCTACCATGTCGACGCGATGATCGTGATTCCGTGCACCATGGGCGCTCTCGCTTCCATAGCCACGGGCATGAGCGACGACCTGGTGTCGCGCGCGGCGGACGTGATGTTGAAGGAAATGCGCAAACTCATTCTGTGTGTGCGAGACACGCCGTTCAATCGTATCCATCTGGAAAATATGTTGCGGGCGCAGCAGGCGGGCGCGACCATTATGCCGGTGGTTCCGGCATTCTACTTCAAACCGAAATCTGTCGACGAGATCGTCACCCAATATGTGTGCCGGGTGCTAGCGCAAGCCGGTCTGCCGCAAGAGAAAATGTACCGTTGGGCGGGCACGGCGGCGGCGCGGAAGACGGAGTCGTAAGCGAAAATGGCGAACCGCATTCGCACGGTGCTGGAAATGATCAAGTTCGAGCACTCCGTGTTTGCGCTGCCCTTTGCGCTGGTTGGCGCGTTGCTCGCGGCGCGAGCGACCACGCACGGTTGGCCGAGTTTGCACCAGTTTTTGTGGATTATTGCGGCTATGGTGGCCGCCCGCTCGGCCGCCATGACCATCAATCGCATCGCCGACGTGCGGTACGACAAGGAAAATCCGCGCACTAAGATGCGCGCGCTGGCCACCGGCGCATTGTCTGTTTCCTTCGCCTGGACGTTTACGATCGCCGCAATTGCGTTGTTCTTCCTGGCTGCGTGGGAACTGAACCTGTTGTCGTTGGAACTCGCTCCCGTGGCCCTGGCCATCTTGTTCTTTTATTCGTACACGAAGCGCTTCACAAATTGGTCGCACCTGTTTCTGGGCTTTGCGCTGGGCATTTCACCGGCGGCGGCGTGGATTGCGGTTACGGGCCACCTGGATTCGCGGATGTTGATTCTGTGCGCGGCGGTCACATTGTGGGTGGGCGGCTTCGACGTGTTGTATGCGTGTCAGGATATGCAATTCGATGCGGAGGCCGGACTGTTTTCCGTGCCCAAGCGCTTCGGGGTGGCCAACGCATTGCGTATTGCGCGTATGATGCACGTCGGCGTGGTGATCCTTCTCAGCTGGCTGGCGGCCAGTTTCGGCTTGCCTTGGCCAGCGTGGGCGGGCATTGCGGTGGTGGCAGCGCTGCTGGGCTACGAACATTCGCTAGTGAAAGCGAACGACCTGAGCAAGCTGAACGCTGCCTTTTTCGCCGTGAACGGCTATATTAGTATGCTGTTCTTGCTGTTCTGGGGCGCCGCTGTCGCGGTTTGGCGCGTTTGAAAGATTCGAAATTCGAGAATGTGTAGCCGTTCAATCCTGCTGAAGCATCGAACCTAGAGACCAACGTGGCCGAACTAACGCTAATCGACGCAACTCTGAAACCCATCGCCGACAAGGTATTTGCCGGGGAGCGCCTGTCGTTTGACGACGGCGTCGCGCTGTACAAATCCCCCGATTTGCTGTCTGTCGGGTGGCTGGCCAACTACGTGCGCGAAAAACGCCACGGCAACATTGCTTATTACAACGTGAATCGGCACATCAATCCCACCAACGTTTGCGTGGCGCATTGCAAGCTGTGCGCGTTTGGCCGGGATCCCGGCGCTCCGGGGGCATACACGTTCGCGTTGGAAGAAATGTATGAACGTGCCGCGCAGGGTGTGCGCGAAGGCGCCACGGAATTTCACATCGTCGGCGGCTTGCATCCCGATCTGCCGTTCGATTATTTCCTGGAACTAATTCGCGGGCTGAAGCAGCGCCACCCACACGTACACCTGAAGGCCTTTACGATGGTGGAAGTGCATTATTTTGCGCGCATCGCCAAGCTGACCGTGGACGAAACGCTGGTCAAGATGAAGGAAGCGGGTGTGGATTCCTGCCCGGGCGGCGGCGCAGAGATTTTTCATCCGCGGGTGCGGCGGATCATCTGCGACCACAAGGTAAGCGGGCGCATGTGGCTTACGATGGCGAAGAAGGCGCATCGCATCGGTTTACGCTCGAACGCCACGATGCTGTACGGGCATGTGGAAACCGTGGAAGAGCGGGTGGACCACCTGGTGTTACTGCGCGAAGCGCAGGACGAGACGCATGGATTCGTGGCGTTTATCCCGCTGGCATTTCACCCGGACAATACGCCGCTGTCGCATATTCCGAAACCTACGGGCTACGACGATTTGCGCACCATCGCGGTCTCGCGCCTGCTTCTGGATAATTTCGAGCACATCAAGGCGTACTGGATCATGCTGACGCCGAGCATCGCGCAGATTGCGTTGCGCTTCGGCGCCAACGATATGGACGGCACGGTAGTGGAGGAGAAGATTTATCACGATGCCGGCGCCACTACGGCGGAGTTCACCTCGCGCACAGAACTGGAACGCTTGATCCGCGCGGCAGGCCGCGTGCCAGTGGAGCGCGACACTTTGTACAATCCGATCGATCGCAGCAAGCTGCCTGCCATCGTTCCGGCCACGCCACCGGGACTGGTCTCCCTGTCGCTGAATGTCTAATGTTTAGGGTCTCGGATGGCTGAACTCGCGCATACCGCCGGCGAGGTGATTTCTTACCTAGAGATGTGCCAAGCCTGGAGCGCCAGCCTTCAAAAAGGCATGAATTATCATCTCCGCCCTGATCGCAGTGTCATCCTGATGAGCCGCCGAACAAATGCGCCTTACAGGGACCGCATCGAGGAAGACGGGGCAGTTCTTATATACGAAGGGCACGACGTCGCTCGCAATCTTCACACTCCGAATCCGAAATCCGTTGACCAGCCACGCTCGACTCCGACCGGGAGGCTCACGCAGAACGGGCTCTTCGAGCAGGCTGCCATTCAAACTAAATCTGGAAAATGCTCGCCGGAAATAGTGGCGGTGTACGAGAAAATTCACGCGGGAATCTGGGCCTTTAATGGCTTCTTCCTGCTCACAGACGCGTGGACGGAATCGGACGGTCAAAGAAGTGTGTTCAAATTTCGGCTGGAACTCGACGACTCGGAAGTGAGTCCAAACCAGCCACCGCTCGTCAAGCTTGATCACAATCGTGTTATTCCTTCCGCAGTGAAGCTTGAGGTATGGCAAAGAGATAAAGGGCAATGCGTGCTTTGCGGGTCCAAAGAAAATCTACACTTCGATCATGATCTCCCATACTCAAAAGGTGGTTCTTCCCTGACCGCAAGCAATATTAGGTTACTTTGCGCGAAGCATAATCTCTCGAAGGGTGCAAAAATCCAGTAATTTCCGGCACCAAGGGTGCGTTAACCCGATTGGAAACTGCCGAGAATCTGCGAGCATCACATAGGAAGCTGAGTCGAATTCCAGGAGCCAAACTTGCGGACCGTAATTCTTCTGACCATTTCGAACATCTTCATGACCTTCGCCTGGTACGGGCACCTGAAATATCGCAACTCGCCGCTATGGAAAGTGATTATCGCCAGTTGGGGGATCGCGTTTTTCGAATATTGCTTTCAGGTGCCGGCCAATCGCATCGGTTCTTACGAGTTCAATAGCGCGCAGCTCAAGACCATTCAGGAAGTGATTACCCTGACGGTCTTTTCCGTCTTTTCGATCACGTACCTGGGAGACACATTTCGCTGGAACTATGGCGTGGGCTTCGTGTGTATCGCGCTGGGTGCGTTCTTTATCTTCCATCGGTGGTAAAATCGGGCCTCGCCCTTGTAACCCGCCCTATCACAGGCGTATCTAAACCCATGTGTCAACCCGTTGGGCGAATTCGAAAGATGAGAAACAAGGAGATTTCTACATGCAGCGCAAAGCTTCCGCAGTTTGGCAAGGCGATCTGAAATCCGGCAACGGCAATATTTCCACCGACAGCGGTACGCTGAAGAACACGCAGTATTCCTTCAGCACGCGGTTTGAGAATGGAGTCGGAACGAACCCCGAGGAACTTCTGGCCGCGGCACATGCCGGTTGCTTCACGATGGCGCTTTCCGCGCAACTTGGCGGCGCGGGCCTGACGGCAACCAAGTTGGAAACGACCTGCACCATATCCCTCGAAAAAGTTGGCGAAGGATTTTCCATCACCAAGAGCCACCTGGACCTGGTCGCGCATGTTCCTGGCGCCGACAAGGACAAGTTCGACGCCGCCGTGAAAGCCGCGGAGACTGGTTGCCCAGTATCCAAGCTATTCAAGGCGGAAATCACCGTCACCTCGCAACTTGTAACCTCCAAATCCGCCTGAACTGTCAGGCCACTAACAATCCGGTACAATGCTCGGCATGATCCCTGCTCCGGGAGTCTTCCTGGCCGGCGTGGTTGTGTTCCTGGTGGTTCTCTGGGACGCTTTCGAATCGATCATTCTGCCGCGGCGGGTCACGCGCAAGTTCCGGCTGACCCGCTTCTATTACCTGTTTACGTGGAGAAGCTGGAAGTTGTACGCGCGGCTGATTTCGTCGCGCAAGGCCCGCGAAACCTTTCTGGGGTTCTTCGGGCCTATCTCCCTGCTGTTTCTGATCGGGGTTTGGGCGATCGGTTTGGTCCTAGCATTTGGAATGATGCAGTACGGCGCAGGCTCGGCCGTGAATCTTTCCGGGACGAACTCGAGCCTGTACACAGACTTTTATCTGAGCGGGACGACCTTTTTCACACTCGGCCTGGGCGATGTGGTGCCGCGTTCCGGCATCGCGCGATTTCTGGTGGTCACAGAAGCGGGCATCGGCTTCGGCTTCCTCGCGGCGGTGATCGGATATCTGCCGTTTATTTACGGCGCGTTTGGCCGCCGCGAAACGAATATCGTGCTTTTGGATGCGCGCGCCGGCACTCCTCCGACGGCAGGAGAACTCCTTCGCAGGCACAGCTATCCCACGGGCAAAGAAGCTCTGTTTGAGCTGTTTCGCGAATGGGAACACTGGTCCGCTGAACTCCTGGAATCGCATCTTTCTTATCCGGTTCTGGCGTACTTCCGGTCGCAGCACGACAATCAGTCGTGGATCGGTTCGCTGACTGCGATTCTCGATGCCTGCGCGCTAACGGTTGCGGGCATTGAAGGCGCTTGCGCCAAGCAGGCCGAACTGACGTTTGCGATTGCTCGGCACGCGGTGGTTGATCTCTGCCAGGTGTTTGGTGCACCGCCGCGCGCGCCACAAGCGGATCGTCTGCCGCCAGAAACCTTGGCCAACCTACGCGACAAGTTGGCGCAGCACGGCACCACGTTGTCCGCGGATCCGGAAGCAGGGCAAAAACTCTTGGAGCTACGCAAGATGTATGAACCTTACGTCTTTGCTTTAGCCAATCATCTTAGCCAGACGCTGCCGCCCTGGATTCCCGACCATAAGAGCAAAGACAATTGGCAAACCACCGCGTGGGCGCGGACGAACGGTGGAACAGACGGAGGACCCATTTCCATCGCCCACGACGATCACTTCTGAACGGGAAGTTCGCTCCTTAAGCTTGCTCCGTTCCTCTGGCCTTGCGACAATTGCGCCGAGGGAAACATCCAACTAGACGCGAGCGTTCTATCGCAGCATCTTGCTGATTCCAGGGAGACAGCACATGAAAGCCATTCAAGTTCACCAGTTCGGCGGCCCGGAAGTTCTGGAACTCCGCGAAATTCCCACGCCCAAGCCCGGGCCCGGACAGATTTTGGTTCGAGTGCGCGCCGCCGGGGTGAATCCCTACGACACGTATATGCGCAACGGGACTTATGCGATCAAGCCACCACTTCCATATACGCCGGGTTCGGATGCCGCAGGCACCGTGGAGGCCGTGGGCGACGGCGTTAAAAAAGTGAAGGTAGGCGATCGCGTTTACACCGCTAAGACTCTCACCGGGGCTTATGCCGAGTACGCACTCGCTGACGAATCGCAAATTTTTGTGTTCCCGGACAAAATTTCGTTTGCGCAGGGAGCGGGCATCTGGGTTCCGTATGGCACGGCGTACACGGCGCTCCACCATCACGGACACGCACGCCCTGGCGAAACGCTCTTGATCCATGGAGCGAGCGGCGGTGTGGGACTCGCCGCGATACAATTTGCGCGTGCGCTGGGCATGTCGGTGTTGGGAACTGCGAGCACTCCCCGCGGGCTGGAGTTGATCAAGAAAGAAGGAGCGCACCAGGGCTTCGACCATTCCAAACCCGACCACGGAGATGAGATTTTGAAATTCACGGGCGGACGTGGCGTCGACGTGATTCTAGAGATGCTGGCGAACGTGAATCTGGCGACGGACCTGAAACTTCTCGCCGCAGGTGGCCGCGCGGTGGTCATCGGCAACCGTGGAGAAATCACTATTAATCCGCGCGAGTTGATGAGCCGGCGCGCTTCGGTATGCGGCTTCACGCTATGGGCCGTCACGCCAACGGAAGCCACGGAAATTCATGCCGCCATCGCCGCCGGATTGGAGAATGGTACGCTTCGGCCGGTAGTGGATAAGGAAATTCCGCTGAAAGATGCGGCGCTCGCGCATCAGGAGATTCTGGCTCCCGGCACCTTCGGCAAAATTGTTCTGGTTGCGTGAACGAAAAGCAGAAGAGAGCTTTCGCACCGGAGTCACACTTTTCCGAGCAAGCGAAGCGCGATGCCCACGGCCGCGCCGCCCAGGACGAGCCACGCGGAATTGACCTTATAGCGAAATACGAGCGCCAGGCTGACCAAACACAGCAATATCGCAGGAATATTTACCAGCGACGCACGCGCAAACTGCCAACTGACCTCTGCCATCAAAGCTACCGCCGCCGCATTCACTCCATCCAGAAACGCGCTGGCGATCGGCGACTTCCGGAGCCTCGGCAAATATTTTGCCGTCAGCGCGACATATAGAAACGCGGGGAGAAACATCCCTAATGTTGCCAGTGCTGCGCCTTGCCAGCCTCCGAGGAGATAGCCGATGAACGTCGAGACCGTGAAGAACGGTCCCGGCGTCGCCTGGCTCACGGCGATCGCGTCGAGCAACTGCGCGTCCGTCAACCAGTGGAGGCGTACCACGAGATCCGCGCGGAGCACGGCCAGTAACACGAAGCCGCTGCCAAAAACCACCGCGCCAATTTTCAAGAAGTAGAGAAACAGCGCCGCCAAGCCGATCGAACCGCTCGTACTGACCGCCAAGAACCCTACCGCCCCAGCCCTTGCGGAATTTAGATTGATGAGATTGCGAGTTTCACGAACCAGAATCCAGAAAATCCCAGCGGCGATCAGTAGCGTGATGACGTCGAAGCCAAGCAGCGCCAGCGCCACCACGGCGATAGCAAGGGCCGCCAAGCCTGCGTTTTTCAGTGCCGTTCTTCCCAAATTCCACAGCGCGGGAAGAATGAGCGCCACCACCACGGGCTTGATGCCAAACAAAAGCCCCTCAACCTGCGGTAGCTTCCCGTAGTTTTCATAGGCCCACGCCAAGCCGACAACCATGACCGCCGCCGGCAGGATCCAGGAAATTCCCGCCACCAGGAGTCCCGGAAGTCCGGCACGAAGTTCGCCCAGGTAGATCGTCAACTCCGTCGAGCTGGGACCCGGCAATAAATTCACCGCCCCGATCAAATCCAGAAATCGTTCGCGGCTCAACCATCGGCGCTTACGAACAAACCGCTCCTCCATCATCGCGAAGTGCACGGGAGGTCCACCGAACGCGACAAAGCCAAGACGCAAGAATTCCTTGGCGATATCCCACAACTGACCCCACCCGCCACTACTGTTCTTGGTGTGTTCCATTCACGATTCCGACTGGCAGTGAAGTAGCGCACCTGCGGCACATGACAGCGTGCCATTTTTTCCTTACTCTAGTGTTTCGTGCCGGCTGCCATGAATACTACCAACGATTCGCAACGTGTGGCGTCCTCCTGGACGAAAGGGCTCCTTGCGGGAATCCTGTCGACTATTTTTGCGGTGGGTCTGACGATTTGGCTGGCGACGGGAGCGAGCTTTCTGAACTTTCTCCGCTCCGGTGCAGATG
>Ga0335085_10007784_pt1 | contig 16471 bp, 15 predicted proteins | sample Lox_Sample_45_FD_206712 | JGI IMG/M metagenome (GOLD analysis project Ga0335085, IMG submission 206712) | Soil microbial communities from Loxahatchee National Wildlife Refuge, Florida, United States - Lox_Sample_4.5 | ecosystem: Environmental > Terrestrial > Soil > Wetlands | place: USA...
CCACCTCGTCGGCTACTCGAACGGCGGCGCGCTCGTTCTCATGCACGCCCTGGAAGCTCTCGACGACCCGAAGCTCCCGAAGGCGGACCGTCTCGTCCTCGTCTCGCCGATGATCGGCGTCACCCCGTTCGCCGCCCTCGCACGGACGGTCAGCCGGCTCGGCGCCTTCCCGTACTTCGAGAAAGCCCGATGGACCGACGTCCTCCCCGAGTACAACCCGTACAAGTACAACTCGTTCCCCGCGAACGCCGGATGGCAGACCTGGGAGCTGACCTCCCGCCTCGACGGGCGGCTGAAAAGACTCGCCGATGCCGGGCGCGCCGGCGAGATCCCGAAGATCCTCGCCTTCCAGTCGCTCGTCGACGCGACTGTCTCGACGCCCGCCATCGTCGACCGGCTCTTCGCGCGCCTCACGCAGGGCGGCAACGAGCTGGTCCTCTTCGACGTGAGCCGGACCTCGAACCTGAGGCCGTTCCTGAAGCCCGACAGCGAGGCGCTTCTCTCGCGAATCGTCGGCGACAACGGGCGGACGTACGTCCTGACGGTCGTCACGAACGCGTCGGAAGGGACGCGCGAGGTCGCGGCGAAGAGCTACGCGCCGGGAGCGGCCGAGCCGACCGTGACCCCTCTCGCTCTTTCCTGGCCCGGCGACGTCTTCTCGCTGTCGCACATCGCCCTCCCCTTCCGGCCCGACGACCCGCTCTTCGGAATCGACCCGGCCGGCGGCGGGCCGGGCGCGATCCGGCTCGGGCTCCTCGCGCCGCGCGGCGAGAAGTCGACGCTCGTCGTCCCCGAGGAGGTCCTGATGCGCATCGCCTCGAACCCCTTCTTCCCCTACGTCGAGGCGCGCGTCCGCGAGGGGATCTCCGCCGTCACCCCCTGACGATCCTGAGGGAGTGACCCGCGGCCACGGGCAGACAGCGTCCCTTGACGGGGGGCGGATACTGAAATCGGCGCGAGGCGGACCGCCCGCGCGAATGAACCCGCCGGGTGCGAGACGGCCCCGGCGAGAGGAGGCACCATGGTTCACGGTGCGACGTTTCCCGGATTCATCCCCTTCTGGCAACGGCGGCGTGCGGCATGCGGGTCGTCGGTCCCGTTCGGGGCCGGCGTGGCCGCGGCCGAGATGTTCTTCTCGCCGCGCTGGCACGGCGGCTTCGAGGGCGGCGGCGAGGCCGACAGCCTCGGCGCCGGGTTCGGCGTCCGCCGGCCGCTCCGCTACCTCGCCTTCAAGCTCGACCTGTCGGAGGCCCAGATCGCCGAGCTGGCCGCCGTCCTCGACGAGCTGAAGATCGAGCGGGCGCAGGCCGCCCTCGACGGGAGGCGCTCGACCTCGGCCCTCGCCGACGCGGTCTCCTCCGGCTCCTTCGACGACGCGAAGGCCGCCGAAGCCGGCGCCTCGCGTGTCCGGAGTGCCGAGCGACTCCGCGACGCGGTGGCGCGCGCCCTGAAGCGGATCCACGCCATCCTGGACGACGAGCAGCGGAAGAAGCTGGCTTATCTTCTGAGGACGGGCGCCCTTTCGGTCTGAACGGTCCCGGCTCGGGGTCTCCGCGGCGTGCCGTCCCCGCCGCGGGGGCCCGCCTGGGTCGTCTGCCCCGGGTGACGGCACCGGGTTCCGGGGCTACATTAGCGGCATGAACACGACCCTGACGACCCCGGCCACGCGGCGCGGCGCCGCCCGCTGGAGCTTCTGGGAGTGGTGGGTCGACCGGAAGACCCGCTGGGTCCGGGACGAGGAGCACCAGCTCGACGCCGAGGTCTTCCGGACGATCTCCGTCGGAACAGGGCTTCCGCCCATCCACCAGAGGTCCACCTTCGCCTTCCACAGCGTGCGGGACGGCGCCGACCGCTTCCTCGGGATGTCGAAGGGGGGCGAGCGCCCCTACGCGCGGATCTACACCCGACTCGGAAACCCGACGACGGAGTACCTCGAACGGGTCCTCTTCCGCCTCGAGGCGCAGCACGTCATCGACAAGGCGCTGGCCGTGGACGAGCGGGAGCCGACGATCGGCTGCCTCATCACGAGCTCGGGCATGGGGGCGATCTCGGCGCTCGTGCTCGCGCTGACGAAGGCGGGCGACGCCGTCCTCGCCGGGAACATCTACGGCTGCACGGACAGCCTCCTCCGGAACCTGTCCAAGTTCGGCGTCGCGTCGGTCTTCTGCAACATGGGGAGCGTCGCCGTCGTGGAGGCCGCCCTCGAGGAGCACCCGAACGTCACCGCCGTCCTCCTCGAGTCGCCCGAGAACCCCACGCTGCGCCTGGCCGACATCGAGGCGATCTCGCGCCTGACCGAGCCCCGCGGGGTCGCCCTGATCGTGGACAACACGTTCTGCTCCCCCTACCTCCAGCAGCCGTTCCGTCTGGGCGCCGACTTCGTCGTCCACTCCCTGACGAAGTTCATCAACGGGCACTCCACCTCGGTCGGCGGCGCCATCCTCGGCCCCTTCCGCTTCATGAAGGAGGAGCTCTTCCCCTGGTACAAGGACCTCGGCTCGACCCCCTCCCCGTTCGACTCCTGGCTGAACGCCATGTCGGTCCAGAGCCTCGCCGTGAGACAGGAGGCCGAGAGCGCCTCCGCCGCGCGGATCGCCGCGTTCCTCCGCCACCACCCGAAGGTGGCCCGCGTGACCTACCCCGGATTCCCCGATTTCCCGCAGGGAGACGTCGTGAAGAAGCAGATGAGGAACGGCGGGTCGCTTGTGAGCTTCGAGGTGAAGGGGGGCGCGGCGGCCGGCGAACGGCTGATGAACTACTTCGCCCGCAAGGACACGCCGATGGAGCTGGCCGTCAGTCTCGGCGCCACGATCAGCTACATCCAGCACCCGGCGTCGATGACGCACGCCGTCGTCCCGGAGGCGGACCGTCTCGCGCGCGGCATCACGCCCGGCCTCATCCGGATGTCGGTCGGCCTCGAGGGGCCCGACATCCTGATCGACCACCTCGACCGCGGCCTCGACCTTCCCGAGTGAAGACGGCCGTCCTCCGCCGCGCCGACTCGGCGGAACTGATCGAAACGGCGCGGACGCTGTTTCGGGAGTACGAGAAGAGCCTCGGGATCAGCCTCTGCTTCCAGAACTTCGCCGAGGAGGTCGCGAGCCTCCCCGGGGATTACGCGCCTCCGAACGGCCGGCTCCTGATCGCCTTCGTCGGGAGACGCCCCGCCGGGTGCGTGGCGCTCCGCAAGATCGGCGAGGGCGTCGCCGAGCTGAAGCGGCTCTACGTACGGCTCGGCTTCCGCGGCATGAGGATCGGGCGAAGGCTGACGGAAGAGGTCCTGGCCGACGCCCGGTCGATCGGGTACCGGAGCGTCCGCCTCGACACGCTGCCGACGATGAAAGCCGCCCAGGCCCTCTACGTCTCCCTCGGGTTCGTGGACATCGCCCCCTACAACGACCACCCGGTCGCGGGGACGCGGTTCATGGAGAAGCGGCTGTAGGAACCGCCGCGCGCTTCGGCCGGCCTCACGGAGCCGACTTCACCGATCGGATCCAGGCGTCGATCCTCTCTTCGAGTACCGGAAGGGTCACCGTACCACCCGACAGGACCCTGTCGTGGAACTCCCGGACGTCGAATCGCGGCCCCAGCGCCTCCTCGGCCCGCTTCCGAAGCTCGCGGATCTTCAGCTCGCCCATCTTGTAGGCGAGGGCCTGCCCCGGCCAGGAGATGTACCGGTCCGTCTCGGTCGTGCATTCGTGCAGGGAAAGCGCCGTGTTCGCGGACAGGTAGTCGATCGCCTGCTGCCGGCTCCAGCCCATGGCGTGGAGGCCGGTATCGACGACGAGGCGGCACGCCCGCCACATCTCGTAGGTCAGGCGCCCGAACCGGCTGTAGGGATCGGCATAGAGGCCGATCTCCAGCCCCAGCCGTTCCGAATAGAGCCCCCACCCTTCGCCGAACGCCTCGATGTAAAGGACGCGCCGGAACTTCGGCAGGTCCTGCAGCTCCTTGGCGAGGGCGATCTGGAGATGGTGTCCGGGGACGGCTTCGTGGAGGGTCAGCGCGTCGAGGACGTAGAGCGGGCGACTCTCGAGCGCGTAGGTGTTGACCCAGTAGGTGCCGGCCTTCTTTCCGTCGAGCGGCGCCGGCACGTAGCGCCCTCCCGTGTATTTCGGGGCGATGTCGGCGGGAACCGGCTCGACGCCGTAGGGTTGCCGGGGCAGCCTCCCGAAGAGGGAGGGGAGCTTGGCGTCGATCCTCTTGGCGGTGAAGGCGGCCTGCTTGAGCAGCTCTTCCGGCGTCTTCGCATAGAAGCGAGGGTCCGTCCGGAGGAACGTGAGGAACTCGGCGAAGCTTCCTTCGAAGGCGGTCTCGCGGATCACCGCCTCCATCTCCGCACGGATCCGCTGGACCTCCGCGAGGCCGATCGCGTGAACCTGCTCGGGCGTCACGTCGAGCGTCGTGAAGTGCCGGACGAGAAAGGCGTAGTACTCCTTTCCCCCCGGCAGCGCCGACGCCCCCACGGTCGGCCTCGCGCCGGGAATGTACTCGCGGATCATGAACTCCAGGAACTCCGAGTAGGCCGGAAGGACCTGCTCGCGGATGGCGTCCTCCCCGGCCTTCTTCAGCCGGGCCCGATCGGCCTCCGGGACGCCCGGCGGAAACGAAGCGAAGGGGGCGTAGAGAGGGCTCTTCTCGGGCGATGCGACGATCTGCGCCCGGATCGGCCCGTCGTAGCCGGCCAGGACGGCGCGCGGAAGGGTCCACCCCGTCCGGAGGCCTTCGCGCAGGAGGTCTGTGTTCTGGCGGGCGAATCCGGGGAAGGCTCTGAGGCGCGCGATGTAATTCTCGTAATCGCGCGTCGTCGCGAGCGGGACCTCGTCGGCCAGGCGGGCGAACTCGGTGTGGAACCCGCTGTCGGCGTTGATCGGAAACCGATAGGTCTTCAGCTCAAAGGCGCGGATCGCGTCGTCCAGCTCCCGGCGAATGAGTACGTAGCTCTCGCGGTCCCCCTCGTCGAGCGCGGCCGCGTCGATCTCGAGCAGGCGTCTTCGAAGCTTCCGACGCTCGGCATCCCGCCTCGCTTCGTCGGCCGCGCCGACGGTAGGGAGCTGGCCGTCGAAGCGGTGGTCGCCGACGGCGGTGGCCAGGAGCGGGTCCTCGCTGAGCCGCATCTCCCAATCGTCGTCCAGAAGCGCGACCAGCCGCGTCTTCGCCTCCTTCGATTCGGGCGAAGGGGTCGCGGCCTGCAGCAAGAGCGGGCAAACCAGCAGAATGCAGGACAGACTGCGAAGCCCCACGACGCCCCCTTTCGGTGCGAGCGTCATGATAACGGAGGCCATTCGTCCGGGAACTGCTTCGACTGTTTCACCGATTCGCGCTCGCGGCGCCGCTCTTCTTCCTGCTCCATGACGAGCTTGTACGCGATGTGGTACTTGTAGATGTTCGCGACGTACGTCACGGTCTCCCGGCCGATCCCTCGGGGTACCTGGCCAGAAAGGCGTTGACCTCGGCCTTCAGGAGAGGGCTGTTCTTCCGGAACGCCCAGGCGATCTCGCCGCCCGTCCGGAGCGCGACGTCGGGGTGGAGGCTGATCGCGGGGAGGACTCCCGCCCAGAAACGCGCCAGAGAGTCGTCCACGACCAAATACTGGACGAGGCCGGCTCCGAGACGACGATCTCGGAGACGTTCTTCATGGTGGGGTTCGAGAAATCCGCCAGCTTCAGGCGCTTCATACGCGATGCCGCGCTGCGTCCCCTTGTCGATGAAGTAGTTCGTCTTGTTGTACGGGCTCATCCTCTCCCGCGGCGAGCGCCGGCCGGAAGAGCAAGAGGAGAAGCGGCGCGGCCGGCGAGAACAAATCGGCCCCTTCTATCGTAATCTGTCCGAGGGGCGGCCTATGAATCGAAAAACCAAGGTGATGCTGGTCGTGGGGGGGGGCGTCGTCGCCCTTCTGGCCGTGGGGGGTGCCCTCTCCTCCCGGAACAAGGGCGTCACGCGGGTGATCACCGGCAAGGTCAAGGAACAGGACCTCGTCGGGAAGGTGATCGCCAACGGGAAGATCCAGGCCGAGAACAAGGTCGAGCTGTCGGCTCTCGTCCAGGGGCAGATCGTGAACCTGGTCGTCCGGGAGGGAGACCGGGTCAAGAAGGGGGACTTCCTCCTGCAGATCGACCGGACCCGGGCGGCCGCCGAGGAGGCCAGCTCGGCCGCCGCCGTCAAGGCCGCCCTCTCGGACCGGGATTCGGCCAAGGCGACCCTCGACCAGGCTCAGCGCGACTACGACCGGGCCGCCAGCAACTACAACGCCAACATCACGGCCGAGGCCGACCTGCAGAAAGCCCGCGCGACACTCGACTCCGCCCGGTCGAATTACGACTCTCTCGTGAACCGCGTCGATCAGATGCGCGAGACGATGAACGCCTACCGCGACACGCTCTCCAAGACGACGGTCCGCGCCCCCCTGGACGGCATCGTCACGACGCTGCGGATCAAGTCCGGCGAGGTGAGCGTGATCGGGACGATGAACAACCCCGGGACGCAGCTGATGACGATCTCGGACATGTCGACGGTCCTGGCGGTCCTCATGGTGGACGAGACCGACACCCCCGGCGTCCAGGTGGGGCAGAAGGCCCTCCTCAGCATCGACGCCTACCAGGGACAGCTCTTCGAGGGGGTCGTCACCGAGGTGGGCCACTCGCCGATCCTGAAGGACGACCCCGACCTCGTGGGGCTCACGACGACGTCCGACGCCATCAACTTCAAGGTGAAGGTGAAGCTCCTGCAGCCGCCGAAGGGGATCCGCCCCGGGTTCTCCGTCAGCGCCGACGTCGTCACGGGGACGAAGAAGAACGTCCCGGCCGTGCCGCTGGCCGCCGTCGTCGTCCGCGACTCTCCGAAGGGAGAGAGGACCGCCTCGGGCCGGCTGAAGACGGAGGACGGCGTCTACACGCTCAAGGACGGCAAGGCCGTCTTCACCCCGATCAAGACGGGGCTGGCGGGCGAGCTGATGGTGGAGGTCGTGGAGGGGCTCAAGCCCGGGCAGGAGATCGTCACGGGCCCCTTCAAGGCGCTCCGTTCGATCAAGGACGGCGACAAGGTCGCCGTCGCCAGCGAGAAGGAACGAAAGGCCCTGGAGGGCGAGGGCACGGGCAAGTCGTGAGCGGAGATGCCGTTTCGTGAGCTGATCTCCGTCGCGCTGGGGGCGCTCCGGCTGAACAAGCTCCGGTCGGGTCTCACCCTGCTCGGCGTGATCATCGGGGTGATGACGGTCGTCTCGGTCCTCTCCGTCATCAGCGGGCTGAACGAGTACGTGACGAACAAGGTCGTCAACCTGAACCCCGACGTCCTCGTCTTCACGAAGTACGGGATCATCCGGAACCGAACCGAGTTCATCCTGGCCCGGAAGAGGAAGCCGGTGACGATGCGCGACCTGCACGTCATCGAGGAGGAGTGCGTCTCGTGCGGCGCCGTCGGCGCCCAGGCGGACCAGTTCGCCACGGTGCACGCGGGGCGCCAGAAGCTCGGCAGCGTGCAGGTGACCGGCTACAGCGCCAACGCGGGCACCCTCCTCAACATCGACCTGGAGGAGGGGCGCTTCTTCACGCCGACGGAGGAGCAGCACGCCGCGCCGGTCGCCGTCATCGGCTACGACGTGAAGGACCAGCTCTTTCCGACGCTCGACCCGCTCGAGAAGGTCATCTACATCCACGGGTTTCCGCTGCGCGTCATCGGGCTCCAGACGCGGCTCGGGAAGGTTCTGGGCCAGAACAAGGACAACGTCATCTTCGTCCCGATCTCCTTCCTCCAGAAGGTCCTGACGTCGGACGACGGGATCTCCGTCCTGGTGCGCCCCGTGGCGGGGATGAAGGGCCTGGCCGAGACCGAAGACGAGGTGCGGGGGATCCTCCGCTCGCTCCGCAAGACGCCGTTCCGCGTGGACGACCCGTTCGGGGTCGTCGGCTCCGAGTCGATCCAGGCGCTCTGGCGATCCATCTCGGCGGGCGCGTTCGCCCTGATGGTGCTGATCTCGGGGATCTCCCTCGTCGTCGGGGCCATCGTCATCGCCAACATCATGTTCGTGTCGGTCGTGGAGCGGACGACGGAGATCGGACTCAGGAGGGCGCTCGGGGCGCGGCGGCGCGACATCCGCCGACAGTTCCTCTTCGAGTCGGCGCTCCTCGCCGCGACGGGCGGGGCGGTCGGCGTCCTCGGCGGGGCGCTCGTGGCCCTGATCGTCAGCCAGATCTTTCCGGCCCAGGTGCGCCTGAGCTTCATCGTCCTGGGTCTCGGGGTGGCGACCCTGACCGGGCTCCTCGCGGGGCTCGCCCCGTCAGCCGCCGCCGCGAACCTGCCGCCCGTCGAGGCGATCCGGCATGAATAGGAGGGCGCCGTGACTCCCCTGAACGTCTCCTTCAGCCGCGGCTTCGCCGGGAACGTCCTCTTCGCGCTGACCGCCCTCAAGGAGCACAAGCTCCGGTCCGGCCTGACGATCCTCGGGATCGTCGTCGGCGTCACGACCGTCATCGCCATGGTGGCCATCGTGACGGGGTTCAACAACAACGTCATCGGAAACCTCCAGACCTTCGGCGCGAACCGGATCGAGATCCAGAAGTACGAAGACCGGTTCGGGCCCGGCGGGCCGTCGTCGGACGAGGAGCGGCAGCGGAGGAACCTGACGGTGGACGACGCCGAAGCCCTTCGCGTCGCCTTCGGGGACGAGGCCACCGTCGCCTCGCTCTGCGGCTATTACGACTCCGAGGTCCACGTCAAGAACGGCAGCCTCGACGCGAACAACCCCTACGTTCTGGGGGCCGACGAGTTCTACCCGACCGGAACCTCCTACAACATCGGGCACGGGCGCTTCTTCACGGCCGAGGAGGTGGCCCACAGCGCGCCGATCATCGTCCTCGGCGCCGAGGTTCAGGAGGCGATCTTCCCCAAGGAGGATCCGATCGGGAAGGACGTCACGGTCAACGGGATGCGCTACCGCGTCGTGGGCGTCCTGGAGAAGAAGGGGGCCGTGTTCGGGTATTCGCCCGACAACAAGGTCCTCCTTCCGTACGGGACTTTCGTCAAGCAGTTCGGGTTCCGCGTCCGAAAGGACGGCGTCTTCCTGAACGTCGTGCCGAAGAGGACCGAGGAGATGGACAAGACGATCGAGAAGGCGACGTCCGTTCTCCGCGCCCGCCGCAAGGTTCCCTTCAACAAGCCGAACGACTTCGCGGTGTCCACTCCCGACCAGCTCATCTCGCAGTTCCGGGCGATCACAGGAGGCGTCACCGGCGCCATGATCTTCATCGCCCTCATCTCGCTCATCATCGGCGGCGTCGGCGTGATGAACATCATGCTCGTCTCGGTGACCCAGCGGACGCGCGAGATCGGCCTCCGGAAGGCCGTCGGCGCGCTCCGCCGCGACATCGTCGGCCAGTTCCTGGTCGAGGCGGTCACCCTCTCGACGCTGGGCGGCGTCGTCGGCGTCGCGCTGGGAGTCGGCGTCGCGGTGCTGGTCCGGAACGTCGTTCCGTCCCTCCCCACCTCGACGCCGCTCTGGTCCCTCCTCGTCGGCCTCCTCGTCTCGATGGGCGTCGGGATCTTCTTCGGCGCCTACCCGGCCGTGAAGGCCTCCCGCCTCGACCCGATCGAATCGCTCCGGTACGAGTGATCCTTCCATGAGGCAGGGGGTCATGAGGCAGGGGGTCATGAGGCAGGGGGTCAGGTCTCATTTTTCAATTATAGGAGTCGTCTGAGGATCGCCTCCCGGCCAGTGGGTTACCCCCCCGGCCGTGTCCGCCTCCAGGAGGCGGGAGACTGGCCAGTCGCTCTCTTGAACGCGCGGCTGAAGGCGGCCTCCGACTCGTAGCCCACCTCGGCCCCGACCGCCGCCACCTTCGCCGAGCCGCTCGAGAGTCGTTCGGCCGCGAGCTGCAGACGCCACTGCGTCAGGTACTGCATCGGCGGCATCCCGACGACGCCCGAGAAGCGCTCGACGAGCACTGTGCGCGACGACCCGACGGCGCGCGCCAGGTCGAGCAGGGTCCACGAGTGGGCGGGGCGCTCGTGCAGCTGTGCGAGCGCCGGCCCGACGACCGGGTCCCTAAGCCCCGCGAGCCAGCCGGTCCGTTGCGGAGGGAGCTGCTCGAGGTAGCGGCGAACCACCTCGACGAACATCAGCTCCGCCATCCTCGTCAGCATCGTCTCGCTCCCCACGCGCGCGGCCCGCGATTCGGCGACGACCTGCCGCGGAAACTCCGAGAGCCACCCGCTGGCGATCCCGGGGACGTGCATCTGCCGCGGCAACGACGCCAGGAGGGGGTTGTAGGGACGCACATCGCAGCCGAGGAAGCCGCAGACGAAGGAGGTGTCGCGCGCGGGGCCCGGGCCAAGGGTGACCTTGCCCGGATACCGGTCCGGCGCCGTGCCGAGCGTTCCCGGGTGGACGCGGCGTCCCTCGGCGCTCGACAGGAAATGCGGGTCGCCCTGCGGGAATGCGATGACGTCGCCGGGCTGCATGAGCACCTGGCGCTCCCCTTCGAGTCCGGCCCAGCAGCTCCCGGCCGTCAGGATGTGGTACGGAATCAGGTGTTCGGCCTCGGGCATGACGCGGGGGACGAGCTCGCGCGCCGCCAGCGCCGAGACCGACCACGGAGCGGCGGCCTCCACGAGGTAGAAGTAGGCGCCGTTGAGACGTACGGCCCGCAGCACGTCCGAGAGCGGATCCATCGGCCCGCTATTGTCTACCGGAGCCGTGCCGCCGGGGCGGCGCCGGACGCCCGGTCATGGAAGGCGGCCGCCCGGGCAAGTCGCGCGGAAGATCCGGACGCGCGGCGATGGAACGCGGACGTCGCGTCATTCCCTCCCGCCTCGCGACGCCCTACCTTGCGCCCTCGAGCAGGAAGACCTGCCGCCAGGGAAAAGGAGGACCCCATGGGCAACCGACTTCGCACCATCCCGACACGGGAGCTCGATTGCGGGACGCCGACCGGAAACGTCGTCGCCCGCGGCACGCCCGTTCTCCGCGCGGTCCCGGTGGGCGACGCCGCGACCGAGCGCGCGCGCCGCGTCTGGAGCGCGGGCGACTACGACCGCATCTCGGCGGGATTCCGCCACGAGGCGGAGGCGTTCGTCGGTCGGCGGGGACTCGCCCGCGGGCAGCAGGTGCTCGACGCGGCGTGTGGCTCCGGCAATCTCACGATCCCCGCCGCTCGCACCGGGGCCGAGGTGACCGGCTTCGACCTCGTCCCGGAGCTGCTCGCGGCCACCGCGGGCTGGGCCCGGCTCGAGCACCTCGCGATCACCGTCCGGGAGGGGAACGTCGAGGAGCTGCCGTTCGACGACGCGCGGTTCGACGTGGTGCTCTCGATGTTCGGGCTCATGTTCGCCGCGCGCCCCGAGCGCGTGCTGGCCGAGCTCGCCCGCGTGACGCGCCCCGGGGGGCAGGTCGCTCTCGCGAACTGGACGCGCTCCGGTTTCGTCGGCCAGATGCTGGCGATGCACGTCGCGCGCGTCCCGCCGCCGCCCGGGGTCCCGAGCCCGCTCCTCTGGGGCGACCCGGAGACGATCCGCCAGCGCTTCGACGCCCGGCTCTGGCGCGTCACCACGGCGCCGCGGACGCTGACCTTCCGCTATCCGTACACGCCCGCCGGCACCGCCGAGCTCTTCCGCGGGGCGTACGGCCCGACCGTCCGCACCTTCGAGGCGATCGACGAGGACCGGCGCGCCTCGCTGGCGGCCGACCTGACCGCCCACTGGACGAAGCACCAGCACCCGTCGGCCGGGACGACGGAAGTCGACGCCGGGTACCTCGAGGTCGTCGCCACCCGGCGCTGATGCGCGCCGCCGACAGAGGACGCGATGATCCTGATCGTGAAGCGCGCCGCCCTCTCCGCCGGCGGATGGGGCTATCTCGGCGAAGAGGCGGGAGACGAGTCTGAACTCTCCCTCGGCCGACAGTCCCGTCGCGAGGACGCCCCTAGTACGGAAGCTCGTCGTCGTCGAGGCCGAAGAAGTGGCCGAGCTCGTGGACGACCGTGTCCTTGATCTCCTTCACGGCCTCCCGGTTGTTCTCCGTGCAGCGGAGGATGGGGCCGCGGAAGACGGCGATCTCGGGAGGAAGGCCCGGTAGATCGGACAGCAGCATCTCCGTCCGCTTGGGACCGCGGTAGATGCCGAACAGCTCCTCGTCGTCGGGCGTGTCGGTCAGCACGTAGTCGTCCTCGGTCGGTTCCTCCTCGACGGCGATGACGACGTTTTCGAGGCGGTCCCTGAACTCCTGCGGGAGCTCTTCGAGCGCCTCCTCGACCAGCTTCTCGAACGCCGCCATCGTCAGGCGGGGGGGACGGCCGGCGCGGCGCCTCATGGCGTCCGGAAGAGCCGCCGGAAGTTGGCCGTCGTGACGGCGGCGACTTCGGCCAGCGGCACCCCTTTCACCTCGGCCAGCCGCTGGGCCGTCCTCGGCAGGAGCGACGGCTCGTTCGGCTTGCCGCGGAAAGGAACCGGCGAGAGATAGGGCGCGTCGGTCTCGATCAGCATGGACGCAAGCGGCAGCTCGGCGGCGGAGGCGCGGACGTTCTCCGCCGCCCCGAAGGTGATCATCCCGGAGTACGACACGAGATAGCCGAGCGCGATCGCCCGACGCGCCGTCCCGACGTCGGCGCAGAAGGAGTGGAAGACGCCGCGAAGCTCGCCGGGGGCGCCGGGGGCCTCCGCCTCGAGGAGGGGCAGGAGGTCCGCCTCCGAGTTCCGGTTGTGGAGAAGGACCGGGAGCCCCTTCTCCCGCGCGAAGCGGAGCTGCGCGGCGAGGACCCGCCTCTGGACGTCGCGCGGCGAGTGGTCGTAGTGGAAGTCGAGGCCGATCTCCCCCACCGCCACGACCTTCGTCGACGTGCAGAGCTCGCCCATCAGCCGGAGGTCTTCGTCCTCGTCGAAGTCCTTCGCCTCGTGAGGATGGACGCCGACGGCCGCGAAAACGCCCTCGTGGGCCTCGGCGATCCCGACGGCGAGACGCTGATCGACGCGGCAGGTGCCGGGGACGAGAATCCGCGTGACGCCCGCGTCGCGGGCGCGCGCGACGAGGCCGGCGACCTCGGCGGGGGCCGGCGGGCGCGGGCGCCCCGCCGTCGTTCCGCCGTCCATGACCATCGTCAGATGGCCGTGCGAGTCCGCCAGCTCGAGCATCGTCAGCGCGGCGTGACGACCGCCCGGCCGCCCTGGCTGTAGAAGTCGAGGATCTTCTGCCACGCCTCGGCGCCGGTCTCGGCCCAGGAGAAGAGCCGGAGGTCCTCCGGCGCGATGAGCCCTTCGTCGACGAGGAGCTTCCAGTCGATCAGCTCTTCCCAGAACTCCCGACCGACGAGGACGACCGGGATCCGGTCCATTTTCGTCGTCTGGATCAGGGTCAGGGCCTCGAAGAGCTCGTCGAGCGTCCCGAAGCCTCCCGGGAAGGCGACGAGGGCCTTGGCCCGGACGAGGAAATGCATTTTCCGGATGCCGAAGTAGTGGAAGAGGAAGCAGAGCCCCGGCGTGATGTAGGGATTCGGGACCTGCTCGTGCGGCAGGACGATGTTGAGCCCGATGCTCTTGGCTCCCACGTCGTAGGCGCCGCGGTTGGCGGCCTCCATGATGCCCGGCCCGCCCCCGGTCGTCACGACGAAGTCGCGGAAACCTCCGGTCTGGCAGGCCGAGGAGACGATGCGCGCCAGCTCGCGCGCCTCGTCGTAGAACCGCGCCTTCGCGGCGATCCGCCGGGCCGTTTCGAGGGACCGCCGAGCCGCCGGATCACGGGGCGAGGCGGCGGCTCTCGCCTCCGCCTCGCGAACCCTCGCCTCGGCGACGTCCTTCCCGACGATCCGCGTCCCGCCGAAGATGACGATCGTGGAGCGGACGTTCTCCTCGCGGAGGGTCATCTCCACCTTCTCCAGCTCGAGCTGGAGACGGAGGCCGCGCAGCTCGGGGCGGGCCAGGAACGCGAGGTCCTTCTGAGCCTCGAGGTAGGCGGGAGACGAGAGGATCTCCGCGAGATTCTCCTCGCTGGAGTTCTCCTCGGTGATCCGCGGATCCTCCGGATCGTCCTTCATCCGGTTACTTGACCTTCGAGCCCGACGGCACGGCGGGGTCCACCATCAGAAGCGACGGCTCGCCGCTCCCGGGCATCGTCGCCGCCAGGATCATGCCGTTCGACTCGACCCCCATCAGCTTCGCCGGAGCGAGGTTGGTGACGAAGGCGAACTTGCGGCCGACGAGCTGCTCGGCCGTGTAGACCGTGGCGATGCCGCCGACGATCGTCCGGACGTCCTCGCCGAACTTCACGGTCATCTTGATCAGCTTCTTCGACTTCTCGATTTTCTCGGCGGCGATCACCTCGCCGACGCGGAAGTCGATTCGCGAGAACTCCTCGAAGGAGATCCGCGCCGCCTCCGGCGGTGCCGCCGGAATCGCGCCGGATGCGCCGGTCGATCCGTCCGCTGTCCTTCCTTTCGAAGAATCGGTGCTGTTATCCGTCGTCACTTTCGTCTCCTTTCGTGCACTGGACTGCCCCTCGCCTCTGGAACCAAAGAAGACCTTCGGGTCGGCTCTCGGGAAGAGGGGCGGCGCCGGCTCGAGCAGGGCGTTCAGGGGGAGCTGCCCCCATGCGAAATCTCTCTTCGTGACGTCCGCCGCCCGCTTCGGCGCGCCGAGCCGGCGGAAGACTTCCTCGGCCGTCTTCGGCGCGATCGGCGACAGGAGCGCCGCGGCGACCCGGAGCCCTTCGAGGCAGTCCCAGAGGATGTGGTGCAGCCGAGGAGACGCGCCATCGCGCTTCGCAATCTTCCACGGCTCGTGTGTCGAGATGTAGCTGTCTATGCTCTGAAGCAGGACCCGGATGGCCCGGGCCGCATCCTGCAGTCGATATTCTTCGAAGGCGGTCTCCCACTCCTTCACGGCGAACTCTGCCGCGTTGGGAAAGAAGTCGTTCGGTCTGCCCCGCTCCGAAGGCGTCTTTCCGCCGAAGGCGTCCGCCGCCATCCGGACGGCGCGCGACAGGGTGTTGCCGAGGCCGTTGGCGAGGTCGGCGTTGTAGGCCGTCAGGAAGCCTTCGTCCGAGAAATTCGCGTCCTGCCCGAACGTCATCTCCGAGACGAGATGCCACCGGAGCGCGTCGATGCCGAAGGCCTGGACGAGCTCGTCGGGGCGGACGACGTTTCCGACCGACTTCGACATCTTCCGCGCGTCCTTGAGCCACCAGCCGTGTCCGACGACCTGCGTCGGCACGGTCACCCCCGCCGACATCAGGAACGCGGGCCAGTAGACGGCGTGGAAGCGGAGGATGTCCTTCCCGACGACGTGGACGGCCCTCGCGTCGCTCCCCTCCCCGGGCCAGAAGGCGGAAAAGAGCGCGTCGTCGGTCCCGCCGAAGCCGAGCGCGCTGATGTAGTTCGTCAGGGCGTCGAGCCAGACGTAGACCACGTGACCCGGATAGCCCGGGAAGGGGATCCCCCACGAGATCGTCGTCCGCGAGACCGAGAGGTCCTTGAGCCCGGCCGCCACGAACGACCGGACCTCGTTGAGGCGCGAGTCGGGAAAGACGAAGGGCTTCCCGCCGACCCCCTCGTCGTAGAGCGAAAGGAGCGGCTTCTCGTATTTCGAGAGGCGGAAGAAGACGTTCTCTTCCTTCTCCCATTCCAGCTTCGTGCCGTGGACGGGGCAGGCGCCCTCCGCGAGGTCCTTCTCCGGGTAGAACGCCTCGCAGGGCGGGCAGTACCACCCTTCGTGCGAGGCGAGGTAGAGGTCTCCGGCCGCCGCGATCCGGCGGATGATCTCCTCGACGCCGGCGCGGTGGCGCGGCTCCGTCGTCCGGATGAAGTCGTCGTTCGCGACGCCGAAGGAGCGGAACAGCTCGCGGAACCGTGGCGCGTTCCGGTCGGCCACCACGATCGGCGCCACCCCTTCCTTCCGCGCCACTTTCTCGATGTTCTGGCCGTGCTCGTCGGTCCCCGTCAGGAAGCGGACCGTGTCGCCCGTCAGGCGCCGGTAGCGCGTCAGGACGTCCGTCACGACGGTCGTGTAGAGGTGGCCGATGTGGGGCCGGTCGTTGACGTAGTAGATCGGCGTCGTGAAGTAGCGGTGTGCCATGAGCCGCCGAAGGATAGCCCGAAGCGGCCGCCCTCAGCGCGGGAGAAGGCCCCGGCGAAGGAACGACACCCAGCGGCCACGTCCGATCACGAGGTGGTCCTTCACGTCGATCCCGATCTCCCGGCCCGCCGCGGCGAAACGGGCCGTCGTCGCGACGTCGTCTCCGGACGGCTCCGGGTCGCCCGACGGGTGGTTGTGCCAGAGGACGACGCCCAGCGCGCCCGCGAGGATCGCCTGCCGGAAGAGCGGCGACGGCGCCACGGCCGCATGCGCCCCGCCGCCGGCGAAGACGACGGCGTTCTTGAGGAGACGGTTCTTCGCGTCGAGGAGGAGCGCCCCCATCAGCTCGCGCGACTCGCCCGCGAGGAGGCGGTTCAGGAAGGTCGCGGCGGCCTCGGGATCGGAGAGGACGTCGCGC
>Ga0335085_10007785_pt1 | contig 16470 bp, 9 predicted proteins | sample Lox_Sample_45_FD_206712 | JGI IMG/M metagenome (GOLD analysis project Ga0335085, IMG submission 206712) | Soil microbial communities from Loxahatchee National Wildlife Refuge, Florida, United States - Lox_Sample_4.5 | ecosystem: Environmental > Terrestrial > Soil > Wetlands | place: USA: Florida...
CTCGGCCAGTTCCGGGAGCCCGGGCGCGGGATACCGCACGTCGAACAGTTCCTGCGGGAAGCCGTAGAAGTCGTGGATCGTCCGTGGCCGCGGCATCGCGGTGACGGCGGTGGCGTTGATGTACCAATGCGCGCTCACCACCAGGATGGCCCGGGGGCGCGGGACCGCCTGGCCGAATGCGCGCCAGGCGTGGGTGTACCGGTTGAGCTCCAGGGCGTTCATCGGGCTGCCGTGCCCGAAGAACGCGGCCGGAATCCGCTGCGCCTCGCTCATCGCTGCCCCTCCCGGATCGCGCTGCCCTTCCAGGAGTGACGATATAGCTCAGTGGCCGGACATGCCGCCGTCGACGGCCAGGGTGACGCCGCCGATGTAGGAGGAGGCCGGGCTGGCCAGGAAGACGACGACGGCGTCGATCTCGTGCTGCTCGCCCATCCGGCCGAGGGTGGACGTGTGGCTGATGAACTCGTCCAGCGTGTCGCGCGGGATCGGATCGGTCATCTCGCTGCGGAAGTAGCCGGGCGCCACCGCGTTGACCCGGATCCCCTTGCGGCCCGACCACTGCTGGTTCAGGTCGCGGGTCAGCCCGATGACGCCGGCCTTGCTGGCCGCGTAGGCCGCCTGCGGCAAGAACGACTTCACCAGGCCGAGCACGCTGGCGATGTTGACGATGGTCGAGCCGCGCGGCATGACGCGCGCCGCCGCCTGGGCCATCCAGTAGGCACCCATCAGGTTGACGTCGACGACCGCGCGGAACTCCTCGGGGGTCTCGCGGGTCGCGGGCACGGAGGTGCCGAGGCCGGCGTTGTTGATGAGCACGTCCAGGTGGCCGAACCGGTCCACGGCCGCCCGCACCGCCGCCTGGCAGGCCCCGGGCTCGGTGACGTCGGTCTCCACCGCGAGCGCCGCCCGGCCGGTCTTCTCGACCTCACGGCAGACCGCGTCCAGCCGGGCGGCCCGCCGGGCCGCCAGGACCACGTCCGCTCCGGCCTGGGCCAGCGCCACCGCGAAGCCGGCCCCCAGCCCGCTGCTCGCCCCGGTGACCAGCGCCACCTTCCCTGCCAGCGAGAACCGGTCGAGCACCGGAATATCTGAGTCTGTCACCTAACGGATCATCCCAGGTCCTCTGGCATCGCGATCAGCTGGGCCGGGCGAACCCGGCGGCCTGCACGTCGAACCCGCCCAGGAGGCGCTCCAGGCGAAAAAACCCGTCAAATTGGCCTCACGGCGGGCATAACACGCGCATTCCGGGTACGGCAGATATGGCCCAGGTCACATACCTCGGGCCCGCCGCACCACCGGATAAGGCAGACTCGCCGGCGGACGCAGGCTCCGCCCAGGAGGTGACATCGTGAAACCATTCGTGGTCAACCGTCATGGCCGCCTGGTGTTTCCCGCCAATTTCCAAGGTGACCTGGACTTCTCGGTGCTCGAGACGCTCGACCAGTTCACCGCGGTGATCGGGCGGGACTTCGAGGCCAAGGCGCCGACCGGGACCGACATCGCCGACCGGGTCGAGTCCGGGTCTTACTCCCGCCGCTTCGAGCTGCTGCGGGACCTGGGCCAGAACCTGTACTGGGCCAACCGGTACTCGATCACCATGTTCGACCGGCGCCCGACCCGCTGGCGCGACCTGCCCAAGCGGCGTCCGGACGTCTTCCTGCCCGTGCTCACGCCGTGGGAAGACAGCGAGCGCAAGGTGGCCGCGGTCGAGCAGGCCTTCCGCGCGCTCCCGCCGACCTGGGACGCCCGGGCCGAGGAGACCATCTTCGACCTGCTCTTCGACCTGTTCAGGACCAAGCTGTACCACGCCACCGAGCTGCCTCCGATCAAGCCCACGGTGGCCGAGTTCATGGCCAAGCCTGGCGCGCTGACCTTCGTCATGCCCGGCTACGACCCGGACTACCCGGTCTTCACGACCGAGCAGATCATGGACGCGCACGAGGACGTTCCCGAGCTCGAGGCGCTGATGCGCTGGTCGATGGTGCTGCACAACCAGTACCCGTGGGACCGTTCCGGCACCGAGCTGCGCGGTCCCGGCGAGATCGGCGACGACGACTTCGTGGTCGCCTTTTACCCGCGCACCAGGGACGTGACGGCGTTCATCGAGCGGGTCAAGCGCCCGCGGGCCGCCGCTGGGGCCGCTGCCCCGGTCCGCGCCGAGGAGGTAGATCCGGTCACGCCCTATCCTCCGGTGCGGGTGCGGGAGGCGTTCGCGGTGCAGCCGGTATTCGAGGCGCTGGCGATCGTCCGCGGCGAGCACGTCTGCTCCAACGACGACGTGATCAGGAACACCAGCTTCTCCTGGTCGCCGATGAGCGCGGACGAGATCGCGGCCAAGACCGGCATCGAGCAGCGGTACTACACCAGCCGGGAACCCGAGGAGCTGGCGCTGCACGCGGCCAGGGCCGCGCTGGCCAAGGCGGGCCGCTCCCCCGCGGAGATCGGCGCGATCCTGGTCAGCACGTGCACGAGCAACCGGCAGATCCCGTCGATCGCGTGCTGGCTGTCCGGCGAGCTCGGCCTGCGGCAGACCCACGCCTCGGCCGACCTGGTAGCGGCCTGCGCCGGGTTCCCCTACGGGGTGGCGGAGGCGATCAGGCAGCTCCAGGAGGTCCGGCGGCCCGTCCTGCTGGTCTGCGTGGAGAAGTTCTCTGACAAGATCGGCAGCGTGCGCACCTCGCGGATGATCTTCGGAGACGGGGCCGCGGCGATGGTGGTCGGGCCGGCCGCCGCCGGGCAGCCCGGCGACGTGGAGGTCGTGCAGACCTACGCGAGCGGCCCGTACAGCGAGGTCAACTCGATCATCTGGCCGAACTCTGAGTTCGACCGCGACATCACCGTGTACGGTCCGGAGGTAAAGGCGCTGGTCCAGCGGTACCTGGTCCAGATGCTCGGGGAGCTGGGCGAGCAGCCGGACCCGGACGACCCGGGCCGGAAGCTGCTCGAGAGCATCGAGCTGATCATCCCGCACCAGGCCAACAAGACCATGATCCTCAACCTGGCCGGCAAGGCCGGGCTCTCCGCCGAGCAGCTCTACTTCAACGTCGAGAGGATGGGCAACGTGTCCGCAGCGAGCATCCCGATCGCGGTCCACGACGCCGTGCGCGACGGGGTGATCACCGGGCCGACCCGGGTGTTCGCGCCCGGCTTCGGGGCCGGCGCGGTCGGCGGGTACGCGGTGATGCGCGTCGACCCGGCGATCGTCGCGGACGAGGTGCTGCTCGAGGTCAGGGACGCGGACCGGCCCGCCGCGGGGACGGCGGCCGGGGGAACCAGCGACGACATCCGCGCCGCCTTCGGTGAGTAGCCCGATGAGCCAAGCCTCCGCGAGCCCCGCCGCCGCGAGCGGCGCTTTCGCCTTCGAGCGGGTGGCCGTCGTCAACCGGGGCGAGCCGGCCATGCGGCTGATCAACGCCGTCCGCGAGTGGAACGCCGAGGGGCGCCCGGCGCTGCGGGTCATCGCCGTGTACACCGCCGCGGACCGGCAGGCCACGTTCGTCCGCCAGGCCGACGAGGCGGTGCTGATCGGCCCGGAGGACCCCGGGGCGGCCTTCGAGGGCAGCCCTTACCTGGACTACGCCGAGCTGGAGCGCGCGCTGCGGGCCTGCCGGGCGGACGCGGTCTGGCCGGGCTGGGGCTTCGTGTCGGAGAAGGCCGAGTTCGCCGCACTGTGCGACCGGCTGGGCATCACCTTCATCGGGCCGCCGGCCGAGGTGATGCGGCGGCTCGGGGACAAGATCGAGTCCAAGCTCCTGGCCGAGCGGGCCGGCGTGCCGCTCGCGCCGTGGAGCGGCGGCCCGGTGGCCGACCTGGCCGCGGCCCGGGCGGCGGCCGAGTCGATCGGCTACCCGCTGATGGTCAAGGCCACCGCGGGCGGCGGCGGCCGCGGCATCAGGTTCGTGCCGTCGGCCGGAGACCTGGACGAGGCCTTCGAGCGGGCCAGCTCGGAGGCGGCCAAGACGGCCGGGGACGCCACGGTGTTCCTGGAGCGGGCCATCCGCGGCGGCCGGCACGTCGAGGTGCAGGTGGTCGCCGACGCCGCGGGCACGGTGTGGACGCTGGGCGTACGGGACTGCAGCGTGCAGCGGCGCAACCAGAAGGTCCTCGAAGAGTCCGCCTCCACCGCACTGGACCCGGAGCAGGAGAAGCTGCTCCGCGGGCACGCCGCCGAGCTGGCCCGGTCGGCCGGCTACGTCAACGCCGGGACGGTGGAGTTCCTCTACGAGCAGGGCGAGAAGCTGCTGTCGTTCCTGGAGGTCAACACCCGGCTCCAGGTGGAGCACCCGGTCACCGAGGCGTGCACGGGCACCGACATCGTCAAGCTCCAGCTGCACATCGCGGCGGGCGGCACGCTGGCCGAGATCGGGCCTGGTGAGCCGGCGCCCCGCGGGCACGCGATCGAGGCCAGGCTCACCGCCGAGGACCCGGAGCGCGACTTCGCGCCCGCCCCCGGCCTGATCGAGCACCTCGCGCTGCCGTCGGGCCCGGGCATCAGGGTCGACACCGGGGTGGCTGCTGGCGACGTCATCCCGCCGCAGTTCGACTCGATGATCGCGAAGGTGATCGCCTGGGGCCAGGACCGCGCCGAGGCCAGGGCCCGGCTCGCCCGCGCGCTCCGGCAGACCAGCACGGTCATCCGGGGCGGGACGACCAGCAAGGCGTTCCTGCTCGACCTGCTCAGCCGGCCGGAGTTCGTCCGCGGCGAGGTGGACACCACCTGGCTGGACACCATGATGGCCGACGGCTACGCGCCGCCGCGGCGGGTCGACGTGGCCCTGCTGGCCACGGCCTTCGAGGCCTACGAGGCGCACGAGCGGCGGCAGCGTGACCGGCTGTTCACCTCGGCCGAGCGCGGGCGGCCCGAGGTCGGGCACGAGACGCGGCACCAGGTCGACGTGCGGGTGGGCGGCGAGGCGTACCGGCTGCGGGTTTCCCGCACTCGCCCGGTCAGTTACCAGGTGGAACTGGACGGCGACGCGGTGGATGTCGATGTCGAGCGGTCCGGCCGGTTCGAGCTGCGGCTGACCGCCGATGGCCAGGCCTTCGACGTGCTCTCGGTCGCGCAGGGCCCGGACTACCTGGTCGAGGTGGACGGGGCGGTCCACCGCATCTCGGGCGGCGAGGCCGGGCTTGTCCGCGCGCCCGCTCCGGCCATGGTGGTGGCCATCACGGTCGCGGCCGGGGACGAGGTCGCCGAGGGCGACGTGGTGGCCGTAGTGGAGAGCATGAAGCTGGAGACGTCGCTGCGCGCCCCGGCCGCGGGCCGCGTCGCCGAGGTGTTCGCGGACGTCAACACCCAGGTGGAGAGCGGCGCCAAGCTGCTGCGGATCGAGCCCGCGGCCGACGAGGACCAGGCGGAGCAGGCCGGGGGCGACTCCGAGCGCGCCGGCCTGGGCGCGCTGGCCGCGGCGGCGGCCGACGGCGCGGACCCCGCCCGCGAAGCCGCCGACGCGCTGACCGCGCTGCGGTCCCTGGTGCTCGGCTACGACGTCGAGGAGGCCGAGGCCGGACGGCAGCTGCGGCGGCTGGCCGCCGCACGGGACGCGCTGCCCGCCAACGACCCGCGGGTGCTGGCCGGCGAGGCCGAGATCCTGCGGATCTTCGCCGACGTGTCCGCGTTGTGGCGGAGCCGCCGGGTCCCCGGCGAGTCGCAGGCCGACGACGAGGCCGCCGTCGACGCCGAGGCCGCCCGCAACCCGCAGGAGTACATGCACGCCTACCTGCGCTCCCGGGACGCCGACGCGGAGGGCCTGCCGGAGTCGTTCCGGATCAAGCTGGGCCGGACGCTGGCCCACTACGAGGTGGACGGCATCGAGCCGTCTCCGGACCTGGAGCCGGCACCGGAGCTCGAGGCGGCGCTTTACCGGATCTTCCTCGCACACCGCCGGGCGGCCGGGTACGTGCCAGTCGTCTCCGAGCTGCTGCAATGGCGACTGCGGCACCCCCAGACGCTGGCGTCCGGGGCGCTGGCCGACGAAGCCCGCGAGGGCTACCGGCGAGTGATCGGCCAGCTGCTATCGGCCACCCAGCTGCGCCACCCCGGCGTCGGCGACCTGGCCCGCCAGGTCCGCTACCGCTGCTTCGACGAGCCGCTGATCACCGCCGAACGGGCCCGGGGCCAGCAGCAGGTACGCGCCGAGCTCGACCACCTGGCCGCGGACCCTGCCGCCAGGTCGGCCCAGATCGACGCCATCGTCGCCTCGGGCGACCCGATCCTCGGCGTGTTCACCGAACGGCACCACCCGGTCATGCTCGAGGTGATGACCCGCCGGTACTACTGGATCAGGAACCTGCGCAACGTCCAGGTCACCGAGCGGAGCGGCCGCCCGCTGCTGACCGCCGAGTACGCCCACGACGGGCGGGACTACCTGATCATCGCGACCGTGGCCGACGGCAGCGAGAGCGCGGCCGGCACCGACCTGCCCCAACTGGTCCAGGCGCTGCCGCCCGGCCGGACCGTGCTCATCGACCTCTACGTCACCTCGCAGACGCCCGAGGAGGAGGGGCACGGCGCCCCCGAGGCCCGGGCGGAGCGGATCCGCAGCAAGCTCGGCGTGCTGCCGTCCTCGGTCGCGCGGGTGGCGGTGGCGGTGCGCCGCCCGAACGGCGACGGGGGCGGCTGGCCGGACTGGTTCACCTTCGTGGCCGGCCCGGACGGGGCGCCGGCGGAGGACAGGACCCAGCGCGGCTGGCATCCGCTGGTGGCCGAACGGCTGGGCCTGTGGCGGCTCTCCCGGTTCGAGCTGACCCGGCTGCCCGCCGCCCCGGACGTGCACCTGTTCCGCATCCAGGGCCGCGAGGTGCCCGACGACCGGCGGCTCCTCGCCCTGGCCGACGTGCGTGACCTCACCATCGTGCGGGACGAGGGCGGGCGGGTCACCGGGCTGCCGCAGATCGAGCATCTCCTGGACGCCTGCCTGGACAGCCTGCGCTCGGCCCGGTCGGCCGACCGGGAGCTTGCCCGGCTGGACTGGAACCGCATCCAGCTGTACGTGTGGCCGGCGGTGGACACCCCGCTGGGCGAGCTGGACCAGGTCATCAGGTCGCTGGCGGCCCGTACCGGGGCGCTGGGCCTGGACGAGGTGCTGGTGCAGTTCCGCGACGGCGAGAACCGCGAGCTGATGCTGCGGCTGTCCCGCTCCCCCGGGGCCGGCCTGGCGCTGCGCGTCACCGGGCCGCCGCCGCATCCGCTGCGCGAGCTCGACGCCTACACGCAGAAGGTGATCAGGGCCCGCCGCCGCGGCACCGTCTACCCCTACGAGCTCATCCCGCTGATCACGCGCTCGCCGGACGCGGGCGGCAGCCCCGGCGAGTTCGCCGAGTACGACCTGGACGACGCGGGCACCCCGGTGCCGGTGGACAGGGCGCCGGGCTCGAACACCGCGAACCTGGTGCTCGGCGTGGTCAGCACGCCTAGCAAGCGGTACCCGGAGGGGCTGCGCCGGGTGGTCCTGCTCGGCGACCCGACCCGCGCGCTGGGCGCGCTGGCCGAGCCGGAGTGCCGCCGGATCCTGGCGGCCATCGAGCTTGCGCGGCGCCTGCAGGTGCCGGTGGAGTGGTTCGCCATCTCGTCCGGGGCCAAGATCTCCATGGACTCCGGCACCGAGACGATGGACTGGATCTCCCGCGCGCTGCGCGGGATCGTCGAGTTCACCCAGGCCGGGGGCGAGATCAACGTGGTCGTGACCGGTATCAACGTGGGCGCCCAGCCGTACTGGAACGCCGAGGCGACGATGCTCATGCATACCCGCGGCGTGCTGATCATGACGCCGGACTCGGCCATGGTGCTGACCGGCAAGCAGTCGCTCGACTACTCCGGCGGGGTCTCGGCCGAGGACAACTTCGGCATCGGCGGCTACGACCGGATCATGGGACCGAACGGTGAGGCCCAGTACTGGGCCCCGGACCTGTCCAGCGCGGTCGACGTGCTGCTGGCGCACTACGAGCACACCTACACGGCCGGCGGGGAGCGCTTCCCCCGGCCCGCGCCGACGGCCGACCCGGACAGCAGGGACATCTCCGCGTCGCCGCACGGTGGCCCGGAGTTCGCCACGCTGGGCGAGATCTTCGACGGCAGGCTCAACCCGGGACGCAAGAAGCCCTTCGACATGCGCTCGCTGCTGGCCGGCGTCATCGACGCCGATCACCCGCCGCTCGAGCGGTGGGCCGACATGGCCGACGCGGCGTCGGTCCTGGTGCTCGACGCGCACCTGGGCGGGCAGCCGGTCGCGCTGGTCGGCTTCGAGTCCAAGCCGCTGACCCGGCACGGGTTCTACCCGGTCGACGGCCCGTCGCAGTGGACGGCGGGCACGCTGTTCCCCCGTTCGTCAAAAAAGACCGCGCGGGCCATCAACGCCGCCAGCGGGAACCGGCCGCTGGTGATCCTGGCCAACCTGTCCGGGTTCGACGGCTCGCCGGAATCGCTGCGCCAGCTCCAGCTGGAGTACGGCGCGGAGATCGGCCGGGCGATCGTCAACTTCGACGGTCCGATCGTGTTCTGCGTGGTCTCCCGCTACCACGGCGGGGCGTTCGTGGTGTTCTCCGGGACGCTGAACGACAACATGGAGATCGCCGCGGTCGAGGGCTCCCACGCCTCGGTCATCGGCGGCGCGCCCGCCGCCGCGGTGGTGTTCGCCGCCGAGGTCCGCAAGCGCACCGCCGCCGATCCGCGGGTGGCCGCCCTGCAGGCCGCGATCGCCGAGGCCACCGAGAGCGGCACCGCCGAGGAGGCGGCGGCGCTGCGAGCGGAGCTGGCGTCGGCCTGGCCGGCCGTGCACGCGGACAAGCTGGGGCAGGTCGCCGACGAGTTCGACGCGGCGCACAGCATCGAGCGCGCTCGCGAGGTGGGCTCGGTGCAGGCCATCGTCCCGGCCGCCGGGCTGCGCCCGTACCTGATCGACGCGGTCCGGCGCGGGATGGAGCGGGCGCTCCGCGAAGGTTAACCCGGGGCACGTCCTACGCTCGGTGTGATGAGCGATTACCGCGGGACCGTATCCTTCAACGCGGGCTGGCTGTTCGGCGCGTTCACGGCCGACTGTGAGCTGCCCGGCTTCGACGACAGCGCGTTCGCGCCGGTGACGCTGCCGCACACGGTGGCGCCGCTGTCCTGGCAGGACTGGGACCCGGCGAGCTGGGAGCAGGTGTGGGCCTACCGCAAGCACTTCGACGCGCCGCCCGGCCACGACGGCCAGCGGGTGTTCCTGGACTTCGCGGCGGCCATGACCCACGCCACGGTCACCCTGAACGGGACCCAGGTGGCCGACCACCTCGGCGGCTACCTTCCGTTCAGCGCCGAGGTCACCGGCCTGCTGCAGCCCACGGGAAACGTCCTGGCGGTCCGGCTCGACTCCGCCTTCAACCTCAACGTGCCGCCGGACCGGCCGGCGCCTGAGCCCACCATCTCGGTGGACTACTGGCAGCCGGGCGGCCTGTACCGCGACGCGCGGCTGCGGGTGGTGCCGGGGGCGTTCCTAGCCGACGTGTTCGCCAAGCCGGTGAACGTTCTTGACCCCGCCGCCCGGCAGGTGGTCGTCCAGGTCACGGTGGATGCCGCCGGGGTGCCGGACGGGCCCGTGCAGGTCCAGGCCGAGCTATACGACGGCGAGCGCCCCCTGGCCGGGGCCCAGGCGCCGGTCACGATCACGCAGCCGGGTCAGGTCACGGTGACCGCGACGCTGGCCGGGCTCGACCACGTCGAACTGTGGGACACCGATCACCCGAAGCTGTACCGGCTGGTGACCAGGCTTTACGAGGACGGCGTCCAGGGTGACGAGCACCGGGTCCGGGTCGGGTTCCGCGAGGCCAGGTTCGCGCTCGACGGCTTCTACCTCAACGGCCGCCGGGTCAAGCTGTTCGGCGCCGACCGGCACCAGTTCTTCCCGTACGCCGGCGGCGCCATGCCCGCCCGGGTGCAGGCCAGGGACGCCGAGATCATGCGGCGCGAGCTGAACTGCACCATGGTGCGGTGCTCGCACTACCCGCAGGCCGAGGCCTTCTTCGACGCCTGCGACGAGCTCGGCCTGATGGCCTGGGAAGAGGCCCCGGGATGGGGGTACCTGGGCGACGACGCCTGGAAGGCGCTGGCCTACCGGGACGTCGGCGACATGATCGTCCGCGACCGCAACCACCCGTCGATCATCGTCTGGGGCGCCCGGCTCAACGAGACCCCCAACGACACCGCGTTCTACACCAGCACGAACGAGCTCGCGCACGCCCTCGACGACTCGCGGCCGACGGCCGGCGCGATGGCCGGGCAGCGCCTGACCACCGACTACCAGCAGGACGTGTTCGGCGAGGACGACTACTCCTCGGTCAAGGGCCCCGACGGCCGCAAGGAACCGGTGCTCCAGCCGCCGGTGACCGGGGTGGGCAAGCCGTACCTGGTCAGCGAGGCGGTCGGGACCCTGTCGGGGCCGGCCATCTACTACCGCCGCACCGACCCCCAGGCCGTCCAGCAGGGGCAGGCGACGGCGCACGCGCGAGTGCACGACCTCGCCGCCGCCGACGACCGTTACTGCGGCCTGCTGGCCTGGTCCGGGTTCGACTACCCGTCCGGCAGCGGTAACCAGTTCCGGGGGGTGAAGTACACCGGGGTGGTCGACCTGTTCCGGATCCCCAAGCCCGGCGCCGCCATCTACCAGGCGCAGGCCGACCCGCGGGTCCGCCCGGTGATCGCCCCGGCGTTCTACTGGGACTTCGGCCCGCAGTCCCCGGTCAGCACGCTGCCGGCCGCGATGATCTGCGCGAACCTGGACCGCCTCGAGGTCTACGTGGGCGACGAGCACGTCGCCACCCTCACACCCGACCGGGCGGGCTACCCGCACCTGGACTATCCGCCCTCGTTCGCCGACTTCCGCGCGGTGGACGGCTCCGGCCGGCCCGAGCTGCGCATCGACGGCTACCTCGGCGAGGAGATGGTGGCGTCGCGGCGCTTTTCCTCCGACCCGGCGGGTGACGTGCTGGCGCTGGCCGCCGACCACGCCGAGATCGTCGCCGACGGCGCGGACGCCACCCGGCTGGAGTTCCGGGCCGTCGACTGCCACGGCGCGCCCCGCCCCTACGTCACCGGCCAGGTCACGCTTTCAGTGGAGGGACCGGCCATCCTGGTGGGTGAGAGTCCGTTTGACTTCGCCGCGGCGGGCGGGGCCGGCGCCGTGTGGATCCGCTCGCGGCCCGGCGAGGGGGGTACCGTCACGGTCCGGGCGCATCACCCCGGCCTGGGTCAGGCGGCCGCGAGGATCCGCGTCCGCCGGTAGGGCCGGCCCGGCCGCGGCCATTGCGCAGGTGCGGGGGGACGCGGTGCAGCCGGGCCAGCGCCATCGGGACGGCGAACCAGAGCACCCATCCGTAACTGGTGGCGAAGAAGACCGGGATCGACAGGCCGAAGGCGAGCATCGGGCTGTAGTTCCGCCACACCCACGCGGTCAGCACCTCCTTGGGGATGCCAGCTAGCTCCTGGCGCGCGATCATGTGCCTGAGCATGGTGAGCAGGAGCGCGGAATCGAGCAGCTGCACCAGCGCGTAGAAGCCGAAACGCAGCGGGACGGTGGCCTCTCCCCCGGCGGTGAGCAGCCGGGTGGCGAACGGGGTGAGGACGATCATCAGGAGCCAGGTCGTGTTGAGCGTCCGCACCCGCGTGTCGACGCGCTTGACGTACCGGAAGATGTCGTGATGGCTGTTCCAGGCGGCGGCGATCGCGGCGAAGCTGATCAGGAAGGCCGCGTAGTGGCCAGCGTCGTCCTTCACCGACGACCAGAACGCCGAGATCGAGCCGCCGTCGGGGATCGGCAGCTCGATCGCGAGCAGCGTCATCGCGATGGCTATGACCGCGTCGGAGAAGAAGGTCAGCCGCTCCGCGGCGCGCGCGTCGGATTCCAGGCCATCCTTGTCGTCCCCGCCATCCTTGTCGTCCATCAGGTCCGCCATCAGGTGATCTTCTTCCCCACCCGGATATGAAACCACGAGGCCGCTACTATCCGGGGCATGTCACACGCGGTACCTGACGACGCCGGGGGCGACCCGAAGCAGCGGCTGCTCGAGCGCGCGCTCGGCTACCTGGCCGAGCACGGCATCGGGAACATCTCGCTGCGCGAGCTGGCCGCCGCCCTGGGGACCAGCCACCGGATGCTCATCTACCACTTCGGGTCCAAGGAAGGCCTGTTCGTGGCGGTGGTCCAGGAGGCGGATCGCCGGCAGCGCCAGCTGCTCGCGTCGTCGTTCGGTACCGAGAATTTTGACCTTATCGCGCTGGGGCGGCATTTCTGGCGGCAGCTGCGCTCCCCCGAGATCGCCCCGCTGATCAGGCTCTTCTTCGAGCTGTACGCGCAGGCGCTCCAGGGGCAGGCTTATGCCCAGCCGGTCCTGGCCGGCTTTCCCGACGCCTGGGTGGAGCCGCTGCTCCCCGCGCTGATGGCGGCCGGGCTGAGCGAGGCTGAGGCGCGAGCCGAGACGCGGCTGGGCATCGCGGTGATCCGCGGGCTGCTGCTCGACGTGCTCGCCACCGGCGACGTGGCCGGCGTCGACGCGGCTCACGAGGCCTACCTGGCCGCGCTGAGCGCGCGGCAGGCTCAGCGCGCTGGCGCCGCGGGCGACGCCCCGGCGTAAGCGGCGAGGCCGTCGGCGCAGTCCTGGACGAACCGGCGCAGCGCCCGGGCGAGGTACCAGCCGGTGCCCGGCCTGGTCGCCTCGAACTGCTCGTCCCAGGTGATGAGCGTCCCGCCCGTGGCCGGCGCCAGGCGCACGGTGGCCGCATGATCCCTGATCGGCATCCCGGACAGGGAACGGTAGCTGATCAGCCGGTCCGGGCTGAGCTCGGTCAGTTCCTCCCGGTTCCTGATCCGGCCGGAGGTGAAGACGCGGATGGCGCCCGTGCTCTCACCGCCCGCCCCGCCTTCCCGCTCGAGCGTAAAACCGTCGAACGGGGTCCAGCCGGGCCAGCTCGCCCCGTCGGCGAGCAGCGCGTAGACCGCCGCCGGGCTGCCAGCTGACCTGGCCTCCACCGTGAACCGCACCTGCTTGCCCATTGATTTCCTCCTCACGTCCTACCTCTGTACCACATGGTACATGAGGGTGGCGGCGGAATTTCCGCTGGGGGCCCGGTCTTGCAGGCAGGCAGAACATTGCAACAATTAACAGAGCCGCAGGCGGGAGGCAGCCGCGGGGAGAGGACGCTCGTGGGCCCGCGGATGAGCCAGAAGGTAGCGGTGGGTGTCGTCTTCGTCGCCGCGATGTTCATGTCCATCCTGGACGCGACGATCGTCAACGTGGCCCTGCCGACCATCGGCCGTGACTTCGGGGTGAGTGCCACCGCCGTCGACGGCATCTCCATCGCGTTCCTGGTCAGCCTGGCCATCTGCATCCCGGCGTCCGGCTGGCTCGGCGACAAGTACGGCGGGAAGCGGGTCCTGCTCACCGCCATCGCGCTGTTCACCGGGGCCTCCGCGCTGTGCGGGGTGGCCTCTAGCCTGCCCGAGCTGGTGCTGTTCCGGATCCTGCAGGGGGGCGCCGGCGGCATGCTCGCCCCGGTCGGGATGGCGATGCTCTACCGGGTGTTCCCGCCGGACGAGCGGATCCGGGCCGCGGCGATCCTCACCGTCCCCACCACGTTCGCGCCTGCCCTCGGGCCGGTCCTCGGCGGGCTGTTCGTCACCGAGCTGTCCTGGCGGTGGGTGTTCTACGTCAACGTGCCGATCGGCGCGGCCGCCTTCACCTTCGGCGCGGTCTTCCTGCGCCAGCAGCCGCAGGTCGGTGCCGGCCGCTTCGACCTGATCGGCTTCCTGCTGTCCGGGTTCGGCCTCGGGCTGCTGATGTACGGGGTCTCGGAAGGTCCCGACCTGGGCTGGCACGATCCCCAGGTGCTGGCGTCCATCGCCGCGGGGGCCGTGCTGCTAGCGGGCATGGTTTTCGTGGAGCTGCGCTCGGCCGCGCCCATCGTGGACCTGAGGCTGCTTGGTAACCGGCTGTTCCGCGCGGGCAACGGGGTCATGGTCCTGACCTCGGTCGCGTTCCTCGGCACGCTGTACACGATCTCGCTGTACTACCAGGACGGCCGCGGCCTCAGCGCGCTCGGCGCGGGGCTGAGCACGTTCCCCGAGGCGTTCGGCGTCATGGCGGGCGCGCAGCTGGCCAGCCGGGTGCTGTATCCCCGGCTCGGCCCCCGGCGCCATATCACCATCGGCCTGACCGGCACGGCGATCTCGATCGGCCTGCTGGCCCTGATAGGCCCGCAGACCAGCCTGTGGTGGGCGCGGCTGCTCATGCTCACCCTGGGGCTGTCCATGGCCCAGGTGTTCGTCCCGGTCCAGGCGGCTTCCTTCGCCACCATCACCCCGGCGGCGACCGGCCGGGCGTCCACGATGTTCAACGCGGTCCGCCAGCTCGGCGGGGCCGTCGGCGTGGCCTTGCTGACCACGGTGATCGTGCTCATCGGGCCTGTTCACCAGGTCGGCGGGCACGAGGTGGCCAACCTCACCGCCTACCGCGCCGCCTTCCTGGCCGCCGCCGCGATCTGCGTCTGCGCCATCGCGTGCTCGCTGTCCATCCACGACGCCGACGCGGCTAGCACCATCCCCGCCCGGCGCGGTCGGCGGGGACGGCGCGGCCGGCGGGGACGGCGCGGCCGGCCGGAGGACGAGGCGGAGCCGGCGGTGGCGGCCTGACGGGCCTGCTTACGGGTTGACGGGCCTGCTTAGCGGCTGACGGGCCTGCTTACAGGCTGACGGGCCTGCTTACAGGCCGGCGAGGCCGACCGGACCGTGGAGGTCGATGATGGCCGCGCGGTGGGCCTGCGGGCCGCCGGACAGGCGGTCGGCCGACCAGGCCCGGCGGTAGTACAGGTGCGCGTCGTGCTCCCAGCTGACGCCGACCCCGCCGAACAGCTTGGTGGCTGATTCGGTCACGGTCCGGTAGGCCTCGCCGGCCCGCAAGGCGGCGACGTGCGCCGCGACCGCGGCGTCCTCGCCGCCCTCGGCGGCCGTGATGGCCGCGGACCTGGCGGTCGCGGAGATCTCCTGGAACTGCGCGAGCATGTCCACGCAGGCCTGCGCGAGCGCCGCGAACGAGCCGTTCGGCGACCCGAACTGCTCGCGGTCCCTGGCGTAGGCGATTGCGGCGTCCAGGCACCAGCCGATGCCGCCGACGGCCTCGGCCGCGGTAGCCAGCAGGAAGTCGCGCTCGGCCTGTTCCAGGGCGGCGGTCGCGACCTCGTCCCGGGCGAGCAGGAAGGCAGGCACCTCGTCGAAGGCGGTGACGCAGACCCGCCTGGTCAGGTCCAGGCCCAGCTGACCGGAGGCGGTGAAGCCCAGGGCCCGGGTGTCCGCCAGGAACAGGCCCAGGCCGTCGTCGGTGATGGCCGGCACCACGACGATGTCGGCCACGTGGGCGGCGACGACGAACCAGCGGTGGCCGTAGAGCCGCCACCCGCCTGGCGCCCGGACGGCCCGGACCATGTCCGGGCCCGGCGCCCAGAAGCCCGCCTCGCCGGCGGCCGCGACCGTCCCGGTCACCGATCCCTTGGCCAGGTGCGGCAGCCACTGCTCCTGGGCCTCGCGGTCCCCGGTGGCCAGCAGCACGCCCGCCGTCAGGGCGCTGGGCAGGAACGGGCCCGGGTACAGGGCGCGGCCGAGTTCGGTGTGCATCACGTTCGCCTCGGCCTGGGACCGGGCGAAGCCGCCGAACTCCGCCGGGATCATCAGCCCGGCCAGGCCGAGATCGCCGGCCAGGCGGGCGTGCAGTTCCTGGCTGTAGCCCGCCTGGGTCTCCAGCGCGGCGCGTAGCGCCTGCGACGGGAGCTGATCGGCGAGAAAGGCTCGCAGGGTGTCCTGCAGAGCGCGCTGGTCCTCGTTGAGAGGCGGGAGTTCGCTATCGGTCATGAGGCTGCTCCTCACGCGGGGCACGGGAGCCCGAAGACCGGTTGCGAGGTCCGCGCGCAGGTGGCTTCATGCTAGCGGACAAAGACCGCCCATTAAGGGCAATTCCGGGTCCGCGTGGCGCGTGCGGCTGACCGGGTAGTGACGCCCGCGGCGGCCGGGTAGCGGCACCCGCGGCGGCCGGGCAGCTGTCCATCCGGGACGGAAACCACTACGGTCGTCAGCGTGGCGGCGATCGAATTCGAAGAGCACGAGCTGGCGGCCCAGGTCCCGGACCTGGCGGCGGGCGGGGCCTGGACCCGGGTGAGCCTGCGCTGGCGGCGGGACCCGCTGACCGGCGCGAGCGCCAGGATCCTCACGGGGGTGAAGCTCCAGCCGTCCAGCCGGCCGGACATGGCCGCGCTCACCACGAAGCCGGCCTTCTGCCCGTTCGACGCCGAGCACCTGGAGAAGGCCACCGTTCCGTTTCCCGCCGAGCTGACCGCGGAGGGCCGGATCCGCCAGGGCGCGGCCGTGGTGGTGCCCAACATCATGGCGTACGCCACCCACAGCGCGGTCGGCATCTACGACCCCGGCCGTCATTTCCTGGACCTGGAGGAGCTGT
>Ga0335085_10007786_pt1 | contig 16468 bp, 10 predicted proteins | sample Lox_Sample_45_FD_206712 | JGI IMG/M metagenome (GOLD analysis project Ga0335085, IMG submission 206712) | Soil microbial communities from Loxahatchee National Wildlife Refuge, Florida, United States - Lox_Sample_4.5 | ecosystem: Environmental > Terrestrial > Soil > Wetlands | place: USA...
GCGTCCATGATTGCGAGTTCGTGGAGAATCGCCGACTTCAATGCGCGCGCCTCGCTCCCTTCAACCCTTTTGCGCTTCAACAGACGCTTGAAGGACCTTTCGGCGTCCGCCCGGGTGAACGGGTCGTCGTAGAGCTGCTCAAGCCCGTGGTCTGAGAGCCGGCAGCCATGTTCGTGAAAGTATGCATGGCGTTGTGCAAGGGCCTCGAGGAACGTTTCGAACGTTGAAATCTCCTGCCCCGACGCATCGGAGAGGCGTCCCAGGTACGCTTGAAATCCTTCGAGGTCATCGATCGCCATGGCAAGGTCCGGCCGGAAAGCCGGGTACACGCGGATCTTCATCGTGGGGTCGGATTGGAGCGCGATATGATGTTCCAGCGAATCGACAGGATCATCGGTCGTGCAGAGCGCCTCGACCTTCATTTGCATGAGGATTCCCCGCGCACTGAACGCCGGGGTCGCCAGCTTCGCATTGCACTTTTCCCAGATTGCTCGGGCCGTTGCCGGGCCAAGCAACCGGTCCGTGATGCCGAAGGGCCGGGCAAGCTCGAGGTGTGTCCAGTGATAGAGAGGATTCCGGAGCGTCCGGGGAACCGTCTCGGCCCAACGTTCGAACTTCTCCCAGGGGGTCGCATCGCCCGTCACAAAGCGCTCATCGACGCCACAGGCGCGCATCGCTCTCCACTTGTAATGATCCCCTTCGAGCCAGATCTCGGTCAAGGACGCGAACTTCCGGTCCCGGGCAATGTCGGCCGGGGGAAGATGGTTGTGGAAGTCGATGATCGGCAGCGACTCGGCGAAGCGGTGATACAGCTTCCGGGCGGACTGCGTTTCGAGGAGAAAGTCGGGGTGAATGAACGTCGTTCGCATTGGTCGTCATATCGTTCGTCGCGTGTCGATCTCTCTCCCGCAGCCGTGCGCGTGACGACACGTAACTTTAACGATTACTTTCCTGTTCATAAAAATATGAATCGGTAGTTGCAGAGGAGACGATGCAAAGATGCAACGCCGATTCATCGGGGATTGAAACGTTCGACCGGGGACGGGACTCCGGCGGTTGTCGTGGATCGATTATCCGCCTTGCGACACCCGGTGGACATCTTCGCTGTGCTTCCACGGAGGGACCGACGGGAGCGCCTTGGAAAACTCCCGGCACAGCTGATCTTCTTCCTCCTGAGGATATGCGTCCCTCAGAAACCGATCAACGACGTCGTCCCGGAATCGTTCCCAGCTCTCGTCTTCGCGGCCCGGCACGATCGGATAGAACCGCGCATGGACGGCCTGGGCAGCCTTCAGGTCTCCGAGGGCATCGCCGACCATCAGGATGTTTCCCGTTTTGTATTTTCCTTGCGCCGTGAGGCCGAGCTGCTCCTCCTTCTTGCCAAGTTCCTGGCCGGCGATAACGCCGACGTACTTGTCGATCCCGTGCTCTTCCCACTCGCGCCGGAGAGCTTCCGCGGGCGTCGCCGAAACGACCATCGTGTCGGCCCGACCTGAGATCTTCTCGAGACTTCCCTTCGCCGCCGGGAACGGGGGAAGCCCTTTCACCATCCACTCGATCGAGACGTTCACCGCACGGCTCCACTCCAGACACAGCTTCAGCGAGCTGTCTCCTGTTTTCTCAATTGCCTTCTCCAGCGCGGGATTGCCGAGTGACGGGGCCGTGCGGATAAATTGCTCGACGGCAGTGAGATCGGGCAGTGTCACTCCCCTGGCCAATACCTCGGGACGGTCCCGGAGAAGTTCGATCGTCTTGACCAGCGCGGGAAATCTGTTCGTGCCCCGCCATTGAGAGTACAGGTTGACGAACTCCGCCACTTCACGGGCGTACTTCGCAATCGGCTGAAGATCATAGTACTTGATGATATTGGGGATGAAACATTCCTTGTGCTTCAGCTCCATTGAATCAAAAATGCATCCGTCCGAGTCGAAACCAACGAAATGATCGTGCTTCGCCGCAAACGACCGAAGGGTCTCTTTGTCCATGAACGTCCTTTTGCCAGTAGTCCGAAGATTGAGATTCGCTGCTCGCGTCACCGTTTGATGCGCGCGCTTCCACCACCCATCACATGCATCACCTCATCCATGGTGACCATGCTCGTGTCGCCACGCGTGCTCTGAAGCAGCGCCCCGTGGGCTGCACCGAGCTCAACACATTCCTGCGGGGCCATCCCGTGAAGCAGACCGTACACAAACCCGGAGCAGAAACCATCGCCTCCGCCAACCCGGTCCTCAACCTCCAGATTTTCGTACCGTCGCGAGCCGTAGAACTTGCCATCGTAGTACATGATCGCGGACCAATTATTGACAAGCCCGCTCACCACCTCCCGCAACGTTGTCCCCACCGCCTGAATATTGGGAAACGCCTTGACAACCTTCCCGACCATCGCCTTGTACTCCTCGACCGGAAGTTTCTTCAGGTTCTCGTCGATCCCCTCCACCGTGAACCCGAGGACCTTCTGAAAGTCCTCCTCGTTGCCGATCAGGACGTCGATGTAGGGTACGATTTTCTTCGTTACTTCGATCGCCTGTTTGCTCGACCAGAGCTTGCTCCGGAAATTCAAGTCGTAGCTCGTGATCGTCCCCGCCTCGTGGGCCGCCTTCATGGCCTCGATCGTCACCTCCGCGCACGATTCGCTCAACGCGGCAAAGATTCCTCCGGTGTGGAACCAGCGGCACTTCTTCTCTCCGAACAACTTTTTCCAGTCATACTCCCCGGGCTTCATGTGCGCAACCGCAGTATGCCCACGGTCGTACATCGTTACGCTCGCGCGTACGCCGGTCCCCACTTCGGTGAAGTTCAACCCGACCCTGTCGGCTCTTCCGGAGCCGTCGTACTTCACCCAGAGAACTTCTTTGAAGTCCATGCCGCTCGTTTGCGCATGGTTCCGGATGAAGTGGCCGAGAGGATTGTCGACGAGCCGCGACACGAATGCCGTGCGCATGCCGTAGCGCGCAAGGGCATAGGCGACGTTGTACTCGCCGCCTCCGGCGTATGCTTCAAACACCGGTGTAAGTTCGATGCGTTGGTGGCCGGGAGGCGAAAGCCTGATCATGCACTCTCCCAGGGACACGAGATCATAAGCTACTGCGGATGCATCCTTGACGCGAAGAGCCATAGGATTTCCTGTCGTTCTCAGTATGAATAACTTCTTCGTGTGGCAGGCATCTCATTCCTGCCAGTGGGTGTGAAACACTCCTTCCTTGTCGATGCGCTTGTAGGTATGAGCGCCGAAGTAGTCGCGCTGTCCTTGCAGCAGGTTTGCCGGGAGCCGCCCCGTGCGGTACGCGTCGAAGTAGCTGAGCGAGGCAGCCATGGCAATGACCGGAACGCCGGCTTCGACGGCAGCGCTCACCGTTTTCCGCCATGAGGTTTCTTTCGCATTCAGGATGGCAGCGAAGGATGAGCCGACCATCAGGTTCACCAGGTCCGGGGTCTTCTGGAACGCGTCCATGATCAACGAAAGGAGCTTCGAGCGAATGATGCATCCGCCACGCCACAGCGCGGCAATCTCGTGAAACTTGAGGTCGTAGTGATAGTCATTGGAGGCTGCCCGGAGAAGAGCCATCCCCTGCGCATAGGCCGTGATGATCGAGCAATGGAGGGCGTCCCGAAGCGCATCCACCTGATCGGCGGCGGGTTTCGTCGCGGCGCCTTGCGCCTTCCGAAGGATCGATGACGCGGCGACACGCTCAGTCTTGAGACCGGACAAGATTCGCCCCACCACGGCAGCATTGATCGTCGGGATGGGAACGCCAAGATCAAATGCATTCTGGGAAGTCCATTTGCCGGTCCCTTTTTGCTCGGCCGTGTCCAGGATGAGGTCCACGAGCGGTTTTCCCGTCTCCGGATCGATCTCGCGCAACACCTTCACGGTGATTTCAAAGAGGTAAGAGTTCAGCTCGGTCGCATTCCATTTTTCAAAGACATCCGCCGCCTGTGGTGGTGTGAGGCCGAACCGGGATCGCAGGACGTCGTATGTCTCGCAGATCAGTTGCATGATCCCGTATTCGATCCCGTTGTGCACCATCTTCACGAAGTGTCCCGCCCCCCGGGGACCGATATACGCGCAACACGGCTCGCCATTTACACGAGCGGCGATAGAGGTGAGGATGGGGGCGACATGATCGTATGCCTCCCTTGCGCCGCCCGGCATGAGACTCGGGCCTTTCAGCGCCCCTTCTTCTCCGCCCGAGACGCCGCTCCCGATGAACTGGATTCCCGTCGTCGCGAGGTCAGCGTACCGTCGTTCCGTGTCCTGGAAGAAGGAATTGCCGCCGTCGATCACCACGTCTCCCTTTGTCAAATGAGGCTTCAGGCCGGCAATCACATCGTCCACCGGCTTTCCGGCATTGACGAGGATGATGATCCGGCGGGGAACGGTCAGGCGTGCGACGAAATCGGCGATATCGACGGCACCGACGATGCTCTTTCCCTTCGCCTTCCCCGACAGAAAATCCGAGACCTTCTTGGTGTCGCGATCATAGACCGCCACGGAGTGACCGTGGCTTTCGATGTTCAGCGTGAGGTTCTGACCCATCACGCCGACGCCGACAAGACCGAAATCCTGCTTTTGCATGCGAAACCCGATTCCTTCTCAAGAGCTGTGAAAGTGGACTCACGCCGGGACGGTGGCAAAGCGTTCCTTGAACGCCCAGAGCCCGAGCGCAGGCTGCGAGCTGAAAAAGATCTCCTCTCCGTTCTCCAGCGTGTTGAATCCGTCAACGAGCTTTTCCGGGTCGTATCGACGAAGCATGGAGCCCAGATCGGCGTACCGAAAATTCACCGATTCAATTTCCTTCTGTGAAAGCTTCCCGGGGCAATAGGTGACGGAGAACCTTCCCTCGGACGATCCGTGAATCAAGTGCGCCGCCGAACTCAGGCTCCCCTGCAGATCGGCATGGTCATGCACGAGATCGAGGACCTTTCGCGCTCCGATATAGCCGTAGCGCCGGATGAGCTGATCGATCGATTTGTCTTCCCCGAATTTCTCCACTCCCGGCGCCAGGACAATCAGTTCCCCGCCGTCGTCGATCGCCATGCGCATCCGATAGATGCTCTTGTTGCCAAGCCAGGTGCTTTTGAATTCTTGCGGTTCGAGATACACCACGACCTTGCGGAGAGGCTGATCGAGAAAGGTCACATTGACCTTGAGCGCAAGGTCCGCCGCCTCAAGGAAACAGTCGTTATCGTCGCCGATGTACAATCCCCGGACGATGATCTTCCCTTGAGCGTTCCGTTCGACGACGGTGTGGACATAGACAACCGGGAGATGTCGTCCAAAGTGATCGGAACCGTAATTGAGGACTTTCCGGACGGGGTTGTCGGCGCGCCCCATGATCCGCTCCATGCCGTACGCCGCGCTCAGGAAATGCGTGCGATCGATGCTCTCCTTCCCGCCCGTGCCGACGAAGAGATTCTTGTTGTAGTTCGACATGCCGATCACTTCGTGCGGGACCACCTGACCGATCGAGAGGATGAGATCGTGCCCTCCTTCGGCGATCAATCGGTCGACCTGAATCGGCACAGGGTAGTCGACCACATTCTCAGAGACGGCGCGGACAACATCGGCCGGCACCTCTCCCAGCGTCACGGCGCCCTTCCGGAAATCATGCGTGTGGAACAATCCTCGGGGGATGGGACCGAACATATTTTCGATCTCACCCTCACTCATCGGCGTGTGCGTGCCGGTTGCCGGGAGAATTGCCTTCAGCCGGTCGCCGTAATAGTCCAGGACGTACCTCGTGAGAATCCCGGCCTGGGATGACGACCGCGTAATGTCTGGTGGAATGACCAAAACGTTCTGTCGATTGCCCAGCTGCGAAAGCGCAGAGAAGAGCGCGTCCCGCAAGTCATTCGGCCGGAATTCCTCGTCTTCTGAGCCTCGATGGAAATACAGCATGAGCGTTTCTCCCCGGAAAATTGACTGGCGTCCTTTCAGACGCCGGAATACGCGTTGAAGCCGCCGTCGACAGGGACGACGACTCCCGTGATGAACTTCGACAGATCCGAGAGAAGAAACAGCGTTATGCCTTGCAGCTCCTCCGGCTCTCCAAACCTTCCCATGGGTGTTCCCGTGATGACCTTCTGGCCGCGCTCGGTCAACGCGTTCGTCTTTTCGTCGAGCATCAGGAAGCGGTTCTGGTTCGTCAGCAGAAATCCCGGCGCTATAGCGTTGACGCGGATGTTGGCTTTGGCGAGGTGGACCGCCAGCCATTCGGTGAAGTTGTTGATCGAGGCTTTTGCAGCGGAGTACGCGGGAATCTTGGTCAGCGGGCGAAAAGCGTTCATGGAGGATATATTCAGGACGACACCTCCCCCCTCCCTGACCATATCCTCGGTGAAGACCATCGTCGGGAGAATCGTCCCGAGAAAATTCAGATCGAACACTTTCCGGAAGCCGTCCACGTCGAGACCGTAAAACGTTCCGGAGAGATCGGCGACGGTTTCCCGCTCCACAAATTCAGCACGGGTGGTCGCTTTCGGGGAATTTCCCCCGGCGCAATTGATCAACAGATGGATCGGGCCGAGCCGGGAGGTGACGAGATTCTTGGCGCCCTGCAGGGAGGATTTGTCGAGCACGTCCGCGACAGCCGCCATGGCCTTGACGCCATAGGTGGAGGCGTACGACAACGCAAGCTTTTCTGCCTCCTCACGCGCGACATCGATGATCGCGAGATTGACGCCGACCTTCGCCAGTCCCTCGCACAATGCCCGACCGATAACCCCTCCGCCTCCTGTGATAATGCAATTCTTTCCCCGGAGACTCTGGAACGAAGGCGCATCGCTCATAGTGTATTGTAGTGCCTTTTGTGGATAACAGGCCGCCTCACTCCTGGAACAGCGGAAGGATGTGGCGACGGTACAGGTTTTCCGTAACGTGGTGCTCGACGGAAGCCCGATTTTCCGTCAAAAGCTGAAAGAACTCCGCCTGGCGCTCCGCGGCAATTTTGTAGCTGACATGCAACAGCTGGCGCACGTCCGGATTGAATCGTGGTGCGCTGACATCATTGCGCACCGTCGCAGCGAATTCCCCGCCCGTCCAGCCGTTCACGGTTTCCGCCGACGGCAGACGCGACGGGGTGATGTCCACCACGGTCAGATACGGCTTCACCAGCGCGTCGTAGGAACGCAACGCATCGGCGTACAGCTTCTTCGCGAACGTGAGCCCGTCACCGCCGCCCTCGGCAATACCGATCAGCTCCTCCAGCCACGTCGTGCCCGACGTCTTCAGATGAAAGCCGATGTCGTGTTTCTGCACGCTTCGGCGAACCGACGGGTAGATCGAGAATTTGTCGCTCCCGCTGTGAATGCTCAGCTTGAGGGTCGACGGAAGCTCAAAGTGCTCCCTGGCAAATCGGATCACCGCAAGATCGACGTCGAACTGACGCGAAAACGCCTCGATGTCACCCCGGTAGTCCACCCCCTTGAGAAATTGCCCGGTGAATTTCGGAGCGACCGTCTGGGCGGGAATCCCCTTCTGGGCCAGACCCGCCAGAATCAGCAACAATTCTTCCGGAGTCTGATCGATCTCCGCTTCGTCAAAAGAGACTTCGATAATCCGCTTGCCGTCGAGTTTCCCCTTCGCAATCCGTCCAAACACTTCCGACGCCTTGCCGATGGCAAGGAGGTACTTCGAAACGAATGCTCGCACCGACTCGTCGGAGACGACCAGCCGCGTCGACGTGCCCGGGAGCGGTATCGATCCCAGATACGGATGCACCCATCGGACAAATTCCTCTCCCTCGTTCGCAGCCGGGGGAATCCCGATCCAATCGGCCACATCAATGGTAAAGAAATCGGAGGAAGCAAGAAACAGGTCGACGCTTTGAGGTCCGATGTGATCGGCGTCCACATAATACGAATGTTTCCACCCATTTTCACGTACGGCATCGTCCGCCTCGCGACGGGTGTCGTCGGGCGAAGTGCCGATAATGGAATGCTCACGGTGCGACTTGTTCCACACGGGGACAAGCTCGATCCCGGTTTTTCTGGCCATCTCCAGAGCCGCGAGCTGGGCCTTGCCCTCCCGTCCGAACCTGTCGCCGATGCCCAGAGAGTATTTTTCCAATTTCATATGCGTCTTGCGTTGAAGCGTCGCCACGCTAATTCCGGGGGCGGGACTCCACACGGATCGTTTAGTTTGATAGAGAAAAATTCCATTGCGCCCCCCGAATCGTGTCCGAGGGAGTGAGCTCATCAACCCGCCAATAGTACCTCACTCCAGCCTGAAGACCCGCGAGCAGAAGAGAGTCCGTCTGTTGCGTCGCAACGTGAGGAGGAGGATCGGCGGCGCCGAAGTAGACCGAATGAGCAACGGCATCCAGACCTGGCGTCCAGCGGAGAACCGTTGACGCGCTCCCCTTCACCAGAGAATTTTGCTTCGGGACAGGAAACGACGCGTATGGGAGTATGGATGGCGGCTGAGCTTCAGGATCCCAACGGCCGTCAAACGCCCAGCGTGCAGTCACGTCCCGTTCTCCCGGCGAGCCGTCTGCAGAGCTCAGGTTATCGGCAAACCAGGAATAGTCTCCTCCGTCGCGATGACAATTGAAGAAGTAGTGCCGGTCACCCCATACCCAGGGCGTCTGACTCGACGGAGGCCGGTAGAAGGGGCGATCGGCCATGTTTGCAGAGAAGCGGCAGTTCACAAGATAGACCTGGCCGTCCCGGTGATTCCTGCCGAGAGGAAACCCGGCACAGCCATCGAATCGCGAATCCCGAATGACCAGCTTCTGGCGGCGCTCGGCGCTGCCATCGTGCCAGAGACTGGCACTTTCGGTGTTATGTCCAAAGAACCTCGACGTGGTAATATAACACCATCCGCGGGGGCATACATAGTCGACCCATCCTTCAAAATCGCAATCGGCGTGATAGTACATCCCCTCTTCGCGGTTCCACAAACTGAGCGCATCTCCTCCATCGGAAATCACAGCACAATGGAGGAGCATGATTCGCGTCCCTGCGCCGCGGATGGCGAACTGATGCGTGTTGTAATTGCCGTACAGGCCGCCCTCGTCGTTGTAGATCGTCAAATTGGCAAGCGTGATGTCCGCAACGCCCGTGTCAATGTTCACCACGCCGGCACCCCAGTCGCTTCCCTGGTGCGATGCCCGCCAGGCTTCGCGCAGCACCGGAAACACGATCCGGGTCCGGTCTTTGTCCTGACCAACGATGCTGACGCGGCTCCTGCGGATGAACACTTGCTCCTGATAGAGGCCGTTCTTTACGGTGATGATCAACGGCACCGTTTGGCGGGGGGACTGATCATCAAGCGCTGCCTGGATCGATCGGAAGTGCGCGCTTCCGTCCGCCGCGACATCCAACCGAACTGCCTTGGTGTCGGCTGAGTACGCCGTTGCGGAACAAAGGAATGTCAGGCACATCAGAAGACGCGTCATTCCGGATACGGAAAATGGGACGTTGGGACTTTGAGACCGTCAAACTGAGTTCGTCGACAGCTGACAGCAGACAGCCGGCAGAATCCACTGTCCGCTGTCCACTGTCCGCTGTCTACCGCTTGTCGCTACTTCAGCAACATCATGGATTTCGTTGCAGTGAAATCGCCGGCTTTGAGCCTGTAGAAGTACACGCCGCTGGCGAGTCCGCGCGCATCAAAGGTGACCGAGTGGTTACCTGCCGAGAGCGTCTCGTGGACAAGCGATGCGACTTCCTGACCCAGGAGGTTGAAGATTTTCAGTTCAACATTGGACTGTTTGGGAATCGCGAACTGAATCTGGGTCGACGGGTTGAACGGGTTAGGATAATTCTGCCGGAGCGCATAGGTCTCCGCGACATTCTGCTCGGGCCGTACTGCCGACACCGGGTCGGCCAGCCACTGGCTGAGCTTCGACGGGAACCAATTCAGGTCGCCAACGGGATAGCCGCCGGTTCCTTCGGTGTACACGGCATTGGACGTCGAATAGGCGCAGTTCAACGTGTCGCGGAAGTACTGGTACCCTCTGCGGTCGAAATCGAACTTTGCCTTCCAGGCGCCCGTATTCTTCGTCTTGCCGGCGCCGGTATCCGGTCCCGTTGCCGGGCGGCGATACCACTTCATCATGTCCGTCATCAGAGCCGGGACGTTCGGCAAGGTGGCCGTGTGCGTCTTGAAGGCGTTGACGGAGTCAGCACCGAGCTTCGCGTTTATTTGATAGGTCAACGGACTACCCACGACGAGCGCCGGATTCGCCACGATCGGCAGGATCGATGCGGAATCGTAGAACGCTTGCCCGGCAGGGGTGACGCTGTAGTAGTTATTCTTCACCACCCACTGCGTCGAGTCGTTCGGGACCGAGATGACCCAGGTCATGCGGGCTCCGCCGAACGCATCCTTCTCACCGCTATCGATGTATTCCGCCTGCCGAACGGCATCGGTGTCCTGACCGAGCGCAAAAGCGTCCACGAGGAGATTGTCCCTGATGATCATTTTCCGCCCAACGCGCCCAAGCGACAGGAACCCGTGGTACGACATCGAATTCACCACGGTGTTGTGCTCGAAGCGGAAGTACTGGATATTCGCCGTGCTGGAGAAGTGGCGAACGATACGGTCCTGCGCATTGACAAAAGTGTTGTTGACCACAATCAGCGAGTCAACCGAGCCGGCACGGACGTCGATGGCTTTTCCCGCGCCGAGGTTCGAGCGACCGAGATACCCCATGTTGGAGAAAATGCAGTTGGTGATTTTCACCACTTTGGGGGCCTGGTCCGTTCGGACATGGTTGCCGTTCGTGTTGCTCACAATGCAGCTATCAAGCGTCAGGCTGCATCCCGCGGCCGTGGTGTTGAAGATTCCTCCCTGCAAACCGGTGAGGTTGGCCGGGAGAGGCTCAAAGTAGCCGGAGATGATGAGGTTCTTCACGATGAGGTTTCCCCGCATATCGACGAACTGTCCGGGGGGAAGCAGCGTCGTGGGATTCGGATAGAGGAACACCACCGGCTTGCTGACGTTGCCGACCGTGTCATTCGCCTTGATGGTGAGCGTCCACCCGATATTGCGGATCAGTGCGTTGCAGAGATACGATCCCCCGCGCTGAAGCACATAGACCGCCTGGGAATCCCGCCGCGCGCCGTTCGCGAGCGTATCACCCGAAATGGCGTCATTCAGATAGTTCGACCCGCCGAACGGCGGGACGCGGACTATATGCTGAGCATTGGCGCCCACGGGCAACAGGACGAGCATCGCCAATACGACAGCGACTGCGAGGTACAGAGTGCGCATGACTGCCTCCTCTTGGTTCTTGATCGATGACAGCGGTGATTGAGCGTTTGACTGATGCATGGTGCACATGACTTCTGTTTCCCCTAGAACTCCGCTCGGACCCCGAAATCGCCCGTGAGCCCGTACTGCTGGCTCGACCGGAGCGCCTCATATCCGTGCACTTGGTCGACGACCTTGACGTCCTCGACGGTGCTTGTGAAGTTATTGAGATTGAGAAATATTGAGATGTTGTTCGTCAACTTCTGGCGCAACGAGAGATCCCACCGCGAAAAGCTCTGGACCACCGGATTATTCATCCCGCTCGCGGAGTATAAACTGTTGTACTGCCCCTGGAAAAACACGGAGACCCTTCCCGAGAAGCCGGCGATGTCATAGCCGAGCGCCACGTTCCCGAAGAACTCCGGCTGATCCTCGAGTTTCTGTTTCGTCTCCACGTACCTTGTCTTGTACTGCGCCAGCGGCGGGAAACCAGGGATGGTGATGTAGCTGGTGTCGATGGTGTACCCCAGGACGAAGGTCTCCGACCGGACAAAGGAGAGGTTGTAGCTGAGCACGGTATTCGCGAGAAGGCCGGGCAACCAGCTCAGGTTTGCCTGGTGCTCGATTTCGAGTCCCCATACCTTGGTGGGCTGATTGCTGTTTATCGTGTACGTCAGGCTGAGCGGAGAACTGGACGGAATATTCGGCCTCCAGGTGATGCCAAGCGTATCCAGCATCGAACCCGGCGTGCCGGGGTTATAGCTTCCAATCAGTCCCGAAACAGTGTGGAACATGTCGTCGATGACCCGCAGATACACCGAGACGGAGAACAGGCCGATCTGGTTGCCGAAGAACGAGGTGTTCAGTTCGTAGTTCCATGATTTTGCGTTCTGCAGGTTCGGGTTTCCGATGACGAGAAGATCACGGGGGTTCGTTACCCGGAGGACGTTTTTCAACAAGCGGGCGCTGAAATCCGGCCGGGCAATCGCCCGATACGCAGCAAGGCGCATCGACATGAAATCCGTCGGGCGTACGGCGATCTGGAAATTCGGCAGCCACATCGTCTCGGAGTATGTCGACGTGGTGTCGAGAAGTTGCCCCGTGGTCGGAAAGCCCCCGAGAGGCGTGGTGACATATTTCGCGCCGTAATCATTGTTCTCCTTCTCGACGCGCACCCCGGCAATGAACGTCACCATTGGGCCGAAGTTGAACGTGTTCATCGCGTAGGCGGATTGGACCCGCTCGATGATGTTGTAGTAATCCGCGGCGACTTCCGGATTCCAGTAGTATTCCCGCTGGCCGGTCGTCCCGATGCCGTTTTTGTTCAGCTCGTACCACTCGCGGATGGCGTCCGAGTTGATGAGCGGATCGAGATTGTATTTGTCGAAGAGATTCCTCGTCGCAACAGGGGAATCGAGGAAGTTGGGAAGCAGGACGTTCCGACCGAGCAGCATCAGGTTCGCAAACCGTGTACCGGCGAAGTTCTTCGGCGATATGCTGCCATCGCCGTTGAGCGTGTTGTCCTGATAGTACCCCAGGTAGTACGGGGCAATCATTTCGTCCGACGCTTTGAAGCGGTTCGCATACCGGTACTTTCCGCCGATCTTGATCTCCCCCGAGACATAATCGTTCAACGCATACTTGCGGGAAAGATCGAGGTGGACGACCTTCTCCTTGTCGTCATTCTTCTCGGTGTCGAACGCCCCCGTGTCCATGTATGCCTTCTGGAAGTTGTTGTAGGCATACGGAATCAATCCTTCGGGCGCTCCCTGCTGGGCAGAACGGGGAACAGGCGCCATCCCGGCCGAATCGACGATGGACGGTTCGAGGAAGGAAAGCCGGTAGTCGTACGGGTTTTCCGCTTTGGATTCAGCGAAGGAAAGTCCCCAGACTACGCTCATTCCCAACAAATTGTTGTCGCCCCGGATGGAGCTGTTGAACGTGTTGATATTCTGCTCCGTGTACCGGGCGTTGTAGGTGACATAATCCCCGACAGGATAGTCCCTATTATAGATGGTGTATACCCTATCGGTACGGTTGTAGAGATTGTTGATGCGGATCGTCCCGTTGTCGGGGGTGTTGATATCGAGGAGCAGGCTGCCCCCTCCGCGCTTGCGGGTTTCATCGGTGAAGTTGACGTTCAGCCCATCGTACAGGATGCCCGTGCCGCCAAGCGACGTCTGATTTTCGATGTCCGTGCTGATCTGCTCGTTGCTCCGATCCCTTCGTTCCAGGTTGCCGGTCACCTGGACGCCGAGGACATCATTGAAGAACCGCTCGCCGTATTTTCCGTCGAACTCATACTGGCCGTAGTCGTTGGTCAGATGGCTGTACGCCCCCTTTGCATCCACTCGCAGCACCCGTTCCGAAGGAGCTTTCCGGGTCACCAGGTTGATGCTCCCCGCGATGGCGTCGCCGTCCATATCAGAGGTGATGGCTTTGAAGAGCTCGACCCCCGCGAGCGTCCCCTGGGAAAATGTGCTGAGGTCGACGCCCCGCGAATCCGGGTCGGTCGACGGGATGCGCACGCCGTCGATCGTGAATGTCGTGAACTTGTCGCTCATCCCGCGGAGGATGACCTTGGTCGCTTCTCCGCCCGAGCGGATGATCGAGACTCCGGGAAGACGGCCGATGGCCTCTGCGGCATTCGCGTCCGGCAATTCCTGGATTTTCTCTTCCGAGATGACATTCACGATGGTGGATGACGTCAGTTGCTGGTTGATTGCGGCAACCTGACCCCGCGCCTGACCGGTAACGACCACTTCACTTCCTTCGATGACATCGGCGGGCAGGTTGGCGTTGAACGTGATGGTCTCGCCTTCATGAATGGTGACATCCCGTTCACGTGCTTTGTACCCGACGTACGACACGCGCAGCCGGTAGGTGCCGGCAGGGATGCTTGTCACTTTGTACATCCCCTCGATGTCGGTAACCCCTCCGAACGCTGTGCCCATCAGGTGAACGTTGGCACCGACGAGCGGGTCATGCGTGGTGGAGTCGGTGACTGTTCCGCGGATCAATCCCTGTGCGAAGAGGAGACACGGAAGAACGAGGAGAACTACGATGCCAGTCAGCAAACGTTTCATAAGCGATAGCCTCCGTTATTGGCCGGACAACAAGCCGGGGTTTCGGAAATGCGCTCTGGTGCGTACTGATTATTGAATGAGCACGGCATCGGGCGGCACGCCCGGGCCACGCTCTTTTGAGATCGCTCCTCCGGGCGCGTTGACGTGGTTCAATCGGATCGCGCGCGAAGTTCCCCCCTCTACCCGTAGTGTGCAACCGTGCTCGGAACGATAGGCCCCACCCGTAACCGCCACCTCCTGACCTGCGTTCACGGTGATCGCCGGACCCTCGCCGGCAACGATCGTGCAGTCATGAAATCGTATGTCCTGAGCATCAATGCAGGTCACGCCTTTCCGCGACGTCACCCTCACGGAATCGAATTCGATATTCCTGATGGGCATTTCGGGAAGTCCGTTGATCAGGACCGCTCTCGCCGCGCCGTCGCAGACCACGTTCCTGACGACAAAGTTCTGAAAACGCGGCGTACGCGAAGTGAGAGGCTCCGCCGCCCGCACCGTCCGGTCTTTTGCAGACTCCACTTCGGGCGAACCGCCGCCGTAGTACATGTCGAACAGGACCGCCTCGTCGGCGATGGACCGCATGCGGACACCGTCGATCCACACATCCTCGACAAGCCCGCCGCGGCCGCGGGAGGACTTGAATCGAATGCCGACATCCGTTCCCAGGAAGACGCAATTCCGGACGGAGATGTTCTTGACACCGCCGTAGCTCTCGCTTCCGATGACGAACCCTCCGTGGGCATGATACACGGTACACCCCGCGATCACAATATTGCTGCACGAAGGCCCGGGCTGCTGTGCCGGCGAAGGTTCGGAGGGCTTCAGACAAAGCCCGTCGTCGCCGACATCCAGCATGGAGTTATAGATGACGACCTTGCGGCAAGCGCTGAGGTCGATCCCGTCACCGTTCATGGCAAACCACGGGGTGAGCACGGTAACATTGCGGATGACGATGTCTTCACTCTGAATGGGATGAAGATGGTAGCGGGGGGAGTTTCGGAATGTCGGTCCATCAAGAACAATTCCGCTGCACCGAACGAAGACCACCAGATCAGGCCGCAGGAACTGTTTTTCCTTCTCGAATTCCTCCTTCCGAGGATGCTCATGTGTCGCGCGCACCGTCTTCAGGTACTGCTCTCCATCAAGAGCCTCCTGGGACGGCCACCACTGCTTCCCGTCGGCGGTCACGACTCCGCCCGACGAAACAAGCGCCTTCCATTCGTTCTCCGTCTGTTTCTCGCGCAGGACGTAACGCCACGCCTCGCCACCGCCGTCAATGATTCCTTTCCCGGTCACCGCGATGTTCCTTGCATCGTGGGCGTAGAGCGGCGGTGCAACGAAGAACCCGCGAGTGCTGTCACCGTCGCGAGGCAGCAGTGGGAAGTCCTCCAGGTGTCCGCTCATCTGCACCAGAGCCCCTTGTTCCAGGTGCAGGCAGATATTGCTCTTCAGCTCGATGGGTCCAGAAAGCCAATAGCCAGGCGGGACAACCACCGTCCCGCCTCCCGCTTTCGCACATGCATCGATCGCCGCGGCGAACGCACGGGTGTTCAAGGTGGTCCCGTCCGGAACCGCACCAAAGTCGCGGATATCGAATCTCGCCGATGGGATCACGGCGGTCTCCACTTCGGGCATGGGAAACGGGAGACCGGTGCAAAGTGAGGCGATTTCGCCAGCGATCGCCGCCGACGGCTGGGCATGTGATTGCATCCCGGCGACAAGCGCGAAGGCGAGGGCACAAGATGGGAGTGCAATCTTTGCAAATTTCATTGCAGGTGGTTTATCACTGAGGCTCCCGCGACAAAATCGGGGGATCAGATTTCATAATGTCGCTGGAACCGGCGGAAAGGAACTTAGTCAGGATTACCGATTACGTTACCGGTAACTTTCACGAGAAAGAAACTACAAAAGTCATGTGGATTTGTCAACCCCTCGCGTAAATTTAATCTGGGAGTGAGGAGAATGGAAGATTTATGGCCGGTTTTTTGCGCCTGAGACTCTAGGCCTGATCGCCCAAGCCCCGATGCTAAGGAGCCACAGTCAGCGTGGTCTTCAGCCGAATGTCAGACGACGAAGCCCCGATCTGCAGCTCGTGCGGTCCGGGGGTCACGGCGTAGTCATCCTTCGCGTCGACAAACACCCTGAAATTGCGCACCGGGACTCGCAGGGCTACATCCTTCTC
>Ga0335085_10007787_pt1 | contig 16465 bp, 15 predicted proteins | sample Lox_Sample_45_FD_206712 | JGI IMG/M metagenome (GOLD analysis project Ga0335085, IMG submission 206712) | Soil microbial communities from Loxahatchee National Wildlife Refuge, Florida, United States - Lox_Sample_4.5 | ecosystem: Environmental > Terrestrial > Soil > Wetlands | place: USA...
CACGCCGCCGCCGGCGACGATCCCCTCCTCGACCGCGGCCTTGGTCGCGTGCATCGCGTCCTCGACCCGGGCCTTCTTCTCCTTCATCTCGGTCTCGGTGGCCGCCCCGACCTTGATCACCGCCACCCCGCCGACCAGCTTGGCCAGCCGCTCCTGCAGCTTCTCGCGGTCGTAGTCGGAGGTGGTCTCGTCGATCTGGGTGCGGATCTGCTTCACCCGGCCCTCGATCTGCTTGGTGGTGCCCGCGCCCTCGACGAGCGTGGTGTTGTCCTTGTCGATGGTGATCTTCTTCGCCTTGCCGAGGTCGTCGAGCTTGAGGTTCTCGAGCTTGATGCCGAGGTCCTCGGTGATGGCCTTGCCGCCGGTGAGGATCGCGATGTCCTCGAGCATGGCCTTGCGGCGGTCGCCGTAGCCCGGGGCCTTGACCGCCGCGACCTGGAGCGTGCCGCGGAGCTTGTTCACCACCAGGGTGGCCAGGGCCTCGCCCTCGACCTCTTCGGCGATGATGAGCATCGGCTTGCCGAGCTTGGCCACCTGCTCGAGGACCGGGAGCAGGTCCTTCATGCTCGAGATCTTCTTCTCGTGGATCAGGACGAGGGCGTTCTCGAGGACGACCTCCATGCGCTCGGGGTCGGTCACGAAGTAGGGCGAGAGGTAGCCCCGGTCGAACTGCATCCCCTCGACGACCTCGAGCGAGGTCTCGAGAGTCTTGGCCTCCTCGACGGTGATGACACCGTCCTTCCCGACCTTCTCCATAGCCTCGGCGATGATGCCGCCGATCGTCTCGTCGTTGTTGGCGGAGATCGTCCCGACCTGGGCGATCATCTTGCCCTTGACCGGCTTGCTGAGCTTCTTCAGCTCCTCGACGACCGTACCCACCGCCTTCTCGATGCCGCGCTTGATGTCCATCGGGTTGGCTCCGGCGGTCACGTTCTTGATGCCCTCGCGGTAGATCGCCTGGGCGAGGACGGTCGCCGTCGTGGTGCCGTCGCCGGCCACGTCCGAGGTCTTGGAGGCGACCTCGCGGACCATCTGCGCGCCCATGTTCTCGAGCGGCTCCTTGAGCTCGATCTCCTTGGCCACCGTGACGCCGTCCTTGGTGATGACCGGGGAGCCGAACTTCTTGTCCAGGACCACGTTGCGGCCCTTGGGGCCGAGGGTCACCTTGACCGCGTCGGCCAGCCGGTTCACACCGCGGAGCACCGCCTGGCGCGAGTCGTTTCCGTAAGTGATCTGCTTTGCCATGGTCTTCCTCGGCCTCCTTCAGCTGATGACCGCGAGGACCTCGTCCTCGCGCAGGATGAGGTACTCCTCGTTGTCGATCTTGATGTCGGTGCCGGAATACTTGCCGAAGAGGATCTTGTCACCGGCCTTGACGTCGAGCGGGATCTTGGTGCCGTTGTCGAGGATCTTGCCGTTGCCCACGGCGATGACCTCGCCCTCCTGGGGCTTCTCCTTCGCGGTGTCGGGGATGATGATCCCGCCCTTGATGGTCTCTTTCTCTTCGATGCGCTTCACCAGCAGGCGGTCGTGAAGCGGACGCACCTTCGCCATTTTTCCTCGTCTCCTTGTCTTGAGTCCCTGAATGCAAGCCGAATCCGTACTCGCATACGCCCGGGGGACGAGAGAGGCTCCCCGCGGCGCGCTGGCACTCATGTCATGTGACTGCCAATGAGTATAGGAGGCTGCTGGCGGTCTGTCAAGGAGACTGCCAGGGTCGGGGCGGTCAGTGTCTGTCCTGCGAGAGCACGCGGGAACGCATTGACCAAAGGGCACTTCCGCGCGACGGCTGCCTGCCGACAAGCCCCCATATCCCGAGGCGCCGCACCCGGCCTCGCCGGCGGGACCGCGGGAAGGGCCCCCGACTTCCGGGAGGCCGCAGCGACCACCGCCTACTGCTGCAGCTTGAACTCCTCGATCTTCTTTCCGAGGGTGTTGCGATGGATGCGGAGGTCTTTCGCCGCTCGGGAGAGGTTGCCGCGGTGGCGCTGCAGGACCCTCGCGATGAACTTCTTCTCGAACTCCCTCTTCGCCTCGGGGAACAGGATCCCCCGGTCGACCATCTCGGTGACCAGAGCTTCCAGCTGCTGCTTCACGAGACCTTCGTGCTCCTAGATGGTCCGGGCCATGGGCCCGGAGACCTCGGCGTGGCGGGCTTCGCCCCGGAGGCGCTCGAACGCCTCCACGTACTTCTCGAGCGTCCGTGAGACGACCGCCGGCGGCAGCTCCGGCCCCGGGGGCCGCTTGTCCCAGCGGAGGGTCTCGAGGTAGTCGCGGACGAACTGCTTGTCGAAGCTGGGCTGCGCGCGCCCCGGCGCGTAGCCGTCCTTCGGCCAGAACCGCGACGAGTCGGGCGTCAGGGCCTCGTCGATCCACACGAGGCGCCCGTCCCGCACGCCGAACTCGAACTTGGTGTCGGCGAGGATGATGCCGCGCGCCTCGGCGTGGGCTCGGGCGCGGGCGTAGATCGTGAGGCTCACCCGTCGCGCCTCGTCCGCCCTGTCGCCGCCCACCGTCTCCGCCATCGTCCGGTAGGGGATGTTCTCGTCGTGCCCGGTCTCAGCCTTCGTGGCCGGGGTGAAGATCGGCGGCTCGAGCCGATCCGACTCGCGGAGTCCCGGAGGGAGAGCGATTCCGCACACCGAGCCCGTCGCCCGGTAGTCCTTCCAGCCCGACCCGACCAGGTACCCCCGCACCACGCACTCGACCGGCAGCACGTCCGTCTTCAGGACGATCATCGAGCGGCCCTCGAGCTGCTCCCGGAACGGCCGCAGCTCGGACGGGTACTCCCCCACGTCCGCGGTCACGACGTGGTTCGGCACGACGTCCGCGAGGAGCTGGAACCAGAAGAGCGACATCTGGGTGAGGACGACGCCCTTGCCGGGGATCCCCGTCGGCAGCACGACATCGAAGGCACTCAGCCGGTCCGTGGCCACGAGCAGGAGACGGTCCCCGAGATCGTAGACGTCCCGGACCTTGCCCTTCTTCCAGCGCGGGACGCCGCCGAGGCTCGTCTGGAGGAGCGGGGACGCCTTCGGATCGATGTGCATCGGATGCTTTGGCGTGCGGCGGTGGGCTCGGTTTCCTCCGGCGGACACCCGAGAGCATCGTCGGAAGGCGGGAAGTCTACCGGAACCGCGGAGCGGGAGGCAATAGCGAAAAACACGTCGCGCCCGGCCCCGCTCTCCGGGGCCGGGCGCACTCGCGGTGGGCGAACGATGATCGGTCTCTTACCGCTGTCGAGGCGCTTCCGCGGGCTTGGAGGGCGTCGCCGGGCTCGATGGTGTGGCGGCTGGCGCCTCGGCTGGCGTCGAGGCCGCGTTGGCGGGCCTCGCCGCCGGCCGATCGGCGATCGGGAGAGCCGGCCGCGTCTCGAGGGTCACGTCGCCGTCGGCACGGAGGTGCACCGCGGCGCCGCCGCCTCCGAGCTTGCCGGAGACGTGGTGGCCGCGGCCGGGCCTTCCCGCCGTCTCCGCGGACAGCCCCGGCACCTCCGCGCGCAGTTCGCCACGCCTCGATTCGGCATCGAGGTCGAAGTGGCTGCCCTCCGGCACCTCCAGCCGCACCTCGCCGTTCGTCGCCGACGCGGTGACCTCGGCGGCGAGCGCGGCCCGGGGAGCGAGGCGCGCGCTGGCGCGCTCGACCTCCACCTCGACGGGTCCCGCGAAGCCGTCGAGCGACGCATCGCCGCCGGACGTCCGCACCCGGGCGCCCTTGGCGAGGCCGCCGGCCTGGACGCCGCCGTGGTCCGCGATCGCCTGAACCGGTCCGTCGACCCGGTCGAGGCGCACGTCGCCGTGGGTCGTCTGCGCGAACAGCTGACCGGCCACGTCCTCGGCGTCGATCTCGCCGTGCTGCGCGGTCGCCCGAACGTCCCCGCCGATCCGCGCGAGGTGGATCCCGGCGAACGAGGTCTCGACGCGGGCCGTCCCGTTGACGTCGCTCGCGTGCAGCTCCGAGTGTCCACCCCGGACCGCGAGATCGCCCCTCACGACCGTGGCCTCGAGGCCGCCGAACTTCACGGACGCATCGAGGGCGCCGGTCGTCCGGGCCCGGACGTCGCCGTGCTCCACGTCGACCTTCGACGCGCCGGCGACGTCCGAGATCTCGACGTTGCCGTGGCGGGTTTTCACGTCGAGCGCTCCGCCGACGCCGGCCGCCCGGACGTCACCGTGGCGCGACTCGACCCTCAGTCCGCCGGCCAGCCGCTCCACCGAGACGCCGTCGAAGGAGGAGACGACGTCGCCGCTCCCGACGCCGGCCAGCTCGACCCGCCCGTGCTCGTTGCGGACGTCGGCCGCCGACTCGGCCGGCGCCTCGATCTCGAGGTGGGTTTCGAAGCCAATGTCCTCGCCGCGGCCGATCTCATCCCGGTTGGTGGAGACCTTCACCGTCCCTCCATCCGCGGAAAGGCGCAGGGCGATCCGGTCGGCGAAGGCGCGCGCCTTCTCCTCGCTGGGGAGGAAGACCACCTTTCGCAGCTTCACCCTGACGATGCCTGCTGCGCCGGCGGTGACGCTCACCCCGCCAAAGGCGTTCCGCGCCTCGAGGCGGAGAGGCGCGCCGGCGGGGACCGGGCGTTCCGCCGTCTGCTCGAACGAGTAGGAGGGCCCGTAGAAGCGACCGCCGATGACCCGGCAGCCCTCCGGCCCGACGCGCCAGTCCCCGCGGACCTGCCACGCCGTCTCGACCGACGCGCCGAAGGCGAGGATCAGGATCAGGAGGCCGATCTTCCGCGCGCTCACCTCAGGACCTCCCGGATGTGCGGCGGACCCAGAGGTCCGCCAGCTCGAGCACGCCCCACAGGGCGAGGGACGCCGGCCACCAGGTCCGGATCACGGGGAGGAGCTCGAGGCGCCCGAGGTTCGACAGGGTCCAGAGGACCCCCACCGCCACCAGGCAGACCCCGAGCGTCACCCCCTCGGGACTAAAGGCGGGGCGGCTCATCCGTCGCCTCCGTGGCCTTCTTCTTCTGCTGCACGGACGCGTAGACGAAGTACGCCCCGACCGCGATCAGGAGGAGCGGCCACCACCGGGCCAGGCGCTCGAGGTCGAGCCAGCCGAGGTTGTTGAAGAGGATCAGGATGCCGAAGAGGGCGAGGGAGGCGCCCCACACGGGCGACTCGATGCCCGCCTCGTCCTCCGGCTCCGTCTTGCCGCCGAGGAAGCGCGTGTTGATCGCGTTCGCCCCCTTCCAGGCGTCGATCATGTTGTACAGGTAGACGAACGGGATCACGAACGCGAAGGGGAACTCGTGCCCGCTCGCGGTGAGGTAGATGCTCCCGACCCACGAGAAGAAGAACACGAACGCGCGGGCGATCCTCCCGTTGTAGACCTGGCCGAGGCCGGGGAAGAGGGAGAGGAACGCCGCGAGGCCCGGGCTCTTGGGAAGGCGGACGTAGGGGGCGACCCCGGGCAGGGCGTGGGGAGGCGCCGCGGCGGGGCTCTGGGGGTCGAACGGCTGGCTGCTCATCGTCACTCTTCTCCTTGAAGGGGGGCGTTCCGCCCTTCGTTCACCGGCTGTTACGCGCCGGCTCCGGGCCCGGTTCGGAAACCTCCGGCGAGGCGGGAGGGGAGGGTCGGGGCCTCGGCGCCCCTTTTGGAGTCGCCTTCCGGGGCGGGGTGCTTGCGGTCCAGCAGGCGCCTATAGTCCTCGACGCGCTCGTTGACGCGCTCGAGGCGTCCCTCGAAGGCCGTGCCCAGGACGACGCCGAGGAGGCGGACGTCTTCCACCAGCCGGTCCTTCCGCTCCCGGAGGCTGTTGCCGGCCGTCAGCGTCTGGCCCACCAGGCGCTGCGCGGCGCGGGTCGGCTTCTCCGGCCCGACCACGGCCAGGATCGTCCCGAGGACGATCAGGGCGACGCCCGCCGCCGCGGCCTGGAACCAGGAGGGCAGGACGATCGCCGGCCGGACCACCACCGCGCGGGGGCGCACGACCGCGGCCCTCGCCACCCGCTCGGCGAGCCCGCTCGGCGCGTCGACCTCCGGGAAGGCGTGGAGCGCCTGCACCGCCTCCGCGAAGGCGCCACGCAGGGTGCGGCAGGCGGCGCACCCCTCGAGGTGGGACTCGAGCTCGGCGCGCAGGATCGGGTGGAGGGTCCCCTCCAGGTGATCCGAGAACAGCTCCTCGGCCCTCGGGCAGTCCATGCTCGTCATCCCCTCACGACGCGCCCCCGGCGAGCTCGCGATGGCGCCCGAGGAGGCGCTTCGCCAGCTCGAGGCGGGCGCGGTTGATGCGGCTCTTCACCGTCCCGAGGGGGATCCCGAGCTCGCTCGCGATCTCCTCGTACGGACGTCCCTGCAGGTCGCACAGGATGAGCGGCAGGCGAAGGTCGGGCGGCAGGGCGCGCAGGCCCCGGTGGACCAGGCGCGTCCGCTCCTCCCGCTCCAGCCCCGCGATCGGGTGCTCGTCCCGGGACGGCGTCGTCTCGAGCACCAGGGGATCGTCGGCCCGGCGGAGCCTCTCCTGCTTGCGCCGGCGGTACTGGTCGATGGCGTGGTTGCGAGCCACGGTCATGAGCCAGCCTCCGAACGGGCCGTCGCTCTCGCGGTACCTCCCGAGGGTCTGGTACACCTTGACGAACACCTCCTGCGTCAGGTCCTCGGCCTCGTCCACCCGGCCCGTGAACCGGTAGGCGAGGCCGAACACCTTCCGCGTGTGCCGGCCCACCAGCTCCCGCCACGCCGCCTCGTCACCGACCCGGCACCGTGGCAGAAGCTCGGCGTCGGTCGTGGTCAAGGCTCCCTTGGCGAAAGCGCCTTCGTCATCTTTCGCAACGCGCCCGGGAAGGGGAGGGTTCACAAATGTGGCCACCAGGGGGGCACCGGCCACCCTGTTTGACGCTCGGCGGCGCATTGTAGTAGAGTCCCCGACGGCTATCAAGTGTTTGATCGAAAAGACTTTGCGAGCGGGGCGACCGGCCGGTGAAGGGCCAGCGAGGGAGGCTCCTCGTCGGCGCCTTTCTCGCTGCCGTGCTCCTCGCCCTGTTCTTCCGGGGCATCGATTGGAGTGCTCTCGGCCAGGCCCTTCGGGGCGCCCGGCCGGGGCCCCTGGTCGGGGTCGTGCTCGTCACGATCGCCGTCTACACGGTCCGCGCCCGGCGATGGGGCGACCTCCTGGCTCCGGTCGGTCGCGTCCGCTTCGCGGACCTCTTCTCCGCGACGATGGTCGGCTTCGCCTCCGGGCTCCTCGTCCCGCGTGCGGGCGAGCTGCTGCGGCCCTGGCTCGTCTCGCGGCGCTACCCGGTGCCGATCTCGGCCGGCTTCGCGACGATCATCCTCGAGCGGCTCGTCGACATGATGACCGTCCTGGTCCTCTTTGCGGGCTACCTCTTCGTGCTTCCGGTGCCCGCGGCGCAGGCGGAGGGCCCGGTCCTGTTCGATCTCTGGGGCCTTCGCCCGACGGCGATGGACTTCATCAAGGCCGGCGGTGCCCTCGCTCTGGCCGCGGTTGCGGTGGTGCTGGCGCTTCTCGCCGCGCTGCACGGCAACCCCGGCCGCGTGATCGCGTGGCTCGAGGCGCGACTGGCCCGGGCGCCGCGCTGGCTCTCGGAGCCCCTCGGGCGCATGCTCCACTCGTTCTCGGCCGGCCTCGCCGTCCTCCGCACTCCCTTCCCGCACCTCGCCCGGATCGGACTCCAGTCGCTCGTCGTCTGGCTGCTGATCGCCCTCGGCTTCCACCTCAACCACCAGGCCTTCGGCATCGGCCTGCCCTTCCAGGCCACCTTCCTGCTCATCGCCTTCCTCGTGGTGGGCGTCGCCATCCCGACGCCGGGGATGGTGGGCGGCTTCCACGCCTTCTACCTGATCGCGCTCCACCAGGTCTACGGCATCGACCGCGCCACCGCCGCCGCGGCCGGCATCGCCGCCCACGCGCTCACGAACCTGCCCATCCTCGTCTTCGGCCTCGCCCTTCTCGGCCGCGAGGGCCTCAGCCTCGGCCGGGTGGCCGTGGTGACCGGAGACGACCAGAAGCTCCAGGAGGTGCGACCGTGAAGTGCCCGTTCTGCTCCCACCTCGAGGACAAGGTCGTCGACTCGCGCGAGAGCAAGGAAGGCGACGTCATCCGACGCCGTCGCGAGTGCCTGGCCTGCGGCAAGCGCTTCACGTCCTACGAGCGCATCGACCAGATCCCGCACCTCGTGGTGAAGAAGGACGGCCGGCGCGAGCGGTTCGATCGCGAGAAGGTGATGCAGGGGCTGATGAAGGCGTGCGAGAAGCGTCCCGTCTCCGTGAAGACCCTCGAGCAGGTGGTCGAGCGGGTCGAGGCCATGGTGCAGGAGAGCCCCGACCGGGAGGTCCCCACCGACCAGATCGGCGAGTTCCTGATGGAGAGGCTCCGGGAGCTCGACAAGGTGGCCTTCGTCCGCTTCGCCTCGGTGTATCGCGACTTCAAGGACGTCGACCAGTTCATGGCCACGCTCAAGGGGCTGCTCGAAGCGCGGGATTGACCCGCGGCTTCAACCAGCCGACCCTAACTCCCAGCCGCTCTGAGGCTTCTCCGGGGTGTGGCTCCGGAGCTACACTAGCCCGATGCCGCGGCAGCCCTTCCAGAACAACGTGCGGCTGGTGCTGGGGGTCACGGCCGGGCTCCTCCTCGTCTTCCTCCTCGCCGAGCTGCTGCTCCGCAAGAGCGGCGATTTCCAGCCGACGTTTCTCGCCTCGGCGCTGCTCTTCGGCCTGACCGTCCTCAACCTCTCCCTTCTCCTCGTCCTGCTCTTCGTCCTCGGGCGGAACCTCGTGCGCATGCTGATGGAGTGGCGGCGCGGGGTCTTCGGGGCGCGCTTCCGAGTGCAGCTGCTGCTCGTCTTCCTTCTGATGGCAGTGGCGCCGTCCATGCTGATCCTGCTCGTCGGCGGCGACCTCATCCGGCAGACCGTGGACCGCTGGTTCAACGTCGACGTCGAGCGCATGCTCGCCTCGTCGCAGTCGCTCGGCTCGGCGCTCGACGCCTCCGCTCTCGGGGCGAGCCGGGTCCACGCCCGCCTCCTCGCCCGAGAGATCTCCGCCCGGGGCCTGCTGGCGCCGACCGAGCAGGGGCGGCTGCGGCGGGCCATGGAGCAGCGGGCGAGGGAGCGCGAGCTCGACCTGGTGAACGTCTACTCGGCCGGGGGCGAGGTGGTGGCGGTCATGGACCCTCGCCTCCCGGCCACCGCCTCGTGGGACGCGGCGTCGGGCGAGGCCCTCGCGGAAGCGGCCCTCGCTGGACGGGAGGTCGAGGGCACGGTGGCCTTCGGGGCCGGCCGCCTCGCGCGGGCGGCGGCGCCGGTGGCGGGGGCCGACGGCAGGCCCGAGGGCGCGGTCGTGGTCTCGAGCTTCGTCCCCGCCGAGGTGGCCGCGGCCGTCCGCGAGGTCCGGGACGGCTACACCAAGTTCCGCCAGACGCAGACCTACCGTGAGCCGATCCTCGCCTTCTACCGCTCGCTCTACCTCTTCCCCGCCCTCCTCATCCTCTTCGGCGCGGTCTGGCTGGCCCTCTACCTCGCGCGGCGCATCACGACCCCGCTGCGCCTCGTCGCCGAGGGCGCGGAGCGGATCGCTTCCGGGGAGAGGGGAGTCCGGGTGGACTTCCCGTCCGGCAGCGAGGAGTTCCGCGCCCTCATCGCGTCCTTCAACCGGATGTCGGAGCGGCTCGCCCGCAGCGAGGAGGAAGTGGAGTTCTCCCGCGCCGGCTTCGTTCGCAAGAACCAGGAGCTGGAGGAGCGCCGGCGCCTCATCGAGACCGTGCTGGAGACGGTCGGGACCGGGGTCATCGTCGCGGACCAGGAGGCGACGGCCACCGTGGTCAACGCCGCGGCCCAGCGCCTGCTGGAGCTCGAGGCGGGGACGGTGGGCCATCCCCTCGAGCGGGTGCTGCGGGGGCCGGGCCGCGAGGAGATCCGCACCCTCGTCCTGCGGCTCTTGTCCGGCCGGGTCTCGCGCCAGGAGCGCGAGGTGATCGTGCCCTCGCGGGAGAGGGACCGACACCTGGCGGTGACGGTGGTGAGCCTGCCCGGCTCGCTCGGCTCGGCGCCGGGGGCGCTCGTGGTGGTGGACGACCTCACCCCCCTCATGCGCGCGCAGAGGGTGGCGGCGTGGGGAGAGGTGGCCCGCAAGCTGGCCCACGAGATCAAGAACCCTCTCACGCCGATCCAGCTCTCCGCCCAGCGCGTGCGCAAGGCGTGGCTCAAGTCGGACCCCGAGTTCGAGAAGATCGTCACCGAGTGCACGCGGGCGATCGTGGACGAGGTGGAAGCGCTCAAGAACCTCGTGGACGAGTTCGCGCAGTTCGCGCGGCTGCCCGCGGCCAGCCTCCAGAGGGCCGCGCTCCACGACGTGATCGAGCAGGCCCTCTCCCTCTACGACGGACTCGTCCCCGGCATCACCGTCGAGCGCCGCCTCGCCCCCGACCTCCCGGCCCTCCGCCTCGACGCCGACCAGATGAAGCGCGCGCTCATCAACCTCGTCGACAACGCGGTGGAAGCGATGGACGGCAGGGGGCACATCCTCGTCGCCACCGAGTACGACCGGGTGGAGGGCCGAGTCCGGCTGGTGGTGGCCGACGACGGGCCGGGCATCCCGCCCGCGGATCGCGACCGGCTCTTCGTCCCTCACTTCTCGACCAAGAAGAGGGGCAGCGGGCTCGGCCTCGCCATCGTCAACCGCATCGTGCAGGAGCACCTCGGCACGATCCGGGCCGAAGACAACGAGCCGCGGGGCGCGCGCTTCGTGATGGAGCTTCCGGCGTGAGGAGACGTGGATGAGGGAGCGGGTCCTGGTGGTGGACGACGAGGCGGGGGTGCGCGCCTCGCTGGCGGGGATCCTCGGCGACGAAGGCTACGCTGTGGACGCGGTCGAGACGGGGGAGGCCGCCCTCTCGGCCATCGGCGACCGCCGCTACGACCTCGTGCTTCTCGACGTGTGGCTGCCGGGGGCGGACGGCCTCGAGGTGCTCTCGAGGATCCGGGAATCGGACGCCGAGCTGCCGGTGGTGGTGATCTCGGGCCACGGCACGATCGAGACCGCGGTGAAGGCGGTCCGGAGCGGGGCCCAGGACTTCGTCGAGAAGCCCCTCTCCCTCGAGAAGACGCTCCTCGCGGTGCGGAACACGCTCCAGCGCCGGCGGCTGGAGACCGAGGTCCGCGCCCTCAAGCGGCAGCTCGACGAGCGCTACGTGATGGTGGGGGAGAGCCCGGCCCTGCGCCGCCTCCGGGCGGAGATCGAGCAGGCCGCGCCGAGCAACGGGCGGGCCCTCATCTTCGGCGAGAACGGCACCGGCAAGGAGCTGGTGGCGCGGGCGATCCACGTCCGCAGCCTCCGGGCGGAAGGACCCTTCGTCGAGGTCAACTGCGCGGCGATCCCCGAGGACCTGATCGAGAGCGAGCTCTTCGGACACGTGAAGGGGGCCTTCACCGGCGCCCTCGCCGCGCGCAAGGGCAAGTTCGAGCTGGCCGACGGGGGCACCCTGTTCCTCGACGAGGTCGGGGACATGAGCCTCAAGACCCAGGCCAAGGTCCTGCGGGCGCTCCAGGAGCAGCGCATCGAGCCGGTGGGCGGGGCGGGCTCGGTGGAGGTGGACGTGCGCGTGGTCGCCGCCACCAACAAGAACCTCGAGGAGGAGATCCGCCAGGGACGGTTCCGGGACGACCTCTTCTTCCGGCTCAACGTCATACCCTTCCAGGTCCCGCCCCTGCGCGAGCGCCGCGAGGACATCCCGCTCCTCGCCCGGTACTTCGTCGACGTGCTGTCTGCCGAGCACGGCCGGCGGCCGCGCACGATCGCCCCCGAGGCCCTCGCCGCGCTCTCCCGGCTGCCCTGGCCGGGCAACGTCCGGGAGCTGCGCAACATCATCGAGCGGCTGGTGATCATGGCCCCGGGAGACACGATCGAGCGGCGCCACCTGCCATCGACGCTCCTCGACTCGCTCCCGGCCGACGAACCCGCGGCCGAGGCCCTTCCCGGAGACGCCGCCGGGGGGAGCAGGCTCCACGAGGCGCGGGAGGCGTTCGAGCGGAGCTACATCCTCGCGAAGTACCGCGAGTGCGGTGGGAACATGAGCCGCACCGCGGAAGCGCTGGGAGTCGAGCGCTCGAACCTCTACCGGAAGATGAAGGGCTACGGGCTGCTGCCGGCGCGGCGGGAGCGGCCGGATGAGGCTTGAACCGGTGCCGGCCCATCCCGGATAATGGCGACACCGGAGGCCGATCGGTACCAGCTGGATGCGAGGACAGGACGAGAGCGCGCGTGAGCGGCCGGCCGGGGCGGTGTGGCCGCGTCGTGCGCTCGTCTCCCTGTGGCTCCTCGGCTTCGTGCTCGCGGGCGGCGCTCTCGCAGCGCGGTGGGACGTGGTGATGGCGCGGCTGGCCGGCCCGCCGGCCGCGGGAGGAGCGCCCCGATGACCTGTCCGACCTGCGGTGGGGAGCTCGTGGAGGGCGGGGACCGCTGCCCGGTCTGCGAGGCGGGAGCGGTGCCGCGGGTCGAGGGCGCTCTCGCCGCCGACCCCCGGCTCCTGACGCCACCCGCCCGGAGCCGGAACCGGGTCGAGCCCCTGCGCGAGATTCCGGCCCTTCGGAAGCGCGAGAGAACCTGGCGCGACGAGGTGCAGGAGCGCGTCCGCTCGCGCCGCCAGAAGCGGGCCGACGCCGGGCTGCCGCTCTTCGACGTGCCCGAGGTTCCCTCGCCGGTCGCGCCGCGCCTGGAAGCCGAGAGGACGGAGCCGATCCCCGCTACCTCCGCTCCCCAGGGGCCCCCCTCGCCGGTGGTCCCCGACCGCCAGGTGCCACTGGCCTCGGTGATCCCCGCCGAGGGCGGCTCACTCCCGCCGGTGCGCGAGCCCGACCTCGTGTCGACCCGGATCAGCGAGGCGGAGCTGGCCGACCTGCCGCTGCAGGAGCCGCTCCCGACCGAGCGCGAGGCGCGGGACCGCCAGGCGTCGGCGGCGCGCGGAGGGCCGGCTCCCTCGCTCGACGACGACGTCCTCCTTTCCGAGAACGAGATGGAGGGGGAGCTGGAGCTGCCCCCGCCGGCCGTGGAGCCCACCCCGGTGGAGCGTCCGGCCCGAGCGGCGGAGCGGGCGCGCGCGGCGGTCCTGGACGCGCTCCTCTTCGGCACGCTCGCCGCGCTCGTCGTGTACTTCACGGGACGGGCGGCTCGGGTGCAGCTGCCGGCCCTCGTCGTGAGCTGGCCCGGCCTCGCCGCGTACCTCGGCATCCTGGCCCTGTTCTACGCCGGGTACTTCACCGGCACGACCGGCCAGACGCCGGGCAAGCTCGCGACGGGGCTGCGCGTGGTGGGGGTTGGCGGGCGGCCCCCCGGCTACCTCTGCGCGATGGGGCGGGCTCTCGTCGGCCTGCTGGGGACGGTGGCGGTGGGCGTGGGCCTCCTGCCGATGGCCTTCGACCCGGCGTCGCGGGCGCTCCACGACCGGCTCTTCCGCACCCGCGTCGTCCGGCACTGAGCCGGCGCGACCTCTCCGCCAGAGCCCGGGAACCCTGGACGCTGTCACCCTCGACCGCACGCTCGCCGAGCTCGTGCCGCTGGTGGTCGGGCGGCACCTCTCGCGGCCCCGGCTCGCCGGAGGGAGCGCGGTCACCTTCGAGGTGGGAGGCTCGCGCGACCGCCGGCTGTGGCTCGACGCCGGCCGGGGGACGGCCGGGGTGTACTGGGTCGCGCGGGACACGGCCCGGGCCTCCGCCGGACCAGGTCCGGCGGCCGGGCGCGCGCACCAGGCCCTGCTGCACCTCCGCAAGCACGCGGACGGCGCGCGGGTCGCGCGCCTCGCCCGCATCGCCGGGGAGCGAGTCGTCGAGCTCGTGGCCGGGGACGCCACTCTGTCCTTGCGCCTCTCCGGCTCCGCTCCCGCGCTGTCCCTGGCCTGCGAGGGTGAGCTGCTCGGCACCCTCGGCGACGGACCCCCGGCCCATCCCCTGCCGCCGGCGTCGCCGGAGCGCGAGTGGGACCGCATCGCTCCCGCGGACTTCGAGGTCGCGGTCGGCGCCGCCCGGGCCGACGGACGATCCCTGGTCCGGGCCGTCCTCGCCGCCTGTCCCGGCCTCGGCCCTGCTCTCGCCCGGGAGACGGACGGCGGCGCGGCGTCGCTCCTCGCCTTGCGCGCGCGGCTCCGCGCCGCGTCGCCCACCCTCATGGTTCCCGGACCGGAGGCCTCGCGGCACGACGCCGATCTGGCCGGCCCGCTCGGGGTCGCCCTCGGTCCGATCGTCCTCGCCGGCGCGGGACCGACCGTCCTGTACCCCGCGACGTGGCTCGAGGCCGGCGCTCTCTTCCTGGAGGCGCGCCGACGGGGTCTCGAGTTCGAGCGGCGTCGGCGAGCCGCCCTCGACGACATGCGGCGGCAGATCCGGCGTCTCGAGCAGCTGCGGGCGAACCTCGTGCAGGACCTCGCCGGCCTTCCCGACGAGGGCGACCTGCGCCGGCGGGCCGAGGCCCTCCTCGCCTTCGCCCGCGGCGCGGAGTGCGGCCGCGATTCGATCGAGGTCGAGGACCCGTACGACGCCGGCCACCGGCTCGTCATCGCTCTCGACCCCCGCCTCTCCGGCCTCGCCAACGCCCAGCGGATGTTCGACAAGGCCCGCCGCACGGAGCGGGCGCGCCACCAGATCGACCTGCGGCTCCGAGAGACACGGTCGGCCCTCGCGGCGGCGGGCGAGCGAGAGGCGATCGCGTTCGAGGCCCGCGACCTCCGGGACCTGGGCGTGTCCGGCGCGGGGGCGCGGACCCCCGACGCGCGCGATCCCGGGGTCGGCCCGCGCCACTACCTCACCGGCCGCGGACTGTCCGTCCTGGTCGGCCGAAACGCCCGCGAGAACCACCGCCTCACCTTCCGGGTCGCCGGGCCGGAGGATCTGTGGCTGCACGCGCGCGACGTGCCCGGAGCGCACGTCGTCCTCCGCGACCACGAGGGGCGGGCGGGGGCCGACGACCTGCGAGAGGCGGCGGAAGTCGCGGCCTTCTTCAGTGAGGCCCGCACCCAGGCCCTGGTGGACGTGCACGTCACCCGTCGCAAGCACGTCCGCCCGGCGAAGGGTGGCCCCGGGCGCGTCTACGTCTCGCACTCGGACACCCTGGGAGTGGCTCCCCGCGACCCCGAGGGACGGCTGCGGAGACGAGGCTGAGCCCACGGACCCGCGGGGGTCGGCGAGGTATCATCGCCGGATGCGGAGGGTCGTGGACGGCGCGGCTCGCATCGTCGCCACCGCGTTCGGCAGCGGGTACGCGCCGATCGCGCCGGGGACGGCGGGCTCGGCGGTCGGCCTGCTCCTCTTCTGGCCGCTCGCTCCGTTCGCCTGGCCATGGCAGCTCCTGGCCTCCGCTCTCGTCTTCCTGATCGGAGCGATCGCCGCGGGCCGGGTGGCGACGCTCGTCGGCCTCGAGGACCCCGGCCTCGTGGTGATCGACGAGGTCGTGGGCCAGTGGGTGACCCTGACCGCGCTGCCCTTCACTCCGGCGACGGCCGCGATCGGCTTCGTCCTCTTCCGGGCGATGGACGTCGTCAAGCCGTGGCCGGCCCGGGACCTCGAGCGGGTCCCCGGCGGCTGGGGGATCATGGCCGACGACGTGGCGGCCGGCGTCTGGGCCCACCTCGTCCTGCGCGCCGGTCTCGCCCTCTGGCCGGTCGGGTAGGCGCCTTGAGGGCCGAGCTCCTGGCGATCGGCAGCGAGCTGCTCGGGCCGCTGCGCACGGAGACCAACTCGCTCTGGCTCACCGAGCGCCTTCTCGACGCCGGCATCGAGGTCTCGGGGCGGGTCACGGTCGCGGACGATCTCGCCCTCCTCGAGTCCGCCCTCCGGGGAGCGCTCTCCCGCGCCGACGTCGTCATCGCGACGGGCGGCCTGGGCCCGACCGCGGACGACCTGACCCGGGAAGCGGCCGCCGCCGCGGCCGGGCGCGCTGTCCGCCGGGACCCGGCGATCCTCGAGGGGCTCCGGGCCCGGTTCGCGCGTTACGGCCGGACGATGTCGGCCACGAACGAGAAGCAGGCCGACGTGATCGACGGGGCCGAGGCCCTCCGGAACTCCCGGGGCACGGCCCCGGGCCAGATGCTCGCCGACGGAGGGCGGATCCTCGTCCTCCTCCCCGGCCCGCCGGGGGAGATGAAGCCGATGTTCGAGGAGGAGGTGCTGCCTCGGCTCCGCGCGCGAGCGGGGGCGACGCGCGTCGTCCGCCGCCGGGTCCTGCGCATCGCGGCGATGCCCGAGAGCGAGGTCGACGAGATCGCGGCCTCCGTCTACGGGCGCTTCGAGAACCCGAAGACCACCATCCTCGGGGCGGCGGGACAGGTCGAGCTCCACCTCGTGGCCCACGGAGACTCGCCCGCGGAGGCGGAAGGCCGGATCGAGGAGTTGGCCGCCGAGCTGCGGACCGCCCTCGCCGGCCGCATCTACAGCGAGGACGGCGGCGAGCTTCCTCAGGTCGTGGTAGACCTCCTGCGCGGACGCGGGCTGACCCTCGCCCTCGCCGAATCGTGCAC
>Ga0335085_10007788_pt1 | contig 16462 bp, 17 predicted proteins | sample Lox_Sample_45_FD_206712 | JGI IMG/M metagenome (GOLD analysis project Ga0335085, IMG submission 206712) | Soil microbial communities from Loxahatchee National Wildlife Refuge, Florida, United States - Lox_Sample_4.5 | ecosystem: Environmental > Terrestrial > Soil > Wetlands | place: USA...
GCCCGCCTGGCGAGCGCGAGGGGCCGTGGTACGACGAGCACATCAAGGTGCACGAGTACGCCGGGATGACGGCCACCGCCCGCGAGATCCGCGCCCACGGCTGCCCGGTCCTGCTGTCCGGCCCGTTTACCGGGCAGATCCACGACGCGCACCGGTGGCGGTCCTGGGTGGCCGAACTTGGCGGCGGGACCGTGCGCCTGGTCTGGGTCAGGTCGGACGAGGCCACCCTGCGCCGTCGGCTCACCGCCCGCGGGCTGGCCCGCGACGCGGCCAAGCTAGCGGAGTTCGAGCGATTCTCCGCCAGCATGCGGCTGGGCGCCGAGCCGGCCGCGCCGCACCACGTCGTCGACAACCGCCTGACCGCCGCCGTGCCGCTCGACGAGCAGGTCGCCGCGCTCGTCCAGGCGGGGCGGGCCTAACCCATCGGGTAGCGGTGGAACGCGACCGCGTACTCGCACCCGGCGCCCAGCCCGACGTAGCCCGCCATGTTCTTCAGGAACTCGTCAGGGTCGAACTCGCGGCCCAGGCCCTCGATGTAGGCCTGGTGCTCACGCAGCGACGCGACGCCCGCGTCGATCGTGTCGGTGACGTCGACGAAGTGGGTTGGCGCGCCCGTGCCCGCCACGTAGGCGTCCCTGATGTCGGTGGCCCGCGGGCCCGCCTCGGGAAATACCCATTCGTTCGCGGCGTCCCGGCAGGCGTCCAGCGTGGCCAGCCCGACGGCCCGGTGGTCGGCGTGATTGACCGGGCCTTCCTCGCCCCAGGTGAGGTCGAAGCTCATCCCGATGACGACCTGGGGCTGAAGCCTGCGGAACGCGGCCGCCAGGTCGCGCCGCAGCGCGATCCCGTACTCCACCAGCCCATCCGCGTGGTCGAGGAACTCCACCTCGGTCACGCCCACGACCGCGGCGCTGCGCCGCTCTTCCTCCACGCGCAGCGGCCCGACCCGGTCCGGGGGCATGCCGGCGATGCCGGCCTCGCCCTTGGTCGCGAGCAGGTACGACACCTGCTTGCCCTGCCTGGTCCACCGGGCCACGGCGGAGGCGACACCATACTCGAGATCGTCAGGGTGAGCCACCACCGCCACGGCCCTGTCCCAGTCCTCCGGCATCGGCTGCATCCCCGGCACCCCTCTTCCCCTCGGTGTTGCCCCAACACTCTCACACCAGGGCCACCCGGCCCGCCGCGCCTCGCCTCAGGCCGGGCAGGTCCACTCTTCCGGGCTGCGGATCGGGCCGGTCCCCGCGGCGTCCGGTGCCGGGAAGTGCTCCTTGAGCGTGAACGCGTACGGCGTGGGGCCGAACTCCCGCAGGTGGATCACCCGCTCCTCGGCCTCATCGGTCGTCGGGGTGTGACCGCGCGGTATCCACCACAGCGCGGTCTGGGCCTCCGCTATCCGCTCGAACCACTGACGCCGGCGGCGCAGGACCTGCCGGTGCGCGTCGCAGTAGACGTACGCGGCGAGTGCCTCGACCGATTCCCAGACCGACATGTTGACCAGGACGCCGGCGCTCCCGGCCCGGTCCCATTCGAACGCGTGCACCGCGGTCGCGTTGCCGTCCTCGGTCTGCAGCCGCCAGACGAATCCCGGGGCGGCGTCGGCCGCCGCGTTCACCGGATCGAGGGCCGCCACGAACTCCGCGAGCAGCGGGCTGTCCAGCGGCTCACGCATCCGTCCGATGTTCACCTGCGCCAGTAGGTAGTCCACGCCGTCATGATGCCAGCCTCCGCGACCTCGTGGCATACCAGCAGGTCGCGACCGCGGCGACGGCACCGGATTGAACTTCCCGGCGGTCAGCTGCGTAATAATGAGTACAAGAGCGCAGTTGTACCCCGGACTGCCCAGAGGCCACCCATCGACCCTTGGGGAGGGAATTCTTGGCTCGCGCGCCTCTACGGGCTGGCGATCCTGCGCGGATCGGTCATTACCGGCTGACGGCCAGGCTGGGCTCTGGTGGCATGGGCGTGGTCTACCTCGGCATCGGCTGGGACGGCAGCCAGGTGGCGGTCAAAGTGCTCCGCCCGGAGCTGGCCGATGACCCGGATTTCCGGCGCCGCTTCCGCCGCGAGGTGTCCGCGCTGATGCGGGTCAAGGGCCTCTGCACGGTCCGGGTGATCGAGGCCGACACCGAGTCGCCGCGCCCGTTCATGGTCACCGAGTACGCCGAGGGCCCGTCGCTGGCCGAGTACATCGACAGTTACGGGCTGATCGGCCCGGACATGCTCTACGGCCTGGCCACCGGGCTGGCCGAGGCGCTGACCGTGATCCACGCGGCCGGCATCGTGCACCGGGACTTCAAGCCGTCCAACGTCATCCTGACCCAGGCCGGCCCGAAGGTCATCGACTTCGGCATCGCCCAGGCCCTGGACGCCGCGCCCATGACCAGGACGGGCATGATGGTCGGCTCAGCCGGGTTCATGGCGCCGGAGCAGATCAGCGGGCGGCCGGGACCGGCGGCCGACATCTTCGTCTGGGGGGTGACGGTGGCGTACGCCGCCACCGGCCAGCCGCCGTTCGGCACCGGGGACACCCACGCGGTCCTGTACCGGGTCATGCACGGCGACCCGGACATCGCCGGGGTCCCCGGCCCGCTGCGGCCGCTCGTGGCGGCTGCCCTGGCCAAGGACCCAGGGCAGCGGCCTACCGCCCAGCAGCTCCTCGACCGGCTGACCAGCCTGGCGGCGGCGGCGTCCCCGCGGCGCGCCCATGACTCGCCTACCCAGACGATCCTGTCGACGACCTGGCAGCAGGCCGGGCCGGATTCCGGCAGGCCCCGGCCAGCCAGCGAAGCCCTCAGGTCGAATGGCTCGCTGCTGCTCGATCCCGCCCCCACGCCCCCGGGCCCTACGCCCTCCGGTTCTGCGGCGGCCGGGGGCCGAAGCAGCCGGATCAGCAGGCGGACCGCGATGATAGGCACGTCGGCCCTGGTCGTCGCGGCCGTCGCGGCCGCCGTCCTCTTCGCCGTACTGCCGTCGCACGCGCCGAACGAAGGCCCGACCGCGAACCAGGGAGGCCCGGGAGCGGCGAACCCGGCCGCATCGAACACCCTGCCGACCTATCCGGGGCAGCTGACGCGCGGCGTCTTCCAGGCGATCGAGCGCATCGCCGCCTCGGGGAACACGATGGTGACGACCGGCTCGCAGAAGACCGGCGACGCCGTCCGCCAGCAGTTCTTCGTGTCGACCGACGCCGGGCGCAACTGGCGTCTGGCCCCGGTCCAGCTGCCCGACGGCGGCCAGCCCCCGCTCGGATACGAGGCCGTCCGGATCGCGGGCGGCCCGCGCGGATGGATGGCGTTCGGCGACAACGCCATCTGGACCAGCAAGGACGGGCAGACCTGGGCGCTAGCGGGCACCCGCGGGATCACCCCGCGGCAGTCCGGCGACACGATCAACGTGGTCACCAACACGCCGGACGGGTTCCTCGCCGCCGGCTACCAGACGACGAGCGCCGGAAGCCAGGCGGTGGTCTGGACCTCGCGGGACGGCGTCACCTGGCAGCGGCTGACGGCCGCGCAGCTGGGGCTGCGGGACCCCGCCGGGACCGCGCAGGGCATCGACTTCGCCGCCTCGCACGGCAACGCCACCGTGATCACCGACCGCGGAGCCGGCGCGTGGCTCAGCACCGACAGCGGAGCGCACTGGACGCCGGTGACGGTCCCCGTCGACCACGGCGCCCAGAACGCGATCAGCGGCGTCTCGTTCGACGGAGCCGGGCTCATCCTGGTCCGGCCCGGCCTCACCGCGAGCGGCGCCCGCGACGGCGTCGCCTACTTCTCCCCGGACGGCCGGACATGGCAGTACGCCGGGACGATCGCCGCGGCGGGCGGCTGGACTCCGGACGTGGTCAAGGGCAGCGACTACGGCTTCGTGGTCACCGGCCGCACCAGGGATCAGTACGTCGCCTACACCAGCACCGGCAGCGGCACCAGATGGCTGCCGACCGGACCGCTCGGCAGCACGGCCAGCGGTCCCAGCCTCACTCCCGCGGTCGGCCCGGGCGGCAACGTCATCGCGGCCGGAGAGACCAACGCCACCAGGACCAGCCAGCAGGGCCTGCTCATCAAGGCGGACACCGCGGGCCACCGTGAGCCCGTCCAGCTGGGCTCCATCCAGGGCGGCCTCATCCCCGAGCAAGCGGTGGAGAGCGTCGCCGTCGCCGGGAACGAGCAGGTCGCCGTGGGCAGCGCGGACGGCTACCCGGCGGTGTGGCGGCGGGTGTCGGACGGTCCCTGGTCCCTGGTCTCCTCGCTGGACCAGGTGTCCGCCGGCCCGGAACTGTCCGGGCTGTCCGCCGTGACCCACGGGCCGCACGGGTGGCTGGCCGTCGGCCCGGGGCCACTGGTGCTCACCTCCGCCGACGGCACGAAATGGCAGCCCGCCAGGGCCATCACGCACGATCTGGCCGGCGTGTCCGCCGTGCAGGCCGCGAGCGGCCCGCACGGCTACGTGATCACGGGCACGGTGGCCGAGCCGGGCGGCGCCTACTCGCGGGACGTCTGGTGGTCGCCGGATCTGGTCAGCTGGACCAAGGCGCGCGACGTGAACGAGACGGGAGGCTCGAACCGCGTGCTGGCCGTGGCCGCGGGGCCGTCCGGCTTCGTGTCGGCTGGCGCGCACGACAACGGGCCCGTGGTGTGGACCAGCTCCGGCGGTCGCACCTGGACGGCCGTCAGCACGCCGCTGCCGGCCGGGGCCACGGCCGGGGTGATCCAGCAAGTGGCGGTGAACGGGAGCCACGCGGTCGCGCTGGGCCAGCAGACCACCGCGCACGGGGTCCAGCCGCTGGCGGAGCGGTCCGATGACGGCGGGCGTACCTGGCAGCCGGTGCCGTTCACGGCACCGGCGCCGGGTGTCAGCTTTACCGCGCTGACCGCCCGCTCGGGCGGCTTCACCGCCGCGGCGCAGTTCGGCTCGGCCGGCGGGACTACGGCTGCCGCCGTGTGGACGTCGGCGGACGGGACCAGCTGGACGCGATCTGCAGTCAGCGGCCTGACCGGAGGCGGCAGCCACGCCATCACCTCGCTGGCCGGGTCCGGTGCCGCGGTAACCGCCATCGACGCCGTCCAGACCCAGGCCAGCCAGCAGTTCGTCGTGCTCCGTCTTCCGTCCGGCTGACCGCCCGGCATCGATCTGGCCGATACGGTAGGAAAATAGCAAGCAGATTATCGTGCTGGCCTGCCTGGGCGCCGCCATGAAATCCCGGAAGGAGAACCTCGTTGGCTCGTACGCCTCTCCGGCCTGATGACCCGACGCGGATCGGGCATTACCGGCTGACCGCGAGGCTGGGCTCGGGCGGCATGGGCGTGGTCTACCTTGGCGTCTCCTGGGATGGCGCCCCGGTCGCGGTCAAGGTGCTGCGCCCGGAACTGGCGGGTGACCAGGAGTTCCGGCACCGCTTCGGCCGTGAGGTCGCCGCGCTGGTGCAGGTCAAGGGCGTGTGCACGGTGCGGGTCATCGAGGCCGACTCCCAGTCCTCCACGCCGTTCGTGGTCACCGAGTACGCCGCGGGTCCCTCGCTGTCCGAGTACATCGACAAGCAGGGATCGGTCGGTCCCGAGATGCTGTTCGGCCTGGCCACCGGACTGGCCGAGGCGCTGACCACGATCCACGCGGCCGGCATCATGCACCGGGACCTCAAGCCCTCTAACATCATCCTGACCGACGCCGGCCCGAAGGTCATCGACTTCGGCATCGCCCGGCGGCAGGACACCAGGGGCGTGACCAAGACGGGCATGATGATCGGTTCCCTGGGCTTCATGGCGCCCGAGCAGATCAGCGGCCGCTCCGGCCCGGAAGCTGACATCTTCGCGTGGGGCGTGACGGTGGCGTACGCGGCCGCGGGCCGATCGCCGTTCGGCGCCGGGAACAGCCACTCCATCCTGTACCGGATCATGTACGGCGACCCCGATGTCGCCTCGGTCCCGGACTCGCTCCTTCCGCTGGTGGAAGCCTCCCTGGCTAAGGATCCGCAGAGCCGGCCGACCGCGCAGCAGCTTCTGGACCGGCTGACGAGTGCCTCCAGCCGTCCCGGGAATGTCAACGACACGCCCACCCAGGTGATCCTGGCGCGGACCTGGCAGAGCGGATCCCACTCGAGCCCGCCGCCGGCCAGCAGGCTAGCGGCGCCGAGCCCGGCTTCTCCCAGTCGGCCCGCCGCGCCCGCTCCCTGGCCGCACGCTGCGCCCTCGGCCGCTGCGGCGGCTACCGAAATGCCCACCGCTGACCAGCCGACCCCGGTGCGACCGCTCGGCGCGGCGCCGTCCGCCATGGCGCCGGCCGCCGCACCTGCTCCGGCTCCGGCTCCGGCGAAGATACCGGTCGCCCGCCGGATGGCCACCATCGCCACGTCGGCGCTGGTCGCCATGCGCCTCCGCCGCCCTAGCCGCCAGGATGAGCACAAGCGCTGACCCTGCCCTGTCCGCGTGCCCTGGTGATGGACAATCTGCCAGCGGCCTGCCGTGGCGCCCTTCGCCACGCCTATCGCCGAACTGGCTTACCGGGCGCCGCGGCGGCCCGGTCCCTGATCAGCAGAGTAGCCAGGCCGAAGGCGAGCAGGCACAGTCCGGCTCCGGCGCCGGTAACCGTCGAAGGGGCGGTCGCGGACGCGAGTCCTGCCGTCAGGGCAGCCGCGGCCACGACCACGAGCAGCCCTCCGAGCAGCCGCAACGACCGGTTGTCCAGGGTCGAAGCCAGCGGGAAGAAATGCGCCCCGACGCCGGCGCAGATCAGCACCGGCGTCCACCGGTACTGCCCCGTCGCTCCCAGAATGGCCGCTCCGGCTCCCAGCAGCCCGAACTCCAAGCCGACGATGATGCCGTACCGGCGCCGGGCCTTCGGGTCCGCCATGACCCGCAACCGTCCGGTCGACCGCGTGGTCACCACAATCCCCGCCACCGCTAGCAGCACGGCAAGCCCGGTGCCGACGGCGAGCGGGACAACGAGCCAGGAGGGGGCGGCGGCCTGTCCCCAGCCGAACCAGACGAACGCGAAAAAGCCCTCAACAGCGACTGTGACCCCGCGGTCACGCCCGGTCGGGAAAAAGCCCGTCATGTGCTCGATCACGCTAGTTCCACACCCGTCCCGGCAGCTGACCTGTCTCAGGATCCACGGCAACACCGGGCCGGTCAACCTGCCGGTCGCGGCTCGTGCCGCGGCCCCGGTTGGCATCCTGGGTGCGTGGCAGCAAGCAGGTGGCCGGCCGGAAGCGTATTCGTGGCCGCGGACGTGCACTACCTGGCGTCCGGTGGCGCCCGGGCGGCTGCCGTCGTAGCCGCCGATGCCAGCTTCTCCCGTCTGGTGGCCGACCGCGTCGAGCTGATACCCGAAGTCGCGCCCTACCGGCCAGGTCAGTTCTACCTGCGCGAACTCCCGCCGCTGCGCGCGGCGCTGGCTGGCCTGGCCGGGGTGGCCCTGCTGATAGTCGACGGCTACGCCGACCTGGATCCGGACGGACGGCCCGGCCTGGGTGCCTACGCCTGCGCCGAGTTCGGCGTCCCGGTGATCGGCGTCGCCAAATCAGCCTTCCGCACCGCTTCCCACGCGATTCCGGTACTGCGCGGAACCTCAGCCCGCCCCTTGTATGTCACGGCCGCCGGGATGCCCCGTATCGAGGCCGCCGACCTCGTCCGGCGCATGGCCGGCCGGTACCGGCTGCCCGATGCGGTGCGCCGTGCCGACGACCTGGCCCGCCACGGAGAGCGTGGCGCGAACCGTCTTGCGGGATACTAGCGATCATGCCTGAGCTGATCCCAGAGCCGAGCCGGGTTACTGCGGCTGGCCAGCCACCCAAACTCATTGATGAGTACGTCGGGCGGGCTAACACCGGCCAGGGCAGTCTGAGCATCGCGCATATGCGCAGCCCCTCTGGCTGGGCCGAGCCCGGCCAGCGCCCGGAGTTCGACGAATTCACGATCGTGCTGCGCGGAGCGGTGGTCGTGGAGTCGGAAGGGGGGCAGATGACCGTAGAGGCCGGCCAGGGCGTTCATACGCGCCCCGGGGAATGGGTGCGTTACAGCACCCCGGGAGCGGACGGCGCCGAGTACATTTCGGTCTGCGTGCCCGCCTTCGCCCCCGATACGGTTCACCGGGACGAATAACCGCGAACCAACCTCGTGGTCCTGGGCGGCATCCGGGTCCGGGCCAGACCGTCCAGAATGGCCTGCTCGACGGGGGGTGGCTGGTCGCCGGGCCGGGGGGACAGCGCGTACTGGCCGTGCAGTGTCACCGCGGGCTGGGCGATCATCCGCGGGAACCGGCCCCGGTGCGGCCACGATGCCGCGTGAACCAGGAACGGATGGCACAAGAACACGTCTCCGGCGTACCCGGTGGCCAGGACCGCGGGCCGGTGCGCGCTGGCCGTGGCGGCCCGCACCGCCGCCTCGGGCCCGGGCAGCCCGCCGTCTGCGGCCGGGGCCAGGACCGCGGGCACGTCCAGGTGGCTGCCGGGGCGCAGCCGGGTCGGCGCGCTGTCGGAGTCCACGTCGGTGAGCAGGAAAATGGCCAGCAGGCCGCGTTCACGGGAGCCGACGTTGACCCGCCACTGGTCATCCTCGCGGTAACTGGCTTCAATGTGCCAGCCTGCGTCGCCGGGGTCGGCCTGGCTTGGGAACCGCACCGGGATAGTGCCGCCCACACCGTGCCGTCGCCACCACCGGCCCGCACCGATCAGCTGATCGTACGCCTCCCACAGCCGGGGCGCCGTCCCAGCCACGGCAAACGGGCCGCCTTCGGGACAGGGGATCCGTACCACCGGAGCGGTCCAGGTCGCCGGGTCGTCCCGGAGCACGCCCTGGGATTCCAGCTCGCCCCAGACGACGATCTGGCACTCACGGGCGAGGCCGTCCGCAACGGCGCCCCGGACCGCCACGAACCCATCGCTGGCAAAGGCGCTGATCTCCTCCGCGGTTAGCACCGGCCAAGGATCGCATGCGGCCAGGGGAGGCGCGACTGAATAACGGGCGGGTCCAGGTGAGCAGGTAACGTCCCATGAGCAGATGGCGGATGCGGGCGCCGGGAAGCACCTCGCGGGCCGACTGACGGAGCTGGCGGAACGTGTCCCGGGGCGGCCATGCCTGCGGCGCGGTATGTTCCCACTTGCCGTGCAGCCGGTGCGCGGTGCCCAGGCAGATGAACGCGGTCACGGCCCAGGGCCAGTCACGCCACTCGGTGCGGGTGAATCCCACGATGGCCAGCGTTCCGCCGGGCCGTACCAGCTGGCTCAGCCGCCGCAGCGCGGCCCGCGCATCGGGCAGGTGATGGACGCGGCGTTCGAGAGCACGGCGTCAAACGATTCCGCCTCCAGCGGGTGGGTCAGGATGTCGCCGTGGCGCCATGTCACCGCCGCCTCAGGGAACCGGGCCCTGGCCCGGCCGAGCACCGGGGCGTCGCGATCGATGGCCACCACGAACGGGACATGCCGCGCGAGCCGGGCGGCGAGGAAACCATCACCGCAGCCCACGTCGAGGACGGCCTTGGCCGCGGCGGGAACGCAGGCAGCCAGCCTCGTGTCGTAGTGGATGTTGGCGTTCCACGGTCCGTCCATGCGGCCCAGTCTGCCCGTCCGTCTCATGAGGCCGGATGTGTCATGATGTCGGCTTGCGGGAGGGAACCCTGCTATGAGAGCCGTACTGGTCAGCGCGTTCGGCGGCCCGGAGCAACTGCGGCCGGGCCAGGCTGCTGATCCGGTCGCCGGGCCCGGCCAGGTGCGGGTAGCCGTGCATGCGGCGGGGGTCAACCCGGTCGATGCGGGTAACCGGGCTGATGGCCGCTGGGCCGGGCTGCGGGTGCCGTGCATCCTTGGCTATGACGTGGCCGGGGTCATCGACAGCGTGGGCCCCGGCGTTTCCAGCCTGGCGCCCGGGGACCGGGTCATGGCGATGACGCATTTCCCGGACGGCGCCGGGGGGTACGCCGAGCTCGCGGTAATCGACGCGGCCCTGGCCGCGCCGATCGGCTCTGCGACCTCATTCGCCGACGCGGCGGCCACGCCGCTCGCCGCGGGAACCGCGTACCTCGTGCTGGCCCGGCTCGGCCTGCCCGCCGGAAGCAGGCTGCTCGTGCTCGGCGCCAGCGGCGGCGTCGGGCTGTTCCTGCTCCAGTTGGCGGCGGCCGCGGGGATCACGACGATCGGGGTTGGCCGCCAGGTGATGCACGCTCTGATGAGCGGCTCCGGCGCTACGGCATGCATCGACTACACGTGCGAGGATGTCGCGCCGCGAGCCCTGGCACTGGCGGGCGGCCCGGTGGATGCCATTGCCGACCTGGTCGGCGGGAGGCTGGCCCAGGCCGCCTGTCCCGCGCTGCGGTCCGGCGGGCAGATCGCGGCGATCGCGACACCGGAGCTGGATCTGGACCCGCTGCTTGACGCCAACATCACCTTCCACGGCGTGCTCGTCCAGGACGACGGCGACCGCACCCGGAGGCTCGCAGCGCTGCTTGACCGGCGCACGCTGCGGCCCGTCGTCAGCCACGTTCTTCCGCTCGCGGCAGCGGCTGAGGCACACCGGTTGCTGGAAGGCGGGCACCCGGGCGGCAAGATCGTGCTCAACGTCGCGAGCGGTTAGCCATCACGCCGGGCTCCGGCGAGCGAGCAGCCGGGAGCGGCTAGCCCTGCACCGGCTAGCCCTGCACCGGCTAGCCCTGCACCGGCTAGCCCTGCACCGGCTAGCCCTGTACCGGCGCAGCCTGCTTCTCCGCGGCCCTCGCCAGGTCGCCGACGATCTGCGGGTACGCCCGTCGCAGCGAGCGGTGTACCAGGCGGCCCGCCAGGGTCCGGTCCCAGGACGCGGTCCATCGGATGCGGGTCCCGCCGGCGTCGGGTGCCAGGGTGACCTCGGCGCGGTAATTGCGCACCGGAATGCCGCCGATCACCGTGTAGGCCAGACGCCGCCCCTCCTCGGCGTCGAGGATCTTCTCGACCGAGACCGGGTGGCGCAGCCCATAGCGCCGCGAGGAACGCAGCCAGTACACCGCGCCCGGGCCTCGTGGCGAGGTGTCTCCCGGCTGGCGATAGCCGACCGCGCTCCACGGTCCCCACCGGGGATACGTCGTGGCGTCGCTGACCAGGGCCCAGACCGTCGCGGGCGGCGCCTGGGCGGTCCGTTCGGCTTCGACATGCAACCTGTCCATCAGCCGTCCCTCCGTCTACGTACCATTTGGTACATGTACCATATGGTACACTTAGGCATGACCGCATCGCAAGCCCGCGAACGTCTCCTGGCCGCCGCGGTGGAGCAGGCCATGCGCGGCGGGATCGCCGATCTGAGCCTGCGTGAGCTGGCTGCGGCCATCGGCACCAGCCACCGCATGCTGCTGTACCATTTCGGATCGCGGGAGGGCCTGCTGACGGCGGTCGCCCGGGCTGTCGAGGAGAGCCAGCGCGCCGTCGTATCAGAGTGGGGAATCACCAGGGCCAACGCCCGGCGACTCTGGCAGCACTTCAGCGACCCGCAACTCTGGCCCGCCGAACGGCTGTTCTTCGAGCTATACGCCCACGCGCTGCTCGGCCGCCCGGGCACCGAAGGATTCCTGGACAACGCGATCGAACCCTGGGTCACCGCGCTCACACCCGCTATCGCGAAGGAAGCCGGCCTGGATGACCGGACCGCGCGAGCAGAAGCCAGGCTCGCCGTCGCCGTCACCCGCGGACTGCTGCTGGACGTGCTCGCCACCGGCGACCGCGTCGCCGTCACCGAAGCCTTCGAACGCTACCTGGACCACACCGACCAGTACGTCCGCACCGGGGGCCAGTCCGACCAGGCCAGCCCGCCCTAGTCGCCGCGCCTGGCCGGCCTCGGCAGCGCCCAGCAGACGCCCGTGAAGCCGACGGCGAGCGCGAGAACGCCGAACGCGACCGAATACGAGGCCGCGGTCGCGATGGCACCTACCGCGAACGCGCCGAGCCCTGTCCCCGCGTCGAAACTCAGGTTCCACGCGATGCTGACCGAGGATCGCGCCGCCTCTCCCGCTGCGTTGAACGCCTGTGCCAGGGTCAGGTTCTGCAGGCCGCCGTAGGCGATACCCGTCAGGAGCAGGCCGGCGAGGACCAGGACGCGGCCTGCTGTGTCATGAACGCTGTCCGCTCTCAGGCCGATAGCGGCGAGGCCCAGCGCGCCGGTGAAGAGCAGCGGAGCTATCGCCGCGGTCGCTCCGAAACGGTCGGCGATGCCGCCGGCTACCCATCTGCTGGCCGCGGCGGCTCCGGTGAACGCCAGCAGCCCCCAGAACCCGAGGGCCGGGCTGGCGAGTATGTGCGGGGTGAACGTGAGGATGGCCCCGCCGGACGCGGTGATGACGACCAGCGCCGCGATCGGCCCGGACAAAGCGCGCCAGAGCGCGGCCGCCGTGCCACGTCCGCGGCCATCGGCCGGGGCGCGGTCACTGTCTGCTAGAGCGCGTGCGATCGGCCAGGCGAGCGGTATGGCGAGCGCCGGGAGGACAGCGAGCCCGAAGACGAGCCCGAATCCGGCCCGTTCGGCGAGCCAGGGCGCGACCGGGACCAGGATGAACTGGGGTGCGGCACTTGCCAGTCCGAGGGCGCCGATGGCCCGTCCGCGGCGTCCTTGCTCCACGAAGGCGGCGACTGCGGTCGCCCCGCACACGGTGACGACGCCGAACCCGAGTCCGCGCAGCGCGGCCAGCGCGGTGACGGCCCAGAGGCCGTCGGTGGCGAGGTGACCTAGTGCGGGCAAACCGAGCAATCCGGATCCGAGCACGAGCGTCCGGCGCCACCCCAGGCCGGCGAGCACGCGGCGCATCGACAGCTGGGCCAGGACGGTGCAGGCCATCATCACGCCGGTGATCAGCCCGGCCCCCAGGTCATCGCTGCCGCCGCGGATCACCCACAGCGGCGCAACGGTCACGAGCAGCGCGAATCCGGAAAACCATAGCGCCGCCGAACCGAGCAGCCAGGGCATGCCGCGCACGTGCCAGACCGAACCGGACCCCATCCACTGCTCATCTCCGGGCGCCCCATGCCCGATCACGTGATCACTGCGCCCGCCCGCGATGGGCTCCCTGCGCACCGACCGCCTCGACCATCTGGTGCTGACCGTAGCCGACATCGACGCCACGGTGGAGTTCTGCACCCGCGTCCTGAGTCAGCACCTACCTCTAACGCCAGGCCGCCGGTTATCACCTGCAAGGGGTGAACCGCGGCGCGGGTGCTTCGGCTTCAATGGCCGCATGGTGGTGATTTTCGGATTCGGGCCGGGCAGTCCTGAGGACCAGGGCGAGGTTGCGCCGTGCGTGTGCCCGAACTGTCATAACCAGGTGTTTCTCCACCACATCCGGTCGAAGAAGTCGGTCCGCCTGTACTTCGTGCCCGTCGTGCCCTACGGGACGAACAACTACCTGGTCTGCCCCGTGTGCAGCCGGGGCCTTCAGGTCAGCGATGCCCAGCTCCGGCACGTTCGATCGATGTCTGGCGCGACCGCGTCGTTCCGCGCAGGCCGGCTTCCCCAGGCCCAGTACATGGCGCAAGCCGAGCAGTTCTGGCGTCAGCTCGGAATCAATCCCGCAGGCCAGCAGGGTATGACCCCGGCCAGCCCCGGTGCTCCCGCGCCTGCGCGGCCAGTTGCGCCCGCGCCTGCGCGGCCAGCTGCGCCTGTCAGGCCAGCCGCTCCTGCCCCGCCCCCGCCTACGTCGGCGGATGACCAGGCGTCGTGGGTATCGCAACTGCACCAGCTCGCTCAGCTGCACCAGCAGGGCGTGCTCTCCGACGCTGACTATGCGGCCGCCAAGCAGCGCATCCTGGAACAGGACAAGCAGCCTCAGCCGCCGGAATGACAGCTCCGCGCGGTGTACACCGGGTTGCTGGCGGGGTCGGCCCGGGTTCTCGTCGGCTGGGCAGCAACCCGTCATCAGGCATGGTGAACTGGCGCTCACCTCGACGCGGCTGCCTGGCGGTGGCGCGACGGTCGAGGTGGCCCGCAGGCAGCCGGACGGCAGCTGGCGATGGGTGATCGATCAGCCGGCTCTGCTGTCCTGAGCGGGTGACCAGGGGAACGGCAGCAGATCCGGTTCGACCCAGTCACGCCGCGCCGGGGCGGCGGCCAGGGTCGATGACCGGTAATGCCTGGTCAGCAGGCGCTTGTCGAGCAGCGCGGGATGCCGTGCGGCAAAGGCGCCGAAGTCGGCGCAGTCCGGGTCGGCGTCGACGTGGTGGGCGACGATCTCCACCCACGCCCGGGAGACCGTGTGATGGTACTTCTGCGGAGCCCGTTCGTACGCGCCGATGCGCTGGATCCATTCGCAGATCCTGGTGGTCGCCTCGGGCATGCCGTACCGCCGCACGGCGAGGAAGGCTAGGTGGATGTGCTGCCTGTGCCGGAACTGCCCGCTCGGCCCGGTGACCTCGGGCAAGATGGCGGCCAGTTCGGCGTCAGCCTGGCTGCCGTGCGTACCACCCCGGACCCCATCGCGCGTACCACCCCGGGTCCCATCGTGCGCTACATCCCGGACCCCATGACGGGGGAGCGGTACCTCACGCTGCGACATCAGCGGGCCTCCTGCAGAGCGGTGATGACGGCTTGATAGCCGGCGAGCTGGGTGGCGTCCAGCCGGGAGAGCGCGTTGTGCTCTAGGTCCGCGATCGCGGCGAGCACCTGGGCCGACACCGCCTGGCCCGCCTCGGTCAGCGGCAGCCGGAACGAGCGGCGGTCGGCCGGGTCTAGCTCCCTGGCGAGGTAGCCGCGGTTCTCCAGCCGGTCGAGCAGGCTGGTCAGCGTGCTGGCCCGGGTGCCAGTGCGCTCGCTGAGCTGGCGGATGTTCAGGGTCCCGCCCTCGCCCAGGTTGGCGAGCGCGTTGATCTCGGCCGCCGACAGGTTCAGGTCGGCCAGCGCCGCGCTCAGTACGTGCAGCGTGTGGTGGGTAGCCCGCTGGAGCGCGAGCACCGTACCAGGTAGTCCAGTTTCGGATATCACGAAAATGAATTATACGATAATGGAGTATATCTTGCAACTGACACACCGCGGCATGACGGCGCGACGGGCGCGGCGACGCCCACGCGTACAGGCCCGCACTCGCGCACCGGCCTCGCAACGCGCAGCGTAGGCGCGCGCTCACGCACCGGGCATAAGCGCGAGTCTCGGCACAGGGTTCACGTCGCAATGCTGACTGCGACCTGTGGTGCTCGTGCGTCTCAGAGGATTGCTGTGACTGCTGACTCCAGGCCGCTGCCCAGCCCGCTCTACGGATTCGATGTGGATGCCTCATCCATGTCGTTCCGGTTCAATGCCGTCTGGCTTGCTGGCGACGTAGAGCGGCACGCCGGGGCGCACGAAGCACGTCAGCCACTGCGGCACCATCGGCGCCGGAGTTTTACTGCATGGTTGCCGCGTTCATGCAGTTCTTACAACATGAGCGAGGCATCCATGCAGTATGCGCCGGGGCGTGCTGGGGCGACAGGGGGCATCGGCGGTCACGGGAGTACTCCGGGAGCGCACCGGCATCAGGAGGCACGGCCCGAGCCCGCTCCGGCATCGGGAGGCCCCGCCAGGGGCCGCGTCGGCATCAGCAGGCCCGCCAGAGGCCGCGCCGACTCAAAAGGCCCCGCCAGGGGCCGCACCGGCTCGCCGAACGGGCCGGAGACCGACTCACTGCGGCCCATGCGCACAGCCTGACTCGCGCGTAACAAAAGGCTTGCCTCGACGGAGAGCAAGGGGCTTGCCTCGACGGAGAGCAAGGGGCTTGCCTCGACGGAGAGAATGTCTTCGTGGCTGAGTCATGGATGATCGACGAACTGGCATACGCGGGACCCGAACACCTCGACGCGGCCTTCGTGGCCGGCTTCGACCGGAAGCAGGGGTATCCGGACCCGGCCGAGGACCTGGAGGCCTTCGCGGCCCTGGGCTTGGACGATCACTCCGCAGTGGTTGACCTGGGCACGGGCACCGGGCAGTTCGCGCTCGCGGCGGCCCGGCGGTTCGGGCAGGTGACAGCGGTAGACGTCTCGCCGGCCATGCTCGCCCTGCTGCGTGAGCGCGCCGCCGACGCCGGACTGGACAACCTGGACTGCGTCCGGGCGGGCTTCCTCAGCTACCAGCATGCGGGGCCGCCAGCCGACGCCGTGTACACCCGGCACGCGCTGCACCAGCTGCCGGACTTCTGGAAGGTGCTGGCCCTGGACCGGATTGCACGGATGCTGCGGCCGGGCGGAGTGCTCCGGCTGCGCGACCTTGTCTACGACTTCCGGCCGGACGAGACCGGGGAGGTCTTCCGGAACTGGTTCAGGCACGCCGCGGCGGACCCCGCCAAGGGGTACACCAGCGAGGATTACGCCGAACACATCCGCACCGAGCACAGCACCTTCCGCTGGCTGCTCGAGCCGATGCTCGCCGCGACCGGGTTCGAGATCGTCGCCGCTGACTTCCAGGGCCGTCTCTACGGTGCCTACACCTGCGTCAAGCGCTGACCACTTCGCCGAAACCGTTCGGCCCTCACTCACCACCGGTCATCCGCG